>Ga0075424_100006010_pt1 | contig 11659 bp, 11 predicted proteins | sample SoiMethybrSBSTD3_FD_75301 | JGI IMG/M metagenome (GOLD analysis project Ga0075424, IMG submission 75301) | Bulk soil microbial communities from a Populus tree surrounding site in Tennessee, USA - Soil MetaG P. TD hybrid SBSTD3 | ecosystem: Environmental > Terrestrial > Soil > Tree plantation...
CTGCTGCTGCTGCGGCGGCGCGCCGTTTCGGCCGCCGCGGATCGGCACCGCCCGCGGCGCCTCCTCGGAGAAGATGTCGTCGAAGTCCGAGCCCGGCCTGCGCCGCGGCGACAGCCGGCGGACGTTGGGCCGCTCGCTGTAGACCTGCTCGAGGTCTTCGTGGGCGGCGGACCCGTCGTCGTCGTACTCGTCCTCCCAGTCCTCCTCGCGCACCCCGAAGTACACGAGCGTCGAGTTCCACAGATCGCCTATGGCCATGTGACCAGGAACTCTATCGCCCGTAGAGGACGCCGCCGACCCGTACGATGGTCGCTCCCTCCCGGGCGGCCACCGCGTAGTCCTGGCTCGTGCCCATGCTGAGATGGGTGAAGTCGTGCCGGCCGGCCCAGGCCGGGGCCAGCCGGTCGCGCAGCTCGCGCAGGGCCGCGAACCACGGCCGGGCCAGCTCGGGATCGCTCACCGCGGGCGGCATCGTCATGAGGCCGCGGAAGCGCACGCCGGAGAGCGGCCCCACCTGCTCCAGGAACGCGTCGACGGCACCGGGCTCGACGCCCGACTTCGTGTCCTCGGAGGCCACGTTCACCTGCAGCAGGCAGTCGACCGTCCCGCCGTCGCGGCGCTTCTCGAGCTGCTCGCACGCCGAGAGCGAGTCGACGGCGTGGATCAGCCGCACCCGCCCGACGATGTCGCGCACCTTGCGGCTCTGGACGTGGCCGATGAAGTCCCAGGTGAAGAGGTCGCCGTGTGCCGCCTGCTTCGCCGCCAGGGCGTCGGTGCGGTTCTCGCCGACGAGCGTGATCCCGGCCTCGTGGAGCGCCGGCAGGTCGTCGGCGTCGACGTACTTCGTCGCCGCCAGGATCTCGACGCCGGGGCCGACCTCCTCGCGGATCCGGCCCAGGTTGCGGGCGATGGCGGCCGCGTCAGCCATCGAGCACCCCCACGACTCCCTGGCGGCCGGTGACGCCGCGGTCGCGCCGGTGCGAGAAGTACCGGTCGGGATTGCAGATCGAGCACTCGCCCGCGACCGCGACCTCGGCCGCGCCCGCCGCCTCGAGCGCCCGCCGCGCGCACCGCCACAGGTCGGCCCGGCCGTCGCGGACGACGTCGGTGCCGAAGCGGGCCCGCAGGCGCTGGGCGACGTCCTCGCCCACCTCGTAGCAGCACGGCCCGGCGCCCGGCCCGACCGCGCCGACGATCTGGCCTCCGACCGCCTCGGCGCCCGCCTCGACGATGCCGGCCTCGAGGCCGCGCCAGCCGGCGTGGAGGACGGCCAGCCGGCCGCCGTCCGTACGGGCGATGGCGACGGGGATGCAGTCGGCGGTGAGCAGCATCATGGGCCGGCCGCGCAGCGACGTGACGAGGCCGTCGGAGCGCGGGAACGGCTCGGCGCCCGGCTCGAGGAAGCGGCCGCCGGCCGGCTCCTCGGTCACCTCGCGCACCTCGCGGCCGTGCACCTGCCACGCCATCGTCGCCGCGGCCGGATCGCCGCCAGCGGCGGAGACGGCGCGGCGGCGGTTCTCGGCGACCCGGTCGGCATCGTCCGCCGTCAGCGCGCCCAGGTTGAGCGAGCTGTACGGCCCCAGCGACGCGCCGCCCCGGCGGGACGTGAATGCGACCGAGACACCGGCGGGGGCGCCGCGCCAATGCAGCACGGGCACGTCGCCCTCGTCCCAGGCGAGCCCGCTCACGAGGCCGCCCGTCCCACCAGCTCGCGGGCCGCCTCGAGCTCCGAGCCGCGGTCGGCGAGCTGGCCGTTGCGCTTGCGTCGCAGCAGCTCGGCCAGCACCTCGCCCACCCGGGGCGAGGCGGGGAGGCCCAGCTCGTCGCGCAGCACCGTTCCGTCGATCTCAAGGCGGATCCCGCGCAGCCGCTCGAGGTAGAGCTCCGCCGCCTCTGCGCCGGGCCCGCCCGTGGCGGCGATCAGCACCGGGGCGTCGGCCGGCAGGCGGTCGAGCAGCTCGGCGACGTCGGCGGGCGCCACGGCGGCGGCGAGCTTCGCCCCCAGCTCTTCCGGTGCGGCCGCGGCCACGCGCACCGCATGGGCGTCGGTGCGGCGGAGCCGCAGGCGCTCGACCAGGGCGCGTACGCCGATGTCGCCCGTTGCGCGGGCGATCAGCGCCAGCCGCGGCCGCCAGATCGGGATGCGGGCCGCGAAGCGGTGGTGCACGGCATCGAGCCGCTCGAGCACGTCCAGGCGCTCGGCGCCGAGGCCGGGCCCCACCGCCGCGAGCAGACCGAGGCCGTCGGCGATGCGAAGGGCCGCCGCCACGGTCCCCGCCGACTCGCCGAGCAGCGTGAGCAGGTCGGCGCGCACGCGGGCGCCGGAGAGCTCGCCGACCAGGCCTGCGGCCACCGCCTCGCCGGCCAGCCGCTCGGTCTCGGCGTCGAGCGCGAACCCGAGCCGGGCGGCGTAGCGGGCGGCCCGGAAGATGCGGGTGGGGTCGTCCCGGAACGAGCCGGGGTGCAGGATCCGGATCGTGGCCGCGGCCAGGTCGGCGCGGCCGTCGAACGGGTCGAGCAGCTCCCCGGCACGAGGCCCCGAAAGGCCGGCGGCGAGCGCGTTCACGGTGAAGTCGCGCCGGGCCAGGTCGGCGTCGATGCCCGCGGGCGAGATGACGGGGAGCGCCGCCGGATGCGGGTAGCGCTCGCTGCGGGTGGCGGCGAGGTCGACGCGCACGCCGCCGGGGGCGCGGACGACGGCCGTGCCGAACGCCCGGTGCACGACGACGCGGCCGCCGCCGAGCACGTCGGCCAGGCGCCGCGCGACGGCGACCGCGTCGCCCTCGATCGCGATGTCGGCGTCCCGGCTGGGATCGCCGCGCAAGAGGTCGCGCACGGGCCCGCCGACCGCGTAGGCGGCGGCGCCGTCGGCGGCCGTGCGGGCCGCCTCCCATACGGAGGCCAGCGGATCGTCGGGCCCCCCGATCCGGATCGGTTCGGGCACGTCCGTGATTCTAGGGTCGCTCCACCTCGACCCAGCCGCCGCCGCGCGCGGCGCCGATCGCGGCCTCGACCATCGCGAGGCTGCGGATGTTGTCCGCCGCCTCGGTCGGCGCCGGCCGGTCGCCGAGAACCGCCCGCAGGAGCGCCGACGCCGGGGATGCCCCGCCAGCGCCGCCGCGAGCGCGCCGTGGATCCGTCTGGATAGATCGCCGCGACGCGCGCGTCCTCGCGCTCGTGGACGTGCTCGTTCCAGATCGTGACGCGCAGGCCCTGCCCCGCCATCCGTTACGCCAGCGCGATGGCCTCGATCTCGACGAGGGCGCCCGCCGGAAGGCCGGCCACCTGCACCGTCGAGCGGGCCGGCGGGTCGGCGGTGAAGAACGAGCCGTAGACGGCGTTCACGGCGGCGAAGTCGCCCAGGTCGGCGACGAAGATCGTCGTCTTCACGATCCGGTCGATGCTCGACCCGGCCGCCTCGAGCACGGCCGCGAGGTTCTCCATCGCCCGCCGGGCCTGGGCCTCGACGCCGCCGTCGACCAGCGTCCCCGCGGCCGGGTCGAGCCCGACCTGGCCGGCGCAGAAGACGAGGCCCGCCGCCCTGATGGCCTGGTTGTACGGCGCGCCGCCGAACGGCTTCGGCGCACCCTCGGTGACGATCACGTCGCGTTCGCTCATCCCACCCTCCCCGCTGTTCGTGCCAGCGCCTCGGCCCGCACCCGGGCGGAGCGCCCGTGGCCGGGGAAGCCCTCGGCGTCGGCCAGCACGACCACCGCGTCGGCCAGCCGCTCACATGCTTCCGCGTTCACCTCCACCACCTCCTGCGTGCGCAGGAACGCGGCGGGCCCCAGGCCGGACGAGAACCGGCTGTGGCCGCCTGTGGGCAGGATGTGGTTCGAGCCGACGATGTAGTCGCCGAACGCGGTGCCCGCGTACGGCCCCACGAAGATGGCGCCGGCGTGATGGACGCGGCCGACCGCCTCCTCCGCCCCCTCGATCACGAGCTGGACGTGCTCGGGCCCGTGGGCGTTCACGAAGGCGAAGGCCGTGTCGAGCGAGTCGGCCTCGATCAGCACCGCAGCGCTCTCGGCCGGAAGCTGGGCGGCGACGGCGTCGAGCAGCCCGGCGTCGGTCGAGACGAGCACCGACTGCGCGCCGGGGCCGTGCTCGAGCTGGGCCAGCAGATCCCAGGCGATCGGCTCGACGGGCGCGGTCGCGTCGGCGACGACGACCAGCTCGCTGGGCCCGGCCAGCGACTCGATGCCGATCTCGCCGAACATGCGCCGCTTGGCCTCCTCGACGTAGGCGTTGCCCGGGCCGACCAGCAGATCGACCGGCGGGATCTCCTCCGTGCCGAGCGCCAGCGCGGCCACCGCCTGGGCGCCGCCGACGGCATAGACCTCCTCCACGCCGAGCAGGCCGCAGGCGGCGAGCGCGGTCGCGTGCGGGCGCCCGTCCGGCCCGGGCGGCGAGCACACCGCGATGCCGGGCACGCCGGCGACCTGGGCCGGGACGATGCCCATGACGGCGCTCGACGGGTAGGCGGCCAGGCCACCCGGCACGTACACGCCGGCCCGGCGCACGGGCACCGGCCGGCTGGAGACGATCTGCCCCTGCGGCAGCGCGACCCTCGTCGGCCGCGGCACGAGCTCCGAGGCGACGGTGCGCACGTTGGCGGCCAGCAGCTCGAGCGCCTCGCGCACCGCCGGGGCCAGGCCCTCGACCGCGGCGGCGATCGCGTGGGCGGGAACGCGCGGGTCGGGCACGTCCACCTCGTCGAGCCGCAGCGTCAGCCGGCGCACGGCGTCCCCGCCACCGTTTCGCACCATCTCGATGATGTCGGCCACCGCGGCGGCCACGTCCTCGCGCCGCTCGGACGACGGGCGCAGCTCGCGCACGGCGTCGGGGACGTCGGCTTGTGTCAGTCGCAACCGCTTCACGAGAGGATGATGGTAGCCGCCGGGGTCGGGCCGGCTTACGCGGGAACCCGCTCGATCCGGGCGCCGAGCGCGCGCAGGCGTTCGTCGATGCGCTCGTACCCGCGGTCGATCTCGCCGACGTTCCCGATCCGGCTCTCGCCCTCGGCGCAGAGGCTCGCGATCAGCATCGCCATCCCGGCGCGGATGTCGGGGCTGGCCATGCGCTCCCCATAGAGCCGGGCCGGCCCGGTGACGACGGCGCGGTGGGGGTCGCACAGGATGATCCGCGCGCCCATCGAGACCAGCTTGTCGGTGAAGATCAGTCGGTTCTCGAACATCTTCTCGAAGACGAGCACCGTGCCCGTCGCCTGGGTCGCCACGGCGACCGCGATCGACGTCAGGTCGGCCGGGAACATCGGCCAGGGCCCGTCCTCGATCTTGGGGATCTGGGCGTTCACGTCGTCGACGATCTGGAGGGTCTGGCCGGCGGGGACGCGCACGGCGTCGCCCTCGACCTCGACCGTGACGCCGAGCCGCGAGAAGGTGTGCCGGATCGACCGCAGATGCTCGACCGCGGCGTCCTCGATCAGCACCTCGCCGCCGGTGACGGCGGCCAGGCCGATGAACGACGCCACCTCGATGTGGTCGGCGCCGACCCGGTGGGTGCAGCCGCCGAGCGACGAGACGCCGTGGACGGTGAGGACGTTCGAGCCGATCCCGTCGATGCGCGCGCCCATCGCCGTCAGGAGCCGGCACAGGTCCTGCACGTGCGGCTCGCAGGCGGCGTTCGAGATGGTCGTCTGCCCCTGGGCGAGCACGGCCGCCATGACGGCGTTCTCGGTGCCGGTGACGGACGCCTCGTCGAGATACAGGTCGGCGCCGCGCAGGCCGTCCGGCGCGCGCAGGCGGTAGCTGCGGGTGGCCTGGACGTCGGCGCCGAGGCCGGCGAAGGCCATCAGGTGGGTGTCGACGCGACGGCGGCCGATGACGTCGCCGCCCGGCGGCGGGATGTCGGCCCTGCCGACGCGGGCGAGCAGCGGCCCGGCGAACAGGATCGAGGCCCGGATGCGCGTGCAGAGCTCGGCATCGAGCGCCGTCTTCGCAATCTCCGCGGCCCACACGCGCAGGCGGTTCGGGCCGAGCCACTCGACCTCGGCGCCGATGTCGCAGAGGAGCTCGATCATCGCCTCGACGTCGCGGATCCGGGGGACGTTGTCGAGCGTCACGGGGTCGGCCGTGAGCAGGCACGCCGCCAGGATCGGGAGGGCGGCGTTCTTGTTGCCGGCAGGGCGAACCGTGCCCCGCAGCGGCACGCCCCCCTCGATCACGAACGACTCCACGATCCCCTCTCGAGCTGCGATCGCCACGGCGTCAGGGTAGCGGCATCCCCGGCGGTCGCACCGCGGTCAGCCGCGCAGGCCGAGCTCGGCCGCGATCGGGCGCAGGGCGGCGATCACGAACGTGATGTGCTCGTCCAGATCCACGCCGAGCTCCTCCGCCCCCTCGTACACGTCGTCGCGGTTGACGCCGCGGGCGAAGCTCGGCTGCTTCAGCTTCTTGCGCACCGAGCGCGCCTCGAGCGTCGCCAGCCCGTCGGGGCGGACGAGGCCGCACGCGTGCACGAAGCCGGACACCTCGTCGCAGGCGAAGAGCGTGTGCTCGAGCTTCGACTCGCGCGGCACGCCCGTGTGGCTGCCGTGCGACTGGATCGCCCGCACGAACCACTCCGGGTAGCCGTGCTCGCGCAGCACCGGCGCGCCGTCCTGCGGATGCTGGTCGAGCGTCGGGTGCCGCTCGTAGTCGAAGTCGTGGAGCAGGGCGACGTTGCCCCAGGCCGCCTCGTCCTCGCCGAAGTGGACGGCGTACGCCCGCACCGAGGCCTCGACGGCGAGGCAGTGGCGCAGCAGCGCCTCGGCCTTGGTCCACTCGGTCAGGAGCGCCCAGGCCGCGTCGCGATCGTGCACCAGGTCGGGAGCGTCCGCCACGGCGGCGGACGATACCTCAGCCCAGCGACTCCAGGCCCGCGGCCAGCGCCTCGATGTCGCCGTCGTCCGTCCACGCGCCGACGGAGACGCGCACGTACGGCGTGTCGGGGATCGGCCGCACGAGCACGTTGCGCTCGGCGAGGTGCGCGACGGCGTCCGCCGACTCGTGGCGGTCGAGCCGCAGGGCGATCAGACCGCTCGTCGGGCCGCCCGGGTCCTGCACCGAGGCGCCGGGCACCGAGGCGAGCCGCACCCGCGCCTTCGCCGAGTTCTCAGCCGCCTCGCGCAGCCACGCGTCGCGCCCGCCGGGCAGGCGCTCGACCCATTCCATCGCCGCGGCGAAGCCGGCCAGCACCGTCGTGTCGAGGCTGCCCGGGTCGAAGCGGGCCGCGCCCTCGCGCAGCGGCCCGACGTGGCCGTCGGCGTAGGTGAAGTAGCTCGGCGTCGCCGGGCGCAGGCGGTCGTGCTGGCGCGGGTGCACCCAGAGCGCGCCCGTGCCCTGCGGCCCGAGCAGCCACTTCTGCCCGGACGCGGCGTAGAAGTCCGCCCCGGTCGCGTGCATGTCGAGCGGGATCGCCCCGCCCGACTGGGCGCCGTCGACCAGCAGGGTCGCCCCGGCGGCGTGGGCGGCGGCGGCGATCTCGGGCAGCGGCAGGATCAGCCCCGTCGTCCACAGGACGTGCGAGATCGCCACCATCGTCGTCTTCGGGCCGATCGCGGCGATCACGTCCTGGGAGGGCACGGCGCGCACGGTGATCCCGTGGCGCTTCGAGAGCTCGTCGAGCGGGCCGAGCAGGCCCGGATGCTCTTCGGTCGTCGTGATCACCTCGCCGCCGTCCGGCCAGTCGAGCCCGGCGCAGACGAGGCCGATGCCCTGCGACGTCGACGACGTCAGGGCGATCTCGCTTTCCGGAGCGCCGAGGGCGCGGGCGGCGGCCGCCCGGGCGCGGGCACGCAGGCCCAGCAGCCGCTCCATCGCGGCCTTGCCGATGCGCGGCTCGCGCATCGCGGCGGCCTCGGCCGACATCGCATCGATCGCGGCCTGCGGCATCGGGCCGTTCGTGCCGGCGTTCAGGTAGGCGCAGCCTTCGAGGGAGGGCAGCTCGGTTCGGTCAGGCAAAGCTCACCACCGCGTCGACGGGATCATGATCCGAGAGGCGCACCGGGCGCACCCCGTTGTGGCGCAGGTCGCGCCGCTCGGGCAGCCACCGCGTCGCCGCCCACTCCACCTCGAAGTCGCGGACGAGGACGTGGTCGATGCCGACCTCGCCCGACTCCTCGACGAACCCGCGCGCACGCAGCGCGTGCACGCCGGCCGACCGCGTCTCGGCGTTCAGGTCGCCGGCGAGCACCATGGGCGCCCCCCGCGCGAACCGCTCGAGCACGAAGCCGGCCTTCTCGAGCTGCTCGTCGCCACCGCGGTCGGCGTGCACGTTTGCGATCGCGAGCTCGCGGCCGGCGCGGCGGTGGCGCAGCCGGGCCAGCTGGGCGATCCGCGGCTCGCCGCGCAGGCGGGTGCGCTCGTTCAGCTGCACGCGCCGGGCCGAGACGAGCAGCAGCGCCGGGCCGTACAGGATGGCCTGGGCCTGCCCCTCGACCTGCGTCCGCACCAGGTCGGGCAGCGCCCGGCCGACGGCGGCGCCCACGGCGAGCGGCAGCGGCACGTGCACGAACGGGATGTGCGCGCCGTACGTGGGCGCGAGCGTCACGCCCATGCCGGTGTGCTCGCGCAGGAGGTCGGCCGCCCACACCGGCACCTCCTGGAGGAGGACGACGTCGGGGTCGTCCTCGATCATCACCTGGGCCATCTCGCGCAGCAGCTTCCGGCGCACGTGGCCGTGCTCGGCGCCGGGGGGCACGTCGCGGCCGTGGGCGATGTTCCAGGTGCGGATGAGCAGCGACTCCGGCACGAGCGTCGATCGTAGCCGCGGCGAGTCGGGTCTACTACCATCGTTTCCGATGAAGGTTCCAGGCCGGCCCCGCTACGCGGCCGTGATCCACGCGCAGCTCGATCTGTATCTGGAGCAGAACGCCGATCTGCTCGAGCGGGTCGAGGCTGCCAAGGCCACCTACGACCACGCCGGCCGGCCCGACTCCGAGGAGGCCTACGGCGTCTACATGGACCTCGTCGAGGAGGCCGAGGACACCCTGCTCGAGCTGCGCGACCGCTACGCCGAGACGATGGCCGCGCGCGAGCGGGGCCGCTACGAGCGCGAGTTCTCGCGCGCGGCCGAGCGGATGCTGCCCACGCTCTCGGCCCGCCGCCAGTACCAGCGCGCGATCGACCCAGATTCGACCACCTGAGGGGACCCGCCAAGCGGGGTCAGACCCCTTTTGGCGGGGTCAGCAACGACCGTCTGGTCCGCCCCGCCAAAAGGGGTCTGACCCCTCATGGTGGTGGTGGCTAGCAACCGAACATGTGTTCGGGTATCGTTGATCGCCGTGCCTCGCGAGCGTTCCGTCATCGTCTCCGTCCTCGTCCCCCGCTTCGCGCTACGGGTGGCCGCCGGGCAGAAGGGGGCGCTGCCGTCGGAGCCTGCGGCGCTCGGCCCCGAGCCGGGCGGGCCGCCGGCGATCGGCGAGGCCAACGCCGCCGCCGCCACCTTCGGCGTCACGCCGGGGATGCGGGTCGGCGAGGCGCTCGCCCGCTGCCCCCGGCTCCAGCTCGTGACCGCCGACCCGGGCGCGGTGGCCGACGCCGGCGAGGCGCTGCTGCAACGGCTGGAGGAGCTCGGCGCGGCGGTCGAGTCGCTCGCACCGGGCCGCGCGCTCTTCTGCGCCGACGGCCTGGTGCGCCTGCACGGTGGGCTGCACCGGCTGCTCTCGGCCACGGGCGCGATCCTCGGCCCCGGCGGGCGGGCCGGCGCCGGGCCGGGCCGGTTCATCGCCCAGGCGGCGGCCGTGCGCGCGCGCCCGGGCCGGCCGCGCGTGGTCGAGGCCGGTGCCGCCGCCCAGTTCCTGGCCGGGATGCCCGTCGCCCGGCTGCCGCTCGACGAGGGCACGGCCGACACGCTGCACGCCCTCGGCATCCGCACGGCGGGCGAGCTCGCGGCGCTGCCGCTGCCCGCGGTCGCCGACCGGTTCGGCCGGCCCGGGATCTCGGCCTGGCGGCTCGCCCGCGGCGAGGACGAGACCTACGTTGCCCCGCGGACGCCGCCCGAGCCGCTGCGCGAGGCGGTCGAGTTCCCCGAGCCCGTCGGTGACGAGTTCACCCTGCGCGGGGCGCTCGTCGTCCTGATCGAGCGGCTGCTGGGCGATTCCCGCCGGGCGGGGCGGCCGCCGCGGACGCTCGTGATGTCGGCCCGGCTGGCCGCAGGCGGATCGTGGCGGCGGCCGGTGACGCTGCGCGAGCCTACGGCCTCGCTCGAACGGCTGCGCGACGCGCTCGCCCCCCGCCTGGTCGAGCTGCCCGCCGCCGTCGAGCGGCTCGGCCTCGAGATCACCGCGCTCAGCTCCTCCGCCGACCGCCAGCTCTCGCTCTACCGGCCGCCGGGGGAGCTGCTGCGCGAGCGCGCCGCCGAGGCCGCCCGCCAGGTGCATGCCGGTCTGGGCGAGGGCCATCTGTGGCGGGTTGTCGAGGTGGCGCCGTGGTCGCGGGTGCCCGAAGGACGCGACCTGCTCGTCCCGTTCGACGGCTGAAAACCGGGGACTGTCCCCGCGAGACGGGGACAGTCCCCATACTGCACGCATGAGCGGCCTGGGGCGACGACTGGCGGTGGCCCGGGGGGACGAGCCGGCCGATCTGGTCATCACCGGCGGGCGCGTCCTCTCGGTGTTCACCCGCGAATGGCTGCGGGCCGACGTCGCCGTCGCCGACGGCTGGATCGCCGGCGTCGGGACGTACGCAGGCCGCGAGACGATCGACGCCTCCGGCATGTGGGTCGTGCCCGGGCTGATCGACGCTCACGTCCACATCGAGTCGTCGCGGCTGCTCCCGGACGAGTTCGCCCGCCTGGTGCTGCCGCACGGGACGACCACCATCGTCGCCGACCCGCACGAGATCGCGAACGTGCTCGGCACCGACGGCGTCCACTGGCTGCTCGACTCGACCGAGGGCCTGCCGCTGGACGTCTTCTTCATGGCCTCGTCGTGTGTGCCGGCCTCGGGGTTCGAGTCGCCCCGCCGCCCGCTCACCCCGGGCGACCTGGAAGGGCTCCTGCGCCGGCGACGCGTGATCGGCCTGGCCGAGATGATGAACTTCCCCGGCGTGATCGCCGGGTCGCCATCGGAGCTCGAGAAGCTCGGCCTGGCCGGGGCGGAGCACGTCGACGGCCATGCCCCGGGCGTGCTCGGGCCCGCGCTCCAGGCCTACGCCGCGGCGGGCATCCGCTCCGACCACGAGGCGACCACGCTCGAGGAGGGCCGCGAGCGCCTGCGCGCCGGCATGTGGGTGCTGATCCGCGAGGCCTCCGGCGCCCGCAACCTGGAGGCGCTGATCCCGCTCGTCTCCGAGTTCGGGCCGAGCCGGCTCGCGTTCTGCACCGACGACCGCGACCCCGACCACATCGTCTCGGAGGGCCACATCAACTCGATGGTGCGCGCCGCCGTCGCCGCGGGGGTCGATCCCGCCGACGCACTCGTGATGGCATCGCACCATCCGGCGACCTGGCACGGCCTGCGCGACCGCGGCGCCGTCGCTCCCGGCCACCGGGCCGACCTGCTGCTCCTGCCCGACCTCGAGAGCTTCCGGCCGGCGACGGTGCTGAAGGGCGGTCGCAGCGTCGCCGATCTGCCCGCCGCGGAGGTGCCCGACTGGGTGCGGAACACGGTGCACGTCGCCCCGCTCACGAGCGGGGACCTGCGCATCCCCTGGGA
>Ga0075424_100006012_pt1 | contig 11658 bp, 9 predicted proteins | sample SoiMethybrSBSTD3_FD_75301 | JGI IMG/M metagenome (GOLD analysis project Ga0075424, IMG submission 75301) | Bulk soil microbial communities from a Populus tree surrounding site in Tennessee, USA - Soil MetaG P. TD hybrid SBSTD3 | ecosystem: Environmental > Terrestrial > Soil > Tree plantation...
GGCTTCGACTTCGGTAGTTGATCCAGGTGAAGCGGGCCGAGGACGGCGGACATAACCTCGTAAAACCTGTGACCGCACCTTAATAAGTGCCAATGTAAAGCGCACTCACCTCGCCCTCGCGGCCTAACGCGAGTTAGAGGTTGTCAGCCCGGGAGCGCCTCCGGCCCGGTGTCTGGCATCAGCTAGGAGGATCCACCGTTGAGCCCGGTCGCGGGGCTGAGCGGGACACCTAACAGCGACTGAGCCCGGCGGCGGCTCGCCTGCGAGACCGCCGGGGCTGAGAAAACCACAGCGGGCTGCGCCCGGAGAAGCCCTGGTGATGTACTGAAGGACGCGGGTTCGATTCCCGCCACCTCCAAGAGTGCTCAGTGTTGACTCGAGCGCGCGCGTCGGGCAAGCCGCTGCGCGGCCGCTCACTGGCGACCCCGAGCATTGTTGGAGGTGTCCCGGTACCCCGAATACCGGTCAAGGATCTCGTGTGCCCAGGCGATCGCATCGGTCACACGGATCCCCGCCGGTTGAGGACGTGTCCAGAGTTCAAGGTTCCCTGGCCGGTTGTCGTCCTTCACGCCATTGCGGTGATGAACCGACTCCTCGGGGAGCATATGGCGGCCGAGTGACTTCATGGGTCGATGGCGGGCATGGCTGAGCAGGTGGCCGAGCTGGCAGGCTTTCCGGTGACCGGCTCGTCCGCGATGGGTTCGGGCTGCGCCGGCCGCGTGCGCCGACGTGAGACCGCCACGCCAGCCAGGCACAGCGCCCCGCCCAGGTAGGCCAGCGGCTGCGGGGTCTCGCCGAGGAACGCCCACGACATCAGCACGACAAGGACGGGCACGATGTACGTGGTCACGCCCATCTTGCCGGCGGTCGTCCGGTTCAGCGCGTACGCCCAGGTGGTGAACGCCAGCGCGGTCGGGACGACGCCCAGGTAGACGACCATGAGCGTCGCGCTCACCGGGGCGCTGGCGGCCTGCGGCACCAGTTGGGCCGCGAACGGCAAGGTGGCCACCGTCCCGGCGAAACACCCGAATGTGGTCACCTGCAAGGCGGACGCGTGCCGCAGCGCGGGTTTCTGGCCGACCACGGCGATGGCGTAGGACACCGCGGCGAGCAGGCACATGCCCACGCCGAGCAGCGAGCCACCGCTGCCACCGGACTCCGACAGCGCGACCACGGCCGCGCCGGCGAACGACACTGCCAGCCCGGCCAGCAGCCGGCGCGGAAAGCCCTCCCGCAGCAACCACCCGCCCAGCACCGCGATGACCACCGGGCCTACGTTGATGATCATCGCGGCCGTGCCCGCGTCCACGTGCCGCTCGCCCCAGTTCAGCGCGACCATGTACACGCCGAACCAGAGCACCCCGGCAACAGCGATGCCCGGCCAGGCGGCGCGCGGCGGCCAGCCTTCACCGCGGGCCAGCCAGACCGCACCGAGTACCAGCGAGCCCGCCAGGAGCCGGCCCAGGGCGAGCGCGCCCGGGTCGAAATACCGTCCCGCACCTCGGATCGCGACGAACGCCGACGCCCAGGCCACAACGGTCACCGACGCAGCGGCCAGCGCCCGCCGGTCGAGGCCGGAGCCCGGCACGTGGGCGCTGGTGCTGGCTGGAAACCACGTCTTCCCGCGAAGGCTCACAGGTACCGAGGCTAGGCCCGGGACTGTTCAGCGGCGAACGAAATATCGCTGCGACCCCGGCCGGTGCCCAGCCGCTGCGCCAGGCGCACCGTCATCCACAGCGTGACCACGCCGCCCAGGGCGCCGGCCAGCAGGTATACCTGCCGTGGGTCCAGGACCGCCGAGAGGGCGCCGCCTGCCGCGAGCGAGGCCACCGAGGCCGCGTTGAGCACGGCCCACAGTGCGGCGGACACCCGGCCCCGCATCCGCTCCCGGGTACGCGTCATGACCAGCGTGGCCGCGCAGACGTTCACCATCCCGTTCCCGGCCCCGGCGAGCACGGCGAGCGGCACGAGCAGCAGGACGGCCGGGGCCAGTCCGAACGCGAGCATGGCCAGCGACATGATGGCCGCGCCGGCGGCCACCTCGTCGCCGAATCGGGAGGCGCAGCGGCCGGCGAGTGAGACCAGGAAGTCGCGGTTGCGGGCCAGCGGCCGGTAGATGTTAAGCATATACTAAATAGTGATTGCTTAACATCTCGCTGTCAAGCGCTAGGATTCAGGAATGCCCAAGCAGCAGGAGGAGGACGGCAAGATCGTCTTGTCGGATCCACGGGCGATCCGCGCCCTTGCCCACCCGGCGCGGCTGGCGATCCTTGAGGCGCTGTTCCCCGGCGACGAACTCACCGCGACCGAATGCGCCTCGCTCACCGGGCTGTCCCCGAGCGCGACGAGCTACCACCTGAAGGCCCTGGCGCGGTGGGGGATCGTCGAGGCCGGCCAGGCCCGCGCCGACGGCCGGGACCGGCCGTGGAGAGCCAAGGGCCGGTCGATCGAGGTGAGTTCGCAAGTGCCGCGGGGAACCGTGCTGGCCGAGGGCGCGGTGCTGGAGACCTTCCTCGACCGGAATCGTGCCCTGGTCACCGAATTCCTCGACCACCAGGCCAGCGAGCCACCGGAATGGCGGGATGCCGTGGAACTGGGCGGCGGCGACTACTGGCTGACCGCTGAGGAACTCACCGAAGTATCACGCGCGCTACGAAACGTCCTCGAGCCTTACGAGCACCGTCGACGTGCCTCCCGGCCGGACAAGAGTCGGCAGGTCCGGGTGGTACGCCTCATCGTGCCGCGGAGCCAGCCGTCCCCGCTGCCTGGCTCTGGCCCGGACGGTGCACCGGGAGATGACCCGGTCGGCTGAGCTATTCGGCCGTGCCTGGAAGCCTTTCGTCCACCGGTTGATTGATCGTGGACGATTCCTTGCGTTTTCCGCGGGGTGATCGTCCGTGATCAAGGACTGCCGGGCGGAGCGAGGCCCGCGAGCCGGCACTGCGGCCGGGTCAGCAGGTCGAGCTTGCTGTGCTGGGTGAACGCCCGGCGGCACATGGCTCGCGCCCCGTCCCCACACGCGTGCAGCACCGCGCCGCCCGTGCTGCTCGGCTCCACCACGGTGACGCACCCGTTGGCTGACCGCCCGTAGCTGCCATTACCCAGGGCGGCCCAGGCGCCCAGGCCTCCCACCACGACGATCAGCAGGCCGCCCACGATCACGAACACCCGCTTCTGGCGGGCGGTGAGCGATTCCCCGCGCGGGTTCGGCTGCCGGCCCCTCATGCGGGTCAAGCATAGAGAGGGCGGGCGCCGGGACCTGCCCGCCCGCCGGGACGTGCCCGTCGGCTGGGATGTGTCCCTCGCCCGGGCCGAGCCAGCGCTCCAGCCAGCTGAGTTCCTCCGCGAGCACGTGCATGACCGATTCCCTGGCGAGGTAGGCGTGCCCTTCGTGGGGCAGCATCACCAGCCGGGCGGTGCCGCCGTTACCGCGGATCGCCTGGAACAGCCGTTCCGACTGGAGGGGGAAGGTCCCCGAGTTGGGATCCTCTTCGCCGTGGATCAGCAGCAGCGGCGCGCTGATGCGGTCCGCGTAGCGGAACGGGGAGACCTGGTCGTAGACGCCGGTGGCCTCCCAATAGCTGCGCCGCTCGCTCTGGAAGCCGAACGGCGTCAGGGTGCGGTTGTAGGCGCCGCTGCGCGCGATACCGGCCGCGAACGCATCCGTGTGCGCGAGCAGGTTCGCCGTCATGAAGCCCCCGTAGCTGTGCCCGCCGACGGCGACCCGGGCCGGGTCGATGATCCCGGCCTCGTCCAGCGCCCGGATGTGGGCCCTGGCCGCGCCGGTGACCTGCTCCAGGTAGGTGTCGTTCATGGTCTCCGGGTCGCCGATCACCGGCATGGTGGCGTCGGCCAGCACCGCGTAGCCGCGCAGCGTGAACACCACCGGGCCGAGCGCGGTGATCCGGGTGAACTCGAACTTGTCGGCCCGGATCTGGCCGGCGGTGTCCGCGCTGCCGAATTCGAACGGGTAGGCCCAGATGACCAGCGGCAGCCGGCCGTGCACGGCCGGATCATGGCCGGGCGGCAGGTAGAGCATCCCGGACAGGGGCACCCCGTCCCCCCGGTCGTGCGTGATCAGCCGTTTGGTGACCTGGGTGAGCTGCGGATGCGGATCGGGCCAGGCGGTCAGCGGCCTCGACCCGGCACCGCCGAGTCCCGCCACGATCAGGTTCGGCGGCTCGGCCGGGCTCTCATGCCAGAGCAGCACCTGGTCCCGCTCCGCCGTGGTGAAGCCGAGCACGTGCTCCGTGCTTCCCGGCGGGCTCTCGTGTATGCGGCTGGTCGCTCCGGTGGCGAGGTCGAACCGGTCAAGGAACGGCCGTTTCCCGTCCGGGGTGTCGCCGTCCCCGCGCAGGTAGATGACCGTCCCGTCGGCCAGCACGGTCTGCGCGCCGTCCGGGTGGGTCACCCGCAGCGGGATGCCCGGATCGCCGTAGGCGTCGTCCGCCGACCGGTCGAACACCACTGTGCGCTCTTGCGCCGCGTCCAGGTCGCACCACCACGTGGTCAGCCAGCGGCGATCGCGGTCGTGCTCGACCACCAGCACTTGGTGCGGCGCATCGAGGTCGTACCAGCCCACGCAGCGGTGCCGTAGGTCGAAGGCGTGCCGGGGATCGCCGTCGAACGGCGTGCCGAGCCGGAAGACCCGGTCCCGGAACTCGGCCGGAGCCACCGGATCCCCGCCGTCCAGCGCTTCCGCCCAGGTCAGGCAAGCCGGGGCGCGCTCCTCCCAGCCGACCAGGCGCGGGCCCACGGGCACGCCCTGGCGGGGTACCTCGTCGCTGACCGGCTGGTCCGCGAGCACGGCGCGCACACCGCCGGCGGCGTCCCAGACCTCCGTGCTGCGGGCAAACCAGACCCACGGAACCCGGAACGAGAACGGCCGGTGCAGCCGCTGCACCAGCAGGTGCGTGCCGTCCGGCGAGTCGTGCAGCAGGTAGTAGAGCCCGGGCGGGCCCAGTTCGGCACGCTCCCCGCTGACCGGGTCCACCCGGCACGGGACCGAGGTGGCCAGCACCTCGAACCGGTCCTCATCGGTGCCGGTCCGCAGCATGTCCTGATAGGTCGCCAGCTGCGACCGCTTCCCCGCGGTTTCCTCCAGTCGTGGCTCGGTGGCCGGTTCCGGCAGCGCCTGGCGGTCTACCGGGCTGGCCAGCACCAGCAGCGAGCGCCCGTCGCGGGACCAGCGAACCGTGCCGGCCCCGGCCGCCGGCTCCCCGCCCAGCACATCGCACACGACCAGGCCCGGCACCTCGGCGGCCGCACCGGTTTCGGCGTCCGCGACCCACACCCCGATGCCCTCGGCCTGGTCCACGGTGAACGCGAACCGGCGCCCGTCGGCCGCCCAGACCGGGGTGCCCACCTGCGCCCCGTCCGGTAGGCTCAGGTAACGCTCCGTGCCGTCGGCGACCCGCAGCATCGACAACCTGCCAGCGCGGCGCAGCCGCCGGCGGGCCCGCAGCCGCGGATCGATCCGCAGCCCGGCCAGCGCCAGGTACGGGCGGACCAGCATGGCGACCTCCGGGTGGGCCGCATAGTGGACCAGCGCGAGGTACCTGCCGCCGGGACCCATCGACACCACCGGGGTAGGCGGCGCGTCGATGACCGGTATCAGGTCTGCGGGGGGCATTGCGTAAGGCACGGGCTTCCTATCGCGACGTCGGTAGATGGTGACGCAGCGGTCAGGATAGCGGGCGAACTGGCCGGGGTACCGTGGCTGCCACGAGGCCGTCACCTGGACACCTCGCTTCTCTGTCGCTTAGGCTTGACTGTATGGTCAGTCAAACGGTGCACCCCCCTGCCCCGCTGGACCCGGGTGCCGTTGCGCGGTCCCTCGCCCCGTTCGGCGAGGGCCGGATGCTGCCCCGGGCCGCGTACGTCGATCCAGCGGTCTTCGAGTGGGAGAAACGGTACATGTTTGGCGGCGGCTGGGTGTGCGTCGGCCGGAGCAATCAGGTGGCCGCGCCGGGCGACATGCGGGCCGAGCCCGTCGGCACGGGCAGCGTGCTGCTGACCCGCGCCGAGGACGGCGTGCTGCATGCGTTTGCCAACACCTGCCGGCATCGGGGCCATGAACTGCTGCCGTGCGGGGCGTCCGCCCAGCAGAAGGTGATCATCTGCCCCTACCACTCGTGGACCTACGGGCTGAACGGAAGCCTGCGGGCGGCCGCGGGTTTCAAGAACCGCCCCGGGTTCGTCACCGCCGAGTGGGGCCTGGTCGAGCTGCCGGTCACCGAATGGCACGGCTTGGTGTTCGTGGACGAGTCGGGCAAGGCCGGGCCGCTCGCGACGGGCCTGGGCAGTCTCGAGGAGCTCATCGCCCCGTATGAGATGGAGCGGCTGGTGGTGGCCGGGCAGCACAACTACGACGCGGCGGCCAACTGGAAGATCCTCACCGAGAACTACCACGAGTGCTACCACTGTCCGGTGATCCACCCGGAGCTGTGCAAGATCAGCCCGCCCAAGAGCGGGATGAACCTGTCGGCGCCGGGCATCTGGGTCGGCGGCTGGATGGACCTGCGCGACGGCATGGCGACGATGTCGCTGGATGGGTCCAGCGGCGGGGCGCCGTTGCGCGGCCTGGACGCGACCGGCCTGCGGGCGGTCCTGTACGTGGGCATCTTCCCCAACGTGCTGGTCAGCTTGCACCCCGACTACGTGATGGTCCACCGGCTCATCCCGGTGGCAGCGGACCGCACCAAGATCGAGTGCACGTGGGCGTTCGGGCCCGAGTCGCTGGCGAAGCCCGGGTTCGACCCGGGGTACGCCGTGGACTTCTGGGACATCGTCAACCGGCAGGACTGGCGCGCGTGCGAGTCGGTGCAGCGCGGGCTCGGCTCCCCGCATGCCGTGCCCGGCCCACTGGCGCGCGAGGAGGACGCCGTCTACGAGTTCGTCACGATGGTCGCCCGCGGCTACCAGGGTGAGCGCATCTGGACCACCGGCCTCCCCGAGCCAGTGAGCTAGGTCAGGCCAGCACTCCGGGGCCCCGCTTGACCATCTGGCCGGCGATGATCGCGCGCTGCACCTCGCTCGTCCCCTCCCAGATCCGCTCCACCCGCAGCTCGCGGTAGAACCGCTCGGCCACGTTCTCCCGCATGTAGCCACGGCCGCCGAATACCTGGACGGCACGGTCGGCAACCCGCCCGGCCATCTCGGAGCAGTACAGCTTCGCCATGGAGCACTGGGCGTGCGAGACCTTCACGTCGGCCCCCCGATCGATGGCCCGCGCCGTCTCATAGGTGAGCGCCCGCGCCGCGAACAGCTCGGTCAGGCTGTCCGCGAGCATCGCGCCGACGAGTCCGTATTCGCTGATCGGCCGGCCGCCGGCCTGCCGCTCCCTGGCGAACGCGGTCATCTCCCCGGTCAGCCGCACGGCGGCACCCAGGCACCGGGCGGCCACCATCAGCCGCTCGAACCGGAACCACTCGTAGGCGAAGGCCATGCCGTCCCCCTCCGCGCCGATCAGGTTGGCGGCGGGAACGCGGACGTTGTCGAACGAGACGATCGGGTGGTGGTGGCTGATCGTGTGCGCATAAGCCGGTGTCCGCACCACGCTGACTCCGGGGCTGGGCAGGTCAACGAAGAACATCGCGTGCTCGCCGTGGTGCTGGCCGCCGTCGAGTATTGCCTGGAAGAAGGCGTAGTCGGCGGTGTTGAACGAGGTGACGTGCCACTTGGTGCCGCGCAGCAGGTAACCGTCGCCGTCCCGGCGGGCGGTCGCCTCGATCGCCGCCACGTCCGAGCCCGCGCCCTCCTCGGTGATCGCGTAGCACTCCTCGCGCTCGCCGCGCACCGTCGGGCGCACGTACCGGTCAAGCTGGTCCGCGGTGGCCACCGACGGCAGCCAGGACGGGGGAGTGCTGACCACCCAGGCGAGAGCGTTGGTCACCCGCCCGCCCTGTTCCTGCACCAGCACCTGCTGGAGCGTGCTGCAGCCGCCGCCGCCCAGTTCGGCGGGCATGTTGGTGGCGCACAGGCCCAGCTCCCTTGCGCGCGCGGCGTGCTTTTCCGTCACCCCATCGGGCAGCTCCCCGCCGTTCAGCTCGGCGGTGACCTCGAACGGGATCAGCTCGTCCGCGAACGCCGCGGCTCGCTGCTGGATGTCAAGGTCCGACTCGGTCAGCCCGTACATCGTTCCTCCGGTGGTCGAATCGCGGAGCCGCTGCCCAGAATATTGACTGAATGTTCAGTTTATGTAAGCATCGTGCTCGTGCCAATGGCGAGCTATGGCCCAGGCCATCCGGACACGGCGGATGCGGTGGTGGTCGGCGGCGGGACCATCGGCGCCTGGTGCGCCTACTTCCTGCGGAAGGCGGGCCTCAAGCGCGTCGTCCTGGTGGAGAAGGGCGTGCTCGGCCAGGGCGCGAGCAGCCGCGCCGCGGGCGTGGTCCGGCTGCAGGGCGGCACCCCGGAAGCGGTCCGGCTGGGCATCTGGTCCCGCCGGTTCTACCTGAGCCAGCGCGAGGAACTCGGCACCGACTCGGGCTTCGTGACCCAGGGTTACCTGCTGCCGTGCTTCACCACGGCCGAGGTCGAGGCCGCCAGGGAACGGCTGGCCATGCAGTCCGAGTTGGGCGTCGGCGCGCGCTGGCTGGACTCCGGCGACGTGGACGCGCTCAACCCCGCCCTGGCCCCCGGGCAGACGCTGGGCGGCACATTCTGTGCCGACGACGGGTTCATCAGCCCGCCGCGCAACGTGGCCGCCTACACCGCGGCCCTGCTGTCCAGCGGCGTCATCGTCGCAGAGCGGGTGGCCTTCCGCGGGCTGCTGGCCGGTAGCGGCCAGGTGCGCGGGGTGCGGACCAGCGACGGCGAGGTGCACGCGCCGATCGTCGTGCTCACCGGCGGTCCGAAGCTGGCCCAGGTGGGGGCGCTTGCCGGGATCCGCATCCCGGCGGGCGGAGTCCGGCACCAGGTCGCGGTGACCGAGCAGCACCCCGACCTGGATCCGTCGCGGGTGCCCATGGTGTTCGACCTGGGCGCCGGCCTGTACTGGCGCCCGGAAGAGGGCGGCCTGCTGTTCGGGATGAGCAACCCCGCCGAGCCGCCGGGGGAGAACCGCAGCGTGGACCTGGAGTACCTGGCGCGGATGCGGACCAGGCTGGAGATCCTGGTTCCGGTCACCGCGGGCCTCGGGTTGCGCCGCCTCTGGGCGGCCACCATCGACTACACCCCCGACCACCTGCCGATCATCGGGCCGGCGGCAGACCGGGACGGCCCGCTGCCCGGCGTCACCGTGGCCAGCGCCGGCGGCGCCGGGATGATGTGGGGCCCCGGGGTGGCCCGCGCCGCAGCCGACGTCGCGCTGACCGGCGCGAGCGACGTGGTGGACGTCACCCGGCTCGGCCTCGACCGCTTCGACGAGCGCGGGCGCAGCAAGCTGGCGGCCGACCCGGTGGCGCTGCCGTTCCCCAGTGACACAGAAAGCACGCGACCATGACGCAGGCACTTGCCGGCACCCCCGGGCCATCGCAGCGGACCCTGCGTTAAGATCTCGGCGGTGTCGTAATCACCGGGGGGATCCCGTTTTGGGCATTGACGATGTGATTGAACGAATGACCGTCCTGGCGGGGGAGCTTCGCCGGGACGGTGATCGTCGGCTGGCCTTCCACGCCACCTACCTGCGCACCACCCGGGCGGTCGCCGCGGCCCTGCGCGCCGGGGCCTTCGAGGACATCGCGTGGGTGGACCGCTGGGATGTGGCATTCGCCCAGCTCTACCTCGACGCCCTGGACGCCAGCCGGCGCGGCGACCCGGTGCCCGAGCCGTGGGCGGTGGCCTTCGCCGCCGCCGAGGCCCAGCCGGACCTACCGACGGTCCGTCATGTCCTGCTCGGCATGAACGCCCACATCAACTACGACCTGCCCCAGGCGCTGCTCGCCGTGATCAGCGACGCCGACTTCGCCGACCCCGCGGTGCGGGCCCGCCGGGAAGCCGACCACCGCAGGATCGACGAGGTGCTGGCCGTCCAGGTCGGCGCCGAGGATGCCGAGCTCCAGCAGATCGACCCCGCCACGACCTGGCAGGACCGGGCGCTGCAGCCGGTCAACCGGATGGCCACCCGGCGGTTCCTGCGGGAGTCCCGTGCCAAGGTGTGGGCCAACGCCCTGGAGCTGAGCAAGGCCCGCAAGGCCGGCCCGGAGGCCTACGGCAGAAGTCTGGCCCAGCTGGAGAAGCTGTGCGGCAGGCGGGTGGCCGACCTGGTGCGGCCCGGCCCGGTCCTGCTCCGGCTGGCCGCGGGTGGCTTCGGGGTCCAGCTGGCCGGCGACCGGCAACCGGCGGGGTACGGCGGTGGCCGCGCCAGCACCGGACTGCACTCCTTCGACCCGGTCAAGGTCGGCAGCCTGGAGGCCGAGCTGTGGGTGACCTACTACCGCAGGCAGTGGGCGCGGTTCCTGGTGGCCTCGCTGCGGGTGGTGCACGGGACGTTCGGCATGGACTGGCTGCGGTCCTGTCACGGGGCGTGGCTGGTACTGCGGGCCAACCAGCTCTGGGCGCCCAACCCGGGCGATCCGGACGGGGCACGGCGCTGCATGGCCCGGTTCTACGCGCTGCTGCTGCTCACCCACGGCGAGCCCGCCGACCCCGCCCGCGCGGCGCGGCTGGAGGTGGACTGGTGGGCGGCGCACCGGGAGCACGTGCACGCCAAGGGCAGCGGCGACGGGCCGCTGGTCACCGCGCTGGCCCGGCTGTACGCCCATCTGTACGGCACCGATGAGGCGGCGGTCCGCCCGGCGGCCCAGCACCGGGCGCGGGCGATGGACATCTCCGACCGGTGGGTCGCCGGCGGGCGCGACCCGCGCAGCCCGCTCATCGCCGAGGGGCGGGGGGAGCTGATCCGCTGCTACGCCTCCCTGCTGGCCGCCCAGGCGCTGGTCAACGGGGCTTAGCCACCGGCTCCGCCAGCACGTCAACGGCCACGGCCCCGTCCGGGCCGCAGATCAGCGGGTTGATGTCCAGCGCGGCCAGTTCGCCGTCCAGCTCGCACGCGATCGCGGACACGGCGGTGATTGCCTCGGCGATCGCGCCGAGGTCGGCGGGTGGCCGGCCACGGAACCCGGTCAGCAGCGGCGCCACGCGCAGCCGGGACAGCATCTGCCGCGCCCCGGGCGGGTCGACCGGGGGCAGTGCGACCGCCCGGTCGGCCAGGTGCTCGACGAGGACCCCGCCCGCCCCCACCACGACCAACGGCCCGAGGCCCGGGTCGGCGAGGATCCCGAGCGACAGCTCGGTGCCCGGTCCCGCGGTCTCGCACACCAGCACCCGGGGCCCGAGCCGGCCCGCGAGCGCGGCGTACCCGGTTTCCAGCTCCGCCGCGTCCCGGATGCCGAGCACCACCCCGCCCGCATCCGACTTGTGCGCCACACCCGGCTCCGCGGTCTTGAGCACCACTGGGTAGCCGATCTCGGCGGCCGCGGCCAGCGCCGCGCCGGCGGTCTCGGCGGCCCGGGCCCGGGCCGCACTGATCCCGTAGTCGCGGAGCAGGCGGAACGCCTCCGCCGGCGCCAGTGGCCCGGACCGCAGCGCCCGGGCCCACCGCGCACGGCGGGCGGGATCCGCCGGCGGCGGCTGCGGCCGGGGGGACCAGGTCCCGTGCGCCAGCAGGTGGCGCAGGGCCAGCAGCCCGGTGCGGGCGCCCTCCAGCACCGGGAT
>Ga0075424_100006015_pt1 | contig 11656 bp, 10 predicted proteins | sample SoiMethybrSBSTD3_FD_75301 | JGI IMG/M metagenome (GOLD analysis project Ga0075424, IMG submission 75301) | Bulk soil microbial communities from a Populus tree surrounding site in Tennessee, USA - Soil MetaG P. TD hybrid SBSTD3 | ecosystem: Environmental > Terrestrial > Soil > Tree plantation...
GACTGTGCCCGAACACCTGTTCGGTGTCAAGGGTGGAATCGAACATATGTTTGCGCCGCCTCTCGCCCGGTGGTACCGTCCGGCCCACCGAGCAGGAGGGTAGCCACGGTGTCTGACATCACCCCTCGCCAGCAGCGGATCCTCGACTTCATCGCCCGGACCGTGCAGGACCGCGGCTACCCGCCGACGGTGCGCGAGATCGGCGAGGCCGTCGGGCTCACGTCGTCCTCGTCGGTCCATGCGCAGCTCGCGAACCTCCAGCGGGCCGGCCTCCTGACGAAGGACCCGACGAAGCCGCGGGCGATGACGCTCGCGTCGGAGGCGCGGGTGGACGCCACCGTGGTCCCGATCGTCGGGCGCATCGCCGCCGGAGCGCCGACGCTCGCCGCCGAGCACGTCGACGACTACCTGTCGGTCCCGTCCGGGTTCGTCGGCGGCGGTGAGCACTTCGCCCTCCGCGTGTCGGGGACCTCCATGGTCGACGCCGGCATCCTCGACGGCGACGTCGTCGTCGTCCGCAGCCAGGACGCGGCCGACGACGGGGACATCGTCGCCGCGCTCCTCGCCGGCCCGGCGGAGGACGAGGCGACGGTCAAGCGGCTCGGCCACGACGGACCCCGGGTGATGCTGATCCCCGAGAACGAGACGCTCGAGCCGTTCGAGATGGTGGACGGACGGATCCTCGGCAAGGTGGTGGCCGTTCTCAGGCGTCTCTGAAGTCGGCTAGGCTCCGGGGCCACCGACCCCGAGGAGCCCGCCGCCGATGCCCGGTACCCAGCTCGAAGCGCAGATCCGTTCCCAACCAGATCAACTCGAGCGCCTGCTCACCTCGGGATCGGTCAAGGCGCAGGTGCACGCGGCGGCCGAGGCCCTGCACCGCGTCCGCCGGATCTGGGTGGTCGGCACCGGGACCAGCCAGCACGCCGCGAGCCTCGGGGCGGCGATGCTGCAGGACGCCGGCAGGTCGGCACACGCCGTCTCGTCGATGCAGTTCGTGAAGAACGCGCCGATCGTGGGGCCGCAGGACGGTGTCGTCATCATCACCCACACCGGAGAGACCGCCTATGCGCTCGCCGCGCGCGCGCTCGCGTTCTCCGCCGGCCTCCAGACCGTCACGATCTGCCGCGAGGGCGCGGCCTTCAACGACGCGATCAACACCGTGGACAAGGAGACCTCCGAGACGTACACGGTGAGCTACACCACCGCGTTGCTCGCGCTCGCGATGCTCGCGTGCGAGATGGGCGCCGACGCGATCACGACCGACAAGCTCGCGCTGCTCCCCGGGAGCGTGCGCGACGCGATCGGTGCTTCCGGGATCGACGCGGTGCCGGTGCCGCGACGCACGCTCACGATCACGGGGGCCGGCCACTCCGCCGTCACCGCGCGCGAGGGGGCCCTCAAGGTGCGTGAGGCGTCGCGGACGCTCGCCGAGGGGTTCGACGCGGAGTTCCTCCTGCACGGGACCGCCGTGCCGCTGACGTCGGACGATCACGTGGTGGCCCTCACCACGCCCGACGAGGACGGGCTCGTCGAGGGGGTCGCTCGCGCCGCGGAGAGCGAGGGGATCGCGGTCACGCGCGTCGCGGAGCCGGCGCCGCTTCCGGCCGTCCTCGCGCAGATCCCCTACATCGCGCGCCTCCAGCTGATGGCGCTCCGGTTCGCAGAGACGAAGGGGCAGGACCCCGACAAGGTGATCGTCGGGCACTGGGACGACCCGGGCCTCTGGTCGATCGGGTCACCCACCGCCTGAGTCGGACGGAGTGCCGGTCGTCCCCACGACGAAGTCCCGGACCGCCGCCAGCTCCCGAAGGCCGACCCGGGCGTGGACGCGCGTGCCGTCGGGCTCGGCATCGGCCTTGAGCACCTCGGCCTCGTCGTAGAGCAAGGCCACCAGGTCTCCTCGCGCCCACGGGACCAGGACCTGCACCTCGACCGGTGGGTTCGGGGCCGCATCCGCGACGGCTCCGAGCAGCCCCTCGACGCCCTCGCCCGACACGGCCGACACGGAGACGGAGCCCGGGAACCGGGTCGCGAGCCTCGCGCGCTCGCTCCCCCGGAGCCGGTCGATCTTGTTGAGCGCCAGGACCTCCGGCATGTTCGCCGCGCCGATCTCCCCGAGCACCCGGCGAACCGCCTGGATCTGCTCGTCGAGGTCGGTCGACGACGCATCGGCCACGTGCAGCAGCAGGTCGGCGAGCGTGACCTCCTCGAGCGTCGACCGGAACGCCTCCACCAGGTCGTGCGGGAGTTTCGAGACGAACCCGACCGTGTCGCTCACGGTGGCGTGGCGTCCGGTGGGGAGCTCGATCCGACGCGTCGTCGGATCGAGCGTCGCGAAGAGCTGATCGGCGACGATCACGTCGGCGCCGGTCAGCCGGCGCATCAGCGTCGACTTGCCGGCGTTCGTGTAGCCGACGATCGCCACCTGCGGGATGCTCGACCGCTGCCGCTGCGCTCGCTTGACGTCGCGGACGGTCCGTAGGTCCTTCACGTCACGCCGGAGCTTCGTGATCCGGCGGCGGATGTGCTGCCGGTCGATCTCGAGCTTCGTCTCCCCGGGCCCACGTGTGCCGATCCCACCGCCGAGGCGGCTCATCGCCTCGCCCCACCCGCGGAGCCTCGGGAGCAGGTAGCTCAGCTGCGCGAGCTCGACCTGCGCCTTGCCCTCCCTGGAGCTGGCGTGGAGCGCGAAGATGTCCAGGATCAGGGCCGTCCGGTCCAGCACCTTGACGCTGAGCCGGGCCTCGAGCGATCGCAGGGGGCCGGGGCCGAGCTCGTCATCGAAGATGACGAGCTCGGCCCCGGCCCGGTGCACCAGATCGTGGAGGTCGTTGACCTTCCCCTTCCCGATCCAGAACTGGGGGTCGGGGGTGGCCCGACTCTGCACGAGCCGGCCGACCGGCTCGGCGCCCGCCGAGCCGGCGAGCGCCGCGAGCTCGTCGAGGTCGTCTTCCCGGATCCCCGGACCGACCCCGACGAGGACGGCTCGTTCGTGCGCGACCGAGCGCCACGTGGCGGCGATCGGCGACTCGACGACGAGGTCGGCCGGCCGGAGGGGACGGTTCGCCATCACCCCACCGAGGACCCGGCCGCCCGCAGGATCTCGTTCAGGCGCACCTTGTCGTCGGTCGCGTCGGTCCGCTCGCCGATGATCAGGCCGCACGGCATGCCGTATTCGCCGGCCGTGAAGCTCCGCGGCCGCGTGCCGGGGACGACGATCGCTCCCGCCGGGACGCGCCCGCGGTACTCGACGGCCTCGTCGCCGCGCGGGTCGATCACCGGCGTGTTCGCCGTCAGGACGACCCCGGCCCCGAGCACGGCGCGGCTGCCGATGTGCACCCCTTCCACGACGATGCAGCGAGACCCGATGAACGCGCCGTCCTCGACCACGACCGGCGCGGCCTGCAGCGGCTCGAGCACCCCGCCGATCCCCACGCCGCCCGCGAGATGGACGCCCGCGCCGATCTGCGCGCACGACCCCACGGTCGCCCAGGTGTCCACCATCGTCCCGGATCCCACGTACGCGCCGATGTTCACGTAGCTCGGCATCAGCACGACGCCTGGCTCGAGGTGCGCCCCGAACCGCACGGTCGCCGGCGGGACCACGCGCACGCCCTGCTGGTCGTAGCCGTGCTTGAGCGGCAGCCGGTCGTGGTACTCGAACGGGCCGACCTCGGTCGTCTCGAGGCCTCGGATCCGGAAGTAGAGCAGCACCGCCTGCTTCGCCCACGCGTTCACGGTCCAGGCACCCTCGCCGTCCGGGCTCGCCACCCGCAGTTCCCCGCGGTCGAGCAATCCGATCGTGGCTTCGACCGCGTCGGCATCGATCGAGGCGCCGTCGTCGTCGGCGAGACCGCTCCAGCTCCGCTCGACGCGCTCGGCGAGCTCGTCGGTCGAGCTCACGCGTGCGCCTCGGCGAACATCCCGTCGAGAGCCTCGGCCGCGCGCTCGCACTCGTCGAGCGTCGGGACCATCGCCATGCGGACGTACCCCTCGCCCTCGGGGCCGAAGAACGACCCGGGGGCGACGGCGACGTCGGCCCGCTCGAAGAGCTCGAGCGCCCAGTCGCGCGAGCCCCGTCCTATCGGGACGGCGACCCACAGGTAGAACGTGGCCTCGCTCGCGGCCACGTGGATCCCGTGCCGGGCGAACACGTCGAGGAGCACCCTGCGCTTGGCGCCGTACCGCTCCCGGTTCTCCGCGACGTGGCCCTCGTCCTGCCACGCGACGACCGACGCGCGCTGGACGAAGAGCTGTGGCGTCACCCCGGTGGAGGGACGAAGACGGCGCAGGGCGGCGATGATCCGGTCATCGCCGGCGGCGAAGCCGCTCCGGTAGCCGGTCATCGACGAGCGCTTCGACAAGGTGTTGATCGCGAGGACGTTCGTCCGGTCCTCGAGCTCGAGCACACCCGAGGGCGGCTCGGCGCCGAACCAGAGCTCCGAGTAGGCCTCGTCCGAGGCGAGGAGGGCGCCGTGCGACCGGCAGCGTTCGGCGGCGTCGCGCAGGAACGCGATCGGCGCCACGGCCCCGGTCGGATTGTTCGGGTAGTTCAGCCAGAGGATCGCCGTGCGCTCCCAGACGTCGTCCGGGATCGCTTCCAGATCGGGCAGGAACGCGCGCTCCTCCGTGAGCGGGAGCTGCATCACGTGCTCGCCGGCGAAGCGTGCACCGCGTTCGGCGATCGGGTAGCCCGGAGCTGTGGTGAGCACGACGTCCTTCACACCCCTCGCGTCCCCGACGATCTGTGCCAACGAGAAGACGATCTCCTTCGACCCGAGCAACGGCTGGATCTCCGCATCGGCATCGAGCGCCGCGCCGTAGCGGCGCTCGGCCCACCCGGCGATCGCGCGGCGGAGCTCCGGAAGGCCGGCGGCGCGCGGGTAGCTGGAGACCGGCTCGATCGCGTCCTTCAGGGCTTCGCGGATGAAGGCGGGGGTCTCCTCGCGAGGATCCCCGACCCCGAAGTCGACGGGTGTCCGGCCGGCCCGGATCGCCTCGGCCAGCCGGCCGTCGAGCGACTCGAACGGGTACGCCTCCACCGTCTGCATGCCGGGTGAGAAAGGGATCTCGCTCATCGTTCCGTGTGAGGGTACCCCCGGCCTCGGCGCGAACGTCGCCGGCCTCACCGGATCGCGGCGAGATGGGCCGTGCCGTCGAAGACGTGCGCGACGTCGCCGCCCAGCAGGACCCGCCCGTCCTCGAGACGCTCGACCTCGAGCGACCCCCCGCGGAACCGGACCGTGGCCGCCGGCCCGGCGCGCCCCGACTCGTTCGCGGAGACGGCCACCGCACACGCGCCGGTCCCGCACGCGAGGGTCTCGCCGACCCCTCGTTCCCAGACGCGGACGTCGATCCCGTCCTCGGCGGCCCGGGCAAGCTCCACGTTCGTCCGTTCCGGGAACAGCTCGTGATGTTCGAGTGCGGGACCGATGTGCTCCAGGTGGAACCGCTCGGGATCCTCGTCCACGAACAGGACGAGATGCGGGTTGCCCATGCTGAGCGCTGTCGCGGATACCTCGATCCCGCCGCCCATATCGAACGGCTGGTCCTGGAACGTCTCCCAGGCTGGGCCACGCATCGGGATCGCCGCCTTCGTGAAGTTCGGCAGACCCATCTCGACCGTCGCGGCCGTGACGCGGTCGCCGGATCGGGAGAGCCTGACGTGGCGGGCGCCGGCGAGCGTCTCGACGTCGACCTCGTCGACGTCGAGACGCCCGCCGTCACGGAGGTACGCGCCGAGGCATCGCATACCGTTCCCCGAGATCGCCGCCGCGGATCCGTCCGCGTTGGTCAGGTCGAACCGGAACGGCGCGGACCGGCCCACCGTCACGCGGATCACCCCGTCCGCCCCGACGCCCGTCCAGCGGTCGCACAGCGCCGGAACGTCGAGCGGGGGCGCCGCGTCGTCGATCTCGTCGACGATCAGGAAGTCGTTCCCGGTCGCCTGGTACTTCGCGAAGCGGAGTTCGCTCGTCACGCGGCCACCAGGTACGAGCCGAGTTCGTCCACGACGTCCACCGCTCCGCCTGATCCGGCGTCGAACCAGCGGATCCGGGGATCGCGGCGGAACCACGCCTCCTGTCGGCGAGCCAGCTCCTTCGTCCGCTGCACCGTTCGCTCCGCCGCCTCGTCGAGCGAGAGCTCGCCGTCGAGGTGTGCCGCGAGCTCCGCGTACCCGATCGCCTGCGTCGCCGTCAGCCATGCCCCGAAGCCGCGCACCATGAGCCCTCGCACCTCGTCGAGCCATCCGCCCTCGAGCATCGCCAGGACGCGCTCGCCGATCCGGCGCGACAGCACGTCGCGCTCGATCCGGATGCCCACGGCCCGGACGTTCGACGCGTCGTACCGATCCCAGGCCGCGGCGAACGAACTGAAGGGGGCCCCGCTGATCGCGGTCACCTCGAGGGCGCGGATGATCCGTCGGACGTTCCCGGGGTCGATCCGTGCCGCGGCGACGGGGTCGATCGCCGCGAGCCGGCGGTAGAGCTCGTCGGCTCCCAGGTCGTCCGCCTCGGCCTCGAGCGACGCGCGGACGACAGGATCCTCCGGCGGGAACGTCAGGTCGTCGACGACGGCGCGGAAGTACAGACCGGACCCGCCGACGAGGAGGGGGCGCGCGACGCGCGCGAGCGCGCGTCGCGCGCACCACTGGAACCGGGCGACCGTGAAGCGCTCAGACGGCTCGGCGAGATCCAACAGGTGGTGCGGCACGAGAGCGCGTTGCTCGGGCGTGGGCTTCGCGGTGCCGACGTCCATCCCGCGATACACCAGCATCGAGTCGACCGAGACGATCTCGGCGTCGAGGCTCCCGGCTAGCGCCAGCGCGGCCTCGCTCTTGCCCGATGCGGTCGGCCCGACCACCGCAAGCATGAGACGTCAGGCGCCGAGGGCAACCGGCTCCGGGACGACGGCCCCGGTCAGGTGGTGCGCCGCCGCCGACGTCACGCGAGCGTGCACGAACGTCCCAGGAGCGATCGGATCGGCGATGTGCACGATCCGGTTCGACCGCGTCCGGGCCTGCGTCGAACCTCCACGCTTGCCGTCCCCTTCGACGAGGACCTCGAACGTCCGGCCAACCTGCTCGCGGTTCTTCGCGAGCGAGATGCCTTCCTGGAGACTGACGAGGCGGTCGAACCGCTCCTGCACGACCTCCTTCGGCACCTGATCGGGCATCGTGGCCGCGCGCGTCCCGGGCCGCGGCGAGTACTGGAACTGGTAGGCGCTATCGAACGCCGCCCGTTCGACGACCTCGAGCGTCCCCCGGAAGTCGTCCTCGGTCTCCCCGGGGAAGCCCACGATGATGTCGGTGGACACGGCGACGTCCGGCACCGCCGCGCGGATCCGTCCGAGCCAATCGAGGTATCGCTCGCGGCGGTAGGAGCGCTGCATCGCGCGCAGGATCCGATCGGAGCCGGACTGCAACGGGAAATGGATGTGCTCGCAGACGGTTCCGCAGTCGGCCATGGCCTCGATCACATCGGGCGTGAAGTCATGTGGGTGGGGCGACGTGAACCGGACACGACGGATCCCTTCGATCGCGTTCACCTCGCGCAGCAGCGTCGCGAACAGCGGGCGGCGAGACGATCCCGGCACGGTCAGGTCTCGCCCGTACGTGTTCACGTTCTGTCCGAGGAGCGTCACCTCGACGACCCCGCGGGCCGCGAGCGCCTGGACCTCAGCGAGGACGTCGCCGATCGGCCGCGAGCGCTGCGCGCCGCGGACGAAGGGCACGATGCAGAAGGTGCACGCGTTGTCGCACCCCACCGCGATCGAGACCCACGCACGGAACGCGTCGTGGCGCTGGGCGGGGAGCGCGCTCGGGAACGTCTCCGTGTACTCGCGGACGTCCATCTGCGGTCCCTCGACCTCGGATCGGCGCAGGAGCTCGAGGAGCTGCGGCAGCGCATGTGTCCCGACGACCACGTCGACCCACGGGGCCTTGCGTTGGATCAGCCCCTGATCCTTCTGCGCGAGGCACCCGGCGACGACGATCCGAAGATCCGGGCGCCGGTCCTTCAGCGGCTTGAGGTGCCCGAGGTTGCCGTAGAGCTTGTGGTCGGCGTTCTCGCGGATCGCGCACGTGTTCAGCACGATCACCCGCGCATCCTCGGCGACGTCGGTCGGCGTCATGCCGTCGCCCACCAGGAGCCCGCCGATCCGCTCGGAATCGTGCTCGTTCATCTGGCACCCGAAGGTGCGGATCAGGTACTTCGGCTCCATCGCGCCCTCAGGCTACCCGCCTACCGCGCGTACTCCGTGGCTCGCGTCTCCCGCACGACCGTGATCCTGATCTGTCCCGGGTACTGGAGCTCCTCTTCGACCTGTTTCGCGATGTCGTGGGCGATCACCTGTGCGGAGAGGTCGTCGACCGCGTCCGGCTGCACGAGCACGCGGACCTCCCGGCCCGCTTGCATCGCATAGACCTTCTCGACGCCCGCGAAGGCCGTGCAGATCTCCTCGAGTCGCTCGAGACGCTTGATGTACGTCTCGAGCGACTCGCGGCGGGCTCCCGGCCGGCCGCCGCTGATCCCGTCCGCGATCTGAGCGAGCACGGCGTGCACGGTCCGCTGCTCGACCTCACCGTGGTGCGACTCGATGCAGTGAACCACCTCGGGATCCTCCCGCAGCCGCCGCGCGATCTCCGCACCGATGATCGCGTGCGATCCCTCGACCTCGTGCGTGACGGCCTTGCCGATGTCGTGCAGGAACGCGCCCCGCTTGGCGATCGTGGGATCGATCCCGAGCTCCGCCGCGAGGGCCGAGGCGATGTGCGCCGACTCCACGAGGTGCTTCAGCACGTTCTGGCCGTAGCTGGTCCGGTACTGCAAGCGCCCGAGCAGCTTGATCATCTCGGGATGGATGTCCGTGATCCCCACCTCGGCGACCGCATCCTCGCCGGCCCGGCGCACGCGCTCCTCGATCTCCGCGAGCGAACGCTCGTGGACCTCCTCGATCCTCGCCGGGTGGATCCGGCCGTCCTGGACGAGCTTCTCGAGGCTCAGGCGCGCGGCCTCGCGGCGGACGGGATCGAAGCTGCTGAGGACGACGGCCTCGGGGGTGTCGTCGATGATCAGATTCACCCCGGTCGTGGCCTCGAACGCGCGGATGTTCCGGCCCTCGCGGCCGATGATCCGGCCCTTCATGTCCTCGCTCGGAAGCGTGAACACGCTCACGGTCGACTCCGCCGTCTGTTCGGAAGCGACGCGCTGGATCGCGATCGTCACGATCTTCCGCGCGCGCTCCTCGCCTTCTTCGCGGGCGAGCTGTTCGATCTCGCGCACCTTCGCCATGGAGGCGCGCTTCGCGTCGTCGACGAGTTCCGCGAGGAGTTGATCGCGAGCCTCGGACGACGTCATGCCCGCGATCTTCTCGAGCTTCGTCCGCTGTTGCTCGGCGCCTCGCTCGAGGCGTTCCCGGACCTGCTGCAGGGTCTCGTCCCGTTCGGCGAGCTCTGCGCTCCGCTCGTCCAGCCGGCGGGTGCGCGTCCGAAGCTCCTCCTCCGTCTCGGAGATCCGGCGCTCGAGTCGCGTGATCTCCTCCCGCCTGGCGCGGACGTCTTCCTCCGCGTCCTTGCGGATCTGGGCGCCTTCCTCCTTCGCCTCCTCCAGCGCACGGCGGAGGGTCTGGGCGGCCTCCTCCTGCGCCTGGACGACCTTCTGGTCGGCCTGCACGACCTTCTGGTCCGCCTCGCGCTCGAGCGCGGTCGCGGTGGCGAGCGCCATGTTGTTCCGGATCAGGAACCCGATCGCGATCCCCGTAGACAGGGCGATGATGCCGACGATCAGGGACGTCATGGTGCCTCCCTGGGCTCAGGGAGAGGACCGTGCGGTCCCCCGCACCCCGTGGCGGTCGTGTGAAGCGAGTACGCAGGCGAACGGGGACGCTAGGACGTTCCGCGTCCTCCGTGCGGGTGATGGGGTCGTGGTGTCGGTGTCCGCGTGCTCACGTTGTCGGGCCGTTCGGTGTACGTCGGGTAGCCGTTCGGTGACCTCTCGATGTTCTGTCGTTGGTCACACGATACGGCCGTGTCCGCCGCGAGGCAAGGGCTCAGCCCCCGACGGCTTCCAGCGCAAGGGCTTTGCGAGCAGCCCACCGAGCGACCTCGGGCGGGTAGCCGCGCCTGGCGAGGAGCCCGGAGAGCCGGCCGAAGGCTTTCTCCGGCGGCAGCGCGCCGAGCCGGCCTGCACGGGAGACGGCGAGCTCCAGCGCACGCTCGGCCTCGTCGTCCTGCATCATCTCGCCGACGACCTGGTCCGCGATCGTCCGGTCCACGCCCGCCGCGAAGAGCCGCCGGGCGACGGCCCTCCGCCCCTCCCCACGCGAGCGGACCGCGTGCTCGACCACGGCGCGAGCGAACGCTCGATCATCGATCAGCCCGACCTGCTCCAGACGGCTGAGCTCGGCCGCGACCTCCTGGGCGCCGAACCCGGCGCCCAGGAGTCGCCGCTGAAGCTCCGCTCGGCTACGTTGGCGCACGGCGAGCAGTCCCAGCGCGCGTTCGTGCACATCCCGGCGCGTACGCGACCCACCCGTCCCGGCGCGCGGCGACACCGGGCTCACTCCTTGGAGGCGGCGGCCTTCGGTCGGTCCGGCTCCTGGTCGAGCGCGAGATCGGGCACGACCTGGATCGGCTCGTCGTCGGCATCCGAGAACGCGGTCAACCCGACCGCGTCGCGGACCTTCCGTTCGATCTCATCGCGGACGTCGATGTGTTCCGCGAGGAACGCCCGCGCGTTCTCCCGACCCTGCCCGAGCTGTTCGCCCTCGTACGTGAACCACGCACCCGACTTCTTGATCATCTCCAGGTCGACGCCCACGTCGAGGAGCGATCCCTCCTTGGAGACCCCCTTGCCGTACATGATGTCGAACTCGCACTGCCGGAACGGCGGTGCGACCTTGTTCTTCACCACCTTGACCCGGGTCCGCGACCCGACGACCTCCGTGCCGTCCTTGAGGTTCTCGATCTTGCGGACGTCCAGGCGAACCGACGAGTAGAACTTGAGGGCACGACCGCCGGGTGTGGTCTCGGGCGATCCGAACATCACGCCGATCTTCTCGCGGAGCTGGTTGATGAAGATCGCCGTGGTGTCGAACTTGGAGAGCGACCCCGACAGCTTCCGCATCGCCTGGGACATGAGCCGCGCCTGCAGGCCGACGTGGGTGTCGCCCATCTCACCCTCGATCTCCGCACGCGGCACGAGCGCCGCCACCGAGTCGATCACGACGAGGTGCAAGGCCCCGGAGCGAACGAGCATGTCCGCGATCTCCAGCGCCTGCTCGCCAGAGTCGGGCTGCGCGACGAGCAGCTCGTCGATGTTGACGCCGAGCTCGCGCGCGTAGGTGGGGTCCAAAGCGTGCTCGGCATCGATGAACGCCGCGATGCCGCCCTGACGCTGCGCCTCCGCGATGATGTGGAGGCAGACGGTCGTCTTACCGGAGCCCTCCGGACCGAAGACCTCGACGACCCTGCCGCGCGGGATCCCGCCGACGCCGAGCGCGATGTCGAGCGCGAGCGCCCCCGTGGGGATGGTATTGAGGCCGCCCGAGATCGGGTGCTCCCCCAGCTTCATCACGGCGCCCTTGCCGTGTTGCTTCTCGATCTGCTGGAGCGTGACCTCCAACATCTTGTCCCGATCCACGCGATCCCCCTTCC
>Ga0075424_100006016_pt1 | contig 11655 bp, 10 predicted proteins | sample SoiMethybrSBSTD3_FD_75301 | JGI IMG/M metagenome (GOLD analysis project Ga0075424, IMG submission 75301) | Bulk soil microbial communities from a Populus tree surrounding site in Tennessee, USA - Soil MetaG P. TD hybrid SBSTD3 | ecosystem: Environmental > Terrestrial > Soil > Tree plantation...
CGACGACTCGTTCGAGGTGATCTGCGAGCACGTGGACAAGTTCCACGAGATCACCGGCAGCCACGAGCACGTCGGGGTCGGCAGCGACTTCGACGGGTTCGTCAAGCCGATGATGGGCGGGCTGGAGACCCCAGCGGCCCTCGGGGGGCTCGCAGAACGACTCACCGACCGCTATGGCAGCGAGGACGCGGAGCGCATCACCTCAGGCAATGCGATCCGCGTCCTGCGCGAACTCTGGCGCCACTGAGGGCCGGCAAGCAAGGCTCCGGATAGGGTCGGTGGTCATGGCTGCCGGCGGGGCTCGCAAGCCGTTGATCCTGGCCGTCGTTGGCGACGCGAGCGTCGAGCAGCGGCTCGTTGCCGACCTGGTGCGGCGCTTCGGCGGCGATTACGAGGTGGTGGGCGAGACCTCCGCCGACACGGCCCTCGAGACCGTGGCCGAGTCGAGCGAGGTCGCCGTCGTCATCGCCTCCCAGCGCCTTGCCGGCATGACGGGCATCGAGTTCCTTGGCCGGGCCCATGCAGCCGCCCCGGCGGCCAGGCGGGGCCTGCTCATCGCCTATGGCGATCCGGGCAGGAACGATGCCGTGATCGAGGCGATGACGTTCGCACGGATCGACCAGTGGCTGTGGCAGCCGTGGGAGCCGGCCGAGGAGCTGCTGTATCCGTGCGTCAGCGCGCTGCTTGCGGCGTGGGCGCGTGGGCGGGACGTTCCGCGCTTCGAGGCCGTGCGGATCGTGGGTGAGCAGTGGAGCGCTCGGTCTCACGAGCTGCGTGACCTGTTGCAGCGCAACGGCGTCCCTCACGGCTTTTATGCCGCCGACTCGAGGGAGGGTCGCGAGTTGCTCGGTTCGGCGCGACGGGATGGGTCGCGGCTTCCGCTGACGGTGTTCCCCGACGGCCGAGTGCTCGTGGACCCCTCCAACGCCGAGGTCGCGTCCGCCCTGGGCGTCAGGACCCGGCCCGAGGAGAGCAGTTGCGAGCTTGCCGTGGTCGGCGCAGGTCCAGCCGGGCTTGCGGCCGCCTTGTACGGAGCGTCGGAGGGCCTGTCGACCGTGCTGCTGGAAGCGGAGGCGCTCGGCGGGCAGGCGGGGACGAGCACGATGATCCGCAACTACCTGGGCTTTCCTCGCGGCATCAGCGGCGAGGAACTCGCGCGGCTGGCGTCGGAGCAGGCGACGCTGTTCGGTGCGAGCTTTGTCTACTCGCGCGTGGTCGACCTGCGGTCTGGCGGTGGCGCGCACGAGCTCGTACTGAGCGACGGGACGACGATCACCGCGCGGGCCGTGGTGCTGGCGACGGGGGTCACCTACCGGCGGCTCGACGTGCCCGGGACGGACAGGCTGATCGGCGCCGGCGTCTTCTACGGCGCCGCCGCGACGGAGGCTCAGGCTCTTGCCGGGCAGCCGGTCTTCGTCGTGGGCGCGGCCAACTCGGCCGGGCAGGCAGCCCTCCATCTGGCTCGCTATGCCAGCCGGGTGACGCTTGTCGTCCGCGGGCCGTCTCTGGCGGCGAAGATGTCGAACTACCTCATACGGGAGATCGAGCGTGCGAGCAACATCGCCGTGCGCACACAGACCGAGATCGTCGAAGCCACCGGCGGCGGGCGCCTTGAGCGCCTCACGCTTCACCACACAGCCAGCGCAGCGGAAGAGGTCGTAGACGCGGCGGGGCTCTTCGTTCTGATTGGCGCGCTGCCCCACACCGACTGGCTGCCCACCACGCTGATGCGCGACGAAGACGGCTATATCCGGACGGGCCGCGACCTCATCGACGGTGAGGGGAACGCACCCGCGCACTGGCCCCTGCGTCGCGCCCCCGCCCTCTACGAAACCAGCATGCCCGGGGTGTTCGCCGCCGGCGACGTCCGCCATCGTTCCATCAAGCGCGTCGCCTCAGCCGTGGGAGAGGGCTCCGTGACCGTTCAGCAAGTCCACGAGCACCTCTCGGACCTCTCGCCGACCGCACCGCGACACCACGCTCGCCCCCGCGGCATCGCGAGCGCGTGAACAGCCGGCCGCGCTTCAGGCCGTGTGCCGGTTTTGCGAGTTGGAGGCCGGAGGCGATGTCGTGTGCCGGTGGGGGCGGGCGCTGGCGCGCGGGCTGACGAACTCGCTGCCGCTCGGGCCGGTCCGCACCGCCTTGTTCAGCGCGCTGCCACGCCAGTACCTGCGCCAGGGCAGGAACCACATGGTCCAGCCGTTGTCCCACTGGCCGGACTTCGGGCTGCCCTTGATCTTCACCGGGTCGCCGGGGACGGCCATCTTGTAGAAGGTCTCGGCGTTGGCGGGCGACATGTTCACGCAGCCATGGCTGACGTTGCTGAAGCCCTGATCGCCCACCGACCAGTAGGCGTCGTGCAGGTACTCGCCGCTCCAGGTGATCCGGACCGACCAGGGCACCGAGATGCTGTAGCCAGGGCCGGTCATCTGGACCGGGTTGGCCTTCTCGATCGTCAGGTAGGTCCCGTTGGGGGTGTCGTCACCAGGGCGTCCGCTGCTGACCGGCCAGCGTGCGAACCGTTTCCCGCTTCGATACACGTTCATGTAGTGGCCCGAGGTGCTGACCACCACGTTCAGGGCCCGCCCGATCCTGAAGCTCTGCCTCAGGGTGTGGTTCCCGTACACCCCGGCGGCCCCTTTCACGCCGTTCAGATGCGCGGTGAAGCTCACACGCGTGTGTGGCTTCCAGTACCGGCGCGGGCGGAAATACAGGCACTCCGGGGCCAGTCGGCACTGGCCGTCCCAGTACCACGCGCCCACCGTCGGCTTCGAGGTCTTCACCTCGAGCGCCTTCTCCACCGCCCGCCGGTTCCTGATCGGCTGGTCGAAGTAGATGATGATCGGCATCCCGACGCCGTAGGTCTGGTGAGACCCCTCCACGATCCTGGCCGTGAACGTCTTGCCCGGCGTGAACGTCCGGAACGTGCTGGTCCGCTTCACCCGCTGGCCCGACGCTCCGACGCCCGTAGCGGTGACCGTGTAGCGCCGCGAGACGTTCAGCGCCCAGGCGCTGTGCCAGACCGTCCCCGTCGCGTTGAGCTTCCCCGTGACGCGATCGCCCCGCGAGCGCACGACCACGCCGCTGATCCTGCCCCCCGTCGCCCTGACCGTGATCCCCCGATTCGGGCGTCTATCCGTGCTCCCGCTTGCCGGCGTGATCGACAGGCGCACGCCGCTTGCGGTCGCGCCGGTGCGGGCGTGGCCGGCTCCCTGGCCGGCCGGCGGTGTCGAGCTCCCCGAGCACCCAGCGACGAACAGGCCAACCGTCGCGCAGATCGCCAGCCCTGCGAGTCCCGTCAGATGCGGCCGGAACGAGTGAGAAGGGGTCGCCTTTCGGCGCAAACTCGGCCTCCGGAGTTTGACTCCCGGCAGCTTACGACGCTTCCGCGCTTGACTAGCGACGGCGGCGCGCCAAGAAGTCGGCTTCGGCTTGCCCGAGCGGCGTTGCAGGGGGCTCGCCGTGGAGGTATTCCGCCGCGATGCCGCCCCAGTCTGCGCCGGCTCGCAAGTTGTGCAGAACGATCGCCACCATGGCGTGCATCCGACGGATCAGGACCGACTCGGGTGGCAGGGTGAACTGGTTGACCTGGTCCTTGATCTCGCCGCGCTCCTCCTCGCTCGGTCGCTCGCGGTCGCGGCCGCGCTGCTCGCGGTTGGTCGAGAACCGGCGCTCGCCCGGCACGGCGTACCACTTGATCGCGTGCCGCAGCAGCCTCAGTGCGAACGTGGCGTCGACCGAGTCGGCGCGGTCCGCTGGGAGATAGCCGCCCGCGACGAGCGCGTCCTTCAGGGCTACGGCGTCTTCCTCCCGGGCTGCGAGAGCGATCGCGGCCTCGGCGTCAACGTGCCCGCCGTCGATGTCGCGAAGCAATCCGAAGTCCAGAAAGCACACCCGGCCGTCGACGCGAAGAAGGTAGTTCCCCGGGTGAGGGTCGCCAAGAGCGATCCGGTCGCGGTAGAGCAGTCCGAAGAAGAACCGGAACACGATCTCCCCGTAGCGGTCGCGCTCGGCCTCGTCGGCACGGCGCACGGCCTCGAAACCCGCTCCGTCGACGTACTCGGACACCAGCACGCGGCGCGTCGAAAGATCCGTGTAGACGCGCGGCAGGCAGATGAACGGATGGCCGCGCATCAGCCGCGCGACGCGGCGCTGGTTCTGGGCCTCGAGCTCGTAGTCGAGCTCTTCGCCGATCCGCTCGCGCATCTCCGTCGCCAGCGCCTTGGCGTCCAGGCCCGGGGCCAGCCGCTTGACGAGCGGTATCAACAGCATCGCATTGCGCAGGTCGGTCTCGACCGCCTCCGCGACCCCGGGGTACTGGACCTTGACGGCGACCTCTTCGCCGTCGACCGTCGTCGCGCGATGGACCTGGCCGATCGAGGCCGCCGCAAAGGCACGCCGATCGAAATCGGAAAATACCTTCCCGAGCGGGGCGCCGAGCTCCTTGCGCAAGAGCTTCTCCAGGCGGTCGAACGGCACCGGCGGGATCCCGTCGCGCAGCGTCGCGAGCTTGCGCTGCAACTCGTCCTGCTGCTCGGCGTCGAGGCCGTCGAACTCGACCATCGAGAGCATCTGACCGACCTTCATCGCCGCGCCACGCATCTGCCCGAGCTGGTCGACGAGTTCGCTCACGAGGGCCGCGGTGCGCTCCCGTTCCGCGGCCTCGGCCCGCTCCGGCGTCCGCATGCGGTTGGCCGCGCGCATGCCGGCCCAGCGGACGCCCTGCCCGGTCACCATCCCGCCGACCCGAGCCGTCCGGGCAACGCGACCGGTCGGCAGCTTTCCGGCCTCCGGCGCGGGGTCCTCGGTGTCCATCCCCATGACTCGAGGCTAGCTGGCGTGATCTCTGTAGCTTTGGGGCGCCGGCGCTCAGCGCCGGCGCCCGTCCATCCTCACGCGGCGGTCGTGCTCGGCACGTCGGTCTTGAGCCACTGCTCGAACGTCGGTCCGGTGATGATCGCGTCGGGGCCGGGCAGGAGCCCGTCGGTCTCGAACAGCTCGCGGTCGGGGTCGGTGGGGTCGCTGACGACCTCGATCCGCTGCGGCTCGCCGCGGCGCGCCGCGAGAAGCCTTGCGACTTCGTCAAGCCTCTCCACCCGCGTGCCGGCGACCTCGACCATCGGATCGGCCGCGCGGCGCCCGGTCGCGATGTCCACGACTACCTCGGCGAGTGCGCTCGCCGCGAGGAGCTGCGTGCGGATCCGCGGGACGTAGCTCACGTCGCCCTGCCGCCCCCAGTCGACGAGCTGGCCGACGAACTCGTGGAACTGCGTGGCGCGCACGATCTGCACCGGCACGGGGCCGGCGAGCATCGCCCGCTCCTGCGCGACCTTGGCGACGTAGTAGCCGCCGTAGGGGCCGCCCCCGCTGAAGCGGTCGGATCCGACGATCGAGATGACGACGATGCGCTCGACGCCCGCACGGTCGCTGGCCTGCTGGAGGTTGCGCGTGGCGGCGGTGAAATAGCTGGTGGCCGCCTGCTCGTCCGGCGAGGACCCGGTCGCTGCGTCGATCACGACGTCGACGCCGTCCAGCGCCGCGTCGAGCCCTTCGCCCGTGACGAGGTCGACGCCCTGCGAGCGGGACATCGCGACGACGTCGTGTCCGTCGCGCTCGAGCCGGTCGACGATGTGGCGACCGAGCCGCCCCGTCGCCCCGGCGACGGCGAACTTCTTCGCTGCGTACATGTCGATCTCCGTTTCACATCGGTCGGGTTTGGATGTCTCAATGGATTGACACGCCGCGATGGGAGGATGTGACGGGTGGGAGGGCTATCACGGCCGCGGCTGGGCCATTACGCTGTCGGCGAGCCAGCGAGATTGGAGACAGATGAGCACCGCGTCGGATCAGCCCGCGCCCACGGCGACACGGCGGACAGTCGCCACCTACTCGACGTACCGCGAGGCCGAGCGCGCCGTCGACTATCTCTCCGACGAGGGCTTCCCGGTCGAGCACGTCGCGATCGTCGGCACCGGCCTCCGCCTCGTCGAGCAGGTCGCGGGCCGTGTGACGACGGGCCGCGCCGCCGGCACCGGTGCGCTCCAGGGCGTGCTGATCGGCCTCCTGTTCGCCCTCTTCTTCGGCATCTTCTTCACCGGCCCCGGGTTCGGATGGCTGTTGCTCTACGCCGTTATCGCGGGCGCGCTCTTCGGCGCCCTGTTCGGGGCGATCTCCCAAGCCTCCCAGGGCGGAAGGCGAGACTTCGCGTCCGCTACGACCACCCAGGCCGACAAGTACGAGATCCATGTCGACGTGGCCGTCGCCGACGAGGCGAGGAGGCTGCTCGACTCGCTGCCCCCTCGCTAGCTCCGCGGAACGTCAGCCACAGGCCGGCGCAGCGTCCGGGCCAGCAGGCCGGCGGCTACGGCACCGATGACGATGGAGATCCCGGCGAGCGCCAGCGTCGTGGTCGATCCCGACGCCAGGCCTTGGCCGAGGACGGCGTAGGGGACCGTGCGTAGCAGCGCGCCGATCGCGATGGCGACGATGAACGCGCGAGCGCGCACGGGAGCGACCCCCGCGGCATAGTGCAGGCCGGTCGCCGGGACGCCGGGCATGAGGCGCGCGGCGAGGATGGCGTGGAAGCCGCGGCGTTCGAGCAGGGCGTGAAGGCGGGCGAGCCTTGGCCTTCCTTCGACGAGCCGTGTCACCGGACCACGGGCGGCGGTGCGGGCGAGCGCGAAGGCGGCGAGGCCGCCGGCGGTCGCGCCGACCACGGCCAGCGCCCCGCCGCCGAGAGCGCCGAAGGCCAGGCCGCACGCCGCGGCCAGCACCGTCCCCGGGAAGAGTGCGGGCGTCAGCAGGATCCACGCCGCCAGGGCGAGGGCCGGAGCTGCTGGGCCGAGGGACACGAGCAGCGCGCGCAGCTCCGACGGCGAGTGGGGGAGCAGGATGGCGGCCGCTGCGAAGGCGCCGGCGATGACGCCGGCGAGGACGAGGACGCGGCGCGGCGGCATCCGCCCAGGGTAGAAGCGACGATGCTCGCGGTGACCGAGGCCCCTCTGTACGACGTGTCGTGCGTGGCGCACGTGCACACCACTTACTCCGACGGGTCGGCGACCGTGCCCGAGGTCCTCGACACGGCACGGGCGGCGGGGGTCGACGCCCTGCTCCTGACCGACCACGACACGCTGGGGGCTCGAAATGCCGGGTGGGAGGGCCCACACGAGGGCGTCTTCCTCCTGGTCGGCATGGAGGTCAGCCCGAAGCAGGGGCACTATCTCGCCTTCGGCGTCGACAGCGAGATCGCGCACGAGCGCCGCACGGCGCGACAGATCGCGTCGGCCGTCCGGGCCGCGGGCGGGGTGGGCTTCGCCGCGCATCCCTTCTCGACCGGCGGCAGCATGCTGGTGCCGGCCCTTGCCCGGCGCATCGTGTTGCCGCACGGCTGGCCGGCGCTCGACGACCCCGAGGGCTGTGACGGCATCGAGCTGTGGTCGCTCACCACCGATGCGGCGGAAGGGTGGCGCACGCCCGCTGAGGCCGTCCGCTGGCTGCGCGACCCCGAGGTTGCCGTCGCCCAGGGGCCGCCCGCACATCACCTGCGGCGCTGGGATGCCCTGTCGGCCCGGCGCCGTCTGCCCGCCATCGGCGGGCTCGACGGCCACGCGCCCGGACTACGGATCCGAGGCCGCGTCCGCTCCCCGCTCCCGCACGCCCGCACGTTCGGCCTGCTCCGCACGCACCTGCTCTGCGATCGCCCGCTCGGCGGCGGGCTCGATACCGACCGAGCGACGCTGCTGGCCGCGTTGGGCACCGGCGCCGCCTGGCTGACATGCCCGTTCGTCGCTCCGGCGCAGGGGGCGAGATTCTGGGCCGAGCGCGACGGCGGGGCGATCGTGGCGATGGGCGCCGAGGCGCCGGCAGGCCCCACGACGCTGCGGGTCCGCCTGCCGAGCGCCGCCGAGGTCACGGTCCTGCGCAGCGGGACGGTCCTGCAGACGCGGAACACCGCGGCGATCGACTTGGGGGTCGACCGCGACGGCGTCTACCGCGTCGAGGCGCGTATCGATGGACGCCTCTGGCTGCTCTCCAACCCCATCCACCTGAGACGACCTGGTGATGTGTTGACTCCACTCCGCCGTGGGGTGTAGCGTCGGCTCTCAGCGAGCGTTGTGCTCGCCGGGGAGAGGAGCACGCACATGGCCGGCGCTACAGGTCCCACAGCACCTCCCCCTACCGGTGGAGGCACGCCGGTGCAACCGGGCGGCGGAAGCAGAACCGGGCTCAAGGTCGGCGGATGGATCCTCGTCGCCATCGGCACCCTCGGCGTCATCATCGGGGTCACGCTGGTCGTCATCCACCTGACCCAGCGCGACTCCGACGGGTTCTACACGTCGGACACGAAGCATGTCTCGGCGCCCGGATACGCGATCACTTCCGACACCCTCCACTTCGGCGACCTACCAGGCGCCGTGAGCGACATCGTGGGAACGGTGAAAGTCAGCGCGACCAGCACGAACGGGCGGCCGTTGTTCATCGGGATCGCCAGGACGAGCGACGTCAACAGCTACCTCGGCGGCGTCGCGCGCAGCGAGGTGACCGACATCAACGACAACAGCGTCGACTACGCCCGGCACGCGGGCGGCGCGCCGGCCGGCCCGCCGGGCGCACAGCGCTTCTGGGAGGCGTCCAGCACGGGCGCCGGCCGAGTGACGACCACCTGGAAGGTGTCGGGGGGCGACTGGGAAATCGTCGCCATGAACGCGACCGGCGCTCCTCGCGTCAGCGCGGATGTGAAGCTGGGCGCGAAGACCACCGCGGTGCTCTGGGTCGGGATCGGCTTCCTCGTCGTTGGGCTGGTCCTGGCCGGCGGAGGCATCGCGATGCTCGTCGTGGCCAGCCGCCCCCGGTACTGAACTGACGTTGCGCGTCGTGGTGCGGCGAGACCGCCCGTCGTTTTGAGCGGCGCAGCCTTGCGGCCGCAGGCGGCAGGCCAGATACTGCAGGTGATGTCGGGCGAGGGCTACCTGCTCGCCGACCAACCCTCGGAGCTGGAGCGCCTGCAGTTGCAGTCGCGGGTGTGGGAGCCCACCGGGCGCCAGCTCCTCTCGAAGCTCGGCGACGGATCGGGCGGGCGCGCTCTGGACGTCGGCTGCGGAGCGTTGGGGTGGCTTCGGATCCTCAGTGAGTGGGTCGGTCGCCTGGGCCGGGTCGTCGGCACCGACATAGACCAGGGCCTACTCGACGCCGCGCACTCATTTCTGGATGCAGAGGGAATGTCGAACGTGGAGCTCGTCGTCGATGATCTGTTCGTGAGCAAGCTGGAGCCGCGATCCTTCGATCTTGTCCACGCCCGCTACCAGATCGCACCGCTCGGACGTGGCCCTGAGCAGGTCGCCTCGTACCGGCGGTTGGTCAAGCCCGGTGGCTGGCTGGCGCTCGAGGAGTGGGACCTGGGCTCGTGGCACTTCAATCCCTCGGCCCCCGCGGCCGACCGCCTGATCGGATTGATCTCCGAAATCTTTGCCGCCCTTGGCGGTGAGGCGGGGCGCGGACTCCCTCAACTGCTCCGCGACATTGGTATCGAGGAACCCGAACTCGACGCGCACGTGATCGCGCTCAAGCCGGGCCAGCCGTATCTGCGTCTGCCGCTTCAGTTCAGTCGCGCGCTCGAGTCGCGGCTGCTCGAGCAGGTGAGCGAGGACGAGCTTGCGACGCTACGCCGCGACGCGGAGTCCGAGCTGGCTGAACGGGGCAGGTGGGGCACCACGTTCACACTCATCCAGAGCTGGGGCAGGCTCGAAGGCTGAGGTAGCAGCACCTCGCGCGCCGCTTCCTTCGTGTCACCGAGCTCGGCCACTGCTTCAACGCACGCACTCCGGGGTAGTAAATCGTCTGATGCACAATGCGCGTCGACTGATCCTCGTCGCGATCGCCGTCGTCGCCAGCACTGTCTGGCTCGTTTCTCTCGCCGACGCTGCCGGGCCGCAGATGAGGATCGACCCGCGGCTCCGGATCGGCACGGTGTGCTTCCCGGTAACCGACCCGACCGGCCTGCCGCGGACCCTGTACGGCCAGCGCTACTCGCTACCCGAGACAACGCCATCGACGCCTGCCATCGTGCTCGTCCACGGCATCGCGTCCTCGACGGCCAACTGGGACTTCTCGCCGACCTGGTCGACGGCTCGCGCCCTCGCCAGCGCCGGATACGTCGTCTATTCCTATGACCGCCTCGGCTATGCCCGCAGCAGCTACTTCGACAGGCCGGGCGGCGGCGAGACACTGACCACGCGCGAGCACCGGCGGATGCTGCACGAGGTGGTGCAGGACGTGAAGAGCGCGGGTTATGGGACGAGCGCGACCGACGGTTGCGCGGCGGCGCAGCCGGGCGGGATGCCGAACCGCACCGTCGCGATCCTCGGCCACAGCGCCGGTGGCTGGATCGTGGCCGGCTACCCCGGCACCTATCACGACGTGGCCGCGATGATCCAGACGAGCATCTTCGCCACCACCGACGGGGCAGCGGCGCAGTCTGACCAGAGCTCACAGGGCGGTGGGTTCGACCCCAACCCGGAGCACCCGGACTACTTCGACTTCTTCCACCAGCGCTCGGACTGCGAGTCGTTCAACGTCTACGAGCCCGGCGCGGTCCAGTCAGTGGTCGACATAGCGTGCACGCCGCCGTTCATTCCATCGCCGTACGGCGAGATCACGGACCTGGGGGCCAAGCTGGCCGAGAACGACGTCGCGATCTCACAGATCGGTCCGGGGACGCCGGTGCTGCTGGCGGCCGGCGACCACGACACCACCGCGCCGCCCGAGAAGGTTTCGGCCGACTTCGAGTACTACAAGGCCCACTGCGGCTGCGACGTGTCGCGGTACACCATCCCTAGCTCGGGTCACCTGTGGCAGGTGCACGCTGCGCTGCCACAGGTGGTCAACGAGTTCGTGCAGTGGCTGACATCGCACGGCGTGCCGCCGTCATCAACGGCTCGCTCACATTGACGGCGCTACTGCAACGAGGCGTTCTTGGCGACGCCGCCTCGCATCCAGTAGATCGATAGTCCGTCGCTCGCCTTGCCGAGTGACGCCGCTGCGATGTCGTCGCCTTGGTCGACCGTGACCGGGCCGGTTCCCGTGCTGTCGTCGATCTGGACCTGGTAATCCACCTGGCCGGAGCCCGTCTGCAAGCCGCCGATCCAAGCGACCGACCCATTGGCCTTGACCACGATGCTCGAGATAAGCGTCGAGTTGGACGTGTTCACCGGCGGTACGGCCGGCTCTTGCACCTTGATCTGGCCGGTCTTCACGTCGTAGACGTACAGCGTGTCGTTGGCCTGCGTGGCCGCCGGCTCCTGGTTGAGCGATCGGTACGCCACATACCGGCCCTGCAGCTGGAATCCGCTCGCGACGTCGACCTCGCAACAGCTCTGACCAGGCAGGCGCCGAGCATGCTCGCTGCTGAAGGCGCAGCCATAGAAGAAGCGGTCGCCCTGGACGACCTTGGAGAACAGCACCTCGAACTTGGTCTGCTGCTCGACGTCATATCGCTCCGCGTAGCGGACGCAGCGGTTGTCACGGTCGATGCCGGCGCTTGCACTCGACGGTGCCAGCATCAATCCACACACAACGAGTCCCAGCAGAATGCTCGCTGCGGATTTGAACATGTCAGTCAGCCCCCCGATTGCCTGCCCGTCGACTACTTCACCGAGT
>Ga0075424_100006017_pt1 | contig 11654 bp, 6 predicted proteins | sample SoiMethybrSBSTD3_FD_75301 | JGI IMG/M metagenome (GOLD analysis project Ga0075424, IMG submission 75301) | Bulk soil microbial communities from a Populus tree surrounding site in Tennessee, USA - Soil MetaG P. TD hybrid SBSTD3 | ecosystem: Environmental > Terrestrial > Soil > Tree plantation...
CGCTCGACACGCGTGAAGAACACGACCGACAATACGCCAGCCATCGTGGAGCTCACACTCGCGCGGTTTCGCGAGTTCTATCGCGAGCCCGAGGCCGTATTCTGGGTATTCGTCTTCCCCATCCTGCTCGCCGCGGGACTGGGTATCGCGTTTCGGAATCGGCCCGCTGAGGCATCGCACATTGCCGTGGCGAAAAGCGCAGCGAATAGTCCGGTGGTGGACTCGCTGAAGACAGCATCCGGACTGGTCGTGGACGTGCTGGACGACACCGCCGCAGCCACCGCTCTCAGAACAGGCAAGGTGGCGCTCGTGGTCGTTCCGCGCGTGGACGGCGCAGTCGAGTACCGCTTCGACGACGCGCGGCCGGAGTCTCGCACGGCGCGTATGGTGGTCGACCGTACCATACAGCGCGCCGGCGGCCAGAAGGACCCTGTGCCGGTCACCGAGACGAAGGTCAGCGAGCGAGGCTCCCGGTACATCGATTTCGTGGTGCCGGGGCTGCTCGGGATGAACCTGATGGGCAGCGGGATCTGGGGCATCGGATTCTCGATCGTCGATGCGCGAAAGAAGAAGCTGCTCAAGCGGCTCATCGCGACGCCAATGTCGCGCGCCGAGTATCTGGCGTCGTTCCTGTTCTTTCGGTTATCGCTGCTCGTGATCGAGGTCGCGACGCTGATCGGCTTCGGGACGCTCGTATTTGGCGTGCCGCTCCGTGGCTCGCTGGGTCAGCTCGCGATCATCTGCGTGTTGTCGTCGCTGGCGTTCGGTGGACTCGGGTTGCTCATCGCGTCACGTGCTCGCACCATGGAGGGCGCATCGGGGCTCATGAACCTCGTGATGCTACCGATGTGGGTGTTCTCCGGAGTCTTCTTCTCGTCAGGCAACTTCCCGAAGGCAGCCCAGCCATTCATCCAGGCGCTGCCGCTCACGGCCGTCAACGACGCCCTTCGCGCGAACATGCTGCAGGGCGCGCCGTGGGCTACCGTCGGCGGTGAGCTCGCGATCATCGTAACGTGGCTCGTTGTCGGCTTCACTTTGGCCTTGAGGCTGTTTCGGTGGCGGTAGCTCGAACACCACCTCGTCGTGGACTAGTGATCGCGGCCTTCATCGCGATCTACCTGATCTGGGGCTCCACGTATCTCGGTATTCGCTTCGCGATCGAGACGATTCCGCCGTTTCTCCTGTCGGGGGCCCGCTTCACTCTCGCGGGCGCGATAATGCTGGCGGCGGCGAACGTGCGTCGCGAGCCCGGCGTGACGTGGCCGCAATTTCGCACCGCCGCGATCGTCGGGTCGCTGCTCATGTTCGCGAACTCGCTCGTCGGCGTCGCAGAGAGCCGGATCCCATCCGGCATCGCGGCGCTGCTCGTCGCCATGACTCCGGTCTTCATGGTGCTGCTCGAATGGGCACGTCCGGGCGGCAGACGACCCACGATTCTCGTTGGCGTCGGGCTGTTGATCGGGCTCGTCGGGGTTGCGACGCTGGTCGGGCCGGCGTCGTTCGGAGGCGGCGCGCGAGTCGACCTGATCGGTGCAGCGATCGTCATCTTCGGGTCGTTCGCCTGGTCGCTCGGATCGATCTACTCGCGACACGCGCCGCGTCCGCAGTCGGCGCTGATGATGACGGCGATTCAGATGCTCGCCGGCGGCACGTTCGTCGGGATCCTCGGCGTGATGCGTGGCGAGGCCGCGATGTTCGCGTTCTCCGCTGTTTCGACGCGGTCGTTCATTGCCTGGGTGTACCTGCTCATCTTCGGATCCCTCATCGGGTTCACGGCGTTCGTATACCTGCTCCGGGTGTCGACGGCCGCTCGCGTCGCGACGTACGCGTACGTGAACCCGGTCGTCGCAATCATTCTCGGCTGGCTCCTGGCCGGCGAGTCGATCAGCGGGCGGATGGTCGTGGCGGCTGTTATCATTGTCGCCGGGGTCGCACTCATCACCGCTGCGGAAGGGCGCGCCTCGGCTACCCCTCAGCCCAAGCCGGTGAGGCGAGACGAACGGAAGTCAGAGCACACCGGTGACTTCCCGATCGCTGACAGCGCCTAACGCCGCAACAGGACGCCATGACGAACGGCGACACGCCATTGGAGCCGCGGGAGCCTATGCTCGGCGACATCGCGCCTGACGAGTTCCGACGTCAGGCGCGTCGCGTTCTCCAGTGGATCGGCGACTATCTGGAGCACCCGGACCGGTTCCCGGTCGTCCCTCGCGTCGCACCGGGCGAGATCGCGGGAACGATCCCGGCCGAGCCACCCGACGAGCCCGAGTCACTCGATGCGGTACTCGATGACTTCGAGCGACTCATCGTTCCTGGCGTGACGCACTGGAACCACCCTGGCTTCTTCGCCTACTTCGCGATCTCCGCATCGGCACCGGGCATCCTGGCCGAGATGCTCATCTCGGCGCTCAACGTGAACGCGATGCTGTGGAAGACGTCACCGGCGGCGACGGAACTCGAGATCAGGACGCTCGACTGGCTGCGCCAGCTCCTCGGTTTGGGTGATGGATGGTTCGGCCTGATCAACGACACGGCATCGATCTCCACCCTGCTCGCCCTCGCCGCGGCGCGCGAGGCAAAGCCGGAGCTCGGCATCCGTGAGAAAGGCATGGCCGGCCGAGCCGACTTGCCGAGGCTCAGGGTCTACACGTCGGCGCACGCACACTCGTCGGTAGACAAGGCAGCGATCACGCTGGGGTTCGGGCACGAGAACGTCGTGCACATCGAGGCCGACGCCGACTTCCGCATGCGTGTGGACGCACTCGACGCAGCGGTGCGCGCGGATCGCGCGGCTGGCTACCTGCCGCTCGCGGCCGTGGCCACGGTCGGCACGACCAGCACGACGAGCATCGACCCCGTGTCGGCGATTGCCGCGTTATGCGCGCGCGAAGGCATGTGGCTCCACGTGGATGGATCGTACGGTGGTGTGGCCGCCGTCGTTCCCGAGATGCGGCATGTGCTCGCGGGTGTCGAGCTCGCAGATTCGCTGGTCGTGAACCCTCACAAGTGGCTGTTCACGCCGATCGACCTATCGGCGATGTTCACGCGTCGCCCCGACGTCCTGAAGCGCGCGTTTTCGCTTGTGCCCGAGTATCTCGTGACGCGCGAGCAGAGTGAAGTCGTGAACCTCATGGACTACGGTGTCCAGCTGGGTAGGCGGTTCCGGGCGCTCAAGCTGTGGATGGTCATCCGTGCGTTTGGCGCCGAGGGGCTCGCGGCTCGTCTCCGACACCAGATGGAGATGGCGAGGGAATTCGCCGCGTGGGTCGACGCCGCGCCTGGCTGGGAGCGGGTGGCGCCGGTTCCCTTCTCGCTCGTGTGCTTTCGTTATGCACCCGCCGGCGCGAGCGAGGCAGACCGTGAGGCGCTCAACGCGGCGATTCTCGAGCGCGTGAACGCGAGCGGTTCCGCCTACCTTTCACACACGAAGTTGAACGGCCGCTACGTGCTGCGGCTCGCGATCGGCAACATGCGGACCGAGCGACGTCACGTGAGCGACGCATGGCGGCTGCTCAAGGAAGCCGCAGCCGCCACGGCCGTACCTAACGCCATGTCATCCCGAGCGTAGCGAGGGATCGCGATCCTTCCGGTAAGGGGCGCTCTATCGGGACGACCGCGATCCTTCATCTGCCCGCTTCGCGGGCTCCCGCGGCTCAGGATGACTAGTGACTGTGGGCGTCGTGGCGGTCCTGACGCAGGTCGCGCACGTCCTGCCAGCGGTCGCGGCGGTCACCACGTCGGTCGCGAAGGTCCTGGCGCAGGTCACGCTGATCCTGACGACGGTCGCGCAGGTCCTCGCGGCGTTCCTTACGCGTGTCGTCGTGCCTGATCTCACGCGTGTCCTGCCGAAGCTCGCGACGGTCCTGCCGAACTTCATGACTGTCGCCACGAAGCTCCCGCGTGTCGCGATGGATTTCGCGCCTGTCCGAGCGCAGCTCGCGCGCCTCGTGGCGCGTCACTCGCGGGTGTGGCCGAGTGTTCGGATGATAGGGCGTTTGCGCGCTCACAACGAGGGCACTGCCTACGAGCAGGGCCGCAGCGATGGCGGCCATTCCGAGATTACGCATTGTATCTCCCAGAGACGGTATCCCGCGCTCGCCTCCGTGGCGTGCGCTGCTCGTACGACGGCCGCACTCTGGTGGACGTTAAGGGCAGATCTGTCCGGTATCGGACCCGGCAACTTCTTCCGTCCCATGGACGCTCATGCTTCCGCACGTAGCGCGGTGACCGGATCGACGCGCAGCGCGCGCCGCGCCGGGACGAAGCTCGCCACCATTGCGACGACCAGCATCACCACCGCGAACACGGCGAACGTCAGCGGATCGGTCGGCTTTACACCGAACAGCATCGTCGCCATGGACCGTGTGAGCACGAACGCGCCGATCATCCCTACGGCAACACCGGCGACGGCATAGCGCACGCCGTCACCCATAGCTGCGACCAGAATGCTTCGGCCATCCGCGCCGAGCGCGAGCCTGACGCCGAACTCTGTGGTGCGTCGGCTGGTCGAGTAGCTGATGAGGCCATACACGCCTACGGCTGCCAGCAGGAGGGCGAGCGCCGCAAAGCTGCCGATCAGCGCCAGGTTGAACCGGCGATCCGTCAGTGACGTTCCCACGAGCGCGTTCATCGTCGTGGCCGCGTAAATCGCCTGGTTGCGGTTCACGTCCCAGACCGCGCGCTGCAGCAATGGAAGAAGCGGCGCCGGGTCGCCCGTCGTTCGCACAACGACCGTCATCGAACCGAACGGAAATTGTGCGTGCGGCATGTACATCTCCTCCCGCGGTGCCGCCTCCAATCCGTCGTGCCGCACGTCCGCCACGATGCCGACGATCTCGCGCCACCGGTCAACTGTGACGTCTCCGCGCTTTGCAGAAGCGTATGCACCGCCGTCGAACGAGACGGCTATGCGCCTGCCGATCGGGTCTTCATTCGGGAAGTACCGCCGAACGAGCGACTCGCTCACGAGCGCGACCTTGGCGCCGGTTGCGTTGTCCGCGGCGGTGAACGTCCGCCCCCGGCGCAGCGCGACGCCCATCGTCTCGAAGTACCCGTTCGTGGCCACCGTCGTGTAGACGTTAGGCGACTCGCCCGGGCCCGGCGCGGGGCGCCCCTCGAAGCGAATTGGCGTCTGCACTCCGATGTTCGCTGCCGCGAACGGCAGCGCCGACACCGCGCCCACGGACTCCACGCCGCGCACCAATGTCATGCGGTCGAGGATATCCCGGAGGACACCGGCACGCAGCTCCGGCTTGGGATACAGGTCCCAGAGGAACAGCTGCACCATGGCGCGGTTTTCCGGCACGAAGCCGGGGTCCACGCGCAGCAACACGATGAAGCTGCGAATCAGCAATCCCGATCCGACGAGGAGCACCAGGGCGAGGGCGACCTCGGTGACGATGAGCAGCGAGCGAGCTCGCAGTTTCCCGCGTGACGCGGATGTACCGCGCCCGCCCTCGCGCACGGCCGAATTGAGATCCGGGCTCGAGAACATGCGCGCCGGGGCGAGACCGAAGATCAGCACCGTTCCCACAGACGCACCCAGCGTGAACAACAGCACGCGCCCGTCGAGCGCGATCTCGTCCATGCGCGGGAGCGTCGCCGGGCTGAGCGCCCGGATCAGCTCGATGCCGAGCGCCCCGAGCACCAGACCCACCGCGCAGCCGAGGGCAGCGAGCATGACACTCTCGCTCAGCATCTGCCGCGCGAGGCGGCCGCGACCAGCGCCGAGCGCGGCGCGGATGGCGAACTCGCGTCGCCGGTCGGCGCCCCGTGCGAGAAGAAGATTGGCGACGTTGGCGCACGCAACGAGCAGCACGCAGGTCACCGCGCCGAGCAGCACGAGCAGCGCCGGACGCACGGCACCGACCGCATCGTTAGGCACCGACGTGAGGCGGGCACCGACCTTCGCGTTCGTCCGCGGATACTCGGCGGCCAGCTCCCGGGATACGCGGTTCATGTCGTCCTGTGCCGCCGCCAACGTCACGCCCGGCCGCAGCCGCGCGACGACGCCGAGGTAGTTGCCGCCGCGCTCCCGGCGCTCCTCGTCGGTCAGCATCTTCGGCGCCCAGATGTGACGCTTCTCGGGGAACTGGAACGACACAGGCATGACGCCCACGATCGTATGCGCCACCCCGTCGAGGATCTCGCGTCGCCCGAGCACGTGCGGGTCGCTGCCGTAGCGTTGCTGCCACAGCGCGCTCGAGATGATGACGACGCGGGCCGCCCCCGGCCGATACTCCTCCGGAAGAAAAACGCGGCCGAGCCGCGGCTTCACGCCGAGCACCGCGAAATAGTCCTCGGACACGAGCCACGAGTCGATCGAGATGGTTTCTCCCGTCGCGCCCTTGACGTCGTGGCCGAAGTACTGAAAAAAGGCGACCCGCTCGAACGAACGGCTGCGACCCTGCCAGTCGAGGAAGGTTGCGGGCGACGTGTCGCCCTGGTCCGACCGGCGCGCGTCGACCTGACGGAGCCTAACGAGCCGGTCGGCCTGGGCGTATGGGAGTGGCCGGAGCAACACGGCGTCCACGACGCTGAAGATCGCGGTCGTCGCGCCGATGCCGAGCCCCAGGGTGACGACAGCCACGAACGTGAACCCTGGCGACTGTCGCAGTTGGCGGAGCGCGAAGGTCAGGTCCTGCCGCAGCTCGTTCCCGAAGTTCGCGCGCCGGCGCTCGCGCTCGATCCCCTGCTCTTCCCGTCGAAGATTGCGTCGGGCCCGCTCGACGTCGCCGAATTGGTGCCGCGCACGGTCTCGTGCCTCGCTTGGCGGCGTGCCATCGGCGATCAGCTCCGCCGCCACCATGTCGATATGGAAGGCGAGCTCGTCATCGATGTCGCGGTCGATCTGCTGGCCCGACCGGCGGGGAAGGCGGACGAGGCGACGAAGTCCCGGGATGTGCATGAGCCCTCGGCGTTCCACTCACAATGTGAGGGGAAGAGTGGGGTGCGCGGGGACAGGTGTCAATATGTTGGGGACGAACTGGTGACGAAGATTCTCTGCAAATCAGTACGGCTCAGCGGCTGGGCAAGCTTGCCGTTTTGAGCTTCTTCCGCCCAATCGTTGTTCCCTCAATAGCTTGTCCTCGCACCGAAGTCGATCCCACTGGCTGCCTAGTCGGTAACGACGGGATGTCTGCCAGTGGTCTCGGTCCGATCGATGAGCGGCGGGGGCTGATGGCGCTTGTAGAGGATCATCGCGATCAGGATGACGCCGGCTACCAACAGCGCGGCAATCGCGTCCTCATACCGACGAATGTGACCGATGACGCGCAGCGCCGTCTCGCCGAAGAGCCAGCCCAGCGTGGCGAAAAGCACTGCCCATACGAGCGACGCGATCGCACTGCCGATGAGGAACACCGGGATCCGCAGTCTGGCCGCCCCGCAGGCGATGGGCAGCACGATCCGCGCGCCGAACGCGAACCGGACGGCGAACGTGCTCCGCCACGGCCGCCGCCTAACGAACACGATGAGCCGTGTGACGTAGCGGCCCATGCGGCGGAATCGCTTCCGCACCCACCTCCCCCGCCATCGCCCAAGCGCGTAAAGGCCGACGCCAGCGCCCCAGACCCCGATCGCGCAGGCCAACACAACACGCACGAAGCCCAGGTGCCCCTCGTGCGCCGCGAAGCCCCCGACGAGCGGTGCAGCTTCTTCGGTGATGATTCCGGACGCACCGAGGGTCACGTACGCCCAGACTTGGGCGAGATGGCTCAGGAGCGTGTGCGATTCCACGGGCTGGAATCTACCAGACGTTTGTCGTGGGCCGAGGTGCCCTCGGGCCGAACCAGACCAGTTCGCCGGAGCGTCGCCGGGCGCATGAGGCCGCGTCATGCCGGCGCCTTGCCCCGGCCGAACGAGCGTCCTAGATCAGACGCGCCCACTTGCTGCGTTGACCCACACCGAAGGTGCCTTCCATGCGATCCGCCGCCCCGCTGTGCGCCGCTGTCGTGTTGATCGCCGCCGCGTGCACGCCGAAAGGAGAGACCGCGTTGAAGGACTCGGCCGCGACCGCCGCACCGCCCGTTGTCGATGCAGCGGCCGTCAGGCAGGCGATCGAACAGGCGAACGCCAGCTTCACGCAAGCTGTGAAGCAAGGCGATACCGTCGGCATGGTCGCGAACTACGCGGACGACGCGGTCATGATGATGGAGGGCACCCCCGCGTGGCACGGCAGGTCCGAGATTGCCAAACAGATCATCGCCGCGTTCAAGCCGATGAAGGGCGCCGATGTGAAGCTGACGACGTCCCAGGTGGACATCGGCGGTGACTACGCGATCGAAACCGGGACCTACGAGACGACGGTCTCCCCGCCCGGCGGCAAACCGGCGACCGAAAAGGGCAAGTACGTCACGGTCTGGAAGAAGCAGGCGGACGGATCCTGGAAGATCTATCGCGACGTCGGGAATTCAGACGCGCCGCCGCCGAAAAGCTAGAGAAGCCGGGGACGGGGGACCCCGGCAGTAGATCAGTCTCCTGCTTCCGGCGCCAACCCCGGCACCGGATACTCCGCCGTCTTCTCCTTGATGCTCATCCCGAACCGGCGCGCGAGCTTGCCCCGCCATTCGTCGAGGATCTCGTAGAACGTCGGGATCGCGATCAGCGTCAGGAGCGTCGACGTGATCACGCCGCCGATCACCGAGATGCCTAACGGCGACCGGAATTGCGCGCCCTCCCCACGACCCAGCGCGACCGGGAGCATGCCCGCGATCAGCGCCACCGTCGTCATGAGAATCGGACGCAACCGGATCGCGCCCGCTTCGATCAACGCCTCGCGCAGCGCCAACCCCTGCTTCTCACGCGACCACTTCGCGAAGTCGATGAGCAGGATCGCGTTCTTCGCCACGATGCCCATGAGCAGGATGACGCCAATCAGGCTCATGATGTTGATCGTGTTCCGCGTCACCGCGAGCCCCAACATCACGCCGATCAGTGACAGCGGCAGCGACAGCATGATCGCGAGCGGGTCGAGGAACGACCCGAACTGCATCACGAGGATGAGGTACATGAGCCCGACCGCGACGCCGAGCGCGAGGAATATCTGACCGAACAGCTCGCCCTGCTGCTCTGCCTCGGCGCCTTTCGTGATGCGGATGCTCGGCGCATGCGGGACAGCCAGCATGCGGGTGAACGCGTCGTTCGTCACCTCGCCCATCGACCGGCCGGACGTGTTGAACTCGACCGACACGACCTTGTCGCGATTCAGATGGTTGATCACCGCCGGCCCGACGCCCGCCTTCACGGTCGCGACCTGGCCTAACGGGGCCGTCGTCGGCGCACCGTTCGGGCCCTGAATCACGAGCGGCAACTGACGCAGATCGGACGCACGCGTGCGGGCCTCAGGCGCGAGCCGGACGTACACGTCGCGCATCTCGCCGCTCGGGTCCTGCCAGTCACCTGCGTCGATGCCGGCGAACGCTGGGCGCAACGCCTGAGCGACCTGACCGACCGTGACGCCGATGCTGCCCGCGACGCCGCGATTGAGATCGACCGTGAGCTCGGGCTTCTGACCCTTCGTGGAGAGCGCGATGTCGACGGCACCGGGTACTCCCTCCACCGCCTTGAGCGCCTTGTCGGCAAACGCCGCGAGCTCGTCGGTCTCGTTGCCGCGCGCCTGGAGCTGAACCTGTTTTCGCCCGCCGCCCCAGTCGGTGGCGAACACCGCGATCTTGGCACCACCCACCGTCTTGAGCTCATCACGCAACCGCGCCGAGATGCCCTCGACGCTGATGTTGCGATCGCCCTTCGGTGTGAGGCGCACGTACACCTTCGCGACGTCCACGGCGCCAGTCTGCCCGCCGCCGATCGTCGTGTACGCGTAGCGCACTTCCTTGTGCTTCTGGATCTGACGAACGACCTCGTCGGCCTTGATGCGCGTGTACTCGATGTTCGAGCCTGGCGGCGACTCGATCGTCACGTTCAGCTCGGCCTGGTCATCCTCCGGGAAGAAGCCGAAGCCCACGAGCGCGTTGTCGCCGATCTTGATCGACGGCATCGCGAGCGCGAAGACGAACGTGCCCGCCGCGATCGCCGAGACCGCCCACCGGTGGTCGAGCGCCCAGGCGATCACGCGTTTGTAGTTCTGCGCCTGACGATTGAACCAGTGGTTGAACTTGTCGAGCTGGCGCGTGATCCACGCCTTCTGGTGATGCTCCTGGTGCGGGTCCGGCCAGTACGCGGAGAGCATCGGGTCGAGCGAGAATGACACGAACAACGAGACGAGCACCGAACAGGCCATGGTGAGCGCGAACGGCTTGAACCATTGGCCGCCAACGCCGGGCATGAACGCGATCGGCACGAACACGGCGATGATCGAGAACGTCGTCGCGGCGACGGCGAGCCCGATCTCGTCCGTGCCTTCGCGGGCGGCCGTGTAGTGGTCCTTACCCATCTCCACGTGCCTGACGATGTTCTCGCGTACGACGATGGCGTCGTCGATCAGGATACCAATCGCGAGCGAGAGGCCTAACAAGCTCATCGTGTTCAGGGTGAACCCGAACGACCACACGGCGACGAAGCTCGCGAGCACCGAGACTGGCAAAGCGAGACCGGTGATCACCGTGGAGCGCCACGAGTTCAGGAACAGGAACACCACGAGCACGGTGAGCATGGCGCCCTCGAGCAGCGATTCCTCCACGTTCGCGACCGAGTGCCGAACGCGTTCGCCGCGATTCTTCACGACGTCGATCGTCGTCCCCGTCGGCAGCTTCTTCTTCATGGTCTCGAGGCGCTCGGTGACCTGATCCGCAACCTGCGTCGTGCTGTAGCCCTTCGACTTCTTGATGTCGATGCCGACGGACTGCCGATTGACGCCGGCCGCTCCCGCTTCGGCGCGCGCGCTGAATAGCGCGAGCGATCGCGCCTCCTCGGTGCCGTCGAGGATGTCGGCGACCTGACCGAGCCGGATCACCTGCCCGTTCCGCTCGGCAATGATGATCTGCGCGAATTCCTCCGGACGCTCGAGACGCCCGCGGAGCCGGATCGACCGTTCGTCCAGGTCGCCAGTGACGCGACCGACGGGAGCGGCGAGGTTCTGCAGCTCGAGCGCCTGTACCACTTGCGCGACGCCGACTCCCGCAGCCTGCAGGGCCGCCGGTTTGATCTGCACAGTGAGCTCGCGCTCGACTTTGCCAGGCACTTCGACTTCGGCGACGCCAGGGATCGACCGGAACTCCCGCGTTAGGCCCGGGTCGGCCAGGCGAGTCAGCTCGCCGGGCGTGAGGCTGTTGGACGAAAGCGCGAGCGACACGATCGGCAGATCGGTGTCGTTGAACTTCTTGATGATCGGCTCCTTCATCTCGGTCGGCAGGTCCGATCGGATGCCGGAGATGGCGTCCCGGATGTCCTGGGTCGCCTCCTGGAGCGGCTTCTCGAAGAGGAACTCGATGACGATCGTCGCGAAGCCATCCTCGGCGCTGCCGCTGATGGTCTTGACGCCGCTGATCGACGAGATGGCCTCCTCAACCGGGTCGAGGATTTCCTTTTCCACGCCGTCGGGCGAGGCGCCCGGGTATGGGATGCCGACCGTCACGACCGGTGGGGCGACGTCGGGGAACTCGTCGGTCTGCAGCTTGCCTAACGAAATGAGCCCGAAGACGACGAGCGCCAGCATCGACACCACCGTGACGATGGGTCGCTTGATCGCGAAATCA
>Ga0075424_100006018_pt1 | contig 11652 bp, 7 predicted proteins | sample SoiMethybrSBSTD3_FD_75301 | JGI IMG/M metagenome (GOLD analysis project Ga0075424, IMG submission 75301) | Bulk soil microbial communities from a Populus tree surrounding site in Tennessee, USA - Soil MetaG P. TD hybrid SBSTD3 | ecosystem: Environmental > Terrestrial > Soil > Tree plantation...
CAAGCCCGGGACCAATTGTCACTTATGGGATACCAAGTCAGTTTGCAGCCCGTCAGTATCCCGGGCGGTGAAACTCTCAACGTCGTAGCAGACAAACGCGGCCTCGGCAGCGAGCGCTCGGTGACCTTGGTCAGCGCCCATCTCGATTCGGTGAATCACCCCGCCGATCATACGCAACCTGATGACCCGACGGCACCCGCGCCGGGAGCAGACGACAATGGCAGCGGCAGCGCTGGGGTGATCGAGATTGCCCGCGTGTTGAAGGACCAGCCGATTATCCAGGATCTGCGTTTGGTCCTGTTTGGCGGCGAAGAGCAGGGGCTCTATGGAAGCAAGCACTATGTCAATCAGCTGTCGTCCGCGGATCGACAACGGATAAGGTCTGTCGTCAACATGGACATGATCGGGGTGGACAATACCGGACGACCTGGCGTGCTGTTGGAGGGCCGCAAGCCGGTCTCTGAACCCATGATTGCCGGACTGTCCTCAATGGCTCATGCTTATACGAGGCTAACGGTTGATGTCTCATGGAATCCCTGGGGAAGTGACCACCGCCCCTTCATCGATGCGAACGTTCCAGCCGTGCTTACGATCGAGGGCCATGATGATGATAATCACAATATTCACACGGCCAACGATACGCTCAACCACATTAACCACGATCTCGCGCTCGAGATACTGCGTATGAATACTGCTTTTATCATTGATGAAATCGGTCTCGAAGGATCCGCCACGGGATGACGTGGCGCCGGGATCCGATGCGCGACCAGAGTAGAGGGAGGAAACAGTGGCGAACCAAGACGACGACAGCACCGGTTTGACCCGCCGCCAGGCAATCATGGCCGCTGGTGCGACCGGCGCGATCGCGGGCATCGATTCTGTTATCGGCGCAAGCGAGGCGCAACCCGGAAAAACTCCGCACGTCGTCATCGTCGGTGCCGGCCTCGCCGGTCTGTGCGCGGCTTTTCTGCTGCAAAGCAAGGGCTGGACCTACACGATTTTGGAGGCCGAAAGGCATCACATCGGCGGACGCATCCGTACGAGGCCGATCGGCGATGGCTTGTATTGGGAAGCTGGTGCGATGCGCATTCCCAAAGAGCACCGCATCGTCCGCAAATATGTCAGGGATTTCAGCGAACTCGAGCTGCGGCCATTTGTGATGTACAGCTCGAAGACTTTCAAGTTTTCTCGCGGAACAAGAACAACGGATGAAGCGGAAATCAAGAAGAAGTTCCGATTGAAAGCCGCGGAAGCAAAGCTCTCCTCGGACGATCTCTGGAATCTCAGCGTTAAGGATATCGCGCGCGGAAAATCTCCGAATGGGCTTTCTGCGCCGGAGCTCGAACAACTTAGGACCGCAAATTCCTTCACCTCGCCCTCTCTGATCAAGCTTGATCGGCAGTCTCTGCGGCAACTGATTCAGGAGGCGGTGCTCGACGGCCAGTCGCTGTCGGATGAGGCTATTGAATTCCTTTTGTTTTCTTTTGGTAACCTCAGCATACAACACGGGGCTTCGACCGAGTTTCTGCGTGAGGAGAACATTGGCGTGTGGGATCCGGGATTCTCGGAGATCATAGGAGGGACTTCTCGCTTCCCAAACGCTTTTCTGAGCCGTCTGATCAGCAAGCCCAAAATGGGCTGCGAGGTTGTCCGCCTGGAACAGGACAGAGCACGCGGGCGGGTAGGGGCTGTCTATCGACTCGGCAATCGCGAATATAAGGAGGAAGGGGATTTCCTGCTCTGCACGATCCCGTTCCCCACTCTGGCGAGGGTTGAAGCCGATCCGCCATTCTCGCACGAAAAGCAGCGCGCGATCCTCGAGCTTGGGTATGATTCCGGCACAAAGGTTGCGCTTTTGACAAAGTATCGGTTCTGGGAGAAGAACAACGGCATCTATGGTGGTTCCAGCACTACGGACCTCATAAGCGGGGCGATCATTTATCCGTCCGATAACGCGCTGGATAAGGACGGAACCAAGCCACGCGATCCCGCCATATCTGAGCGGCCGGGCGTGTTTCTTGCCTGCTACACGTGGGGGCAAGATGCCCGTCGGCTCGGCGCAATGCCGGCGTCGGAAAGGGAGGAGTTGGTGATCCAGCAGGTGTCGCAGATTCATCCGGAACTAAGACACCGCGACATGATCCTCGCGCGATCCACTTGGGCATGGGACACCTATCGCTGGTGCGGTGGCGCTTTTGCCTTCTACCAGCCAGGCCAGTTCTCACGCATCCACCAGCACGTCATTCAGCCTGAGGGCCGCATCTATTTTGCCGGCGAACATTGCTCGCATAGCCACAGTTGGATGGAGGGTGCCCTGGAGTCGGCGGAGAAGGCGGTGGACGCTCTTGTCTCTCGGGCCGGATAAGGGATCGCATTTATGCGAGCGCGCCGCTTATCTGCTTGTCACTAAGCCTACGAGGCAGGCGGCGGCGCCTATAACCTGCTAGCTTTTTGGCCACCGTGGGCAATAGAATCTGCTTGCGTCCTGGCCCTTCAGTGCGGAGGTCGTGAAATGCCCGCAAAGCCGCGTCGTTCCACTCCAGTCCGAGGTAGAGCGAAAGTCGATCAGCACAAGATATATCGAGTGTTCGTGCATATAGGTTCACACGAAAGGGTTGGCACCCTCGACCACGTGAAGCTCGACTACGCGTGCATGTCGCAGCCTCCGACTGACGAGCGCAGCGGAATCAGGCGTCTGCATGCTTATGCGTCGGGACACGCGATCGAGACTCTGCGCAAGGCGGGAAGAAAAGTCGAAGTATTGGCGGACGCGATGGCTGAAGGTAAGCGCTTGCAGAAATTAGTTGGAAAAGGCGATCGATTTGAAGGCGGGCGCCGTGGTCCTGGCGGGATAGGCAAACTCGTCTAGCATATTCGGGAGGATGCGGGAATGGCCCTGCTTATGAACACCACCGAAATCGAGTCAGCGCTCGTCAATTTCGAGAGGACTTATCCAGAACTGTGCGAACGACTCCTTCTGCCAGAGCGTACTTGCGAGAACCGCAGCTGCCATGCCCTCAGGATCGGGAAGAACTACGATCCTGATGATACTCGACGCCCAGCGGTTCTGATAATAGGTGGAGTACACGCGCGGGAATGGGGCGGCCCTGATATCATCGTCAATTTTGTGGGCGATGTGCTTCGCGCCTACAGCCACGGCAAGGGCCTTCAATATGGAGACAAGATTATCTCTGCGAATGAGATCAAGGCGATTCTCGAGATGATCACGGTTTTTGCCTTTCCTTGCGTCAATCCCGATGGCGTCGAATTCAGCCACACAGCAACATTTATGTGGCGAAAGAACCGCAACCCTGCGCGCTTCAACGGTGACCCGGACAGTATCGGCGTCGACATAAACAGGAACTATGATTTCCTGTGGGACTACAAGACCTGCTTCCATCCACAAGCCTGGCAGGACAGTAGTCTCGCCTCCGATGATCCGTTGAAGGAGACGTTTCATGGCGATCGACCATTCTCAGAGCCTGAGACACGCAATGTGAAATGGCTGATGGATAACATTCCGAACCTCACCGTTTTTCTTGATCTTCACTCTGTTGCCGGCGATGTGCTTTTCAGCTGGGGCAATGACCAAAATCAAAGCTTTGATCCGTCACAGACTTTCACGAACCGCGCTTACGATGGAAAGCGTGGTCTGCGTGACGACTCGTACGGCGAGTACATAAGCACTGCCGACTTGCATACTGCATCAAGCATTGCGACGGCGATCAGAAATGCCATCGGCGCAGCTCGAGGCCGACCCTACACAGCGGTGCAAGCTTTCGGTCTAGGATATCCTACGTCAGGGGCAAGTGACGATTACGCGTTTAGTCGGCACATCGTTCATCCGAGTCTGCCAAGAATTTTGGCTTTTACTCTGGAATTCAATTTCAAGAGCGACGGAAAAAAGCCATTCCTTGTCACTAAGGATCCCGCAGTCCTACACAATACTATGATCGATGTCATTCCTGGGCTCCTCGCCCTGTGTTTGGAGGCGCCTGCAGCTCTACTTCGGGTTGCTCCGGTTGATCGAGCCGTATCGGGACTTCAGGTCGTCCATCAGAAAGGTGAAGCCGGAGAAATCTGGCTTGGTGGTGCAGATGCTAAGATTCAGGCTCCGGATCCATATCGGAGTTTGTTCGCCAACCAGGTTTGGCATCTGATGAACGCGTATGAAGCCATTGCGTCGATGCCGGGAACCGCTGGGGAGATCGCTCGCGAAGGCATTTTGAGCGCTATGCAAAGACTGGCTGCAGAAGAGAGGAAAGGAGGGCCCGGCTCCAACAATAAGTAGATGTACCGCCGGCTGCGGGCGGCATCTGACCTTGAGGATTGGCCTCATGACGCAGAATTTATTGCAAAGGAATGAGTCACAAAATTTGCGACGCTCTTTAGCTCGACAACAATCAGCTCATTTGAATGCCCGAAATTTTCGATCCAGGGCGTCCCGCCGTTGCGGTTAACGCCAGTGATCGTGCAGCAACCCCCAGTAAAGAGCGCTGACTGCTATTCACTGCGGCGACCGTTGGGAAGCGCGCGCACTTCGTTGTCCTTAAGGTGTAGAGTAAGTACATCGGAAGCTTCACCGAAGAAGTCCGGACGGCCTTGAGCCGCGCATTTCGCATCAAAATTAGAAGAGGCGCTTTGGCCACATGTGCAAGCGCCACACCCCGCGGACTATGTTTCGATAGCGGAGATTCTATTAGTTGCGATCATTTTTCGCACGGTAAGTGAGGTGCGCATCAGCTTGTCTGGCGACTGCTTTGCTGAATAGCGGTAGAGAAAATGAATTGCACAACTTGGGCGCCGCATGACGACTTTACATATCTTTTATATCTTGGTGAGCCGGCCGTCACCGGACCTTGCAGTTTTCAACGGAGAAGCGGACCGGCGCCTGAATGTCGCAGCTATTACAGCGTGCTTTCTAATTTACATTGCGCAATTGGACAGATTCGAATGTCAGAGTTCACAGATATCCTATTACGACGTTGGTATACGGTTCGAGTTGACGATCTGACGGAGCCTGACCAGCAGGCTAGACATCTATTCAAGCCGGACGCTACAGTGCATCCACATGGTTTGCACGCTACGATTGTTGCTCGATGACGGAAGGTACCGGCTCCTCTGATCGCGTCGCTGCGTGGCTGGAAGGCCTCGGTCTTGGCCAATACACAGAATCGTTCTTACAAAACGCGATCACGTGGGAATTGCTTGAAGGCCTCAACGAACAGGATTTGCGCGAATTGGGCGTCGCGGCGCTGGGGCATCGCAAACAAATACTCAAAGCGATCGCAACTCTCCAACTGTCTGTAGCCCCAAGTTTCCCATCACCTGATGCAGCCGAGTGGGCGCACGGTGAGCGGCGCCAGATCACGGTGATGACCTGTGATCTGGTTAATTCAGTCGCTCTGTCAGCTCGGTATGATCCCGAGGACCTCGCTGAGATCATTTCTGCATATCACACGTGTTGCGAAAGGATCGTTCGACAGTTTGAGGGGTACGTTGCCCGGTTCACAGGAGACGGCCTCAAGGCTTATTTCGGTTATCCACGGGCGAGTGAACATGACCCGGAACGCGCTGTACGTGCCGCGCTAGCGCTCATATCGGCCGTCAGAAGTCTCACGCTTCGCCCTGGTCTTGTCTTATCGACGCGGATTGGGATTGCGACTGGGGATGTCGTAGTAGGCGAGGTCATCGGGTCGGGCGAGGCGCATGAACGGACCGTTGCGGGCGAGACGCCAAATCTGGCGGCGCGCCTCCAGGCGATGGCTGACCCTGACAGCGTCATCATCGCAGATGCGACGAAACGTATGATAGGGCGCCTGTTCGAATATATGGATCTGGGTCGCAATGTGCTGAAGGGTTTTCCCGAGCCAGTGCAGGCTTGGCGCGTGCTGACCGAAGGACCGGTGGTGAGCCACTTTGAAGCGATACGGTCAGAAGCCGATCTTACGCCTTTGATTGACCGCCTCGAAGAGTTGGACTTCCTGCGACAGTCCTGGGTGCAAGCAAGACTTGGTAATGGACGGACAATACTGCTGTCGGGGGAAGCGGGGGTTGGAAAGTCGCGACTGTCGGTGGCTCTACGGCACAACCTGTTGGGGGAGTCATTCGCCAGCTTGTACCACTACTGTTCGCCCTATCACCAGAACAGTGCGTTCTATCCGATAATCAAGCAGCTCGAACGCGATGCCCAGATCTCTTCCGGCGACCCGCCGGCGGCAAGGCTTGATAGGCTCGAGAAATTAGCATCCAGATACGAACTTGATACGGCTCATGCAGTGCCTCTGTTCGCTTTGTTGCTTTCTGTCCCGACGAATTCAAGGTACCCGCAACTCAGTTACAGTCCGCGACAGCAGAAGCGCCTTGTCCTACATGAGCTTGAAGCGAGGATCATCAAGCTTGCCACGAAGACTCCATTACTTATTGTATTTGAAGATATGCATTGGATAGATCCCAGCACGCGAGAATTTATTGACCGATTGATAAAGCAAGTGCTGGAGCTGCCGATCCTGCTCCTGATGACGTGCAGGCCAGACTTTCAACAGACGTTGGACAATTCTCTCAACGTGACGACGCGCGTCTTAAATCGCTTGCCTCGCCAAGAGAGCGAACAGATCGTGCGAGCGCTGGACACTGGCTTGGGCCTTTCTTCAAAGAGTTTCAATCAGATATTGGAGTATTCCAATGGTCTGCCGCTGTTCCTGGAAGAGTTAACGAGGGCTGCGCTTGAAGCCAAGCCAGAACCCAACCAAAGCGATCGGTCGAAGATCGGGCCGGCCATCCGAGTGCCAGCGACACTGCGTGATTCCCTGTTGGCGCGGCTGGATCGTTTAGGGCCACACAGGGTGGTTGCACAAACGGGCGCAGTTATAGGTCGCCATTTCACTTTCAAACTCCTTGCTGCCCTATTTCCTCAAGACCTGGCGAAGCTCAAGGATGCATTGCAGAGCCTGGTGCGGGCTGAACTCATAGTCGAGCATGGCAAGCATCCCGAAGTGACCTACACCTTCACTCACGCTTTGCTGCAGGACGCGGCCGTCGAGTGCTTGCTGCATTCGGATCGCCGCGCGATACACCTGCGCATAGCTCAGTGTTTAGAGAAGGATTTTCCAGAAATCACGAAAGCGGAGCCAGAGTTGTTGGCATTGCATTATGCGGGTGCCGGGCTTGCCGACGCTGCCGTTACCTATTGGGAGATCGCCGCAGAGCGCGCTCTTCAGCGTTCCGCCAACCTGGAGGCTGCTGCGCATTGCGAACAGGCGCTTGCGCTTCTTGATACATTGCCCGCCAGTATGGAGCGAGATGAACGCGAGCTAAAGCTGCAAACGCGTCTTGGAGCGACGTTGACGACGATCAAAGGCTTTGCTGCTCCGGAAGTTGCTGTCGCATATGAACGCGCGCGAGCTTTATCCCGTGAATCGCAGGACCCGGTTCAGCGGTTCTCGGTTCTGCGAGGCTTGTGGGTGTACGATCTTGTGCGCGCGGAATGGCAAGCTGCAAGTCATCTCGCAGAGCAGATGCTCGTTCTTGCGCGAGAACAACATGACGCCGGATGCGAACTGGAGTCGCATCGAGCGTTGGGGATGACCCTGCTGTGGCGTGGCATGTTTGTTCGGGCGCGCGACCACTTGGAGGCGGGCAGTCGCCTGTACGATCCAGAGCAGCATCGCGCCCACGCATTTCGATTTGGGAATGATCCTAAGGTTGCGTGCTTGGTTCATGAGGCATTTGTGCTTTGGGTGCTGGGCTATCCAGACCAGGCCTTGGTGATAAGCCACGAGGCCGTGACATTCGCTCGAGACTTAGGCCATCCATTCAGTCTCGCGCAGGCGCTAACCTATTCTGCGTTCATCCATCAATGCCGCGGTGAGCCGGAAGCTATTAAGAAACCTGCCGACGAGGTGACAGCACTTGCCTTAGAGCATGGATTTCCATTTTGGCGGGCGGAAGCAGGAATCATGGCGGGCTGGGCGACAGTCACGGAACGTAGTGGGGAGAATGGCATTGTTCAGCTGCGCAAGGGGATCACTGATTTTCTCGCAACGGGAGCAAGGATGGATCGGCCACGTTGGCTAACCCTCCTGGCTGAAGCTTACGGGAAAAACAATCAATGGCGCGATGGTCTCGAAGCTATAGAAGAAGCATTGCGGGTTATAGACGAGACGAATGAATGTTTTTTTCAGGCACGCCTCTATCAACTCAAGGGCGAGTTGCTGCTGAAAGATCGATCCTCTGGCGCTGCGGTTAGGGCTGAGGAATGCTTCCTTCATGGGCTCGAGATTGCCCGTCGACAGCAAGCAAGATCATGGGAGCTGTGTGTGGCGACCAGCCTGGCACGTCTCTGGCGCGCGCAGTTTAGGCGCAGGGAAGCCTTCGATCTACTAAGTCCTGTCTATCATCTGTTCACCGAGGGTTTCGACACAGCTGATGTCAGAAATGCCAAGCTGTTGTTGGACGAGCTTTCATAATCCATTGATCCTGCGACCGGGCAAAATCCTAGCTCGTCGACAGGTGTGGAGTACGCCGGCGTCGACGCGAGGCGACGGACGTCTCGCTTGCCCAGTAGGGCAGCAGCGGGTGAAGTAAGAACCGCAACGCCCTGGTGGATGACGTGGTTCAGGGGCGAACCGGCTATTTCAACGGTGACCCGGTGGTGTTTGCGCTATCTGCACCTCATCCCTCGGAGCCGGCGAGGCCGGCTTGGCGAACCACTTTGGCCCAGAGTTCGATTTCGGAGCCAATAAAGCCTCGCAGCATGTCGGGCGGCGGACTGATTTGGGGGACCATACCAAGCCGAACAATTTGCTGTTGGACGTCCGGTAGGCTCTGCACTTCGCGAACAGCCGAATAAATCTTACTGACGACTTCACTGGGTGTGCCCGCGGGCGCAATGATCATTCCCCAGCCGCTGGCATCGAAGCCCGGTAGTCCAACTTCAGCAAGCGGCGGAATATCTGCAGCCGATGGCAGCCTGCGCGCTGAGGACACTCCAATGGCGCGCACCTTACCTTCCCGAATCATCGGCAGCGACGGTATTGTGTCGGAGAAAAGCAAAGGCACATGTCCTGCAATAACATCCGTCAAGGCTGGCGCGCTGCCCTTGTACGGAACATGAGGCATTTCGATCCCCGTCATGCTCTTGAGCAGTTCTGCGAGTAGATGGTGAGGGGACCCTGGTCCACCCGAAGCGAACGACAACTTGCCCGGATTATTTTTGGCGTAATTGATCAAATCCGAGATTGAGTGTACCGGCAGCGACGGATTGATCACGAGGACGAAAGGAATTTGCCCTGTGAATGCAATTGGCTCGACATCCCTGACCGGGTTGTACGGTAGATTCCTATTGAGTGTTACGCCAATGGCAAGTGACGCACTTCCAGCCATCGTTAACGTGTAGCCATCCGGAGCTGCCTTCACGCCTGCTGATACACCGAGAATAGAACCGGCTCCGGGTCGGTTCTCGATTACAATTGATTTGCCAAGTCGCTCCGCCAACCCGGGTGCAATCGTCCGGCAGAGCGCATCAATCGCACCGCCTGCAGGCCAAGGTGCAATCAACGTGATTTGTCGCGATGGATAGCTTTGCGCTCTTGCGACGCGCCACATAGCGGGCAGCACTGCGCCTCCCGCGGCCAATCGCAGAAATGTACGGCGGGGAAGTTTCATGTTGTCCTCCCAAAATTGGCTTCGAATAAGGTTTGGAGTGCGTGTTTGCTTGTCACGCTCATCCAAGTTGTTTCGTAATTCGCGCCTGCCGGTGGCACCAACGCCGTCGCTAAAAGAGATTTAGGCACGCCCCACCGACAGCTCGACATTACCTCGGTCTCCCGGCGATGTAGAGGGGGCTACGGGCGAGACCGGAATGCGCGCATTCACACCTCCACAGCGTTCTGGGAGCCTTCTTTTCCCGCCGGACTCGAGACGTGCGGGGGTTCGCACGCGCGTCTGGGCATTATTCAGAGGAGCCGAGCTGAGGCTTTCTCGATCGTGGGAGCGGTTCTCGCCCCGGCCTTGCCCGTGACGCTCCCGGCAGGCTCTCGCCAGCGCTGGCGTTGGGCTTCAGCTATGCGGCCGCGGCGGCTGTCTTGGGCCCGTATGGCCGATCGAGCGGAGCGGTTCGCCGAGCATGCCTCATCCAGGCACTGGAAAGAAAGCGCCAACCAGACGATGTGAAATTGGCGGACTGCCGCCAATGCGCTGCCCTGCCTCAGCGCTTACGTCTTTAACTGGCTGAATATCCAAACGAATTCCTCTGGGCGTGGCATCGGGCCTTGGCATCTGAATTGCTAGGTCATGGAGATGCCCGGTCTGAAGCATGGCTATCAAGCACAGATGTGCATGGGACGAGCCGCGTAAGTTCAGCCGGGTTCACCGATACAATTCAAGCTCTTAGATAAGGAGACGCTTGATGGCAGAGCAAAAGAGCGACAAGGCCGAAATGCGCGCCATGTGGATTATGGTGGCTGTAGTTGTTCTCCTCATCGTCGGGGGCATGGGCTGGAACATGTGGACTCACCCCGATTGGATCCACGGGAACTGAACGCCGAAGCATACCTACCAGTACTCGTCCACTCACCCGCCTCCAGCGATAGGTCCTGCTGACGCGGCCGGTGCAGCCTGCGTGAACATAGCCGCCTTCGATCACAAGCTGGTGCAAGAGTAGCCGGATCGTCGCAAACGCCGCGCGCTTCTCTTTAACGCCTGGTGCTCCCGCCGACCGTAAAGCAGGCGCAGGCGCAGCCATTTGGACGGCCTTGTTGGGAACTTTCCGGTCACTAACGCGTCGATGAGGATGCGCACGATCGCAACACTGCCAATCGTGCCTCAGCTCGCGCGCCCCTTGAGTGCTTCGGCAAGACGCTGGAGCGCGGGCTAGGCGACATCGAACTCATCATCGATTTTCTGCAACAGGCCGCTATGGCATTGCGCATCGAAGACTATGCGCTGATCAGCAACTGCGAAGCGGCGGCGCTTGTGGGGCGCGACGGCTCGATTGATTGGCTGTGCTGGCCGCGGTTCGATTCGGACGCCTGCTTCGCGGCACTCGTCGGTGATAACGAGCACGGACGCTGGATTATCGCGCCCCGCGACAAGGCCCGGATCTCGCGACGCTATCGCGGTAACAGCCTGATCCTGGAGACGCGCTTTGTCACGACGGACGGCACCGCTCTGCTGGTCGACTTCATGCCGCTGGGCGGTGGGCATTCGAGCATTGTGCGCCTGCTGATTGGAGAGAGCGGCCAAGTCGCCATGTCAACTGAATTGGTGCTGCGCTTCGGCTACGGGGCGATTGTGCCATGGGTCACGCGCCTCGAGGACGGAACGCTGCGCGCCGTGGCGGGACCCGACATGGCTTCGCTGCGGACTCCCGTGAAGCTCGTGGGTCACAACATGAAGACCATCGGAGAGTTCACGGTCCATGCCGGCGAGACAGTGCCGTTTGTGCTTACCGATGGTCATTCGCACCTTCCACCTCCGCCTCCGGTAGATCCGGCGGCGGCGCTCGATCAGACTGAAAAATTCTGGCTGGAGTGGTCCAAGAAATGCCGGCCAGCTGGACACTGCTCGGACGCCGTCGTCCGCTCTCTCTTGACATTGAAGGCGCTCACCTACTGGCCGACCGGAGCCATTGTTGCTGCGCCCACAACCTCA
>Ga0075424_100006019_pt1 | contig 11652 bp, 9 predicted proteins | sample SoiMethybrSBSTD3_FD_75301 | JGI IMG/M metagenome (GOLD analysis project Ga0075424, IMG submission 75301) | Bulk soil microbial communities from a Populus tree surrounding site in Tennessee, USA - Soil MetaG P. TD hybrid SBSTD3 | ecosystem: Environmental > Terrestrial > Soil > Tree plantation...
CAGCCACCCGGTCGTCACATCCGCGGAACCGGGCGAGCAATGGCTTTATTGCTTCGTGGACGACGCGTTCGTGGAGTATTGACGTTCGCGGACCGTAACACCTTCCATGACTGACCGTTGCGCCCATCACATCATCCACTCTCGATACCCTCTCGGGATCCGGCCATAAGGACGCTTGAAGTGATGCATGAACGATCGGACTTTCGGACTTCAAGTAATCCTTTAAGGACGTCAAGGGAAGTTCCCTAACGCCCCTTGCAGATTTCCATGAACCCCGCCGCGAGCTTGGGGCCGGTTCCCGCTTCCTCGTGCTTGAAGAACACGAAGACTTCCCCCCACGTCTGGCCGTGGATCCGGTCCGCCCACGACCGCAGATCGTCCGCGGTATATTCGACGCGGCGCAACCGCATGTAGCCCCAGTCGGCGGTCGAGACGAAGGGGGGATCGCCCTCCTCGCCTGTGTCCGCCACGCACCAGGCGGCGCCGCGCTCGCGCAACGCGGTATACACCTCATCGTCGAACCATGAGGCGTGGCGAAACTCGAACGCGGCGCGCGCGGGCGGCTCCAGCAGCGCGAGGAAATCGCGGAGCCTCGGAACGTCCTTCTTCATGTTCGGCGGAAGCTGCACCAGGAACGGTCCGAGCTTCGGTCCGAGCGAGCCCGCGGTGCGCAGGAGGTAGTCCATGGAATCGGCGGTCTCCTTCAGGCGTTTGTCATGCGTAATGCGCTTGGATGCCTTGAGCACGAACGCGAAATCGTTGGGTACCTCGGCCGACCAGCTCTCGAGCGTGGCGGTGTTCGGCATCCGGTAGAAGGTGTTGTTCACCTCGACCGTAGGAAAGCGCTCGGCGTAGTAGTGCAACATGTCCTTGGCGGCGAGCTTCTCGGGATAGAAATGCCCTTTCCACTCCTTGTACGACCACCCGCTGGTGCCGACCCGGATTCGCATGCGCACTCCTCTTGATGATCTAGGTTGACCGTTCCGCCCACGCCGCCACGGTCCGCGCCAGCTCCTCGAGGACGTCCTCGGGGCTCCGGCCCGAGCGTTTGGGTACCGCGAACGAGTGGTCGCCGCCCTCCACGATGTGGAGCGTTGCCTTCGAGCCAAGCCGCTCGATCACCGGTCCCAAAAGCCCGAGGTCCGCAAGCTTGTCCCTCGTTCCCTGAAGGAAGAGCATCGGTGTTCCAACGCGCTCGAGATGCTCCGCCCGTCCGGTTCCCGGCGCTCCCGGAGGATGAAGGGGGAACCCGAAGAACACGAGGCCCCTCACGTCGGGGAGACCGTCCTCCGCGGAGGCCAGAGAAGTCATGCGCCCGCCCATCGACTTCCCGCCTGCGAGAAGAGGCAGGTCCCCGGCGGCGGCGTGCGCCGCGGCCACCGCCGACCGGACGGTAGCGAGCAGCACGGGCTGCGGGTCGGGACGTGACGTGCGCTTCTCCATGTACGGGAACTGATAGCGGAAGGTCGCGATTTGGTGAGAGGCCAGGGTAGCGGCCGCATCCTGCATGAAGTGGTGCCGCATGCCGGCGCCGGCGCCGTGACCCAGCACCATGAGCCAGCGCGCGGAGTCAGGACGCTCGAGCAGCGCGGAGACCTCGCCCGAGGACCGGCTCGCCTGGAACCGGAGCTCGGTCGCGGCGGTCACGAGCGGCCTCCCTTCCGAGCGGTTCCCTTCCCAGAGGCGCCCTTCCTGGCCGGTGCCTTGCGGGCGGATTCCTTCGGCGTGGGTTCCTCCCGGGCGGTCTCCTTCCGGGTGGCACCGTGATCCATCCGGCGCTCGATCCCCGCGATTGCCGCCGCCACGTCCACGCCCGCCCCGAGCACCTCGATCATCGGATCGGCCATGCTCTCGAAGCGCTTCGGCAACGTCTTGATCGTGAATCGCGCCGGATCGAGCCGCGCCGTGACCTCGTCCCAGCGCAGGGGACATGAAGCCGGCGCACCGGGCAAGGGACGCACCGAATAGGGCGCCACGATCGTATTGCCGCGCCCGTTCTGCCCGAAGTCCACGTAGACCTTTCCACCGCGCCCCTTGATCGCGCGCGCCACGGTCGAGATCTCGGGCACCGAATCCACGGTCAGCATCGCGAGCAAGCGGGCGAAGGTGCGGGTTTCCTCGTGGGTGTAGCGGTGCCCCATCGGGATCAGCACGTGCAGACCGGTCGCGCCCGAGGTCTTGATGTAGCTCGGCAGCTTGAGATCGTCGAGGATCGTCTTCAGGGCGCGCGCCACTTGCACCACGTGCGCGAACGGCGCCTCCTTGGGATCCAGGTCGAGGACCAGCCAATCGGGCTTCTCGAGTGAGCCGACTCGCGCGCTCCAGACATGGAGGGGAATCGTGGCCAGGTTGGCGACGTATCGCAGCGACTCGAGGTCGTCGATCACGAAATAACGGATGTCGCGCTCCGTGTCGTCGGAATGCACGGTCTCGGTTCGAATCCAGTCGGGCACGAAAACGGGCGCGTCCTTCTGGAAGAATGACTTGCCCGTGATGCCGTCCGGATAGCGCGTCAGCACGACCGGGCGGTCGCGGAGGTACGGCAGGAGCAGCGGCGCAACCGACTCGTAGTACCCGATCAGATCGCCCTTCGTGTAGCCCTCCGGCCAGAAGACCTTCTTCAGATTCGTGAGGCGAACGTCGCGGGCCGCGGCGGAGGGAGCAGGACGGCGGACGCCCGTCGCTTCCTTGACGGGTTTGGCTGCGCGCGGCATGGGATCTCCATCCTCCGTGAGCCGCAGCGGCTCTTCGCGACGGCAGTCCTCGGGTTTCTTGTCGGGCCGCAGTCCCATGAACGTGGGGTGCCTGAGCCCGCCATCGTCGGTCCACTCGGTAAAGCGTACCTCGCACACGAGCCGCGGCTCCACCCAATGATGCCCGCGTCCGCGGGGGCTGCCGGTCTCAAACGGCGAGGTCGCGCGCTCGAGCGGCGCAAGAGCCTGCGAGATTCTCTCGAGTCCCTCCGTGTCGAAACCGGTGCCGACCTTGGTCACGTATGCCAGCCGCGTCCCCTCGTACCGTCCGACGTGGAGCGCGCCGAACCGCGCGCGCGAGCCCTGAGGTTCGGTATAGCCGCCGATCACGAACAGGTCCCGGCGGTCGCACTTGACCTTGATCCAGTCGGTCGAGCGGCGGCCGGAGTACGGGCTCGCGAGCCGCTTCGCCACGATCCCCTCGAGCCCTATCTCCGACGCCGCCGCGAAGAACGCCTCGCCGTGCTCGAGCACGTGGTCGCATCGCTGAACGGTTCCGAGGGGCGGCAGGACCCGGGCGAGAAGCTCCTTCCGTTGAACGAGCGGGAGCTTTCGAAGGTCGTGCCCCTCGAGGCTCAGGCAATCGAAGAACATGGCTCGAACGGGCACGCGCACCCTCGCGGCCTCGATGTCGCGCGGGCGGGTGAGCCCCATCCGCGCCTGGAGGCGCTGGAAGCTGGGGTGTCCGCTCTCATCCTCGGCAACGATTTCGCCGTCGAGGAGGAATCGGGGCATGGCGAGGGCGCGCAGTGCTTCGGCGATCTCGGGATAGCGGCCCGTGATGTCCTCTCCGCTTCGGCCGGTCAGGTGGACCTCATCGTCCTTGCGCCAGGCAAGCACCCGCACGCCGTCGTACTTGATCTCGAAGCACCACTCGGGGCCCGACGGGGGGCGCGTGGCCAGCGTGGCCAACGTGAGCGGAACCTTGCGCGCCGACGCGTCGCCGGCAGGCGCATGCAGGGACCGGACTCTCTCCCGAACCGCGGCGACCGTGCCGGGCACGTCGCGCATCTCCTCGACCGTCAGCCCGGAGATCACGGACTCGGGATAGCGATCGATCGCTTCATACTCGGTAGCCGACCCGTCGGCCTTCTTGAGAAGCAGCCACTCCTTCTCCTTCTTCCCCATGCGCACGAGGGTCCATCGGCCCCGCAGCTTGAACCCGAACAGCTCCAGCTCCATCTTGCCGCGCGCATACTGCTCGAGCGGATCCTCGGGCTTGAACGAGCGAAACCAGCCGCGATCCCATACGATCACCGATCCAGCACCGTAGTTGCCGGAGGGGATCACCCCCTCGAAGCTCCCGTACTCGAGCGGATGATCCTCGACGTGCACCGCGAGGCGCTTCTCCTCGACACGCGTCGACGGCCCCTTCGGCACCGCCCAGCTCTTGAGCGTGCCGTCCAGCTCGAGCCTCAAGTCAAAGTGCATGTTGCGCGCCCAGTGCTTCTGGACTACGAAACGGGGGCCAGCCGCGGGAACGTCGCGGCCGGCCGGAGGAGCATCGCCCGCGCCAAACGGCTCGGGCGTGCGGACGGGATCGCGCTTGCGGCGGTAGTCTTCGAGATGGGGGTCGCGGGTTCTACTCACGGGATGGCCTCGGCGCCGGCTCTGCGGCCTTTAGGCCGAGGCCCGAGCGGTCGATATCGGACTTGGCGTTGAGTATAGCAGAGCGTGGTGATAGCCTCGTGCTAGCCAGTCATTGGAGGGACAAGAGCATGCCGCCACATTCCGTAGGATCGGGGGTCCTGTCGTTTGGTCTCGTCTCGATCCCAGTCAAGATGTACACGGCCACCTCGTCGGCTGGAGTGTCCTTCAACCTGCTCCACGAGAAGTGCGGTAGCCGGATCAAACAGCAGCAGGTCTGCCCCGTCTGCAACGAGGTCGTCGACCGCTCGGCCCTGGTCAAGGGGTACGAGTTCGCAAAGGACCAGTACGTGCGCTTCACCGAAGAGGAGCTGAAGGGGCTCGAGGGCGAGGCTTCGAAGCTGATCGACATCGCGGAGTTCGTACCGCTCGACCAGGTCGACCCGATCTATTTCGAGAAGACGTATTACCTCGGTCCGGACAAAGGCGGCGAGAAGCCCTACCGGCTCTTGTCCGACGCCATGATCAAGACCGGGCGGGTCGCGCTTGCCAAGTTCGTCATGCGCGGGAAGGAGAGCCTCGTGCTCATCCGCCCCAGCGAGGACGGGTTGATGCTCCACACGATGTATTTCGCCGATGAGGTGCGGGATTTCGGCGAGGTCGACAAAGGGGCGAACGCGGCGATCAAGGCCGGAGAGCTGGATCTGGCCAAACGCCTCATCGACGAGCTCTCGGGGGCGGAGTTCAAGCCCGAGAAATACCAGGACGAGTATCGCCAGCGTGTCCTGTCCGCGGCGGAATCGAAGGTCGAGGGCAAGGAGATCACCGCCATCGGCCCGCAAGTTCAGCGCACGCAGGTGATCGATCTCATGGACGCGCTCAAGCAGAGCCTCGAGAAGCGCGGCCCCAAGGCCGGCCAACCGGAGGGCAAGAAGCCGGCCGTCAGGGCGAAGCGCACCGAGCCTGCCGCCAAGGAGAGCAAGCGAGCGTCAAGGTAGCTGGGGAGGCGGTGGAGCATGGACGCGACGAAGCACTTTTCCACGCGCGACACGGCCAGGATCCTCCAGTCCACTGAAGCCGGGGTCAGGACCCTGGCCCGTTTGGGAGGGGTCACCCCGGAACCGGGACCGGGCGGCCGCCCCGAGTTCACCTTTCAGCAGCTCCTGCTGCTCCGCACCACCCGAGGGCTCCTCGAGGCCGGAATCCCGGCGCGCCGGGTGCGCCGCATCTGGTCCTCGCTCCGCCGGCAGCTCGCGGGGGACCTGCCGCTCACGAGCATACGGATTCTCGCCGACGGCGACCGGGCTGTCGCCTGGGACGGGAACGCTCCGTGGCAGCCGGACTCGGGCCAGTTCCTGCTCGAATTCGATGCGGGAGAAATCCCCGGAGTCGGAGAGGGCGTGGGAGAGGGCCCGATCCGGACGAACGCGGGCGAGACTCCCAGGCTTTCGGCCGAGCAATGGTTCCACCTTGGGTGCGAGCTCGAGAATACGTCGCCGGTCGAGGCGCGGCAGGCCTACATGCAGGCCCTCGAAGCCGCCCCGGACTTCGCCGACGCGCATCTCAACTTGGGAAGGCTCGATCATGAGGCCGGCGAGCTCGGCAGGGCCGAGGCGCGTTACCGCGACGCCGTGCGATGCGCCCCCGAGGACGCGACCTGCCATTTCAACCTGGCCGTGCTCCTCGACGACCGGGGCCGCCCGGAGGATGCGATCCTTGCCTACGAGCAGGCGATCGTGCGCGACCCGGACGCGGCGGACGCCCACTACAATCTCGGGCTGTTGTTGGAGTCACGGGGCCGCCGATCCGACGCCATGCGGCACCTGATGATCGCACGCCGTCTGTACGCGTCGGCTGGTCGCGGAGGCTAGGAGAGAAAACGCCGCGCGCTGTCCACCAGAACGCGGGCGCACGTCACGACCGAGTCCGCATCGACCCACTCGACCGCCTCATGAGCGCCGGCCCCCGTCGGGCCGTAATCCACGCTCGGGATCCCTGCCGCGGCGAAAACCGCCGCGTCCATCCAATACCCGACGCCGGTTTCCTCAGGGACGGCCCCGGCCACCGCAGCGATTGAGTCACGCGCGCACTGAGCGACTCTGGCGTTTCGATCGGTGAGAAGGGGACCGCGGGAGAAGCGAAGGGTGACTTCCGCATCTTCTCCGATGCCGCGTACGAGCTTCTCGATCTCATCGATCGCCTGCTCCGGGGACTCGCCGGGCAGCGTGCGCCGTTCCACTTGCATCCGGCACTCCGGCGCGTAGGTCGAGACCCCGACGCCGCCTTCGATGAGCGAACAATGCATGGACGCCGGGCCGACAAGAGGGTGGGCCCGCCCCCGGAGCTCCGTGGAATCGAACTCCTCGAGCGCCGCGATGATCCGCCCCATCCTGCCGATCGCGCTCAGGCCCAGATCCCAGCGGCTGCCATGGGCCGCCCGGCCCCGCGTGACGATATCGACCCAGACGAAGCCCTTGTGGGCCAGGATCAGCTTCCCGTCGCTGCCCTCCGTGAGAATGCACCCGTCGGCCGTGTGATTTCGGACGAAGTGCTCGGCACCCTCGCTCGCGTATTCCTCGTCCGCGACGAGCGCGACCAGGACCCGGCCCCTCAGTCTGGTGCGCGCCAGCGCGGCCGCCGCGCACATCACCGCAGCGACGCCGCCCTTCATGTCGTAGGATCCCCGGCCGTAGACGCGCCCTCCCTCCAGCCTGGGATCGAACGGCGGAATCGTCATCCCGGCCGTGCCGACCGTGTCGAGGTGCGCGCAGAGGACGAGCGCGCGCCCGTCGGCGTCCCCCACCTCGCCTACCGCATTCGGACGACCCGGGGCGACCTCGTCGAGCCAAGCCTTGACGCCCCGAGCCTGGAGCCACTGGGCGGCGAATGCCGCGACCCCTTGTTCCCCGTACGCTTCTTCTGTCGCGAGCTTGGGATTCACGGACGGAATCCGAATGAGGTCGCGCAGGAGGCCGACGACCACTTCTGAGGAGAGTGGGTCCTCCCTCGCGGGCACTCCTACGCGCTCGCTTCCTGGTTCGTCCGCGTTCGCTGGACGCACCAGGCATACAGAGCGTCGTATAGGGGTGTCTCCAGCTTGATCTTGGCCTGGTCATCGGTGCCGTGCAGGAGAGAGAAGCCGTGCGCGATCGCGCGCAGGCCGGCGCCCTCCGAGGACACGGAGTCGTCCTCCGGAATGTCCGCCGCATGCACGATGCGCCCGAGCGCGGCCAGCGCAGCGTCCTTGTTCAAGCCATGATGCTCCAAGAGGCTCTCGAACGAGCATCGGCCCTCGTTGTGTCCGAACTGGACTCCGGGCACGTCATAGGGGATCGCCCCCTCGTCTCGCGCGACGTCCGTGACACGGCTTGCGGGAACGAATAGAAACTCGGCGTCCGCGTCGATGAATCGGCGAATCAGCCACGGGCAAGCCACGCGATCAACCTTCGCATTCTCACGGGTAATCCACTTCATGAGTCCTCCCGCATAAGGGCCACTTGACAGGCAATTCTGTAAACAGCATAGCCCCGGGTCCACAAGCGCATAAAGAGAATCGCCCCGCGGGCCGAAGCCCGACGGGGCGAATGCGTTGCCGTTCGAGTCGGTCTTGAACCGCTCGACTACTGCCCTACCTTCACTCCCACTCCAACGCCGCTCGACGCGCCCACGCTCGTCTTTCCTGCGGCCGCGGTCGTCTTGGTGGTCGCGCCCACGCGGGCTCCGCTGTGGATCATGGCAGCCTTGCCATCGGCCTTCGTCAGCCCGGTCGCGACTCCGCTCTCGCTCCTCACGGCAGATGTCACTTCGCCCAAGCGGAGGTTGAGCCCGTAGGCAATCTGACCCCACCCGAATCCCGACCGATGCAGCGAATAGAGATGCTCCGTCGTCAATTGGGTCTTTGCGTTCGCAAGAAGCGTGTGTGCGATCACCAGGTCACCCCAACCGGTGTTGAGCGTGTTCTGCTCCGCCATGAGGGTCTCGCTGGTCATGCCAAATTCTGCCGCCACCCGATCCGCCACGACGGCATGTCCCTTCGCGGCCGCCTCGGCGTCGATCTCCTTGGAGATCTCCGTCAGCTTCTTCTCCACCGCCTCGCGCGTTTTGGCGGGAGCGCCCTTCGCCCGGTCCCGGACCGCCTTGAGGGCAGCGTTGGCGTCCGCGCTTGCCTCGGCGCTCGTCGCCGTCTGCGCCTGCGTCTCTGCCTGCACCTGGGTTGGCGCGGCTGGCGGCTGCGCCTCGAGGGTGCTCTGTGTACCCGTGGTGGTGGAAGCGGCGCCGGATGCGGCCGGATCGCTTACCTGCCCGAATGCGGTCCCCACTGAAGCCAGGACCAGGACCCCGCCCAACAAAGCACCGGTGATCGATCTCATCTCTACCTCCTTTTGCGCGCAAAAAGGCTGCGCGCTGTGGGACCCCCCGAACTGCTCACGGAAACAAAAACCGAACGCCAAGCAGGCTTGTGGCGGTGACACGGTTCTCGGTTCTCGACTCCGTGCCCGAGCCCCCATTCCCGAGACCGCCGGTGATCGGAAGCCCTCCCAGGATTCCACCGCTCGATGGGGACGATGCCGACGTCGTCATGACGTTGCGGCCGACGTCGGCCTCGCACAGGAGCTGGACCCGCGAGCCCGCGTGCCATGTCCCGGCGATCATTCCCTGGGCCGTCGTTGCGCCGCCGTTCCATTTCCCGTAGGACGATCCAACTTGACCCGATACGCCCCGGGCGATCGGGACGCTCAACTCCACTCCTCCAGCATCAAAGTCCCCCGGGGAGTTGTCCCGGGCCCGGAGATAATAGGCTCCGAGAGTCACCTCCGAAGTCAGGTTGAGCTCCGGACCCGCGCGCAATCGCCATGCGCGGTAGGCGCCGTCACCGATGGTGCGCAGGCCGATGAGCCGGAGCCGGGCCGCGGACGTAATTCGCAGGCCCGCGTTCGCAAACCCGCTGACGCCTGGCCCGACCGAACTGTCGCCGAACCGAACCGCAGCGACCGTGAAATCCCCCGACGCAAGGCCTGCCGACCCAAAGAGGAGCGCGCTACGATAGGACTGAGCTTCCGGGCCAGCCTGATAATCAACCCCCGCCCCGCCCGTCATCGTTCCCGCGGCCACGGGACAAACGGCGAGGAACGCCGCGCCCGCGAGCACCAAACCCCCCAGACATCGCATTCGCATGGGGCGTGCCTCCCATCTTGTAATCGGCGCGAGCTTCCCCCGTCTTGAGCGAAAATGCTGCATCAAGGGCTTCTCGTCCGCGCCGTTTGGCTGACGAACTCCGGGGCCGCGGCTCGATCGGACCAGCCGCGAAAGCCCCGGTCAATCTTCGACATAAGAAGCCTATCACCCTCGCCGGCCGAGAGTGGCTCGATCGAATCCCGCTTAAGCCAACCGTCGGTGAGGCCGATATCTATTCCATTATGCGAACGCGTGATACCGCCATGCCATGGCGGGGTGGGCCGGCTCGTGCGACACTGATCAGAAAAACTCTTCTGGTCGCGATCGCGTTCCTTTCCTTCCTTGGGCTCGTGGCGCTGCCGAATCCCGCGAGCGCCGTGACGGTGAGCGGGTCCCAGAGCTTCCAAACGCTGCTCCCGGGCCGGGCCAACGCGCTGTGCTTCACGCTGACGATCAGCAACGCCCTCCCGATTACGCTTCAGGGGGTTCGGTTCACGAACAAGTCCTTGGGACCCGGCAATCAGGCTCAGCTCGACGCAGAGCTCGGACAGCCACGGCTCTACCAGGACAGCAACGGCAACGGGGCCTTCGACTCCGCGGACGTGTTCCTCCTCCAGAGCTCCGCATCCGCCGGGGTCCTCCCATTCTCCCCGCTCAACGTCGCGATCCCGGGGTTGGGATCGGTCACGCTCTTCGTGGTAACCGACATCCCCCTAAACGTCCGCGACAGCGACAACCTCGATCTCTCCATCAAGGCGACCTCGGACCTGACCTTCAACGTCGCCACGACCTTCAGCGGGGTGCCGGTCGATCCCGCCGGATCGATCATCCTGGATGGTGCCTCCGCGGCGCAGATGCCGGTCCACGCCGTCGCGCCGGCGAAGCTCCTCGCGGGTACGGGCGACAACTTAGCCCTCGATGTCACCCTTCCGCCGAACGGGTACAGGACCGATCGACTCGAAAAGCTCGCGATCATCAACGAGGGGACCGCCACGGCGAACGACATCGCCGCGATCCGCGCGTGGCTGGACAACGATGGCGACGGCCTGTTCGATCCGACCGCGGATCAGCTCCTGGGAACGCTTTCCTTCACCGGGGACCGGTGGCAGCTCACCGGGCTCTCTCAGAACGTGCCGCCCGCCGGCATCCGGGTCTATTTCTCGGTCGATGTGAGCGATTTCGCAACCGACGGGACTACGATTCGCTTGGCGCTTCCGACCCTGCCGGAAGTCGGTGTCGGGATGGCCAGCGCCAACGACGGTCCGCTCGATCGGGTTGTGGAGAACCCGTCACCCCTCACCGTCAGCACGGCAGATCGGATCACGCTCAACGCCGTGCCCGTACCGTCCCAGTCCGCGCCTCCGGGCCGGGCGGGCGTTCCGTTCGCCCACCTTGTGGTCGAGAACTCGTACGCAAACCCACGTTCCCTTGCCGGTATCGGCTTCACCAATGAAACGTCGGGTCCCGGCTCTGTCTCCGAGCTCGACTCCGAGCTCGGCCAGCTCATGCTTCGCGCCGACGGAAACGGCGACGGAGCGCTGGGCAGCCTCGCCGAGGATCCGCTCCTCGGAACCGCTCACTTCAAGGACGGTGAGGCGCAGTTCGACGGCCTGTCCTGGAACCTCGCGGCTGGGGAGAAAGCGCATCTCTTCGTGACGGGGGATTTGTCCCTCGTCGGCGCCAGAGACGGAGACGTCCTTTCCGTCTCGATTCGCGGCGCGTCGCAAGTCCGTTTCGACGACTCCACACGCATCTTCGCCGACTGGCCGTTGGATTCCGGCGCCCGGATCAGCGTCGACGGAATGGTGGCGGCGCAGATCACGATCTTTGAAACTCCCGCAAGGACCCTCGGGGGCGGAGAGGGTCCTGCGCTGGCCATGGACCTCCTCCTCCCGCGGAACGGGTACGACGAGGACGTCCTGAACGGGCTGCGCCTCGTCAATCTTGGAACGGCCGGCCTCAGCGACATCGCCGAGCTCCGTCTATGGGGTGACGGCGGGGACGGTCAGTTCACGCCCGGCTCCGGGGACGACCGCGATCTCGGACCGTTGACCTGGCAGGTGAATCACTGGCAGAGCGCGGCGCTCACCGAAGTGCTGGCCGGCGCGGGAGCGCGGCTCTTCGTGTCGCTCACGGT
>Ga0075424_100006020_pt1 | contig 11651 bp, 8 predicted proteins | sample SoiMethybrSBSTD3_FD_75301 | JGI IMG/M metagenome (GOLD analysis project Ga0075424, IMG submission 75301) | Bulk soil microbial communities from a Populus tree surrounding site in Tennessee, USA - Soil MetaG P. TD hybrid SBSTD3 | ecosystem: Environmental > Terrestrial > Soil > Tree plantation...
CTCGTGATGATCGGGTTCGCCGGAGCGGTGGCGTTTCGTCCGTACCTGGTGCTGCCCTTGATCATTGCGCTGGCGCTCAGCGCCGGCGTGGTGATCGCGAGCGTCGTCACGGCGCGGTCTCGCTCCGTATTTTCGTGGCACCAGACGCTCGCGCTGCTCGCGATCACGGTCGCGCTCGTGTTTCTCTATGTGCTGCCGCGCGGCCACCACGCCCAGCAATATTCGGATGAGTCGGTCACGGGGCAACCCTCGCTGGGGTTTTCGTCCGCCGCAATCGTGATCAACGAACGCGGCGAGAAGGAACTCGTCGATCTCGATCGATGGCGGGCGGTCCTTGCAGCCAAGAAGGACAAACGCACGCTGACGCGCGCCGACTTCATGGTGCCCCATTGGTGCACGGTCGAGTGGAAACACAGCGCCTGGGTGCCCGGATCGATCGACGGCAAGCTGCAGGCGATGGCCTGCGCGCGCCAGGACTACCTTCGGTTCTGCGACGAATCGCTTCTGGGGCTTCGCGCGGATCGCGGGTGCGATTCGAAGGAGTTCGAGAGCGCCATGGATGTCGTGCTGCACGTGCCGCGGGCTGTCTTCTTCGCGCTCTTCGTTCCGTTCCCGGACATGTGGCTCAACAGCTTCGGCAGCGGAGGCACGGGCCTGCGCCGCATCGGCTACGTCATCGACGGCATCGTCGATTACACGCTGCTCGCCGGGCTGGTGCTCTGCGCCTCGCGGCTTCGACGCTCGAATCCCGAAATCCTCGTCGCCGCCGCGGCGCTCGTGGCGATGCTCACCATCTACGGTCTGGCGGTGCCGACGCAGTTCGTGCTCGCACGCCTCCGCCTCGGCATGTTTACCCCTCTGCTCGCGCTGGGCGCCGCGGGCTGGCTGCGATGGCTGCAGGATCGGCGGGCCCAGCCCGAGATCCATCCGCTGGTCGTCAGTCGCGAGGCGCGAGGCGCCAGCGGCGCATGATTTCGGACGCACTGCTGCAGGTGCTGGCCTGTCCCCGCTGCGGCGCGGCATTGGAGGCACCGCCTGGCGACACGCTTCGCTGCACGGGCTGCGGATTGATCGCGCCGGTCCGTAACGGCATTCCTCGATTCGTCGACGCTCCAGTCGATGACGTCGCGAGGCGTACGCAGGCGAGCTTCGGCTACGAGTGGACGCATTTCGACGACTGGACCGCGTCAGGGGCGACCAACTTCGACCAGTACTTCTCGGGGCTGGATCTCGGGATGCTGCGGAGCGCGCGGGTGCTGGACGCCGGATGCGGTATGGGACGGCATGCACGGATGATCGCGCCGCACGCCGCTCGAGTGACCGCGATGGACTTCAGCGCGGCGATCGAAGCGGCCGCGCGCAACACGCGCGAGGCCGGTAACGTGGACTGCGTTCAGGGGGATATCACGGCGCTGCCGTTCGCGGATGCCGCGTTCGACTACGCGTATTCGCTCGGCGTCCTGCATCACATCGCGGACACCGCCGGGGCCTTGAAGGGCATCGTCCGCAAGGTCCGTCCCGGTGGACGGGTTCGCGTTTACCTGTACTGGAAGCACCATGGCTGGAAAGGCGCCGCGCTTCGGGTCGTCGACGTCATGCGAAGCGTCACCACACGGCTGCCGCATCCGGTGCTGCGCGCGTTCTGCTGGTTGTTGAGCGCGGCCCTGATGGTGACGGTCATCTGGCCGTATCGCGTTCTCTCCGGGCTCGGCGTGCGCGCGCACGAGAAGCTGCCGCTCTTCGTGTACGCACGCTATCCCTTTCGCATCCTGTACAACGATCAGTTCGATCGTTTCTCCGCGCCGCTGGAACAGCGGTTCGATCCCGACGAGGTGGTGCGCCTCCTCGAGGATGCCGGGCTGCACGACGTCATTGTGCATTCGAGCTTCGGGTGGATCGGGGAAGGGACGCACTGATGCGTGACGCCCTGCGGCGCCTTGAGGCTGGTGATTCGATTCTGTATGATCCTCATCCTGCTTTGATGATGATGCCGCTGAGCGTGGGCGACACCGACCAGCTCTCCATCGAAATTGGTCCCGGTGATGTCCACCGCTTTGCAGAGTTGTCAGGCGATACGGCGGCCCTCCATACCGACGCGGAATTCGCCAGGGGCCACGGGTTCGAGGGATGTCTCGTCCATGGCGCCTGGCTCATCGCGCTTGTGTCCCGGTTCGTCGGCACCACGATGCCGGGTCCCAACGCAGTACTCGAGCGGGTCGATGTGGCATTTCGTCGGCCTTGCTACGCGCCGTGCGCGATCGTGATTGAAGGCCGCGTCCGACAGATCAGCGTGGCGGTCTCGACTGTCGTGCTCGACATCGTCATTCGCAGCGCCGGTGAGACGGTCGCGACGGCCCGCACGTGGCACAAACTGCTGGAGGCTCGCTCGACGTGAATGCCGTCAGCAAGTGGGCCCTTGTCTCCGCACAGATGCAATCGCGCTATCCGGTCCTCGCGTCCGTGTGGACCGCGGCACCACTGAGGTTCGGAGAGGCCTGGTGCACGTCGGCAGTCCGCGATATCGAGACGCTCTACGGGCCGATCAGCGATCCGCCGTCCGACCGTCTGTCAGAGGCACTCGATGGGTACGCAGAATTCGCCAATGATTCGATGCGCAACCAGGTATTCTACGAAAAGACCGGCCGGTATCGCGCGAGCAGCTACGACGAAGTGAAGCGCGAGTGTTATCTCGACGAAGAGCACATGACCCGGAGATATCTACCGGGCCTGTGGCTGTCCCATTACCTGTGGCCGCAACACTATTACATGCTCAGCGGTTTCGAACACTCGGTGTTGCCGCGTGTTCACGACACGCGCCTGTTCTTCGAGGTGGGCGTCGGCTGCGGGATGTACTCCAAGCGCTGTCTGGAACTGCTCCCTCATGCGCACGGTGTCGGATTCGACATCAGCCGGTACTCCCTCGACTACACGATGCGGATGATTGAAGCGTTCGGGTTGGGCAATCGCTATCGTACCGAGCAGCGCGACATACGCCACGGGTACGAACGGCCGTGCGACTTCTTGATTTGCCAGGAAGTGCTCGAGCATCTCGAGGACCCCGCGGAGTTCTGCGGATGGTTGTTCGATTTGATCCGTCCCGGCGGGCACGCGTACATCACTGCGGCCCTGAACGCGGCGCATTCTGACCACATCTATCTGTTCTCGAACCCCTCGCAGCTCGAGGAAATGCTACGAGCGGCAGGGTTTCAACCGCTCCATTCGCGCGAAGAATGCGCGCCGGGGTTCAAACCTCGATCCATCACGCCAAGCCTGAGCGGCTTCTTTTGCCAGCGACCGTCATAGGCCAGGACCTGCCATGGCAGGCGTGGCAGCTCGGAGACGTGCCGCTCCACAAACTGCTCGCGGCCGCGCGGCGGATCGATCGGGCGTCAGCCGCGAGGAAAGTGCGGGTGGCAGTGCTTGGCGATGCCGCCAGTCAGCACTACTGCCAGGCGCTGTCGGCGATCCTCAAACTCCGTGGATTCTGGCCGGACATCTACGAAGCAGAGTTCGACGTGATCCGTCAGGAGGTGCTGAACCCGCGGAGCGGGCTGTACGCGCACCGCGCCGATGCCGTCATCCTGTTCCATGCGGTCCAGGCGCTTGAGCCACGCTTTTCCGCAGCCGCCGACAAACGGGCCTTCACTGAGGAAGTGGCGGCCGACCTTGAAAACCTCTGGACGCGATTGCTCGCCGCGCGGATGACCGTGCTGCAGCATCTGCTCGCAGTCCCCATCGAGCGACCGCTTGGCAATCAAACCGCTGCCCACGCGGAGAGCTTCGCTGGAGCCGTGGCCCGATTGAACACGTTGATCGTCGAACGCGCACGTCCGCTCGGCGTGAGGCTGATCGACACGGAGTGGCAGGCCTCGTACTTTGGAAAACGCGTCTGGTTCGACGAGCGCCTCTGGTGCCAGGCGCGGCAGGCGCTCTCGCCGTTGTATCTGCCTGCGCTCGCGAAAGCGACCTCGGACGTGCTGCTGCTCGGTCTCGGTACGATGGTCAAATGCGTCGTCGTGGATCTGGACAACACGTTGTGGGGCGGCGTGCTGGGCGACGATGGGCCTGAGGGGATCGAGATCGGGCAGACGGAGATTGGTCTGGCGTTCCGGCGAGTGCAGGCCGCCCTGTCGGAGTTGCGCGCCCGCGGCGTCCTGCTCGCGATCTGCAGCCGTAACCACGAGAGTGCGGTGCGGAACGTGCTCGACACACATCCCGACATGCTGCTCCGCTCGTCCGACTTCGCGGCGATTGTTGCGAACTACGGCGAGAAGGTCACCAACCTGCTGGCCATTCGCGAGCGGCTGAACATCAGCTTTGAGGCGATGGTGTTCCTGGATGACTCCCCATTCGAAAGAGAGATGGTACGGCGAGCGCTTCCAGCACTCTGCGTGCCGGATCTGCCGGAGGATCCTTCGTCCGTACTGGACGCGATGGCGAGGTGGGGACTCTTCGAGGGTTTGCCTGCGACCGCGGAGGATCGCGCACGCACGGGCTACTATGCCGACGAAGCCGCGCGCACGGCACAGCGGGAACGCTTCGAGGGCCTCGAGCAGTACCTCGCAGACCTCGGCATGGAGGCTGAGGTCGTGCCGTTCGATGCCTACACCAAGTCGCGGGTGCTCCAACTCGTCCAGCGCAGCAATCAGTTCAACCTGACGACGATCCGATATTCCGAGGCGGAGCTCATGGCGCTTGCGCAGGAGCCGAGCGTGAAGCTCCTATGTCTCCGGCTCAGAGACAGGTTTGGCGACTATGGAATCATCGCGGTCTCTATCGGCCGCCGGAAAGGCGACGCGCTCTCGATCGACAGCTGGATCATGAGTTGCCGCGTCCTTGGACGCGGTGTCGAAGAATTGATGCTTGGCCTCCTGGCGGACGCGGCCCGGCGGCTCGGGTGCCGGCGTCTCGTGGGACGTTACATCCAGACAGCGAAGAACGCGCTCGTCGCGGACCTGTATCCGCGCCTCGGTTTCACGCCGGTCGAGACCGGAGATGAGGGAGAGTACGCGCGCGAGGTGGATACCGTGGAGATTCCTGCGCAGCCCATCAAACTCACGACACCGACGCGGGAGGATGCTTGAGCGACTTTCGAGAGCGCGTCACAGACATCTTTCGAGAGGTGTTCGACAAGCCTGCACTGGAGCTCTTCGACGAGATGCAGGCGAAGGACGTCGAAGGGTGGGATTCCCTGACCCACATCACGTTGATCATGGCACTGGAAGAGTCGTTTGGCGTCAAGTTCACAACCCGAGAGGTGATGGGCTTTCAGAACGTGGGTGAGATGCTGGTCTGCCTGCGCGGGAAGCTCCCGACCGTCTAGTGCCCTCGAGCGATCCGCGCTACCTTCTGCTGGTGGCGCTCGTCAGCGCCACCCTCCCTCTGGTACCCGCGGGACCGTTGCGGCTCCGCGTCTGCCTCGCCGTCGGGTATGCGTTCTACGCCCTGCTTGGCCTGCCTTCGCTTCTTGTGCTGGCGTACATCTCGATCGTTTCCTACGCCGGAGGTCTCTGGCTGGATGATTGTCCTCAAGGTGGCAAACGCCGGCTGACGCTATGCGTGTGTGCCCTCCTGCTTCCCCTGCTTACCGCGAAATACGCGAAGAGTGTCGTCTATCTCCTCGGAATGGATTCGCGGATCGCTGCTGATGTCATCCTCCCGGTAGGGCTGTCCTTTTATACTTTTCAGGCGCTCGGCTATGTCATCGACGTGTACGTCGGTCGTGTCCGCTCGGAGCGCCGACTGGACCGCGTGCTGGCGTTCCTCGCATTCTTTCCGCAGTTGTCGGCGGGGCCGATTGAGCGCGCGAGTCACCTGATGCCGCAGTTCGAGCGGCTCGGCGTATTCGAGGAGTCGCGCGTTCGCGCCGGCATTCGGCTGATCCTTTGGGGGCTGGTACTCAAGGTCGTCGTCGCGGACTCCCTCGCCCCTCTGGTCGCACTGATCTACTCCAACCCATATGGATACGGCCCCTCGGACATCGCGCTGGCGACCCTGTACTTCTCGGTACAGGTCTACGCAGACTTCGCTGGATACTCGGCGATTGCGATTGGCAGCGCGAAACTGCTGGGAGTCGACCTCGTGCCAAACTTCGCGCAACCGTACCTCAGCGAATCGCTCACGGAATTCTGGCGACGCTGGCATATGTCGCTTTCGGGATGGTTCCGCGACTATGTATTTACCCCGTTGCACTTCGCGTGGCGATCATGGGGCGCGGCGGGTGTGGTTGCCGCATTGGTGACGACGTTTACCTTGATCGGCATGTGGCACGGATCGACGTGGCAGTACGCGCTCTTCGGCTTATGGCACGGTGCGCTCATCGCGCTCGGAACTGTCACCGCGAAGACGCGCGCTCATTGGAGACGTCGTCTGGGACTGGGAGGCCGGATCGGAGGCGCAGCCAGGATTGTCCTCACATTCACCGTCGTCACGCTGACGTTCGTCCTGTTCCGTGCGCGTGACGTCCATGGAGCGCTCGCGATGTACAGCGCGCTGGCGACTCAGCCCTGGCATCTGCCTCGTCTGCCGTGGCATTGGCCGCTTGGACTCGCCATGCTCGTACTGGCTGGTGACCTGGTCGCCGAGTCGGGATACCGGTTTACGCTGCTGCCCCGTCCCGTACGATGGTGCGCCTATCACGCCGCAACGATCGCCATTCTCGCCGCGCTGTTCGGACGATTCATCGCTGGTGCCCCGTATGTCCAGTACTACATCTATAACCGCTTCTGACACGCGCGACGCATGGCGGTATCGCCGGCTCTTTCGGGACGTCCTGTGGTTCCTGATGCCTTATGCGTTGCTGAGCATCGGCGCGACCACAGTCCTGGAGGCGACGGGAGAGCTGATCTCGGTCGACATCGTCGCGCGCATGCAGGCGATCGGCCTGCCCTTCATCTATCAAAGCAAGTTGTCGGATCACACGTATCGCCTGAAGCTGACCGCTGTAGCGGCGCGGCAGCCTCAGATACTGGTGTTGGGTCCGTCGCGAATGCTGCAATGGCGCAGCGCGATGTTCCGGCCGTATTCGTTCTATAACGCCGGGCAAGTCGCGGACACGCAGAGGGATTTCCGTCGCTTCTTCGACGACGTCGGTTATTCGCCGACGGTCCTCCTTTTCTCGCTCGAGTTTTTCACCCTTCATCCGACCTGGGACGAAATCTTCCGAAACCGATCGTACGCCGACCGGGGCGGGCTGGGCTCGGCGGAACAGGCGACGATCCTCCGGAAACTGTGGCCGCTCGTTCGCGAGGACCCGGCTCTGCTCTTTCGATGGCGCCGGGAACCGATTTACGGGCTGCGCGCATTCGGGCTCCGGGCAGTTGAGACCGGCGCCGGAACGCGTCTGGACGGCTCGTTTCATTACGGCGGGATCATCGCGGGCTGGCCGGGAATGGGCGCCGATTCGATCGAAGAGGTGCTTGCAAGAGTCCGCGTCGGTGCTGCGCCGTTTCCGGCCGCCGACCGTCTGGACATCAATCAGATGCAGGAATTGGAACGTTTCGCACGCGCTGCCCGTGAGCGCGGGATTCGACTGCTCGCCATCACACCGCCGTACTCACCGGAGGTCGTCGAGGCGCTTGACCGGTCTCCACGTCACGGGAACTGGCGGCAATTCCAGTCAGACACGACTGCCGACTGGATCCGGGCACAGGGAATTCTGTACTTCAACTACACGCGGCTCTCGAGCTTCGACGGACGCAAAGAGGAGTTCGTCGATCCATTTCATCCGTCGGAGCCGGCGTCGGTGCGGATGCTGCTCGCGATGCTTCGCGATCCGACGACCCGGCGCTGGTTGCCGGACATCGACGAGAACGACTTGCGGCGACACCTCGCGTCTGCCACTCGCTACGAGGCCTACCGGAACCAGTACTGAGATAGCTACGGCGTGACGATGAACGGACCGAAGCCGAGCCACCCCTCGTACGAGCGCGGATTGCCGACGGTCCGCGCCCAGACCTGCAGCGTGTAGGCTCCGCCTGCAGGCGGCGTCCACGTGAAGGACGGCGATGTGTTGTAGGGTCTCGCGATCTGCCAGGTCCCGCTCGCCGCCGTATAGATCCAGAACTGATATTCGAGCGTTCCGGCGGTCTTCGTCGCCACCGCGGTCCACGTGATCGGCGTGCCGACCTTCCGGACCGTCGTGCTGAAACCAATCGACGTCACGACGACGTTGTTCGTGACGGTCAGCGTGTTGCTAGACAACCAGGCGTCGTACGACGCGGTGGATCCTGCGCTGCGCACCCACACCTGCACAGTGTAGGCGCCGCCATCCGCGGCAGTCGGCGTCCAGCTGTAGGTCGCGGAAGGGCTGTACGCTTGCGCCATCGTCCAGGCGGCCATGTCCTGGTTGTATCTCCAGAACTGATACTCGAGCGGACCAGTCCCCCCGCTCGCCCGCGCAGTCCATGTGACGACCGTGCCTGGCGTCGCGGTGGACGCCGTTGCCGTCAGCGATTGCACCGCCAGCGGCGCCGGAGGATTGACCTTGACGACGTCGGTTCCGGCCCAGGTTTCGTAGGAATCGGTGGAACCCACTGTGCGTGCCCACACCTGGATGACATAGGTGCCCGCCGCCGGCGTCCACATCCAGGTCGGCGCGGTCGAATACGGTCGGCCCACGGTCCATGTTCCGGCAGTCGTGTTGTAGACCCAGAATTGGTACTCGACGGTTCCAGAGCCTCCAGCGGGTGTCGCCGTCCATGTGACCGGCGTACCTGCCGCCACCGGGAATCTCGGGCTCCACGTCAGCTGCACACTGAGCGGTTGCGGCGGACTGACCACCACGCTGACGCTCTGCCAACCCTCGTAGCTCGCCGTGCTGCCGGCCGAGCGCGCCCACACCTGGAACACGTGCGTGCCCACGTCCGCGCTCGTCGGAGTCCACGAGAACGTGGCGGACGTGCCATACGGCTGCGCCGCGAACCACTTCGCGCGCGTCACGTCGTAGCGCCAGAACGTGAATTCATACGGGGCGATGCCACCATTCGCCGTGCCTGTGACGGTGACGGACTGGCTGAGACTGATCGTCGACAGTGACGCCTTCGCCGTGACAGTCATTGGAGGACGTGCGCCGATCGTCAGCGCGCGCAGGTGACCGTTCGAATCGAGATAGACGGCGAGAAGCTGTCCGGTGACGGTGTTCGGAGTCAGCGCGACCCGCGTGCGTGTGCCGGATGCGGGCAGCGCCTGCAGCGATCCCGCATCGTTGCCATTGGCATCGATGCGCTGGAGGTACAGCTGCCCGGCCGTGCTGCCCGCGGGAGGCGTGGCCCGCGAGACGATCGAGAACGTACCGGAGGAGTCGAGCGCGACGGAGTTCTCGATGTAGCCGTCATCTTCGAGCTCCGGCGTCAGATCGCCTCCGGTTGGAATGACACGCGGCGCAGACAAGCCGCCGGTCGCATCCGCAAGCCGGTACGTGATCGTCGTCGCGTCGGTATGCGGTTCGGACCACAGCATGATGAAACGGTTCTGCAGGTTATTGAAGGCAATGCGATGGAAGCTCTGGGCATCGTCGGCGGCGCTGACCATGCTGACGTCGGATACCAGTGAAACGGCCGCGCCGTCGTATCCGATGATGCGCGTCCAGACGCCGCCATTGAGGCACGATGCACCCTCACGCGTGCCGATCAGGACGGCGCGGTGCAGCGCGTCGTCCCAGGAGAGTTCCGGTCGCGCGTATTGACAACCCGTCACCGCGGAGTCCGACGTGAGATTGAGGGCAGGGCCGGTGGTGCCCGTCGACTTGATGCCGCGTGCGAAGACGTTGCCAGAATTCTCCCATGCCGCCACGAACGCGTTGTCCGTGTAGTCGTAGGTGACGCCTGCACCCGGATTGTTGATGTCGCCCGTCGCCGTCGTCGCGACGCCGAGTGAGACGGCGCTGCCGACCGTTGGAGTCGAGACGCCCGTCTGGACGAAACGCGCGACTCGAGTGCCCGCGGTGGTGTCGGTGTATACGACGACGAATCGCCCGCCGCCGGACGCGATTCTCGGCTGGACGCCGCTGCCTCCCGGCGTGATCGACATCGGCGAGCCGATCGCCGTTCCCCACAGATCCAGCATCTGGATCCAGGTCTCGCCGGCGCTCGAATACGTCACGAGATACCGGCGCGAAAACGGATCGAACGCGACATCGAGCGCGGTGGCCGTCGCGGATATCGATGGCGGCGCGATGTCGACCGTGAGCGCCGTCTCAGGTGCTGCTTCGACGACGGTGGTGACTTCCGCTGAGAGCTCGCCTTGATAGCCGGCGGAATCGTACGTGAGCACGGCGAAGAAGTAGCGGCCGGAAGTTGGAGGCGTGAAGACGAAGGACGTTCGATTGCCGACGTCGACCGACGAGGAATAACGGTGCGACGTCTTGCCGTAGTAGACGACATATCCCGCGCCATTCGGTACGGGATCCCACGCGAGAGTCACGACCGGACCCTGCGCGTACGCGGGCGCCGCGTACGCCATGGTCAGCACGAGGAAGGCGTACGACACCAGGGCCCTCAGCACGGTCCCTCGAACTTTCATGATGCCACCACCGTGGCAAGCCCCGTGCCGGCTGATGAGGTCGGGTATCGTGTTGCTTTACTAGAACTTGCGACGTACTTCCTGTGGAAAGCGTGCGCGATTCGTTACGGTTTTGCAGAAGGAATCCGAACCGTGTCTGCCCAGTCCGTATGGTTTGCGTCAGCGACCATGTAAATCTTTTGCGATGCGCCCGATTGTGTCGTCACTGAGAGGCCACGGGCCACGGAGTTATTTGGTTTCTTAACCAAAACAACTGCGTGGCCCGTGGCCTCCGAGTCATCGATCACTGAATTCGAAACACATCGGTCGCGGCGTATGCTTCGTAGTCCACTCCGGAGCCAACGCTGCGAACCCACACTTGCAGGACGTAGTCTCCCGTGTCACCCGCACCCGGTGTCCACGTCAGCGTGTTCGACGATCCGTAGTCCTGCACGAGCGTCCATCCGGAGCCGTACTTGTAGCGATAGAACTTGTACTCGAGCGTTCCGCTTCCGCCCGTGGCGGTTGCCGTCCAGGTGATCGGCGTACCCGGCGCGCTCGGGAACGATCGGCTCGCGCTGAACGATGTGATCGTCACGCCCACGCGAACGATGGAGAAGGTGCTCGTCGCCACCCACGCTTCGTAGCTCGCCGTCGATCCGGCACTGCGCACCCAGACCTGCAGCGTGTAGCTGCCGACATCCGCGTAGCCGGGAGTCCACGTATACGTATTCGACGCACTGTAGTCCTGAGCCAGCGTCCACGAGCCTGTGGAGTTGTTGTACCGCCAGAACCTGTATTGCAATGGCCCGGCAGATCCGCCCGATGCCATCGCGGTCCACGTGATCGGCGTGCCCGTGCCCGACGGGAAACTGCGGTTCGCGGTGACCGACTGGATCTGAACGGCCGAGGAGTTGGAAACGGTGAAGTCCAGAGCTTTCCATGAATCAGGATCGCCCGTCGCTCCCGCATTGCGCACCCACGCCTGCAGCGTGTAGGTGCCGACGTCGCTCGCTCCCGGAGTCCAGGTGAACGAATTCGCGCTGCTCCAATCCCGCGCCATCGTCCAGCCCGCACCCGACTTGTATCGCCAGAACTTGTACTGGAGCGGCGCAATGCCTCCGGTTGCATCCGCGGTGAACGTGATCGGC
>Ga0075424_100006025_pt1 | contig 11645 bp, 8 predicted proteins | sample SoiMethybrSBSTD3_FD_75301 | JGI IMG/M metagenome (GOLD analysis project Ga0075424, IMG submission 75301) | Bulk soil microbial communities from a Populus tree surrounding site in Tennessee, USA - Soil MetaG P. TD hybrid SBSTD3 | ecosystem: Environmental > Terrestrial > Soil > Tree plantation...
ATTTCTCCCTCGGGAGGCCCGTTCACGTCATGAAAGTCGTCGAGACTCGAATCTATCGCGGCCCCAATCTCTACGCCCTTTGGCCCGTCATCCGTCTGCGCTTGGACCTGGGCGAGCTGGAGTGGTTCCCAACGGCAAAGCTTCCCGGCTTTGCGGACCGGCTTGTAAAGTTGATTCCAACTCTCGCCGAGCACACCTGCTCCTACGGCGAGCCTGGCGGCTTCGTGCGGCGGCTGAAGGAAGACAACGGCACCTGGCTGGGGCATGTGATGGAGCATGTGGCCATCGAGCTGCAGTGCCTGGCGGGCACGCCGGTCACCTTCGGCAAGACGCGCAGCCACGGCCTGCCGCCGGGCCAATATCATGTCGTCTATAGTTTCGATGAAGAATCCGTCGGCATGGCCGCGGGTCGTCTCGCCTTACGGATCATCCACCACCTGCTGCCCGAGCGGTTGGAGGCCCACGATCCAGCGCCGCTCGACTTCCAGGCCGAGATGACGGCGTTGTTGGGGTTGGTTCAGGAGCGCGCCCTGGACCCTTCGACTGCCGCCTTTGTGAAGGCTGCCGAAGAGCGTGGTATCCCCTGGACACGCCTCGACGACCAGTCGCTGGTGGCGCTTGGCGAAGGAAAGTACCAGCGGCGCATTCAGGCCGGTCTCACCAGCGAGACGAGCCACCTGGCCGTCGAAATCGCCGCCGACGAGAAGCTGACGCAGCGCATTCTGGGACAACTCGGTCTCCCTGTGCCTCAGCAGGTCGACGTGCCGGATCACGTCGCCGAAGGGGGCCGCGACTACCGACTGCTCGTGGTGGGAGGCAGAGTTGTCGCAGTGGCTGACCAGGACGCGATCGACGCGACGGACGCCCTGCACCAGGACAACCGGATCATGGCCGAGCGGGCCGCCGCCGCTCTCGGCCTCGACGTGGCCGGGATCGACTTCGTCTCGACTGATATCTCGCAGAGCTACCGCGACGTCGGCGGAGTGATCACGGGAGTCGACGCCGCGCCCCGGGACGTGGCCGGCCCGGTGGTCGACGGACTGTTTCCGCCTGGGACTCCGTCGCGCATTCCGTTGGCCGCCATCGCCGGCACTCGCGGCAAAACCATTACCTCTCGGATGGTCGGCCATATTCTCGAGCTTGCCGGTCATAGCGTGGGACTTGCGATCTCGGACGGCGTCTACATCGACGGCAAACTCACCGTCCCAGGTGACATGACGGGTCCCAAAGCGAGCGAGCTCGTGCTGCGCGATCCCACGGTGGACGCCGCGGTTCTGGAAACGGCTCAGAGCGGTATCGCCCATTCCGGGCTCGGTTGGCGCCGGTGCAGTGTCGGCGCCGTGCTCAACGTCGCCCACCAGGGGAAGGACGACGCTCGGCTGGACGAGCTCGCGCAGACGATGAGGGTGGTGATCGAAGTGGCGCAGGACTTCAGCGTGCTCAACGCGGACGACGAGCGGGTGGCGGCCATGGCCGGGCACGGCCCCGGCAGGCCCATCTGGGTGACTCTGGACCCCGGAAACCAGCGTGTGAAGCGCCATGTTGGTAGTGGCGGCTGGGCGGTGACCCTGGAGCCGGGCCTCAACGGTCGGCTCCTCGTCCACTACCAAGGGGACGAGCGGCACTCTTTGCTTTGGGCGCGGCAGATCCCCATCATACTGGGAGGAAAAGTCGATCACAACATCCAGAACGCGATGTTTGCCGCTGCCATCGCGCTCGGAATGGGAGTGAAGGTCGAGGCCGTCCGGCAGGGTCTGCGCACTTTCGAGATGGATTTTGCTAGTCCGGCAACTTTTCGCCTGCCCGCCAATCGATCGTCTGCAATTGGTCGATGAGGGCGAGCACTGCGTCCCGCTGAGTGTGGGCCAGTAGGATCAGTAGGTCCTCAGGCTGAGCCCACGCCAGGGCTTCCCGAATTGCTTCCAGCTCCGTGCCTGCGATCGTGACGCTCTCGGCAGCGGCGCCGAGACGCAGAAGCTCGTCCCTCAGCACGGCGGGGACTTCACCCGGGCGACGGCCGCGCAGCATCTCGGGCATCTCTTTGACGATGATCCGGTCCGGTCGCAGGGTCCAGGCGGCGCGCGCCAGCTCGCGGATTGCCTCGTCGTTGCGGTCTCCGGCCTGGCCAAGGACGAGAAGCCGCCGATTTCCCGGCAGCAGGCGGGCGGCGTCCACGATGGCCGCCATCCCATGGGGATTGTGGGCATAGTCGAGAAGAACGTGGGCGCCACCCAGCTCCATCGACACGGCGCGGCCAAGATTATTCTTCAGGCTGCGGAGCCCTTTGGCCATAGCGTCTACCTGCAGCCCGGCCGCGGCAGCGAGGCCGATCGCTCCCAGCGCATTGGTCACGTTATGCCGGGCGACGCCGCCCAGGGTCACCGGGATCTCCTCGACGCGAACCACGGCCGTCCGTTCGCTCCCCTGGGCCAGCACCAAGCTTCCGCCCTCCAAGAAGCAGCAATCGCTCCCGGCGGCCAGATGGGCACGCACCCGCGGGTTTGCCGCGTCGAGACTGAACCAGGTGACGGGGATGGTGAGCAGGCCCGCTGCCTCCAGTAGTTGGGAATCGTCCGCGTTGAGGACGATCCGGCCGCCCGGCCGCACCGCTTGGGCGATCACCAGCTTGGCTTCGGTCAGCGCGTGCAGGTCGAGAATTCCGAACTCGCCGAGGTGGTCCGCGGCGATGTTCGTCACCAGGGCGGCGGCTGCTCCGGTCACGGTGAGCCCACGGCGCAGCATGCCGCCCCGAGCCGTCTCCAGAATGGCAATCTCTACTCGCCGGTCGCGCAGCAACGTGCGGGCACCGCCAGGGCCGGAGTAGTCTCCGAGGTCGACCACTTCGCCGTCGACCTCGATGCCGTCCGTCGAGGTGATCCCGGGAATCTGTCCCGCCGCCTTAGCGATAGCGCTCAGCATGCGCACTGACGTGGTCTTGCCGTTCGTCCCCGTCACCAGCAGCACCGGCACGTCGTGGACGTCGTCCCAGCCGACCGCGGCGGGGTCGGGCAGTGCGTTCGCCGGCCAGGTGAGTGATCCCGTGCCCAAGCCAACTGAGATTTTGTCGTCGTCCCACAAGAAGGAGACCTCATGGGTTGCCGCGGCGTCGCGCAGGGCGAGAAGGGCGGGGTTGGCCTCCTGGGCGATCATTGCCCGCAGTCGGGCCGCCGCCGGCACGGGGTCCGGCGCAGGCTCTCCTGTCAATTGGGCCTCGGCCGCCGACCAGGCCCATTCGTTGACCTCCGTGGCGGCATAGAGGGAATCGATGGGTGCCGAGATCGCCAGGCTTGCACCGCCCGGGAAGCGCCGTACGGCGACCTCCTCTGTTCCCCAGCCGACCGCTTCCTGCATGCCTCGGATGTTCTTCAGCCAAGCCGCCACCGCCGGCTCCGCCTCCTCCGGTGCCAGCGACACCTCGAGCACCGCGCCTGCCCGGTCAAGGAGGAGGTTCGGTCCCGTCAGTCGTCGTGAGTCGAGGAGCTGCATCCGGATTCTTGGCGGCTCTGGGGGTCGCGTTTGGAGCGGGAAGAGTAGCAGAGGACGCGCTCCGCGAGGCCGGCGCTCCACGATGGGAACGCCGGCAGTGACGAGGCAAAGGTTACAGTTAGAACGGTAAGGAAGGTAAGGGAGTCACAAAGTGACTGTGGCCGGGAGCCCTGTGGATGATGACTTGCGCCGCGCGGCCTACAGCGATGCCGTTGCTCAGCGACGCCGCCGAGGTCTGGGTCGTGCGTGTCCACGGTATGTTGCTTGCCTTCAGGGTGATGTGCTGCGTACCCGCCGCCGCGAGCTTTTGGGTGCCGGTGTCCAGCGTCTTCTCGGCTTTGTCCCCCCGGCGCACGAAGGTGAACAGGGGATAGACGGTGAACTCAGAAGTGGCCGAGCCTCCCTTCGCGGAGCGCTGGACGAACGTCATGCTGCCGGTCGAGGGATGGCCGGAAGAAAGACCGACCTTCACGTCCCAGAGCTCGGTTTTCTTGCCGGCGTGGACCGTGATGGGCTTCGTGCTCTGGAGCGAGAGCGCTGCGATTTCGATTTCGGTCTTGGACTCGCTGGGGTACTTTGCGGCCGCCGGCGGCGAAGACTTCCGCTCGATGACGGTGTCCGCCTTACCTGTCTTATGGTCCCGGAAAGTTCCCAGAGGCACTCCTTTGAAGTTGACGGTGCCGCCGTAGCGCGCGGAGTTTTCGCCGAAGAAGCCGGCGGGAATCGCGAAGTCTCCGGAGAAGGTGAAACTGGTTTTCGGATCGGTGCGGAAGAGGTCCAGGCCCGAGCCGCCCTTGTCAGAGGCGCTCTGTGCACCCAAGGGCAGACAGGAAGCCGTGGCCAGCAGAGCGAACGCGACGAGCAGAGTGCTGTGGCTCGACAAGTACTTGTTCGAAATCTTTGGATTCAACATGGGACCTCCTGGAGTGGGGTCGCTTTGAATTTCGTGTCAGGCCGCAGGCCTGCCACCGCGAGGATTCGGACTCGAGGATCAGGGATTGGGGGCGGAGCGCGGGCAGTATCTCGCGCGGCGTCAGAGCACCGGGGTGTCGCCAGATTCGATCGCGAGAGTGAGTTCAGGGACACGATAAAGGCGTCCTAGCTCAGAAACTTCCACGGGGTAGTCTAGCAGACTTGGCTCCGGCTCCAATCTCTCGCCGATCGAAGTCCAGATGGGGGACGATAGGGGCCAGGGATAGGATTGGCGTCGGGCGGCTGAGAGGAGGTGTGGATGGACGCAGGATCGAAAGCGCCAAGCCGGCGGTGGCTCAATTCAACCGTGCTTGGCATTGGCTTGGCGAGCCTCTGCTCCGACGTCGGTCACGAGATGGCAACCACCGCGATGCCGGCGTTGCTAGCCACGCTCGGTGCCAGCTCGGCGATCCTGGGGGTGATCGAGGGTGTGTCCGACGGCCTGTCGAGCTTCGCGAAGCTGGCGTCCGGGCTCTACAGCGACCGCCTGCGCCGGCGCAAGCCGCTGGCGGTGATCGGGTATTTCGTCACGGCCTCGGGGATGGCGAGCTTCGCCCTGGCCACGCAATGGTGGCACGTGCTCCTCGGCCGCGCCGGCGGCTGGCTGGGGCGGGGTGCCCGCTCTCCCGTCCGCAACGTGCTCCTGGCCGACGCCGTGACGCCGGCGACCTATGGGCGGGCTTTCGGCTTCGAGCGCGCCCTGGATAGCGCCGGAGCGATCCTCGGACCCGCGCTGACGCTGGCGCTCGTCGCCACGGTCGGGCTTCGCCGTCTTTTTCTCCTGACGCTGATTCCCGGCGTCGCCGCGGCTTTATTGATCGCTTTTCTGGTACGCGAAAAGCCGCACGAGCCGCAAGCCCACCTGCGGCTCTGGAGCGGTGTGCGAGGGCTTCCCGGCAGCTTCAAGCGCTATCTGGTCGGGATCGGTCTCGCGGGACTTGGAGACTTCTCCAAGACCCTGCTGATCCTCTGGGCCACTGTGGCGTGGACGCCGCGGCTGGGAGCGGTAGGCGCGGCCCAGCGGGCGATGCTCTTCTATATCGGCTACAACGTTCTCTACACGCTCTCCTGCTACCTCAGTGGGGCCTTGGCAGACCGCTACCCGAAACGGTGGGTGCTGGCAGGCGGCTACAGCCTGGCCGTGATCCCGGCCCTGGCACTGCTCTTCGCCGGATATTCGATGGTGCTTTTCGCGGTGGCCTTCGGGGTCTCGGGCGTCTACATGGGAGTGTGGGAGACGGTGGAAAGCGCCACCAGCGCCGAGATGCTTCCCGGCGCGACGAGAGGCTTGGGTTTCGGGGTCCTGGCAACGGTGAATGGAGTGGGCGACTTCCTCTCCAGCGCCCTGGTTGGCGCGCTCTGGGTCTTCTCGCCGGCAGCCGCCATGGCGTTGGTGATTGTGGCCTCTCTCGTCGGAGCGGCGATCATCGCCTCGACTCCTCCCCATGAGGCTTCGTCCGCCCCGAGCTGAGGGTGCTCTCCTCGCGCATGCTACGATTTTCCCCGCCTTCTGGCACCTGAATCCCTGAAGAATGGGGGCCGCGCCCGCAGGGCGTGGGACGGAGGAGAGTGCATGTCGACGGGTTCTTCTGCGGCGAACCAGCCGGGGCTGGTGATGGCGATCGGCGGCGCCGAGGACAAGGTGCGGGAAAAGGTCGTCCTGCGCCGGTTCGTGGCGGAGGCCGGAGGCCCGGACGCCAGCATCGTCGTTCTCGCCACGGCGTCGGAGCTGCCGGAGACGGGGGAACGCTACGCGGACCTCTTCTACGGGTTGGGCGCCGGACGCGTCGAGGTGCTGCGCATCCGCACCCGCGAGGACGCGCTGGACGCGGGACCTGAGGACCTCGACCTCCTGGAGGATGCGAGCGGTTTCTTCATGACCGGCGGCAGCCAGCTCCGCATTTCCTCGGCCTTGGGCGGCACCCCTCTTGCCGCGCTGCTGCGCCGCCGCCACGCCGAGGGCATGGTGGTGGCCGGCACCAGCGCCGGCGCCGCCGTCCTCTCGCAGCACATGATCTCGATGGGGGAGAGCGGCGGCACGCCGCGCCGGCGCCTCGTCCAGATGGCCATGGGCCTGGGCTTCGCGCCAAACCTCCTAGTCGACCAGCATTTCCGCCGTCGCGACCGTATGGGCCGGCTCGTCACGGCTCTCTCCTACAACCCCGAGCCGCTGGGCGTGGGCGTCGACGAGGACACGGCGGCAATGGTGAGCTGCGACGGCGTGCTCACCGTTCTCGGCGCCGGCGCCGTGACGGTGGTGGACGCTTCGGGGCTGCGCTTCACCGACAGCCACGCCGTCCACCGCGGGCAGCCGGTGGCCATGTTGGGCCTCAAGGTAGACTTCCTCACCGCGGGTTGCCGATACGATACCCGCCGCCGGGTGGCGCTCGTTCCTGAAGCCGCGGCTGCCCTGCCGGCGGAGTCGGACGCCCTCGCCGCTTCGAACCGATGATTGACACGCTGCGCGGCGACCGATAAGAAGCCACCGATGAAGATTCTGGACACTCGCGTCTACCGCGGACCCAACCTCTACGCCCTGCGCAAGGTGATCCGTTTGCGCGTCGATCTCGGGGAGCTCGAAGACTTCCCGACGGGAAAGCTGCCCGGCTTCGTCGATCGCCTCATGGCGGCGATCCCCAGTTTGCAGGAGCACACCTGCTCCTACGGCGAGCCGGGCGGCTTCGTGCGCCGCATGGTGGAGGATGAAGGAACCTGGCTCGGACACGTGCTGGAGCACGTCGCCATCGAGCTCCAGTGCCTCGCCGGCACGCCGGTCGCCTACGGCAAGACGCGCGGCCACGATCTTCCGAAGGGCCAGTACCACGTCATCTACAGCTACGAGGAGGAGGTGGTGGGCCTCGAGGCCGCCGAGCTGGGCGTGCGTCTCATCCGCCATTTGCTACCGCCGGAGCGGGAGGCGTACCTGGATGGTGGCTACGATTTCAAATCCGAGCTCGAAGATCTCGTCCGCCTCGCCCAGCGCCGCGCCTTCGGTCCCTCGACGGGCGCCCTGGTGCGGGCCGCGGAAGAGCGGGACGTCCCCTGGATCCGCCTGAACGATCGGTCGTTGGTGCAGCTCGGCCACGGCAAGTACCAGCGCCGCATTCAGGCCACCGTCACCAGCGAGACCCGCCACACCGCCGTCGAGATCGCTTCCGACAAGCGATTGACCAACCAGATCCTTTCCGACCTTGGCCTTCCTGTACCCCGGCAGATGCGGGTGGGCGGCCCGAACGACGCCGTCGAGGCCGCCGAGCGGCTCGGCTATCCCGTGGTGGTCAAGCCGCTGGACGGCAATCATGGCAAGGGCGTGTCGATCAATCTCTCGACGCCGGAGCAGGTGCGGACGGCGTTCGAAGCGGCCCACGAGTACTCCTCGGTGGTGATCGTGGAAACCTTTCAGGAAGGCAACGACTATCGCATCCTGGTCGTCAACGGCAAGGTATTGGCGGTGTCCCAGCGCGTCCCCGGGCACGTGGTGGGCGATGGCCGGCACACGATCGCCGAGCTGGTGGAGATCGTCAATCAGGACCCGCGGCGCGGCATCGGCCACGAGAAGGTGCTCACCCGCCTGGAGCTGGATCATCAAGCCGAGCGCCTGATCGAAGAAGCGGGGCTCACCGCGCAGTCCGTGCTTCCCGGAAGCCAGATCTTCTATCTGCGCTCGACCGGCAACCTCTCGACGGGCGGCACCTCCGTGGACAAGACGGACGTCACCCACTACGACAACCGCGTCATGGCCGAGCGGGCCGTGAAGGCGATCGGGCTCGACGTGGGCGGTGTGGACTTCATCGGGCCGGACATCACCCGCAGCTACACGGAAGCGGGCGGCTCGATCGTGGAGATCAACGCCGCGCCCGGCTTCCGCATGCACACCTCGCCCACGGAGGGAAAGCCGCGGGACGTGGCCGGGCCGGTAATCGACATGCTTTTTCCTGCGGGGACGCCGTACCGCATTCCCATCGCGGCCATCACCGGCACCAACGGCAAGACCACCACCACGCGCATGGTGGGGCACATCCTCAAGCTCTCCGGCTTCTGTGTGGGCATGACCACCAGCGACGGCGTCTACATCGACGGCGAGCTGACGGTGGCAGGTGACATGACGGGCCCGTGGGCGAGCCACCTGGTGCTGCGTGATCCGTCGGTCGACGCGGCCGTCCTGGAGACGGCGCGTGGCGGCATCGTGCGCGCGGGCCTCGGCTGGCGCAAGTGCAAAGTGGGAGCGGTGCTCAACGTCGCCTCGGATCACCTGGGGATGGGCGGTATATCCAGCCTGGACGAGCTCGCCGAGGTCAAGCAGGTGGTGGTCGAGGTGGCCCAGGACTGGTGCGTCCTGAACGCCGACGACGAACGGGTCGCGGCAATGGCCGCCGAGAGCCCAGGCAAGCCGATCTTCGTCACCTTGCAGCGGGAGAACGAGTTGGTGCGCCGTCACATTCGCAACAAGGGTCGGGCGGTGGCGCTGGAAGAGGGGCTCAACGGCCGCATGATCGTGCTCTACGAGGGCGAGGAGCACATTCCTTTGCTCTGGGCGCGGCAGATCCCCGCCACGGTCGAAGGTCACGCCATTCACAACGTGCAGAACGCGATGTTCGCCACCGCCATCGCCCACGCCATGGGGATCAGTCTGGAGAACATCCGCCAGGGTCTGCGCACCTTTACCACCGACTTCTACCAGACGCCGGGACGGATGAACTTCTACAACGAGCACCCTTTCCGCGTTCTGCTCGACTACGCCCACAACGCCCACGGCATGGCCGCCATGGCCGGCACCATCCGCGGGCTGACGGTGAACGGCCGGCGAATCGGCGTCCTCGCCGCTCCCGGCGACCGTCGCGACGAGGACATCCTGGATCTCGCCCGCGCCGCCGCTCCTGCTTTCGACTTCATCATCGTCCGCGAGGACGACAATCGTCGCGGCCGCAAGCGGGGCGAGACCGGCGAGCTGGTGCGCCAGGGGCTTCTCGCCGCGGGATTTCCACCCGACCGCCTTTCGCCTGAGGTCTACGACGAGGAGGAAGCCGTCCAGCGCGCCTTGGAAACCGCCCAGCCGGGGGACCTGCTGGTCATCTTCGGCGACGATCTGGAGCGCGTCTGGCAACAGATCGTGAGCTTCGGCCGCCCCGGCGGCGCAGCTCCTGTCGCCACCTCGCCGCCGGCTCCGATCTTCCCGCCGGACGAGCGGCCTTTATCGTCCGCGCTGGCGCCGGTCGCCTTCGAGCCGCCGGCGGACGTACGCCGGACAGGGGAGCACGAGGACTGATCATGAACAAGGGAATCGTCCGCCTTGGAATCGCCGCGATACTGACCTGGGGAGCCGCCACTGACGCTTTCGCGGCGAGTATCGTCTGCACCAAGGGCTCCCTGAAGTGCTACTTCTTTCAGAGCATGGAGTGCCCGGATCTTTATCTCAATCCTGGAGATGCCTGCATGCGGGCGAAGTACGCGGGCTTTTTCCACGTCCGAGGACTGACGATCGATTCGCGAGTGCTCGGAAGATCCCAGAACGCCCTGCGGCAAGCGAAAGTCGAGTTTTTCACGGCAAAGTCGCCGGAGCGCGGACGTCTTCTTCTCATGGTGGACGATCTGATGCTTCCCGCAGCCACGGCTGCCTTGAGAAAGGCAGGAATCACCGTCTTGACCGTGCCGATTCCGCAAGGGCCGTTGCGGTAGCCGCAGGCCTTCAGATTCCGGCCGCATCCTCAGCCAACAGATCCGCCAACAGCACGATCCTCCTCCCTAGCGACCGCAGATCCACGAATTCTTCCCGGGTGTGCATGCCGCCGCCGACGGGTCCGAGCCCGTCGAGGATGGGGATGCGGCTGGGGTCGGGGAGGAAATTGGGGAAGGAGATGCCGCCGCGGTCGGCTTCGATCTCGAGGCTCCAACCGCGGTCGGCGGCGAGTGCGACGGCGCGCCGTCCGAGAGCGGAGTGGGGACTGTCGGGATCCAAAGGCGGGATCTCCGGTCCGGGAGTGAAGGTCAGAGTGGTGCCGGTTTCGCGTCCGACTTCCTCGGCGAGGTCGAGCAGTCTTTGGAGTGTCTTGGCACCGTCTTGGGGCCGGAGAAATCGGACCTCACCTTCGGCCACGGCTCGATCCGGCACGACGTTGAGCTGACGCTCGGTGCCGAGGAGGACGTGCGCTGTCGCGAGGTCGGTCACGAAGGTCGCGTCTCCAGCGACGAGGCGGCCAGTGTTGACGGTCGGACCGCCGTTCCTTCGGGAGAACGCCTCCGCCTCCGTCACCCAGCGGGCAGCTGCGGCGAGAGCCGAGTGGCCTTCCCAGTAATGGAGGCCGGAGTGCGCAGCCGTGCCCCGGACCTCCAAGCGCCATTGAAACATCCCTCGGCGGCCGGCCACGATCGTTTCCGAGTCTCCCGCGGGCTCGCCCGGCTCCAGCACCCAAAGAGCGCGGGCGGTCTCCCCCCAACGGCGTACCGCGGCTCGGGAGAGCTCGCCGCCAACCTCCTCGTCGGGAACCGCCACCAGCAGTAGGTCGTTCGGCGGCGGTTGCCCCCGGTGGCTCAGGAGGTCCAGAGCCCCGATCAGCGTGGCGAGGCCGCCTTTCATGTCGATGGCCCCGGTGGCCACCAGACGATCTTCGTCGAGGCGGGACGGAGCGGCGGGGAGCACGGTGTCGAGATGTCCAATGAGCAGTAGGTGGCCCCGCGATGAATCGGCTCCCCGGGCAACCAGCACGGGCAGGGAGCGGCCCGCCTCCGTGGAAGGCTCGGCACGGATCTCGGTCACCAGGCCGCGGCTCCTCAACTCGGTTGCGAGCCGCTCCGCCAGGCGTTCGAGGCCCTCGGCGTTGCCGCTCGGGGAGGAAATCTCCGTCAGCTCGCGCAGGAGATCGACGGCTCCCTGAAAGAGCGGTGCCGGCAAGGCGGCCAGGGGATCCTCCATTCGCCGAGAGTATCGTAGACAGTGTGCGCTCAGCTTCAGGCCTTTCGACTGATATAGAGTTTAGACGTGGAGTCTGAGTGCTCCACCTCTGGCATTCTGGAGGGCGAGGTCATGGTCAGTGCGGTCATTCTGTTGGTGGTTGAGAAGCAGAAGGTCAACGAGGTGGCGGAGAAGCTGGTGGACCTGCCGGGGATCACCGAGGTCTATTCGGTCGCCGGACAGTACGACCTGGTGGCGATCGCGCGAGTGAAGGACAACGAGGGAATCGCCGAGGCGG
>Ga0075424_100006029_pt1 | contig 11641 bp, 6 predicted proteins | sample SoiMethybrSBSTD3_FD_75301 | JGI IMG/M metagenome (GOLD analysis project Ga0075424, IMG submission 75301) | Bulk soil microbial communities from a Populus tree surrounding site in Tennessee, USA - Soil MetaG P. TD hybrid SBSTD3 | ecosystem: Environmental > Terrestrial > Soil > Tree plantation...
CTGTTCGGCATCGGCATGGGCGGCGAGTGGGGCGTGGGCGCGTCGCTGGCGATGGAAAAGGCACCGGCCCACCGACGCGGCATTCTTTCCGGCTTCCTGCAGGAAGGATACGCCTTCGGTTATCTCCTCGCCGCGCTCTGTGCGTACTTCATGCTTCCGCGTTTCGGCTGGCGTCCGATGTTCTTCATCGGAGGGCTGCCTGCGCTCCTCGCGCTGTTCGTGCGCTATGGCGTCAAGGAATCAGAGGTATGGGAGCGCACGCGGCATCGCGACTGGAGCCAGCTCGGGAGCGCCATTCTCTCACACTGGAAGCTATTTCTCTATCTCACCGTGCTCATGGCGATGATGAACTTCGTCTCGCACGGCACGCAGGACATGTATCCGACGTTTCTACAGCGCGACTGGGGTTTCACGCCGCAGCGCCGGTCGTTGCTCACCGCGCTGTCCATGGTGGGAGCGATTGCTGGCGGCATCGCGTTCGGCCACTACTCCGATCGCGTCGGAAGACGCCGCACGATCGTGACCGCGCTCCTGCTCGCTCTGCTCGTGATTCCGCTCTGGGCGTTCTCGTCGACGATTCCGCTACTCGTCACGGGCGCCATCCTCATGCAGTTCATGGTGCAGGGCGCGTGGGGCGTGATTCCAGCGCACATCAATGAGCTCTCTCCTGATTCCGTTCGTGGGTTCCTTCCGGGTTTCGCGTATCAGTGCGGCGTCTTGCTCGCGAGCACGGTGCCGTTCATCGAGGCCGTGTTCGCTGAGCGGATGACCTACGCGAAAGCCATGTCGCTCACCGCCGCGACCGTATTTACGCTCGCCGCCGTCGCGGCGTGGTTTGGGCGCGAGCGACGAGGCATCGTGTTCGGCGAGACAGTGACGAGTGGTGAGCCGTAAGCGACGGATCAACGCCGAAGCATACGAGCATACACAAGATTGACAGTCGCCCCCTTGAGTAGCGGAGGGCGGGCCGTCATCATCGACGTCACGTTCGCGTCACCCGCCTGACGTCACGCATCATGCTCATCCCTTTCGTCATCTTCGCGCAGTCACTCGCCGCCGCTCCTGCACCGAGCAGCGCCAACGTTTACGTCGGGCGCCAGAGTCAGCTCGCGGTGCGCATGACGCGCGTCGAGGCCGAGGTGCAGATCGACGGATCGCTCGCGGAGCCCGTGTGGCAGCGCGCCGCGCTCCTCACCGGCTTCTCACAGTTCTCTCCGCAGGACGGCGTTCCCGCGGCGGACTCCACACAGGTGCTCGTGTGGTATTCGCCGACGGCGATCTACTTCGGGATTCGCGCATTCGAAGCGCACGGCGCCCCCACTGCCACGCTGGCCGACCGCGACAAGATCGCGTCCGACGACAACGTGCAGATCCTGCTCGACACCTTCGACGACGGTCGTCAGGCGCTCGTGTTCGGGGTGAATCCGCTGGGCATCCAGACGGACGGCATGCTCGTCGAGTCGAACCAGCTGCGCACTGCGAGCTTCACATCGCAGGTACAATCGCGCGATCAGGCCGACCTGAGTCAGGACTACGTGTTCCAATCGAAGGGGCGAGTGACCGAGTATGGCTACGAGGTCGAGATTCGCATTCCCTTCAAGTCGCTCAAGTACCAGTCGCAGGCCGTACAGAGTTGGCGGCTGAACGTCGTCAGGCAGGTGCAGCACTCGAAGTTCGAGGATACCTGGACGCCCGCGCGGCGTGGCGCACTCTCGTTCCTGGCACAGTCGGGTCGACTCGACGGTCTCACGGAACTTCGTCGCGGTGTGGTGCTGGACGTGAATCCGGAGCTCACGCAGCGCGTGTCGCAGCAGCACTCCACGCCCACCGATCTCGGTTCGCGGTGGATTACACAGCGAAACGATCCGGAGCCCGGTGGCAACGTCCGATGGGGGATCAGCAACAATCTCACGCTCAACGGCACCGTGAATCCGGACTTCTCGCAAGTGGAGTCGGATGCGGGGCAGGTGACGTTCGATCCGCGATCCGCGATCTCGTTTCCCGAGAAGCGTCCCTTCTTCCTCGACGGAATGGAGGGCTTCGCGACGCCGAGCAACCTGGTGTACACGCGCTCCATTCAGCAGCCGGTGTTCGCTACCAAGCTCACGGGAAAGGTCGGCGGTACCACAATCGCCGTGCTCTCGGCGGCCGACGATCGGGTGTACTCACGCGGTTATCTTCCCGGATTGGGCGGTCGCGGACAGATGCCGTTGTTCAACATCGCCCGGATGCAACGCGACATCGGCGGCTCGTCGCGCATCGGTGTCACGTACACCGACAAGTTCGACGAGGGATACAACAGTCATCTGCTCGATGTCGATGGCCGGCTGCTCTGGTCGAAAGTGTATTCGGTGGTGTTCCAGGGCGCGATGAGTCGCACCACGGTGGACGACAGCACGGCGACTGCTCCTCTCTGGACCGCGTCGGTCAATCGCAACGGGAAGAAGTTCGGCTTCCGCTACGCCGTCTCCGGCATGGATCCGGACTTCACGCCTAACGCCGGATTCATCAGCCGGCCCGGCGTGGCGCACACGTCGATGGATCATCGGTTGTCGTGGTTCGGCGCGCCCGAAGCGTTCCTCCAGAGCTTCACGTTCAATCCGTTCTACGACAACACCTGGAAGTACGACTATCTGCTGACGCATCGCGACGCCATCGAGAAGAAGCTGCACTTCAACACGCAATTTCAGTTGCGCGGCGGATGGTCGGGTGGCGCGTCGGTGCTCCTCGAGACGTTCGGATACGATCCGGACATCTACCAGGGCGTTTATGTGCAGCGCTCCGCGACGGACATCGTTCCGTTCACGGGTACGCCGCGCCTGCCGAACCGCGACTGGGTCGTCTCCCTCAACACTCCGCAGTGGCCGTTCTTCTCGGCGAACGCGCTGTATCTCTGGGGCCAGGACGAGAACTTCGACGAGTGGGCGTCGTCGGACATCGTGTACATGCAACTGGGCGCGCTGATCCGGCCCACCGAAAAGCTGCGAATCAACCCCACGCACGTGCTGCAGTCGTACGATCGTCAGTCCAGCAATGATCTCGTGCGCGTCGAGCGCATCACGCGTGTGCGGACCGAGTATCAAGTGTCGCGGCCGGTCTTCGTCCGCGTCGTTGGCGAGTATCGCACGTCCAATCGGTTGTCGCTCATCGACGAGTCGCGAACGTTCCTGCCGCTCGTCTTCTGTCCCTCCGGCCCGCCGCAGTGCACGCCACTCGGCGCGCGGCGGGCCAATCAGTTCCGCTTCGAATGGTTGTTCTCATACCAGCCGAATCCTGGAACGGTGTTCTTCGCCGGATACGGAACGACGAGCACGCCCGACGCGTTGAACCTGTCGCAGCTGCGCGACTACGACTATCGACGGAACGCGGCGTACTTCGTGAAGTTGAGCTATCTGTTCCGCATGTAGATCCTGGAGGGTTGGTCTTGGCGAACGCGCGCCCTCCGCTAGTGGATCTCCAGCTGCACGTGATCCCCGGGACAGATCGTCGTCTGGTACGCGAACGGCGGCCCGTTCGGCACGCGCTCCTGGCTGACGAATGTCACCGGCGTCGAACCGTAGACCACGTACGCCGGAACCACGAACTCCGTGGTCTTGTTCGACAGCGCCACGCCCAGCCGAACGCGTTGTCCGTGTGACACGATGAAGAGCGTCATGTCGAGCACGCTCGTGTTGACGACGGTGACCGTCGTTCGTGGCTGGTCGGGGGCGACATGAGGCTTCGTGCGACACGCGACGAGCGTCACGACCGTCAGGATCGCGAGGAAGCTTCGGCGAGCGATGGCGGGCACCGTGCCGTCCTGTATGAGTCATCGTGAAGATACCGCGAAGTGTCCGGCGCCGCTCCCCTTGCACCTTCCTGCGTAGGCGCGAGCTTTGGGGCGTGTCTCCCCACTCGTACGGTGGCGAGACCGAAGCCCTTTGCCGTCGCGAGACGGGAGCCCGCCATGTACCGCATTCGCACCCTCGTCGCCGCCGCGCTCCTCGCCATTCCCTGTGCGAGCTTCGCCCAGCAAACCGCGGCCGACTCTGCGCCCAAACCGGCTGCAGCGACGCGCAATCGTCAGTTGACGCATGCCGACATGGCGGCGTGGAAATCGATCCGCAGCCCCAGCGTGTCGGCCGACGGCAAGTGGTTTGCTTACGTCCTCGCGCCTAACGAAGGGGATGGAGAGGTCGTGGTGCGTCCGACGGCGGACGGTGGGAAGGAGATGCGCTTCCCGATCGGTGAGCCCGCCGCCGGGGGCGCTGGCGGCGGACCAGCCCCCGGTGGGCGCGGGGGCCGCGGCGGTGCGGCGGCAGCCGGTCCGCTTCAGCTGTCGTCCGACGGCAAGTGGGTCGCGTTCACGGTGTTTCCCACGCATCGCGACGCACAGCGGCTGCGTCAGCAGCGCCGACCGCTCCAGAACAAGGTCGTGGTCGTGAACCTCGCCACGGGGGAGAAGAAGGACTTCGACAAGATCCGGCGGTTTGCCTTCAGTGGCGACAAGCCGAGCTGGATCGCGATGCAGGCGTATGCGCCGGAAGCCGCGCCGGGGGGCGGAGGCGCCAGCGCGCCTGCGACCGGCGGCAGTGCAGCGGGCAACGCGCCGGCCACACCTCGCGTGGATGGGTCCGATCTCGTGCTCTATGGTCTTTCGAGCGGCGAGATCGTGAACGTGGGCAACGTGCTCGATTTCGATTTCGACGACGCCGGGACCTATCTCGCCTACACCATCGACGCGCGCGACCAGATCGGCAACGGTGTGCAGCTTCGGTCGCTGAAGACCGACGTCGTGAGAGCGCTCGACGCCGATCAGGCGATGTACCGTCAACTCGCATGGGCCGACAGCGGGCTCGCGCTCGCGGTCCTTCGCGGCAAGGCGGACACCGTCACGCGTGACACCTTGTGGTCGGTGGTGGCGTTCACCGACTTCGCGACTGGAGCGCCGAAGAAGACGCTCTTCGATCCGAAGACGGTGACCGAGTTCCCGGCCGGCATGAAAGTGACCGCCGACCGTGCGCCGCGCTTCGCGTCCGATTTTTCCGCGGTGTTCTTCGGAATTCGCGAGGCGAAGAGGCCCGAGCCGCGTGCGATGATGGCGGGCCGTGAAGCCGGTCAGGCCGGTCGAGGCAACCCATCGCCGGTGCAGGCTGGCGCTCCCGGCGCCGGCGGCACGGTCAATCAGCCTCGCCTCGGCCCCGATACCGAAGAGGACAATCCATCGCTCGTGCTCTGGCATGCGAAGGATCCGCGCCTCCAGTCGCAGCAAATCGTGCAGGAGCAGCAGGACAAGCAGTTCAGCTATCTCAGCGAATTCCGCTTCACGGATCGGAAGTTCGTCAGGCTGAGCGACGATGCTCTCCGTGCGGTGACGCTGATGCCGAAGGAGCAGAACGCGTTCGGCACGGATAGCCGCGAATACGATCAGACGGCGAGCTACAATGGTCGTTCGTACCGCGACGTGTACTCGGTGGATCTGAAAACAGGCGCGCGCAAGCTGATCCTGAAGCAGCACCATTCGCTCACGATTCCGTCGCCCGACGGCAAGCAGCTGCTTGTCTGGGGGAAGGATGGCAACTATCACGTGATCGACGTCGTCACGGGCGAGGACCGCAACATCACGAAGGCGGTTCCGACGAGCTTCGCGGATGTGGAGGACGACCACAACAACCTCTATCCGCCGGCGATCAGTCCCCAATTCGCGAACCTCGGCTGGTCCAGAGACGGATCCGCCGTGCTGCTCCAGGACGGTTGGGACGTGTGGAAGGTGCCGGCCAACGGCGTGGGGAAGGCGGTGAATCTCACCGGCGATGGCCGCGCGAACAAAGTGCGCTATCAACGTCGTTACAGCTTCGACCCGAACGAGAAGGGAATCGACCTCGCGAAGCCGCTCTACTTCTCGATTTACGGCGAATGGACGAAGAAGAACGGCATCGCGCGCGTGGACGGCAACAAGGCGGGCGCGAGTCGCATCGTGTTCGACGACGCGAATTACAACTTCACGAAGGCGAAAGACGCCGACACGTTCCTCTACACGCGCCAGACGTTCGTCGACTTCCCGAACTGGTACGTGGCGAGCGCGGATCTCAAGAGCGGACGGCGGATCACGGATGCGAATCCGCAGCAGAAAGACTTCGCTTGGTCGTCAGGCACCCGGCTCGTCAACTACGTGAGCGCAAAGGGCGACTCGCTCCAGGGCGCCCTGTTCCTTCCGGCGAACTATGAGCCAGGCAAGAAGTATCCGCTGCTCGTGATGATCTACGAGAAGCTCTCGCAGGGGCTGAACGTGTACACCCCACCGAGTGAGACGCGGACTCCCGATCCGAGCATATACACGAATCGTGGGTATGCCGTGCTCAATCCTGACATCGTGTACCGCGTCAATGATCCGGGCATGTCTGCGGTGTGGTGCGTCGTTCCAGCGGTCAGGGCGGCCATCGCGACCGGGATCATCGATTCGTCGAAGGTTGGATTGTGGGGCCACTCGTGGGGCGGCTATCAAACGGCGTTTCTCGTTACGCAGACCGACATCTTCGCCGCCGCGATCGCCGGTGCGCCGCTCACCGACCTGGTGAGCATGTACAGCTCGATCTACTGGAACACCGGCGGCACAAACCAGGCGATCTTCGAGGCGAGCCAGGGACGTTTCAAGGGCAATTTCACCGACAACTACGACGCCTACATCCGGAACTCGCCGGCATTCCACGCGAAGAACGTGAAGACCCCGCTCATCATCCTGCATAACGACAAGGACGGCGCGGTGGACTTCAATCAGGGCATCACCTACTTCAATACGCTGCGCCAGCTCGGCAAGGACGTGATTCTGTTGGAGTACGTTGGCGAGAACCACGGTCTCCAACGTCCCGTCAATCAGAAGGATTACGCCGTTCGCATGGGCGAGTGGTTCGATCACTTCCTCGAGGGCAAGCCGGCGCCCGACTGGATGACGAACGGAATTCCTCGCCTCAAGATGGAAGACCATCTCAAATCGCGCCGCGAACCGGACAAGGCGCAGTCCACGCCAATCGTCCCATAGGGAATGACGGACGTCACCACACCAATCGGCATCGAGGAGCCGAAAGATCTCGGGTTCGGTTCAGTCGTTGGGCGACAGAACGAGAAGCGACTGCTCAACCGCGACGGCACATTCAACGTCGAGCGGAGCGGGCTGCGCATCTGGGAATCGTGGAGCATTTATCACGCGGCGCTCACCGTCACGTGGGGACGGTTCCTGGGTGTCTTCGCTCTCACGTACCTCGTGCTGAACGCGACGTTCGCCGTGGCGTACACGCTGTGCGGACCACGAGCGCTCATCGGCACGACGAGCACGGGTCTCGTCTACACGTACGAAAAAGCGTTCTTCTTCAGCGTCCACACGCTCGCGACGATCGGCTACGGCAACGTGGCGCCCGTTGGCCTGCCGGCGAACATCGTCGTCACCATCGAATCGTTGTGCGGCCTGCTCGGCTTCGCGCTCGCCACCGGTCTCGTGTTCGCGCGCTTCTCGCGGCCGACGGGACGATTCGTCTTCAGCGAGCGGGCCGTCGTCGCGCCGTATCGGGGCATCACCGCGTTCATGTTCCGCGTTGCGAACGGCCGCAGCAATCAGATGTTCGAGCTCGAGGCCAAGCTGCTCTACAGCCGCCTCGAGGGCCGCGACGGCGTGCGCAAATACGACCAGCTCGAACTGGAGCGCTCGCGTGTGGTTTTCTTCCCGTTGAGCTGGACGATCGTGCATCCCATCAACGAGAAGAGTCCGCTCAATGGTCTCACGGCACAGGACCTCAAAGACCGCGATGCAGAGTTCCTGATCTTGCTGTCGGGAATCGACGAGACCTTTTCGCTCACCGTGCACGCGAGGTCGTCGTACAAGCCTGAAGAGGTCATCTTTGGCGCAAAGTTCTCGAACATCTACAATCCCATCACCCCTGAAGGCGTGCTGAGCATCGACGTCGCGCGATTGAACGACATCGAGCCCGCTCCGCTCGACCTCGATCCGCTCACCAGCGAGACATCGACGTGGCACCACACCGCGTCGTTCGTCGGCTACGCACCGCCTAGACGCCGCAGCGAGTAGGTAGGAAGCCGCGCGAAATGACGAGGCCCCGCGATGAGCGGGGCCTTTTCGTTTGGAACTCGATCGCTATGGCTCAGGCAGCGGCGTCTTCCGAGCGGTCAGGCGACGTCTTCCGCATGCTCGGCGTCGGGCTCGCTCTCTACTGCCGCCGTCTCCTCACTCCGGCGATTCGGCGCCGGTGCGCGCCGCAGCACCTCGTCACGACACGCCGCCAGCACGGCCTCGAGCGCTTCGATGCCATCGTCCGTCGCCTCGAGGAAGAGATCCTTGACCACCGACTCGGCCTTCTCGAGCTGCGAGATCAGCATCTTCGCGTGGACGCGTGTGGGCATGGTGCCACACACCTTCGGACTGATCCGGTTGCCGCAAGGCTTTCGCAGCACGACGACCGCACCGCGCTTGCCGGGCTGGGTGAAGTAGCTGGACGACGACTCCTTCTGGCCTCGCGTCCGCGATCCGCTTGCCCCTTTCGCTCTCTTGCCTCTGTGACGGGCCATTCTGCCTCTCCGTTCGGCCATGCCTCTGGTCCTCAGAGGAAAAGACAAAGAAGAATAACGAGAGTAACATTCGCGGTGAAACCCCGCACGTTGGCCGAGCGTACCGCCCGTATCCCCACCCCGTGGCTCGGAAGTTTTTCCGGGCCCTCAATGTCGGTGCATACGGCTGAGTGCGGGTCGTGCTCGCCCTCCGCCCAACACGAGGGCTGACGCATGGAAAGCATCGTCAGGGATCTCCGCTTTGCGTTGCGATCCCTCCTCAAGCGCCCTGCGTTGTTCACGGTCGCTACGCTGTCTCTCGCTCTTGGCATCAGCGCGAACACCACAATCTTCGCGGCCATCGACGCGTATCTCATCCGGCCGCTCCCGTATCCGGACGCCGATCGTCTGCTCCAGATGTGGACGACCAATGCATCACGCGGGTGGCGGCGCGCAAGTACCTCGTTCCCTGATTTTCTCGATTTCCGAGCGGCGAGCCGCACCGCGTCGATCGCCGCATTTACGGGCGGCAGCTTCAACATGTCTGGGCGCGACCGACCGGAACGCCTCAACGGGACGCGCGCGACGTCGAACTTCTTCTCGGTCGTTGGCGTCGCTCCACTCGTCGGGCGCACCTTCCGCGCCGAGGAAGAGCGGCCCGGCAACGACGGCGTCGCGGTGCTGAGCTACGCGTTCTGGAAGCGACGCTTTGCTTCCGATCGCGCGATCGTGGGTCAGACGCTGAATCTCGATGGATCGCAGTACACGGTCATCGGGATCATGCCCGAGGACTTCAAGTATCCGAGTTTGTCGACGGATCTGTGGACGCCGCTCGCGCATACGGGAAAGGAGGCGCGAACGAGCCGGTATCTGGTGTCCATCGCGCGCGTTCGCTCCGGCTCGAGCGTCGACGCAGCGCAGGCCGAGCTTCGCGCGATCGCGGCGCGGCTCGCGAAGACATATCCGGAAGATGCCGGGAACGGCATCAACGCCGTTCCCTTCATGGACGCGATCTACGGCGAGGAGTTCCATCGTGGTGCAACGATCTCCATGGTCGCCGTGGTGTTCGTGCTGCTCATCGCGTGCGCGAACGTCGCGAACCTGCTACTCGCCCGCGCGACGGGCCGAGCCCGCGAGCTCGCCTTACGCACGGCAATCGGTGCGAGCCGGTGGCGCCTCGTGCGACAGCTGCTCACGGAGAGCGTAGTGCTCGCGGTTTGCGGCGGCGTGTTGGGTACGGTGCTTTCGATCTGGGGCGTGCGAGCATTCGTCGCGATCATCCCACCGGACTTCACACGCACCGAGATGATCGCCCTGAACGGACGAGCCCTCGCCTTCACGCTCGCCATCTCGATCGCGTGCGGCGTTCTGTTCGGTCTCGCGCCGGCTATTCAGTCGACACGCTCCAACATCAACGCCGATCTGCGCGACGGTGGTCGCGGCGGCACGATGGGCCTTCGACGAAACCGACTTGGCGCAGCGCTCGTGATCGCGGAGATCTCCCTCGCGCTCGTGCTGCTCATTTCGGCCGGTCTGCTCATCAAGGGGAGTGTCCAGCTCCAGCGCGTCGATCTCGGTTTCGAGTCAGCGGGAGTGCTCACGGCGCGCGTATCGCTGCCGAAGTCTCAGTATGCCGACAGCGAGAAGGTGACGCTCTTCCACGCCGCGCTGCTCGAGCGGCTGCGCGGACTCGGCGGCGTGCAAGCCGTTGGCGCTACCTCCGATCTACCGATCGAGGGGTCGAGTGGGACGCCTTACCACATCGACGGCGAGCCGACACCCGAAGCTGGAAAGGAACCCATCTCAGGCTACAAGGCGGTCACGCCCGGCTATCTGTCGGCAATGCGCATTTCGTTGGCGGCTGGACGCGATTTTACAGATCAGGATCGTGCGGGCTCCCCGCTCGTCGTGCTCGTGAGCGAAGCGTTCGTCAGGCGCCACTGGCCGAACGGCAGTGCACTCGGCAAGCGCCTGGTGATGGGGACGTTGGGGCCACGCGAGATCGTGGGCGTGGTTCGCGACACGCGCGACTACGGTCCCGGCGAGGAGCCGCCGGCGTTGATCTACGTTCCCGCGTTGCAGCGCGCACAGCCGAACCTCGCCTACACGGTACGGTCCACGTTGCCGCCTAACGTGTTGGCGGCCGCCGTTCGCGGCGCGGTGGCGAAGGTCGATCCGACCATGCCGCTCTATTCGGTGCAGAGCATGTCGGAGGTGGTCGCTCGCAGGCTGCAGGAGGATAGCATCATGCCGCGCCTGCTCAGCGTGTTCGGAGCCGTGGCGCTCGTCCTGGCGATCATGGGCGTCTACGGCGTGATGAGCTACTCGGTATCGCAGCGCACTCAGGAGATGGGCGTGCGCATGGCGCTCGGTGCTCAGGGCGCGGACATTCTCAGTCTCGTGCTGCGGCAAGGCGGATTGCTCGCGTTCACCGGCGTCGGACTGGGCCTGCTGCTTGCCGCGGCGACCACACGGTCGCTCGCGACGTTCTTGCTCGGCGTCAGCGCCTATGATCCGGGGATCTTCGCCGGCGTGACGATCGCGCTGGCGCTTGCCGCCCTCGTCGCGAGTTTCGTCCCCGCGCGCAGAGCGCTGCGCGTGGATCCGCTCATCGCACTGCGAGCGGACTGAATCGGGAAATACCGGCGGAGCGGAGTTCGCCGCGTGGGGCCGGGGCCCCACGCGCTTCAGATAAGATTCAAGTGACGGCTGCGCGAGCGCAGCCGTCACTTGAGACTCGCAAAGCCGCGACGCCTACGGCGTCGCGGCTTTCGAATCAGCACTCCTATGGTCGTTCGCGCCGTACGCAGTCTTCGTCCTTGCATCGAACACGATCGTGTGCGCGTCTCCCTGCTCGCCGCCCAACCTGATCGTGTGCCCCATCCCGCGGAGAGCGTCCGCCGTGGAATCCGGGATCGCGTCGCGCTCGAAGTACACCTCGTCGGGTAGCCACTGGTGATGCAGTCGCGGTGCTTCCACCGCCTGACGAGCGTCCATGCCGTACCCTGTCGCGTTCAGCACGACCTCGAGCACCGTGTTGATGATTGTGCGCCCGCCTGGCGATCCGGTCACCATGAACAACGCGCCATTCTTGGTGACGATCGTC
>Ga0075424_100006030_pt1 | contig 11640 bp, 9 predicted proteins | sample SoiMethybrSBSTD3_FD_75301 | JGI IMG/M metagenome (GOLD analysis project Ga0075424, IMG submission 75301) | Bulk soil microbial communities from a Populus tree surrounding site in Tennessee, USA - Soil MetaG P. TD hybrid SBSTD3 | ecosystem: Environmental > Terrestrial > Soil > Tree plantation...
GAGCGCTGGCGCGCCGGCGGCATCGTCGTGCCGGTGTTGGTTCTCACTGCCCGCGGAAGCTGGAGCGAGAAAGTACGCGGCATCGACGGCGGCGCGGACGACTACCTCACCAAGCCATTCCGGATGGAGGAGCTGCTGGCGCGGTTGCGCTCTCTGATCCGGCGAGCGAGCGGGCAGCTCACGCCCGAGCTGCGCCACGGCGCTCTGGTGCTGGATCCGAGGACGTCGCAGGTCACTCTCGACGGCCAGCCGGTGAAGCTGACCAGTCACGAGCTTCGCGTGCTCTCCTACCTCATGCACCATCGCGGCCGCTTCGTTTCGCAGACCGAGCTGACCGAGCACATCTACGCGCAGACGTTCGACCGCGATTCGAACACCGTCGAAGTGTTCATCGCGCGCCTGCGCCGGAAGCTCGGTGCCGCGACGATCGAGACCGTGCGCGGACTCGGATATCGCATCCGGACGGAGTCGTGAAGGGCTCTCTCCGCGCACGCCTCTTCGTCGGAGCGCTCGTCTGGATGACCGCGGTGTTTGTCGCGGTCACTGCTCTGCTGCTCAAAGTCGCTCGGAATCATCCGGAATTCGCGATGCCCAGTGTGACCTATCACACCGCGATGGGACTCTTCGCGATAGCATTCGTCGTGGGGGGCTTGGTCCTCGTTCGAAGAGCGGTGGCGCCGTTGTGGAGCCTTCGCGCCAGCCTGTCTGCGGTGCGCGAGGGACGCAACCAGCGAATCGAAGGCGACCATCCGAGCGAAGTGCAGCCGCTCGTGAACGAGCTGAATGGGCTGCTCGATGATCGTGAGCGTGCGGTCGCCCGAGCCCTCGCCACGGCGGGAGATCTCGCGCACGGATTGAAGACGCCCCTCGCGGTGCTGGCCCAGGAAGCAGAACAGGCCGGCGCCGCGGGCCATCACGAGCTCGCGACGACGCTCGGTCAGCTCGTCGAGCGGATGCAGCGGCAGGTCGACTATCACCTGGCGCGAGCCCGTGCGACGGCATCGGCGCGCGCAGCGCTGGGGCTCCGCTGCCCTGTCCTGCCATCCGTCGAAGGTCTCGTGCGCACGATGCGGCGCCTGCACGCGGAACGCGAGCTCAGGATCGACGCCGACGTTTCGCCGGCGCACGAGATCCGGGGCCGCAGGGAAGACCTCGACGAGATGCTGGGGAATCTGCTCGACAACGCGTGCAAGTGGGCGCGCTCCCGAGTCGCGATTTCGTCGTCCCTCGAAGACGCCCGACTCTTCATCTCGGTGGATGACGACGGGCCGGGCCTCGATCCGTCCATGCGCGCTCAGGTGCTGCAGCGAGGAGTGCGGGCCGACCAGCAGGTCCAGGGATCAGGGCTCGGTCTCGCGATCGTCAACGAGCTCGCCGAGTTGTACGGTGGTTCTTTCACGCTGGAGACCTCGCCGCTCGGCGGAACGCGCGCCCGACTCGAGCTTCCACGGGTTTGACGGACCTGCTGCCTCTACCCAAGGAAGGCGATCGGCTTGAAGGTTCTCACTTAGAACAACCTTCTTTCGTTGGCTTCGGGCGACATGCCATGATATGGCAGGGTCATGAACTCGGCAACGCGGCTGGTCTCCTCGCTTGGCTACGCTCTCTGGCGTCCCGTCCTGCGCCGGCGATTGGGTCGCGTCGCGCTGGAGGAGATCGACGGCATACCGTTGGTTGTGCTTCCCGAGGTCTTCAATCCGGCGGTCTATCGGACCGGCGCGATGCTGGCGCGCGCCGTGGCGTCGTGGGCGCCCACCAAGGCCAGCCGCTCGGACCCGATCCGTGTCCTTGACCTGGGAACCGGCAGCGGTGCAGGCGCCGTGTTCGCCGCCCGGCGCGGATTTCAGGTCGTGGCCGTGGACGTCAATCCTGAGGCGGTGCGTTGCGCCCGCATCAACGCCCTTCTCCACCACCTGGAAGAGAGGATCGACGTGCGCCAAGGCGATCTCTTCTCTCCGGTCGCCGGCGAGCGCTTCGATCTCGTGCTGTTCAATCCTCCCTTTTTTCGCGGCGAGCCGGCGGGTGACCTCGATCGCGCTTGGCGCGGCACCGACGTCCTGGAACGCTTCGCGGCCGGCCTTTCCGAAGCGCTGAGTCCAGGAGGCACCGCGCTTCTCTGCTTGTCGACTGATGGCGAGGGAGATGCGCTGCTCGCCGGGCTGCGCGACGGAGGATTCGGAATCGAAACGGCCGTTCAGCACGACTTCGGCAACGAGATCGTCACCGTCCACGCGGTGCGGAGAACGGCAACGTGAGGCGCAAGGTCCTGCTGGTCAATCCCCGGATGTGCCCGCCCAAGGCGGTGCGCATGCCGCTGTCGCTCCTTGCCCTGGGCGCGGCGTTGGAGAACGAGCATGACTATCGGATCGTGGACGGCAACGTCGATCCCGATGCCCGCGGGACCGTGCTGCGCGAGCTCGCAGCGGGAAACTGCGACCTGCTGGGAATCACCGTTATGCCGGGGCCCCAGGTGGCGCCCGCCATCGAAATCTCGCGGACGGTGCGGGAGGCCCATCCTGAGGTGCCCGTGGCCTGGGGCGGCTATTTTCCGACGCTCTATCCCGAGGCGGCGATCAACGCGCCCTACGTGGATTACGTGGTGCGCGGCCAGGGAGAAACGACGCTCCTCGAGCTGGTGGCGGCCGTGCCTGACGCGGGGCCGCCGTCTCCCGACTCCTCCGCCCGCGACGGCTCGGCGGTGGCCTCTATTGCCGGCATCACCTGGAAGGACCGCGGCGAGGTGCGCCACAATCCGGACCGTTCCTTCCAGCCGGCGGATCGCTTTCCACCTCTCCCCTACGAACGCGTGGCCGCGGACATGGACCGCTACTTGCGCCCAAGCTTCATGGGGACGCGCACCGCCGTCCACCAGGCCGCCATCGGCTGCCGCTATCACTGCACGTTCTGCGGCGTCGTCTCGATGTTCAACGGCCAGACCCGGCTGGACGCTCCGGCCCGGCTTGAAGCCGCGGTCACCACGTTGCGGGACCGCTGGGGAGCCACGGCGGCGCAGTTCTACGACAACAATTTCTTCGACCGCGAGGAGACGAGCGTCCCCATTCTGGAAGTGCTGGCCCGCATCGCAATGCCCTGGTGGTGCTACGCCCGGGCGGACACGCTCGCCGAATTCGCGCCGGCGACCTGGGACCTGATTCGTCGCAGCCGCCTGAAGATGGCCTACATCGGCGCCGAGGCGGCAAGCGACGACGTGCTGCGCTCGATGAAAAAGGGCAGCCGCGTCTCGCACACCTTCGAAGCCGTCCGCCTCTGCCGTGCCCACGGTGTAACGCCCGAGCTCTCTTTCGTGCTCGGCGGTCCCGAAGATCCCGAGGGCGAGATCGAAAAGACTTTCGAACTGATCAAGGGTTTGAAGGCCGTGCATCCCGAATGCGAGGTCATCCTCTACTTCTATAGCCCGACGCCGCAGCGCGATCCGGCGGCGGCCACCACGAAAACCGCGGTTCGGATTCCCACTCTGGCAACCTATGGTCCCGAAGGGCCGCCCCTGCCGACCACGCCCGAAGAGTGGACCGCGCCGCGCTGGATTCGCTACGTCTGCCACCAGGACGCGCCCTGGCTCACACCGCGAATCCGCCAGCGGATCAAGGACTTCTCCACCGTTCTCGGCTGCCGCTTCCCCACCGTGCAGGATTATCGAACTCCGGCCTGGGGAAAGGCGCTGCTGCGCGGGCTGGCGGGCCGGCGGTATGAGACAGGGCGGTATGACGATCCGTGGGAATTGCGGTTGGCGAGGCGGGTGATTCCATTGCGGGAGCCGGCGCGGGAGAGCGTGTAGAAGACACGATACCGATGCCAGCCAATGTAGAGACGCCCCCGGGGAACCCCGTGGGGCGTCTCCGACGGAGGCAGGACGTCCAAGATTACGTGGAAGATCTGAAGACCAACGAACGTACGGCCCCGGCATTTTAATCCCGGGCGAGGACGATACCTTCCAGGTTTGAAAACCGAATACAATCCGGTCCAGAACGTCCCAGAAACGGGGATTGCCGATCCTTCGCAGGAGACGCCCCACGGGGTAGCTGGCGCTACCCTGCGGGCGTCTCTACATTGGCTGCGGTCAGCCTCCAGATAATTTCACGACATCTCTGCCTGTGGCCACAACCAATCGCTGACCATCTTCTCCACCGGTAACGCGTACCTGTCACGTTTCAGCCGCCAGCGCGCCAGCGCCCGGGCCGGGCGTGTCCAGGGTGCGCCGCGGTTCCAGGCGAGGCGCTGGTAGAACTTGAAGCGCTCGATTCGGCGGTGTCTTTCGGAGCTGACCCAGGGGCCGGCGGAGCCGATGAAATCGAAGCGGGCCCATTCGTCGAGAGTGCGCGGCAGAATATAGCCGTCGCGGACGGCGTCGTCGGTCAGCGCGGAGCCGGGATAGGGCTTGAAGTAGAAAATCGGCGTTTCGAAGCCGGGCGAGAGCGAGCGTAGGCGCTTCGCCACGTCGAGCGAGGCCTGGACGCTTTCGTCGTCTTCTCCAGGGAAGCCGACGATGAAGGGAAAGATCACGTTCACGCCGTGACGCAGGCACTTCTCGGCGCTCTCGAAAACCTGCTCCAACTTGATGTCCTTCTTGATGCGGTCGATCGTCTCCTGCGAGCCGGACTCGACGCCGATGATCACTCGCCGCAGCCCGGAGCGCCGGCACTTCGCCATCGCCTCCTCGGAGAGGCGCGCTCCCTGGTCCGCCCGCATCGTCGCCGCCCAGGTGATTGGGAGCTGGCGTCGCAGGAGCTCGTCGGCCACGGCTTCGACCCGCGGCGCGTAGGTGAAATACGTCTCGTCCTGGAACGAAAGATCGTCGAAGCCGTACCGGCGCCACAAGTCTTCGATCTCGCGCCCCATGCGCTCCGGCGCCAATCCGATCCACTTGCGGTTGTAAACGAAAGGATCGGCGCAGAAGGCGCAGCGGAAGGCGCAACCCTGGGAGGAAATGTAATCGAGCTGGCGCTTCCCCTTGAGCTCGTAATAGCGCTCGACGGGCAGCAGGCGGTAGTCGTGCGGGCGCAAGGCATTGAGATCGACGAGCGGACGCGGAGGGCTCTGCCGCACGGCGCCGTCGGCGGTGCGAACCGTGCAGCCGGCGCATCTGGCGCTCCCGGCGAGACTCGCGATCGGCTCGCCCGCCGCCAAGCGATCGCAGATCTCATGGAAGGTGACCTCGCCCTGGGCTTGGACGGTGATGTCCACGCTCGGCTCCGCGAGGCACTCGGGCCCGAACATCGACGGGTGCCAGCCGCCCCAGATCACGGGCAGGTCCGGCCGGTACGCCTTGGCCGCCTGCGAGATCGCCACCGCGTCCGCGATCGGCGCGCCGGTCAGCACCGTCACGCCCAAGCAAAGAGCGCCGTCGAGCGCCTCGCGGACGGCCGCGGCCGGATCGGCTTCGAGGCGGCCGTCCACGATCCGCACTTCGTAGCGGTTGGGATCAAGATGCGAGCCCACGGCAAGGAGAGAAAGCGGCATCGTGTAGAACACCGCCCGCGGATTGTAAAGCACGACGAGTTGGCGCTTCATGCGCTTCTTTCCCGAAGAGACAAGGAGCAGACACAGCGCCGGCAAATTGGATCCCTCGCCGTGTCGAGACCTCGACGCCACGAAACTGCCGCCGGGGAGTTGAGGACAGCGCCCAGGCTCCCCGCCTGACGCAGATTTCCCATAGCTGGCTGGAAGAAACAGGGCCGCACCGTTCCATCCGCTTCGACGACGGCGGAGACCCAGGGGGCGTTGCACTCGACGGGGACGAAATCGCCGTCGCCGAGCAGAGCGGCGAAGTGGCGCAGCAGCCGGCGTTCGAGCTTCTCTGGAGTCTCGGCGATGAAGCCGTTGGCAAAGTCGGCGGCGTGCTCTTGGACCAAAGCGTTCAGCTCCGCGGCGAGAAGGGGAAGGTCCTCGCGGCGGAGCGCCACCTCGGCCGCGCGCCTATCGTCCCAGCCGCCGGGACGGTTGAAGGCTTCACTGGTCACGTCGGCGGCGAGGAAGCTCAAGCGGTCGAGACCAAGCTCGTGCGCCGCGGCCACGGTGGCCCGTAAAACGTGGAAGTTAGCGCGCTGAACCGTGCAGCGGCCGGACACGGCGATTCCGGGTCCCGCGGAGCGCACCGCGGCAACTCCTTCCGCAAGGCGATCGAACGCACGGGGCACGTTACGAATGAGATCGTGAACTTCGCGGGGCCCGTCGAGGCTGACGACGACGTCGTCACAATAGCGAACCAGCGACGCGGCGTCGCGGGCAAGAAGCAAACCTGTGGTGAGAATCGTGATGCCAATTCCCGCGTCGTCGAGGAGCGCGCAGAGATCCCAAAGATGACTGTGGAGCAGCGCTTCGCCGCCGGAGAGCACAACGCGCTGGACGCCGAAACTTCGCCACTCCGCAAGCCAGCGCTCCACCTCGGCCGCCGAAATCTCTTCCCGGCCCCGAGCGCGCCAGATGTCGCACATCAAACAACGGCAGTTGCAGCGGCTGTGGGGATAGAGAATGAGGATGGGCAGCCGGGTCACCGGATCTTCGCGGGGCAGCGCCGAGCCGAAAGGTACCTCGACCGTCTCCGGCCGCGGATTGGGAGCCAGGACCGTCATTGCCGCTCCAGCTCCAGCAAGTAATGATCCGCGAGCCACGGCAAAGGCGACACGGTCTCCAGCCGGCGTTCCCACCTGGCGAGGGCCGCGAGCAGCCGAGGATGTCGCGCTGCCCAAGGCTCCCACTCCGTGGGTGGCAACAACGCGCCGACCGCGCTCAACCGCAACGGGTGAAACGCGGGAGAGAAGACACGCCGCAGGGCCGTGGGAGAAGGATAGCGGACGGTGATGCCGCGCCATTGAACGCCCCCGCGACGCAGCCGGCGAAAAGCCTTTCCAAGCTCGCCTCTGAGCAGAAACCCGGCCCACTCCCACGGAACGAAAGGTCCCATCACGCAAAGCAGAACCATACCGCCCGGGCGCACCAGATCACCAAGAGTCCGCCCCAAGCCGGCCAGGTCCGCCACGCAGTTCAGCCCGCCGAAGTTGCTGAAGGCACCGTCGAAAGGTCCGGAGAGCGAAGCGAGATTCTCGATCGCCAGCGGCTGCGTCTCGATCCAATCTGTCAAACCGGCTGCCGCTACTTTGGTCCAAGCCCGTTCGATCATCTCTTCCGAAGCGTCCGTCGCGACAACTCGAACGCCCCGGAGGCCGAGGTGGACGGCGTCCTCTCCCGTACCGCAGGCCAGCTCGAGAACGCGATCACCTGCGGCGAAGCGCACGTCCAGCCGGCGATGAGCTGCTTCTCGCAGGAGAACTCCGAGATGCGACGAAGTGAATCGCAAATCATAGTCGGCTGCCAGCGAATCGAACCCGGCTGAAGCGTTCTTGCTTTTCTCCCTCTTCTCCCGGTCGGAGGGAGTGCGGTGGGAGAAGAGGGTCGGGGTGATGAGGGGCTCGGCGGCGTCGCGCCGGACTGGCTTCAAGGTGACCTTAGGATCGACGCTATTCACGCCTCCACCTCCCCTGCCAACATCACCATCGCCTCGCGAGCCGCCAACGCCTCGGCCCGCTGCGCCGCCGCGAGCGCCGGATCCACTGCACGATGCGCCGCCACCTCGCCGCGCAGCCAGCGGTCCGCCTGCTTGTAATAGGCCCGCGATCGCCGGCCGCGGATTGCATAGTCCCGGTCCGTCGCGTTTTCCCAGGCCTTGGTCGCGACTACACGGCTGGCGGCGTCCTCGAAATAGCCGGTGTTCTTGATCGGATAGGCGACGGTGGTGAAGAAGACGTCCGGATTCGCCTTCTTCACGTGCTCGACGGTGGCCTCCATGTCCTCCAGGGTTTCTCCCTCGTAGCCCCACATGAGGAACATGCCGACCTGGATTCCGTGGCGCTGCGCGGCGCGGGTGGCCCACTGCACCTGCTCCGCCGTGACACCGCGCTCCATCGCGTCGAGGATGCGCTGGCTGCCGCTTTCCGAGCCGATCCAGATGCGATAGCAGCCCAGCTCCGCCAGGGTTTCCAGCACCTCGTCCTTCATCATGCGATCGGCGCGGGAAATGGTTTCGAAAGGAAGATGCAGGCCGCGCCGATTCAGCTCAGCCGCGTAATCAAAGAGCCAGCGGTGATTGATGGTGAAGACATCATCCGCGTACCAAACCTGGTCGGGCGTCCAGCGGTCGCGGATCTGCTCCAGCTCGCCGGCCACGTCGGCGACGCTGCGGCGACGGTGAGTGAAGCCGAAGACGGCGTGAGAGCACCAGCGGCACTTGTAGGGGCAGCCGCGGGCGGTGATCAGATTGACGCTGCCCATGCCGTGGTGCGTGCGCCAGACGTCGACGTAGCGCTGCTGATCGATTTGCTCGCGGTCAGGCCACGGAAGGGAATCGAGATCGGCGATCTGCGTCCGTTCCGGGTTGTGAACGACGGCGCCCGCCTCGTTCCGAAAGACGGTGCCTGTGACGCCATGGAGCCTGTGCGGCCCGTGCTTCGCGAGGGCCGGCAGGAGCTCGGCCATCGTCTCCTCGCCCTCTCCGGTCACCACGACGCCGGCACCGTGGGCCAGATATTCCTCCGGGTAATTCGCCGACTCCGGGCCGCCCAACACGACCGTCCAGCCGTGATCCCGGGCGAAGGCGGCGATGTCCAGCACGGGCCGCCTTGTCATCAGGTTGGTGTAGATCCCGATCACTCCGGGTCGCTCAGCGAGCCGGGCGAACAGCTCCTCACGGGTGGCGAACGTAGTGTCGAACATCTCGACGTCGAAGCCCTGCTGACGCAGGTAAGAGGAGAGATAAAGCAGTCCCAGCGTCGGGTAGGGCTTCATGATCTCCCGCTCCTTCTCGTCCTCGGACAGGAAGTAGCCGTGAGTGAGCAGGAGGTCCGACATAGCCGTTTTTAGTCCTAGATATTAGTTCCAGGTTTGCGAGAGGTCCGGTGCGGGGAGGTCGATGTAGGTCCGGTGCACGGCCGTGGGCACGTCGCTCCGCGACTCCGGCTCCAGGCGCTCCAACCCGCGCCATTCGTCGTTCAGCTCGTCCATCTCCGTCTTCAGATTTTCTTCACCAGAGCGCAGCCTGAGGCGCAAATCGAGATCGCGGTGTACGAGCTGCCGCAGCTTGCGATAGAAAGGCGTCTGGTAGGTTCCCTGGAACATCATGGCGAGATCGTTGCTGTCCTGCCAGTGGGTTTTTTCCCCCAGCTCGGTCTGCACCATGTCGAAGAAACGGGTGCCGGGCAGGGGATAGGAAACGCTGACGCCGACGTCGTCCGGCAGGACTTCGCGCACCAGCTCGACGGTGGCGAGAATATCCTCGAAGGTCTCGCCGGGATAACCAAACTGAAGGAACCAGCAGGCGCGGATGCCGGCTTGCTGAAGAAGCCGGGTGGCGTCCACGATCTGGCCGACGCGGGTCCCCTTGTCCATGGCGTCGAGGACTTTCTGGCTGCCACTTTCGGCGCCCAGCCAGACTTCGACGCAGCCGGCGCGGGCGAGACCGTCCACGGCGACAGGCGTCATCAGGTCGGCGCGCGACTGAATGGTGAACGGAATCACCGCGTCGCGGGCCGCCACCTCGAGAGCCAGCTCGGCGACCCACTTCGGCTGCAGGCCAAAGATGTCGTCCGCGAACCAGACGTGATCGGGCTTGAGCGTACGTTTGACCAGCGCCATTTCCTCAGCGACGTTGGCCGGCGAGCGCATGGCGTAGCGCCGGCCCCAGATGGGTTTCGCGCACCAGTTGCAATGAAACGGGCAGCCGCGCGTCGTCACGAGGTTGAGGCTGAAGCGGCCGTGCGCCTGCGTCCAGGCGGTGCGGTAGCGTTCGACGTCGAGGAGGTCCCAGGCCGGAAACGGGAATGCGTCGGGCTGGCGCTCAGGCTCGCGGGGCGGCGTCCGCCTCACGCCGCCGTCCGATAAGACGTCGGGAAAGACGAGCCCGGCCACGGCTTCGACCGACCGCGCCGAGCGCCCGGTCAGCACGTCCAGCAGCTCGCGGAGCGTATGGTCGGCCTCGCCGCCCAGGCCGTATTCGACGCCGGCCTCGAAGTATGGCTGCGGATGATCGGTCAGGTCCGAGCCGGCGGCGAGCACGGTGATCCCACGCTCGCGGGCCAGCCGGCTCATGCGACAGGCCGCCTCCCGCGCGTGGCCGAGGCACATCTTGGTGAGGAAGTTGAAGCTGTCCTCGTAAATGGCGACGAAGCGCGGCCGGTGGCAGTCGAGCGCCGCGGCAAGCTCCTCCTCCCCCGCCGCCAGCATGGCGTCGAACAGCGCCACCTCGTAGCCGTTCTGCCGCAGCATGGCGGCGGCGTAGAGCGTCGCCAGCGGCGCGTAGGGGCGCATCTTCTCCATCTGCTTGGGATCGTTCCGTAGGAAGAACGAGTGGGCGAGCAGGACATCAGCCACGCCGGATCAGCTCCAGGGCGAAAAACGTTCCCAAAGAGCGGAGGCCAGGCAGCCTGGAGGCCACTCGCTCCCAGCCCATCCTGTGATCTCTGGAGTCGTCCACGGAACGAAATATACCTTGTCCGCTCCAACCCGAGACCAAGAAATCCGGAGCGAAAATGCGGGCGAGCTCGCGCGGCGCCCACAGCCGGTGCGGCACCTCGACGCCCGCGATACGCACCGCGAGAGACCGGCCCTTGCGCCGGCGGTTGAGGACATGCAGAAAGAGGATTCCTCCGGGCCGCACGAGCCGCTTCGCGGCAGCGGCGAAACCGGCGAGGTCCGGTGCGGCGTTGAGGCCGGCGAAGGTGGAGATCAGACCGTCGAAAGGGCCGTCCAATCCGGCCTCGTCCAGCCGGTTGAAGTCGGCGACAATCGTGTGCACCGACGGTGCTTTCACCGCCAGGCGGGCCAGCATTTCCGGCGAAAGGTCGCAGGCGGTCACGGCCACACCGCGACCTAGGAGATGAAGCACGTCGAGGCCCGTGCCGGCGGTGACGTCCAACACCCGCGAGCCGGGAGGAAAAAGGGCATCGAGCCGCTCCCACAACCGCTCTCGCACCCAGGAGGACGGCGCCACCGCCGCGTCGTAATCAACGGCGATGGCGTCGTAGGCGGCCCTGGCTGGAGAGATGGGAGAGGCGGTCATTGGCAAGGATGATGTCAGGATGCGTTTGGAAAATTCCGTCGTGACGTCCACCCCGCCCGGGCATAAATGCCGGGGCTATTTAAGGGCGCCGGATGAATCCGGCTTGAAAGCCCCCTTCAGGGGGCGCAGCTTCTAGCCCTGGCATTTATGCCCGGGCGGAGGCGAGGGAACGCGAGGACTGCGCACTTTCCAGAACCTCTCAGCGATCTCACGGGCTCGGCGCGGCGCCGTCGACCGCGCGCAGCACGACTTGGGGCGAACGGTTGAAAGGCAGCCGCCCCGAGAGGCACTCGACCGCGACGTGGTAGCTACCTGCACCGGGCGCCACGAAGTCCGCCTCGTAAAGTCCTTCCCCTACAGAACGGGCCTTCAACCGCGACTGCCAGGATCCTGAAGATAGGAAGGCCATCACCTGGACGTCCGAGAGACCGTCGACCGGCTGGTGAGTCATCGGATCGGTAATCCGGAAACGCAAATGCGCCGCCCGTCCGGCGATCACCGTGCGGCTCTCGATCTGCGGCGCGACCTCGAACGGACGCTCACGCAGCCGCTTCGCCGCGAGCACCGGATCG
>Ga0075424_100006031_pt1 | contig 11640 bp, 7 predicted proteins | sample SoiMethybrSBSTD3_FD_75301 | JGI IMG/M metagenome (GOLD analysis project Ga0075424, IMG submission 75301) | Bulk soil microbial communities from a Populus tree surrounding site in Tennessee, USA - Soil MetaG P. TD hybrid SBSTD3 | ecosystem: Environmental > Terrestrial > Soil > Tree plantation...
CCCCGCGAAACTTAGGATCCAGCGGGCGAAGTTTTTCCGCTTGGGCATGTTTGGTTTTGTCGCCGATGGCAAAGTAGCGCAACGGAATCTTGTGTTTGCGCGCACAAGCATGCACGCGCCGGGCAAAGTCCCCAGCCAGCTTGCGCAGTCGTTGCTCGCTCAGCGGTGTATTCGGAAAAAGCTTGTTTCACCAAGTCAAAGCCCTCCGCTGGTTTGCCCCAACGGAAAATAGCCGCGCACCGAAATACGATCCACACAGTCGTAGGTGCCACTGAGCAAGTTCGCTACGTAGGTCGAAAACTCGTCGGAGGTTAACATGCAACCGATACTACACAAATCGGCTGTTCGCCGATAGGCGAACCTTTTTTTCTCAGCGTAGTCTGAGAAAAATCCTGTGACACTATCGGTCGCTATGTGTATCTATTGCAGCGTTTAACGCCGCTCTCGGCCCGTCGATTTTACCGATTCGCACACATAGTGCCATATAGTTCTGGCGAAGTTGTGGGCAAAGTGGCGATCGCTTGGAGCAACGGTTGCCATTATGTTATCAAACCAAGGTATCGCCAGTACGGAACGACAACGCTCACCGGGTAGGCGAGGGCGAAGAACTGAGCGGATAGTAAACCCTTTCCTTCGGTCGTTGCAGCGGCTGTTACAACGTGCAGTGCCAGATGATAAACGCAAACTCGCGTTGGCTTGGCTGTTTCAAGTCGTCGGTGACATCACTGTGCCACTGCAGGCCATCCAGTTGTTCACTCGCAAATATCCGAATGGTGATGGCGGCGGAAAGAGGTGCACGCGTGTTGCTCAAAATCGAGCCGCATTGTCGCTACGTTTGCGGAATGGGCTGCTTTCAAATATTGCTTTCAAAGCCGACTCTCGCCCGATCTCCGGAATGTGACATATGAATTCAGAGAAGATCTGCCAGAGCGGCAGGGCCTATAATTTGTGCAAGCGACGGTCATATGGAAAATATCATTGCGCTCCTGAATGACCGGTTTTCAGAAAGATCGGCGGGTGTATAGTGAACTACAAACGTGGCTCGGCCTGCTCTTGGTGTGCGTCAATCTCGTAAAATGGCGACCTGACTCAAGGAGTGATCGTGATCCATGTCCGACTTTGAAATATACTTTCAAACCCGCCTTCCCCCCGACCCCCGGCGGAGAGTCTTGTGGAAGACACTCTGGGATTGTCATTTTCGGCCCTTGATCCACGAAAACGATTCGGTCCTAGATTTTGGAGCCGGTTATTGCGACTTCATTAATCATGTCTGCGCAAGTAAGCGCTTCGCTGTGGACATATGGCCTGACTTTGTGAAACATGCCGCACCCGGCGTGAATGCCTATGTCAGCGACTTGACGGATCTGAGTTGGCTCGCAGACGGCAGTGTTGATTTCATTTTTTGTAGCAATGTATTCGAGCATATCGAAAAAGCCGATCTGTCGCGGATTCTGACACAGTTTAGAGCAAAGCTTTCAGAGCGCGGCAGATTGTGTCTCATCCAGCCCAACTATCGCTATTGTTCCAAACAGTATTTTGACGATTACACGCATATAACAGTCTTTTCCCACGTATCGCTCCAGGATTTCTTACAAGCACACGGTTTCAAAATCTTGGATTGCCGTCCCCGCTTTCTGCCGCTGACAGTAAAGTCGAGGTTGCCCGTACATCCTTTATTGATTCGAGCGTATTTAGCTTTGCCGTTCAAGCCACAAGCGAAGCAGATGTTGGTGCTTGCGGAGCCAATCCGTTCCAGACGCGGTGACGAAGATTGGTCCGGTATGAATTCGGAAGCAAACTCACGGCCCAATCCTAGCTTCTCGTCGCGTCCGGCGCAAAGCCATGGGGCCCGCGCTAGGTTCGCGCTGGTGGGTAGCATGTTGTTGCTCCTGGGGCTGGCGATGTACCTATCAGCGATCTTCCTGTCGCTTCTCCGGTTGGCCTTTTTCCCAACTTCAGGAGCGGTCCAACTGGTTGCGCGGATTCTTTGGTATAGCGGGCTGCCCACCTCCTTCGGGATTATTTTAATACTGTTGGATTTTTTTGTTCTGCTGCCGCAAAAGCGTCTGCATGACAGACGAATTGAAAATCGTCCGTCCAGTCCGAAAAAAGTCACGGTCGCGCTAACGTCCTACAACGATGAAGCGAGTATTGGAACTACGGTTCGTGATTTCGTATCTCATCCGATGGTCACCAAAGTCATCGTGGTAGACAACAACAGCAAAGATCGTAGTGCGGCAGTGGCGGCTGAGGCCGGAGCAAGGGTCGTGATTGAGATGCGCCCCGGGTATGGCTCTTGCGCACACCGCTGTTTGCGCGAACTCCATGAACAGAGTGACACTGAGTATGTGATTCTGTGCGAAGGCGACATGACGTTCAGGGCCCATGATATTGAAAAGCTGGCCAGTTATGCACCGCACGCGGACATCGTGAATGGTACACGAATCGTGGAGCAGTTGCGTGCCTACAAAACTCAATTGAGTACGTTTATGTACTACGGCAATTTTTTCGTTGGTAAACTTCTGGAGATCAAGCACTTTGGTAAAGGCACCTTCACGGACGTCGGCACTACTTACAAATTGCTTCGGCGGGAAATCTTACCGACGCTGGTGCGCGAACTGAATCCTTCAATAAATCTGGAATTCAATGCCTATTTCATGGATCGGGTACTAAGCATGGGATATTTGCTTTTGGAGTGTCCAATCACTTTCCACCAGCGCGTCGGCCTCAGTAAAGGCGGAAATACCAACAATTTGCGTGCACTCAAGGTTGGCGCGCGAATGATTTTGGGGCTATTGACGGATTGGCAATGGGGGGGCGGATCGAGAGAGCGACGGATAGGACAACAAAACTATGCCATGATCGCACGGCCTCCGGGGAGAGGCAGTGGCGAGACTTAGGATCAACTTTTGGACCGAGGAGGCCTCACGTCTCGCCATTCTCTTATTCGCGCTCAGCGGCGTCTTGTTGAACGTTGCGGAGCAGATCGCTAAATTTCCGTTGCTGAAGGACGCTGGCTACCCCGATAGCTATGTACTCTATGACATTCAGCACTTTCAGCGAACCGGTGTCATCTACCGCGATCTGTCCCAGCCTCCTGCTCAGCCTGCCCAGTACAGTCCGCTTTTGTATGTTGTTCTGGCGCTACCCGGTTCGGTGTTTCCAACGGAAAATCCGTTTATCGGCCCTCGCTTAATCGTCCTCGCAGCATATCTGTCATGCGTCGTGATCACGGCATCAATCGCCCGGTCAATTATCCCTCTTCCAAGTACCTGGTTATGGGGCATCATGTTAGGTGGTTCCATCACGTCTATGACGTTTTGGATCCTACAGCTTCGCGGTGATTTTCTGGGAATCCTGTTTGAACTATTAACTATACGGCTATTACTGAGTCCGTCCCGCTGGACCATACTGATGGCGGGAATATGTGCCGGCCTAGCGCTTCAATTTAAGATAACGATGTTGGCTGCTGTTGGCGCTGGAACCGTGTGGCTGCTCCTCAAACGAAACTGGCCTCTACTACTACAATTCGTATTGGCAGGAGCTATGACATTTGCGGGCTTTTATTTTTTCTTTTCATTGCGCCAGCCGCGAATGCTACAGCAAATAACAACCTTCAGCTCAATTATCCCTGAGTACCGTGAGTGGATCCACCAGATCGGGCAGACTCTACGAGAACCTGTGCCCCTACTGGCTCTGGCAGCATTGCCGATGATCGGTCGGCACTGGCAGCCCTGGCGCCGATGGAAGTTGCTTCTTTTATTTTCGGCTATTTCATTCTGTATAGCTGGTTTGACTGCAGTGCACGCGGGAGCGAATCTGAACTACTTTTTTGAATTCCTGTTCTCTGTGATCCCCCTCGCCGTATTCGCTGTGCTTCACCTGAAGCTCAATCATCGACAATGGAAGACGTGCAGCGTATTCCTGGCGGGACTCATCGGATTCTATATCGTGCTCCCAATCCTGCACGACCTGTGGAGCCTGCGTGAACGTATTTCTCCAAGCTACATCCGCAGCGCAAACGAGCGAATGTCTTCGGTACGTGCGGCCTTTTTGGGCCGTCACATCTTCAGCACGGTCCCGTATGTCGCCATATTGGACCCGCAGCCGATAATAATAGAGCCCGTTCTTTTTTCCTATTTACAACGTCTTGGAAAAATCGATCCGATCCCCGTAATGAAAAGTGTGCAACGCGAAGAATTTGAGGCAGTGGTAACTGACAGCTATTTATGGTCCTACCGTGGAATTGATAAAATTTCACCTCTTCTGCGTCGCGCGATTATCAGCGGATATGCACCACAGTGCGAGTTCGATGGATTGTTGGTGCATTTGCCACGCGAAACGACCCATTCGGTTAATTTGAGAACGAAACTCCAGCAGATAGGCTGCCGCCCCGTTCTGTGCGAGAGCGGCGGGCGGTGTCCGCCGTGGTAAACAGTTGGCCGCCTCAGCAAAGATAGTCAATCCCCGATTTCGTATTGGCCAGATGAGTACATGAGGTCTGTGCGTCCCTGATGAGGACAGGGCATATTCAGCACAGCTTGCGTGCGTGCGGCGAGCGAGGGTCGCCCTATTGAGTGCCGAGCAGGTTTCAACGCTCGTCAATTCGCCCGAGAACGACTCGCCGGAATGCGTCCGGCGGGTTTCTAAAACCCAATCACATGCGGCCCCCGATAAAGCAGCCTTCGCTCAACCCCCCCCAATCGTTCCATCTGCTGCTGTCTTTCGCTAGATATTTGTCGTAATAGCAACCGTGCGATACTGGGAGGCTCAACCGTGCAATCAGTGACGAACTCAGCGATGAAGAGCAGGCGATGATGGCTTTCCTGAAACGATACGCGCTTTGGATTTTGAACGAGAGCGAGAGTATATCGGACGTGCGAGCGATCCTTGATTCTTACCGTGAGTTTTGCGGGGGGCACGGAACACACTGATAAACTGCTAAATCAGTTATAGCCTGCTAGTTCGCTAGAGCTTGCCCGCGCTGCAACGGCTATGTCGGCATTGTCATTCGTGAGCTAGGACGCAACGTGCCGCTCCAAACTGTGAACGGTTGTCGTTCCGCATTAGAACGTAGGAAACGCCGAGTAGGTCACTGCACGCGGTGTCATAGCGCCGTCCTCGCCGCCGCCGGCTTTTTATTCGCGCCCAGCACAAAGCCCCTTGAATCTAACCTGAGATTACCTAAGCTTAAACGAGGAGCTGCCGCGGCGCGCAGCTGATGTTACCTCTACCTCGTTAAAACAACCCACCAAAGCGAGATCGGGCAGGACTTGGAAGGCGCAAATGAGCCGGCTCTTTTTATTGTTGTTGCTAGTGGCGTGCGAACCAAAGGCCACTGAAGAGCAACTGGTACGACAGTGTCAAGATCGGGGCGGTACCCCCGATTTACGCGGTCCGGTCAAATGTGAGATGCCTCAAGAACAAATCCAAGGCGCACACGCAGGAGCTCCAGTAAGACACGATTAGCCGACGGAAGCGCTTGTCCACAATTTCAAAGTACCGCTGACCGAGATGAGATTACTAATCGCCTTACTTACTAATGACAATGAGCGCTGTTGGCGCGTATTGACGTAAGGGTTCATCCGTCAAAAATGAGTGGGGCCAAACCGACCCGGTGCGAGATGACGATGATGTCCGCCTTATGTCCGGAACCAAAATCAAAAAGACGCCCTACGGCAACGCAACGGCAAATTTACTAGACCGTGTTTTTTCGAAATAAACCCATGTCTATCACAGTTTTTCTCAGTGAACGGTACATGGCCATCTTCCTTTTTATGGTTGCGGCTTTGACGCTATTGGCCAGTATGCTATTAGCCCCGATCCCGCTCAGTTTGGATGGTCCCAGCCACATTTACAGTGCGTTGGTCGTGAGACATCTGTTCGCGGGCGAAACGCTCTACCGACAGAATTTTCAGTTCACCTCGTTGTTGATTCCAAACTGGCTTGCCTCATTAATTGCGGCGGTCATCGCAATGCCAGAGGCCGCGCCCTGGAGCATTTTGGTCATGAACGGGCTGAGTATTTTGCTCATAGGAATGGGGCTTCTTTTTCTCATCCGGCGATGCGGCAATGAGCCGAAAACTTCTGAACAGCGGTACTACCTGTATACGATTCTGATGCCACTCGCCATGAATGTTTTCGTAATTTTGGGATATTGGGGATTTCTGATCAGTACGGGTCTCTGTCTCATTGCGGTAGCAGTTCTGAAAGATGACAGATTCGTTTGGCGCCGTATAGTCGCCCCAGTATTGATTCTTCTGGGTTTCTGGGCGCATCCCGTTCCCGTCATGCTCACAGCCCTGATTCCGATGGCCGGATATGCGCGAGCAATGTTCGAAGTTCGCAGGTCAAAACGCGACACGGCTAAGATGCTGACTGCAGCTTTCGCTGCAGATATGCTGCCGTGGTGCCTTGCGGGAGTATTGATCGCCCGATTCATTCCGAACCTCTTCGCGCACGCTGGAGCGATGCCACCGGTGAATCTTACTTCCCAACTTGTGCACCGTCTGATTGGCTTGGCCCGACCGGAAGCGCTTAGCGAAGTTTGGCCGACAGTAACGGTGGGCGGGCTCTTTATTGCGTACGTGGGCGTGTTGAGCGTTGGAGCATTTGCACCTTCTGTGAGGAATGTATTTCGTTGGCAGCTTACCGTTTTTTTGGGCATGTTGCTCGTTTTGTATTTCATAGTTCCGGATGAAGTGGGGAGTGCGTCTGATATTCTCCGCCGGATATTATGGATCGCGATTCTTATCACTGCTGTGATTTCGGTTAGTGGTGTTTTAGCTTTGAACGTCTGGTATCTGCGATTGTGCGCGGGTTGTGCAGCAACAATTACTATTCTGGTTGCGGTTCAATATCTGTCCCTATCGCGACGAATGGAGCCGGCCGTGCAAGAGCTCAGGGTAGCCCTCGCGAACGTGCCGATCGGATCCAAGACGCTGCTGCTCGGCTATAGACTGGCACCACGATGTGATCGCTCGGCGATTCTGGAACAAACGGCGCCAGAGCGTCATTGGGCTTTGATGGAGATGATTCCACGGCAGCTGGTTGTGCTGAACAGTTACGAGCCTGCTAAGGAGTACTTTCCTGTGAAGTATCGCGATCAACGGTTCGCTTCTATAACCGACGAGTTCAAGTTCACGGTCAGGAAGGAAGCGGCCTGGCGTGGTGCGTTGGAATCTGCGGACCCAGGTACTTTCATTTTGAGTTGGGGAGTTCCGAGCGATAGAACTGCCGGCTGCGAAGACTGGCTGGAAGCCCCGCTCTGGGACGATCTGCGACATCGCTACGAATTGCGGTACCAAAATGCGAACCATTCACGAGTCCAGGTCTGGGAACGGCGCTACGGCTAGATCGCTTTAAGGCCGATCCATTGACGCGAGACATACTTGTAATCGCGCTCACAGCTTTTCTCCGCGGCGCGCTGTCGAAAAAACAAAGCCGCTTACTTTCGTCCGAAAGCAGGTGAACGATGAACTTCATGGATCTGCGGCAATGGATAAATTTTCTTGAGAAGGAAGGTGAGCTGCGGCGGATAATTGCCGAGGTGGACTGGATTGGTGAGATCGGTGCAGTCGCTCGGCGCGTCCTGGAGAGGAAGGGGCCTGCCCTGCTCTTCGAAAACATCAAGGCTATCAGAGTGGTCGCTGCACAAAGCTCTTCACGGGAGGCCTCGCCGCTCGCTCTCGTCTTGCCTTCGCCCTCGGTTTTCCCGCCGATATCTCCAATCGAGAGTTGGTTCTGTACGTGATGAAGAAAAACCGAGAAACCCTCCCGCCCGTCTTGGTCAAGGCGGGGGCCGGTGAAGGAGGTGATCGTCCGGGGTGAGGCTGTGGATCAGACGGAGTTTCCCGTCCTCAAGTGGCAGTACCTGGAAGGCGGGCGATAACATCCATACCTTTTCCGCTATTGTCACTCGAGACCCGGAAACACGCGTAATGAGTGTGGGCATCTATCGCGGAATGATCGGCAAGAAAGACACCACGCCTTTTCTTCTCATCAAAGGCGGTCAGCACCGGATTTGAGACCTGCATTGGCTCAATGAAGCATGAATCCGACCCGACACGAGGATTACAGATTCTCGTGTAACCAGTAAGAATTCCACATGAATTTTTCCACTTTGCTATTACTTTGCCAGAACAAAAACCACGCAGAAAACGAATCCATTCACTTCTGACAGATCGGCCAATTCACAGGCAAAACCACGCCGTATCCGCTATTGTCTAGTCCATGGCAGGCACACGCGGCAGATCCGGCCCACCCGGCAATCAAAACGCGTTCAGACACGGCTTAGCTGGCATCGCCCAGCGTCGAAAAAACAACGCCGCTGCATTTTTGGGAATCAGGGCTTTACTTCCAGGTTGTTGACCACATCCTTCACGCCGCTGACCTTGCGCGTGATTTCTTCGGCTTTCGCTTTTTTTTCCGGGGAATTCACAGTGCCCTTGAGCTTGGCAACGCCGTTGTCGACATTGACCGTGATCGCCTGCACACTCGCTGTGTCCTCTCGTGCCAGCTGAGCTTTGATGATCGCAGTCAATTTGGTGTCTTCAAATTCCGGCCCGAAGTTTTTTCCCGGATCGTTTCGCAGCCACTGATTATGCAGATCAATAACGTGACGAGCGCGAAGATCTTGTTCATATGCAAGACCCTTTTGATCACTCTAAAGACTTCAGTTGTCCTGCTGCAGCTGCGACTCCGCCTAACCTTCAAACTGCGCCGCCTGCATGTTCTTCGTAGTCAACGAACTTCGGAAGTACAGTGGGCGCACTTGACAGCCTTAAGAGGAATCGGCATCAAGCAATACGGACAGTCCTTAGTCGAGGCCGCGGGCGCGGGCTTGGGGGTTTGCATCCGGTTGATTTGTCTGACGAGCAGAAAAACCGCGACGGCAATGATGATGAAGTTCAAAATGGTATTGATGAAAATGCCATAATTCAAAGTCGCTGCACCGGCGGCTTTGGCGGCGGCGACACTCGGATAGTCTTTGCCGGAGAGATTGATAAAGAGATTCGAAAAATCCACATTACCCAGCGCCACGCCGATCGGCGGCATGAGAATGTCGTCAACAAATGACGTTACGATTTTGCCGAATGCCGCGCCGATCACCACAGCCACCGCCAGATCCACTACATTCCCTCTTTGAATAAACTCCCTGAACTCTTTGATCATTTGTTTTCTTCCTCCGTCGGCGTTTGCGAGGTCTCAGAAGCCCAATGGTATCGCCCAGCGGCGTGCTAACGGTGTTCTCAGTCCTCAAGAACAATCAATCCGAGGAGAAATTCTGTCCGGCTTATTGGCCGATAAAGGCGGAGCTGCGCAGATCAGCACTGCCATGCGTGTGCTGGCGGAGATCATCGCGGCCGATGTGTCATTATTGGTCACCTTCAATCACGCAATTGACGGTGTCATTCAGAACATCCCAAGGCAAGAGCTAATCCAAACTCTGGCCCAATTGGACGGCTACAAGAGGCCGCTAGTGCTCTATCGGGCAATCTTCAGCGGTTCGGGATGGACAAGGTCAGCAAAGTGGAATCGCTTCAGGAGATCATTGCGGAGATGACCGATCGCGGTAGGAACGGAGAGAATCCTCTTCCAAACAATCCATTGCCGTCGCCAAACGGCGAAAGGAATGCATGACCAACACTCATGCCGATCCCGGTCTTTGCTCCAAGTTGAGTCCCATTCCACGTTAGGTGAGACAGAGAACTAGGCCATTCCAATGTGGTTAGCGTAGCGCTCAGATCTGCAAGGCGAGAGCGCTGCCGGCTACCGGTCTGCTCAACAGAAAGTGTCATTGCGTAGGTTTGGAATGTCTGGTCGTGCTCATGATTCGCGGAACAAAAAACAGCACCTTGGCTCCTAATCGCAATACATCTGTTTACACTCCTGTAAATTAGAGTTGCACAGTGCCTCTGTAGTCAAGCCACTCGGTGGTTCGCTGCGAAAGTTTTCCCAGTCATTTGAAGTAATTCCCGTTCAGAAACACGATTCCTCAGTTGGTACGGGTTATGCTTTTACTAGGTGTGGAAAGGTAGGATTGAGAAATTGTAAAGGCGACAATTATCTGCGGCTTCCGGGTAGGTTCCTCGGAATAACAATCCAAATCGATCGGTCTTACATGCACACACCGCGTCATATACCCGACCTGAGGAGAGCTCATTGCTGAAGACAGGGAGGTGACGTATGCGCTCGACTTACTCCCGTCGTGCAGAAGCCCAACCGAACGTCATAATAGATCAAAGGAATGCTATCAGGAAACTGGCCGTTACGAGCGCGCAGCCTCACTCCAAGCAGGACCATCGCACCAACTGGTGGGGCCGGATTACCTATACCGCAGTCCTTCTGTCATCTCTGTTTCTCGGGATTTTGGCGTGGAGGTCGCTTGACTTGAACAATCCCGATATTCCGGATTGGAAGCCAGTCCTGGCACTTGCGGATACAGCGCAGAAAAAAGGCGATTTGTATTATGCAAGGAGTCTGTATTTGCAGGCGGGGAGCCACGCAGCTCGGCGCGAAGATTGGCAGGGATTAATTGCCGCCGCATGTGCGATGTCTAAGCTAGACAAGCAAAAAGGCCGTTATTCTCCGACCAGCGGGCTTCTTCTTCGCGCTATGATCGCGGCCGAAACGACGCAAAGTCGATCAGGGATGATTGCCGTAGCAAAAGCATTCGCAGGACTAGGTGAGGACAAAGTCGCCTCCATGGTACTGTCGCGAATCCAAAAAGATTGGACTGAAAATGCCACCGACTTGGCTCATATATTATCGTCGGGCTGCGGGGCAACTAGTTAAAGCGAGAAATGACGGCAGTTGCGAAATTTGTTGTCGCAACTTGTTTTTCGACCTCTGATGGTAGCAACTTGGACGGTTACGTTGGCGAAGCTGTTCAGGCCGCAATTGTGAGGACGTGTGTAACGACGGAGGCTGCCGCAGATGGCTCAACTCGACGGCGAGCTGGAAAGCGTGGGTCGTTGCTACCGCGCCCGAGAACATTCCGTCGTCCCTTGCCGAGACTTCCCCCAAATGCCTCCTGCGATATCGCGCCTTTAAGCGGCGATCACGAGAAGCATCTAGCATAATAAATGACAAATCGATAATCTCTCCGCCGGTCTTCGTTTTGCTACGTATAAAAATTACGGCCGCAAGGAATTGAACTCTGTGGCGTAAAAATTGAAAACAATGAATTTTTGAAAGTTTGTCGCCGAAGAGAGTCGCGTTTTCGCGACTACTCAAGCAAACTTTTTGTACAGGACAGGTCGAGACGTGAGACAAAATCGTAATGCGTGTGGCAGTGTTAGGCTTGCCTTAGCGCAAGCCTTTTCTGAGCAGTAAAACATCAGAGCGGCTTCCCTTAAGTGGTGTCACGATGCCAATCGTAGAAACTGATCCCTGGCGTATTCAGTATTTCAGTGGAGTTCCTTGCCCGAATCATGTGGTCATTCCGACCGATGACGAACTGGCTTATCAGCAATTTCCGCAGCATCGCTGGATTTACAACAAGCTTCTCATATGTGAAACACAAGGACTAGATAATGCGCCGCATGACATTATGCCCGGCCAATTCCCCGTTTTCAGCAAGCCCATTTACAATATGCGCGGCATGGGTGCAGGCAGCAAAATTGTTGCATCGCCGGA
>Ga0075424_100006032_pt1 | contig 11639 bp, 6 predicted proteins | sample SoiMethybrSBSTD3_FD_75301 | JGI IMG/M metagenome (GOLD analysis project Ga0075424, IMG submission 75301) | Bulk soil microbial communities from a Populus tree surrounding site in Tennessee, USA - Soil MetaG P. TD hybrid SBSTD3 | ecosystem: Environmental > Terrestrial > Soil > Tree plantation...
GTCGCGACCGTGCACTCGGTCAGCGGGTAGAGCGAGGCCGGGATGCCGCCCTTCGTCGCGTTGGTGTAGGTGTCGGTGCAGACCCCGTCGCCGCCGAAGACCTTGGCGGTCGGGATCGCCGAGTGGACGTCCTTGGTGATCTGGACGGCGCCGGCGGCGACGATGCCGGCGAAGAAGAAGCAGTCCGCGCCCTGGTCTTTCACCGTCGACGCGTAGGAGCGGAAGTTGGGCGCGGTCGGGTCGATCCCGGTGTTGCTGGCGATCGTCACCCCGTAGAAGCCCTTCTCCAGCTCGAGCAGTTGCGCCAGGCCAGCGCCGTAGGCCTCCTTGTCGTTGGCGACGGCGACCTTGGTGCAGCCGGCCGCCTTCATCGCCATCAGGTCGGCGCCAGCCTGGATCGAGTCGATGGGCACGATCCGCAGGTAGGTGCGCTTCCCGGTCGGGTAGTACTTCTGGGGCTCGCCGGGCGCGCTCACCCCGGGCACAGCGGTGGTCAGGCCGACGTAGGTGTTCGCCGGGCTCACCTGCGGGATCCCCGCCTGGTTGAGGATCGGGATCGACACCTCGCTGGCTCCCGAGTTGAACTCGCCGATGTAGTAGACGGCCTTCGGGTCCGAGGCCACCTTGCGCGCGTTGGCCGCCGTCTGGCCCGGGTCCCACGCCCCGGCCGCGGCCGTGGAGTCGTCGAGCGACTGGTAGTTCACCGTCCACTGTCCGGCCTTGTTCCCCGCCTGGGAGAGCGCGAGCTTGATCCCGTTAACCAGCGGGCCGGTCTGCGAGGACGAGGCTCCCTGCAGCGGGAGGCTCGAGTAGATGTTGACCGTGCCGCCACTGCTGGCTGGGCTGCTGCCGCTGCTGCCGCTGGAACTGCTGCTGCAGGCGGCAGCCCCCAGGGCGACGACCGCAGCCATGGCGGCGATCGCGGTGGTACGTCTCATGTGCCTTTCCTTTCGTTGATCGGCCCGGGAAGGGCAGGAAACCCACGGGATACGGATCGGCGGAGCCCAGATCCGCGATAAGGGCCTCGCTGCCTGCCCCCGCTGCCGAAACCACAACCAGCGCCGCGCCGGCCCGATGGCGGGTGCCCGGCACGGCTCACCGTGGGCACTGCTGCCATGCCGCGGCGCGGCCGATAGCCCGCGCTGGTGGGCGCCCGGAGGAGCCTGAATGGCTGCGCGGACGGTATCAGTACGGCGCGATGCGAGTGTCCGAAGGTACTGGATGAGGCGTTATTCTGCCCAGACCGACGGCGGCATGTCCAGAACGCCAATGCCGTTCTGCACAGCTTGTGGGCTGGACGTGTCCTGATCGTTATCGTTTTGCCGGGATTAAGGTCTGCGCCGGCTCGGTTGCGTCATTCCTTCAGCCAGGCACCGGCCGGCCACCCCCCTAGGGGAAATCTCCGGTTAGCGCGGATGCCCTGGTCAGCTGCGGGCGGCGTGCGCCTCGGGAACGCTCGCCGGCCCGGTGCCCGGCTCCTGCGGCCCGTCGTCGTGGGTGAGCGGGCCCCGGCGCAGCAGCAGCCCGGCGATGACCGCGCCGCCGGCGAAGATCGCGGCCGACCACCAGAACGCGGTGTCGTAGCCGTGCACCAGGCCGAGGCCGACCAGCTCCGGGCCAGGCCGGCCGCCGGACAGGGTTCCCGGGCTGAGGTGGCTGGCCAGGTACTGGGCGGTGGCGCTCGCGGCCACGGTGTTGAGCAGGGCGGTGCCGATGGAGCCGCCGAGCTGCTGCCCGGTATTCACGCTGGCCGAGGCCACCCCGGCGTCGGAGGGGGCCACGCCGAAGGTGCCGGTGTTGATCGAGGGCGCGACGACCAGGCCCAGGCCCGCGCCGGCCACCAGCAGCGGCGGCAGGACCGCGGACGCGTAGCCGGAGTGCACCCCGATCCGGGTCAGCCAGGCCATGGCGCAGGCCGCGAGCAGCATGCCGAGCACCACGGGGGGCCGGGGCCCGACGCGCGGCATCAGCACGACGTTGGACACGTTCGCGAACACAACCACGAGCGCGATCATCGGCAGGAAGGCGACACCGGTCGCGACCGGGGAGAAGCCCAGGGTCCCCTGCATGTAGTAGGTGAGGAACAGGAAGATCCCGAACATGCCGCTGCCCGCGATCAGCACCGACAGGTACGCCCCGCCGCGGTTGCGGTCGAGCACGACCCGCAGCGGCAGCAGCGGCTCCGGCGCGCGGGTCTGCCACCAGGCGAAAACGGCCAGCAGGACGGCGCCCGCGGCGAGGAAGCCCCAGGTGGATGGGGTGTGCCAGCCGTGCGTTGCGGCGTTCGAGAAGCCGTAGACAATGCAGAACATCCCGGCCGACACGAGCAGCGCGCCCGGCAGGTCCAGCCCGGGCCGTTGGGCCGGCGGCTGGCGCCGCAGCAGCAGGACGGCCCCGGCCGCCGCCACGGCCGCGAACAGCAGGTTGACGTAGAGGCACCAGCGCCAGGACAGGTACTCGGTGAGCAGGCCGCCGAGCAGCAGGCCCACCGCGCCGCCCGCACCGGCGATCGCCCCGAACACGCCGAACGCCTTCCCGCGGTCCCGGGCGTCGCTGAAGGTCGTGGTCAGCAGCGACAGCGCCGAGGGGGCCAGCAGCGCGCCGAACGCCCCCTGGCAGGCCCGCGCCGCCACCAGCATGCCGAAGCTGGTCGCGGCCCCGCCGACGGCCGAGGCGGCGGCGAAGCCGATCAGGCCGCCCAGGAACGTGACCCGGCGCCCGAGCAGGTCCGCGAGCTTGCCGCCGAGCAGCAGCAGGCTGCCGAACGCGAGCGCGTAGGCGGTGACCACCCACTGCCGGTCCACGTTGGAGAAGTGCAGTGACCGCTGCGCCGACGGCAGCGCGATGGTCACGATCGTCGCGTCGAGGACGACCATCAGCTGGGCCAGGGCGATCACGCCCAGGATCAGCCAGCGCCGGGGATCGGGCCCGGCCATCCCGTCCGGGGCGGCGCCCGGGAGCTTGCCGTCGGGGGCACTGGTTGCTGCCATCGGCCTCACCAATCTGGAGGAACTATCTCCGCTTTTCTCTGAGGGTAGCATGAACCGGAGAAGATATCTCCACTTGAGGTAGGCTAGGTTTCATGGGTTCAGCCGAAGCGAGCGCCGAAGTGGGCACAGCCAGGCCCGATGGCCAGCCGCGCCCGTTGCGCAAGGACGCCGAGCGGAACCGCCAGCGGATCCTGCGGGCGGCGTCGGAGGTCTTCACCACCCGCGGCGTGGGGGCGACGCTGGATGACATCGCGGACCACGCCGGGGTCGGCGTGGGCACGGTCTACCGCCGGTTCCCCCACAAGGAAGCGCTCATCGAGGCGCTGTTCGCGGAGCGCCTCGGCGCCATGGTCGGCCTGGCCGAGCAGGGTCTCGCCAACCCGGACCCGTGGGCTGGCCTGGTGTTCTTCCTCGAGCAGGCGGGCGGGCTGCTCGCCGGCGACCGCGGCCTGCGGCAGATCCTCATGTTCGCCACCCACGGGCGGGACCGGGTGGGTGAGGTCAGGGCGCGCCTGCTGCCGGTCGTCTCCAAGCTGGTCGCCCGGGCGCAGGCCGATGGGTCGGTCCGCGCCGACCTCCAGCCCACCGACATCCCGCTCATCGAGTTCATGCTGGCGATGCTCGCCGAGTACACCCACCCGGTCCGGCCGGGCGTCTGGCGCCGGTACCTGGCGATCATCCTGGACGGCCTCCGCCCGGCACGGGCCACCGTGACCCCCCTGCCCGAGCCGCCGCTGAGCCCGGCCGAGATCGGGACCGCGATGCGCGCGATGCCGGCGGGCGCCAGACCCGCGCGTCCGCACGAGCCACGCTGACCCCATCCGCCGCGGTTCCCGCCATACGAGTTCCGGCGGTGCCCGCGTATGGTTGGGGCAGGACAGCGTCGTCCGGCCCCCCGATCCCCTCCTGGCGCTGGAGCGCGCTGTGGCCGACCCCAAGGGCTTCCTCACCACCCCGCGCCAGGACTGCGCCAAGCGGCCCGTCCCGGACCGGGTGCGGGACTGGAACGAGGTCTACGACCGGCGGAGCCTGCTGCCGATCATCAGGGCGCAGGCCGGACGCTGCATGGACTGCGGCATCCCGTTCTGCCACCACGGCTGCCCGCTGGGGAACCTCATCCCGGAGTGGAACGATCTCGTCTGGCGCGGCGACTGGGAGGGCGCGAGTGAGCGGCTGCACGCCACCAACAACTTCCCCGAGTTCACCGGCCGGCTCTGCCCGGCCCCGTGCGAGCCCGCCTGCGTCGTGGCCATCAGCCAGCCCGCGGTGACGATCAAGAACGTCGAGGCCACCATCGCCGACCGGGCCTGGGAACGCGGTCACATCACGCCGCGGCCGGCGGAGCAGGCGTCGGGCAAGACCGTCGCCGTCATCGGCTCCGGCCCCGCCGGGCTGGCCTGTGCCCAGCAGCTCACCCGGGCCGGGCACGCGGTCACGGTGTACGAGCGGGATGACCGTCCCGGCGGGCTGCTGCGGTACGGGATTCCCGAGTTCAGGCTGGAGAAGCACCGGCTCGAGCGGCGGCTGGAGCAGATGCGCGCGGAAGGCACCCGCTTCCGCACCGGCGTCGCGGTCGGCACCGACCTGAGCGCCGCCGATCTCCGGCGGCGGCACGACGCCGTGGTGGTCGCGGTCGGGGCCATGGCGCGGCGCGAGCTGCCGGTGCCGGGGCGGGAGCTGGCCGGGATCCACCAGGCCATGGACTACCTGCCGCTGGCCAACCGGGCCTGCGCGGGCGATTTCGACGGCCACCCGCCCCTCACCGCGGAGGGCAGGCATGTCGTCATCGTCGGTGGCGGCGACACCGGCGCGGACTGCCTGGGGACGGCGCTGCGCCAGGGCGCGGCCTCGGTTGTCCAGCTGGATATCAACCCGCTGCCGGGCGAGGACCGTCCCGCGCACCAGCCGTGGCCGGTCTACCCGAAGATCTACCGGACGTCCTCCGCCCACCAGGAGGCCCGCGAGCTGGCCGGGCTGCACGGTGAGGACTGGGACAGCCTGGGCGTCCCGTCGCCGGGGCCGGACGGGGACGTGCGGGTGTTCTCCGCCTCCACGTTCCGCTTCGCCGGGGACGAGAACGGCCACGTCCGGGCGCTGCACCTGGTCGGGGTGGAGCCGGAGCGGCGGCGGCCACAGCCGGGCACCGAGCGGGTGATCCCGGCCGATCTGGTGCTGCTCGCGCTGGGCTTCACCGGCCCCGAGCACGATAGCGGCATAACCGGGCAGCTCGCGCTGCGGCTGGACGCGCGGGGCAACTTCGCCCGCGGCACCGACTTCGGCGCTGGCCCGGATGGCGTATTCGTGGCCGGTGACGCGGGACGCGGGGCCTCACTGCTCGTGTGGGCGCTCGCAGAGGGCCGTGGCGCAGCGGCCGCCGTCGACCGCCATCTGATGGGATCCACCGCCCTGCCCGCGCCCGTCGTGCCCACCGACCGCCCGCTGGCGGTCTGAGCCCGATCCTGCCGCCGGCGCCAGCGGGATCTCGTATTCCACGGTGCCGTACTCGCGGTGGACGGGGCTGGCGCTGACGCTACGTTCGCGGAGCGCTCGGGCCGCCGCGTTCGTGCGGCGCCGCCGGGAGAACGCCCGGAGCGGCCGGCGTCAGGGTCCGCCGGTGGCGGCCTGATACTGCGCCACGACGCTGGCCGGGATGCGTCCCCGGTCGCTGACCTCGATGCCCGCGTCCTTGGCCCACGCCCGGATGTCGCCGCTGCGCCGGCGGCCCGATGAGCTGCGGGCCGGCCGGCGCCGCCGTCCCGGTTCCGCCCGGCGGGCGTGGACGAGGAAGGATGCGAACTCCCGGCGGAACGTCCGGGCGTTCTGCCTGCTCAGGTCGATCTCGTAGTCCACGCCGTCCAGCCCGAACCGCACCGTCTCGTCCGCCGGGCCTCCGTCAAGATCGTCTTCCAGCACGACGGTCACCTTTGTCGCCACGCCGGCCTCCTGACCGCGATGAGTTACCAGCACGGTACCGACCGGCATGGCCGGCCGCCCGCGGATCGCGGATGGTGGTGGGCTGCGCCGGGCGCGGCTACTCCGGCACCGCGGCCAGTTCGGCCGGCTGCCGCCGCAGCACGAGCGCGGCGGGGATCAGGCTCGCGAGCACGGCGATGGCCAGGCAGGCCAGCGCGATGCCGGCCAGGGGCAGCCACGGGATGACCACCCGCACCGACGGCGCGAGGCCCCGCAGGCCGTGCCGCAGGCCGGTCACGGTGGCGGCGGTGACCGCGGCGGCGAGCAGCGTACCGATGCCGCTCACCAGGCACGCCTCCACGCCGATCAGCCGGAGCACCTGGCCGGGCGTCGCGCCCGACAGGCGGAGCGTGGCCAGTTCGCGGATCCGGTCGCCGGTGGCCATCACGAGCGTGTTGGCGATGGCGATGGCGGTGTAGGCCAGGGCCATGCCGAGAATCGCGACCGCTGCCAGCCGGTTGATCCGGTTGTTTTCGGCGTTGGCGGCGGTGAGGTAGCCGCTGGTCGGGCCGACGACACCGCCCCCCGCGGCCGCCGCCGCGCGGATGGCCGCGAGGCGGGCGCCGGGCGACAGGCTCAGGTACACGGTGCTCGCCATCGGCACGGAGGTGTGCCCGGCGCGCAGCGCCGACGGCAGCAGGACGGTCTGCTCCAGATCTATCTGGTCGGCGAACACCGCGACCACGCGCAGCTTGACCGGCGTGGAGTCGGCCAGCCACATGGTCGCGGTCTGGCCCAGGCGCCAGCTCCCGGCGGGCACGGCCACCGTTCCGGTGCCGGTGAGGTCGGCGAGGCTGCCCGCCACCACCGGCAGGCTGAGGACGCGCGCGAGGCCGGGCCCGCTGACATACTGGCCGGTCCAGTCCTCCGGGTCGCCGGAGGAGCGCACGTAGACCGTCGTGTCCGTGACCGGGACGGCGGCGGCGACGCCGGGCACGGCCCGGATCGCCGTGACGGCCGGGTCCGCGAGCCCGGGCGCGCCGCCGCGCGGCGTCACGATGGCCGGCGCGGTGATCCGGCCCGCGGCCGCACTCTGCTCGGTTCCGCTGAACGTGTCGAGCCCGGCCAGCATCGATCCGGCGAAGCCGACGGTGAGCAGGATCGGTGCCACGGTGGCCGCCGTCCGCCGGACCGCGGTGACCGCGCTGCCCCGGGCCAGCATGCTGGTCGCCCCGGGCGCGGCGGCCAGCGGCACGGTCAGCAGCCACACCAGCGGCGGGATCAGCACCGGCGCGAGCATCGCGCAGCCGAGGACGAGCAGCATCGCGACCAGCAAGATCAGCGAGGCGGCGTCGGCGGAGTGGGCGGTGGCGAAGATCCCCGCCAGCGCCACGGATCCGCCCAGCGCGGCGACACCGACCACCCAGCGGCTGACCGTCATCGGCCTGCGGTCGACCGCGGCCTCCCGCAGCGCCTCGGCCGGCCGGACCCGCCCCGCCCGGCGGGCGGCCAGCCACGCCCCCAGCAGCGCGATGACCAGGCCGATGGCGAAGGCGACGGCTACCGGCCACACGATGATGTGCGCGGTGAAATCGGGCGGTGCGATCCCGGACCGGGCCAGCCAGCGGGCGAACGGGGGAGCGATCACGATCCCGAGCGCGCCGCCGGCCGCGGATGCCAGGACCCCCACGGCGAGCGCCTCGCCGAGCACGAGACGCCGTATCTGGCGCGGCGTCGCCCCCGCGGTCCGCAGCAGCCCGAACTCACGGCGCCGGGCGGCCACGGCGTAGGCGAACGTGCTGGCCACCACGAAGACCGATACGAACCCGGCGAGCCCGCTGGTGGTGCCGAGCAGGGAGGCCGCCACGGCGAACAGGTCGCCGTCCGGATCGGGCTCGGCGTCGCGGCGGTGGTCGCCAATCAGCACCCGGACCGGCTGCCCGCGCGCGGCCGCCCGCGCCTGGGCGGCGAGCGCCGCGACGGGCTCACCCGGCGGGCCGGTCAGCGCGACCGCGTCGATCCGGCCGCCGGCGAGCCGCGCGGCGACGGCGCCGGTGGCGTAGAACGCGGCCTGCGCGCCGGTGCGAATCACGCCGCTGACCGTGAACCGCTGCCGCCCATCGGCGGTCTGCAAGACGATCCTCGTACCCGGCCCGAGCCCGGTGGGCGCGGTGAGCACGATCTGGCCCGGCCGGGCCGGCGGGCCCCCGGCCACCCAGGTGTAGTGGTGCAGCGAGGCCGCCGCCCAGGGGTGGACGGTGTCGCCGGGCGCGCCGGGGGCCGATGCGTACCCGGCGTAGTCGAGCACCCGTGCCGCGTGCAGCCGGGACAGCCGCGCGGCGAGGGCGGGCGGGACCGCGCGTGCCTCGACGGTGGTGACCGTCTGGGTTTCGCGGTCGTCGCCGGAGCCGCTGGTGATCGATACGGTGTCGTCGCCCGCGACGACCACCCCGGCGCGGGCGAACCAGCGCGGGTGGTGGGCGGTGCCGACCGTGCTGGCCAGGGTTAGCGCCATGGCGGCGAGCAGCGCGACGCCGAGGGCGAGCGCGACGAAGCTGCCGGCCAGGCTGGTGGCGCGGGCACGGGCCGTGTGCCAGGCGAGCCCGATCATGGCCGGGTGCTCCTCGTCCCGAGATCGGCCATCCGGCCGGCGATCAACTGCGGCGTGGGGTCGTGCAGTTCGCCGGCGACCTGGCCGTCGGCGAGGAAGACCACGCGGCTGGCGTAACCGGCCGCCACCGGATCGTGGGTGACCATGATGACGGTCTGCCCCGGCCCGTCGACCAGGCCCCGCAGCAGGCCCAGGACCTCATGGCCGCTGGCCGAGTCCAGCATGCCGGTCGGCTCGTCCGCGAACACCACCTCCGGCCTGGTCACGAGCGCGCGGGCGATCGCCACCCGCTGCTGCTGCCCGCCGGACAGCTGGGATGGCCGGTGACCGGCCCGGTCGGCGAGGCCGACCGAGCCGAGCACCCGCCTGATCTCCGGCCGGGAGGCCCGGCGCCCGGCCAGCCGCAGCGGCAGCGCTACGTTCAGCTCGGCGGTCAGCGACGGCAGCAGGTTGAACGACTGGAACACGAACCCGATCCGGCTCCGCCGCAGCACGGTCAGCCTGGTCTCGCTGAGGTCGCCAAGCTCTTGCCCGCCCAGCCAGACCTCGCCCGAGGTGGGCCGGTCCAGCCCCGCCGCGCACTGCAGGAGCGTGCTCTTGCCCGAGCCGGACGGGCCCATGACGGCGGTGAACGTCCCCGCCTCGAAGTCGAGCGTGACCTGGTTCAGGGCGGTCACCACGCCGCCGGACCGGTACTCCTTGCTGACCCGGCGCAGCGCGACCGCGTGCTCGGCCGCGGCGTCACGGCTTTCGGGCAATGCTGAACTAAACGAATGGCGCATGGTGCCCTCGCTTGATCGGTCGAGCTGTGTGGGCCGGGCCGGCAGGCCCCCGGCGAACCCGGGCCGGCGGGCACGCGGGGCGCGTGCCACCTGATGAACGACGCTACTGATCCGGGCGGGCCGCCCGGAATGGGGCGGCCCTCCGTCCTCGCCGGGGGGTTAACCCCATCCCGCGGCCGTGGCGCCGGGTTCCCATCCCGCGGCCGCCGGGCAGGATCCCACCTGCGGCTGCCGCACGGATTCCCTTCGCGGCCGCCGCACCGAATCCCCGCCCTCACTACGCGGTGGACGGGACTGAGTGGAGACGGCAGGCTGGTTTGGTGGGGAGGCTGCACGAGCGCGAGCGTGAACTGGCCGCGGTCGAGCTGCTGCTGGCGCGCGGCGGCGGGGTGCTGGTGATCGAGGGCCGGGCGGGCATCGGCAAAACGGCGCTGGCCGAGGAGGCCGGCCGGCGGGCGGGGGTGCTTGGGCACAAGGTCGTCCGGGCTCGCGGGTCGGAGCTGGAGGCGGGCTTCGCGTTCGGTGTGGTGCGGCAGCTGTTCGAGCGCTGCCTGGCGGACGCGGGCGCGGCCGAACGGGAGGCGCTGCTGGCCGGGCCCGCCGCGGCCGTGCGTCCGCTGCTGTCCGGCTCACTGGCCGAGGACCCGGTTGGCGGCAGTTTGTTCGCGGTGCTGCACGGCCTGTACTGGCTGGTGGCCAACCTGGCGGCCAGCAGGCCGCTGCTGATCCTCGTCGACGATGCGCACTGGGCTGATGAGCCCTCGCTGCGCTGGCTGGCTTACCTCGCGCCGCGGCTGGAGGGGCTGGCGGCCGGGCTGATGGTTACGCTGCGGCCGGGTGATCCGGCGTCGATGGGGACGCCACTGCTGGCGGTTCGCGCGGAGGCGGGGGCGGTCCTGCGTCCAGCGCCGCTGACCGAGCGCGCGGTGAGCGCGGTGGTGGGCGCGGCGGCCGGCGGAGCGAACGACGAGCTGTGCGCGGCCGTCTACGCCGCCACCGGCGGCAATCCGCTGTATCTGACCGAGCTGCTGCGGGCGGCCGAGCGCGGCGGCCGGCCGTTGGCCGAGCTGGGCCCGGGCGTGCTGCTGGCCGGGGGGCTGGAAGGGATCGGGCGGCGGGTGATAACCCGGGTGCAGGGCCTCGGTCCCGGCGCGCTCGGCCTGGCGCAGGCGCTGGCCGTGCTGGGCGACGGCTGCGAGCTGCGCCACGCGGCGGCGATCGCGGGCGTGGAGATGGCGGCCGCGGCGCGGCTGGCCGAGGATCTGGCCGCTGCCGACGTGCTGGCCGCCGGTGACCCGCCGCGGTTTGTTCACCCGGTCATCCGCGATGCGCTTGCGGCATCGCTGGGCAGCGGCGAGCGTGACCGGGCCCATCGCCGCGCGGCCCGGCTACTGCACGCCGACGGGGCCCCACCGGGACGGGTCGCCGCGCACCTGGCCGGGGTCCGGCCGGCCGGTGACGGCTGGGTGCTGGCGCGGCTGCGGGAGGCCGCGCGGGCGGCGATGGACAGCGGCTCGCCGCAGGCCGCGGCCGTTCTGCTGGGCCGTGCGCTGGCCGAGCCGCCGCCGCTGCCGCAGCGGGCGGGGGTTCTGCGCGAGGCAGCCCGGGCGGGGGTGAGCGCCGGGCGGGACCAGGCGTGCGTCCTGCTGGAGGAGGCGCTGCGGCTGGTCAGCGACCGGCGGGAGCGCGCCGGGATCGCGCTTGACGTCGCCGAGGCGTATGCCGCCTTGTTCCGGTGGGTCGACGCGGTGGATGTCATCCAGCGGGCACTCGCCGAGCTGGGCGAGGCCGACGAGGTGCTCACGGCCCGGCTCGAGGGTGAGCTGGTGGTCTGCGGGCTTCACGACGCGCGGAGCGCGCCGCGGGTCACGCCGGTACTGGCCCGCCTGGACTCACGCCGCCCGGCGGCCCACAGCGAGCCGCTCGCGGTCGCGCGGGCAATGACGATGCTGCTGGCGGGCCGGCCGGCGGACCGGATAGCGGGCCCGCTGGAGGAGGCGCTGGCCCGCGCCGGGGCCCGGGCTGAGAACTGGGACACGCGGGCGGCGCTGCTGTGGGTGCTCGTCGTCGCCGAGCGCTTCGCCACCGTCGAGGAATCGCTCAAGCCGATGCTGGCCGAGGTTCACCGCTCCGGTTCGGCGCGTGGCTTCGTGGCCACCTACAGCACCCTTGGTCTGCTCAAACTGCGGCTCGGCGCGCTGCCCGAAGCCGATGCGGCTGCGCGGGTCGCGCTGCGCGTGCTGCAGGAAGGAGACTTCGCGCCGGGGCTCGGGTTCGCGGCGACCGTGCTCGCCGACGTCGCCGTCGAGGCCGGCGAGCTTGACGAGGCGCAGGCGCTGCTCG
>Ga0075424_100006034_pt1 | contig 11638 bp, 10 predicted proteins | sample SoiMethybrSBSTD3_FD_75301 | JGI IMG/M metagenome (GOLD analysis project Ga0075424, IMG submission 75301) | Bulk soil microbial communities from a Populus tree surrounding site in Tennessee, USA - Soil MetaG P. TD hybrid SBSTD3 | ecosystem: Environmental > Terrestrial > Soil > Tree plantation...
TACGTGAGCCTTGTACGTGTCCTGCAGGTATCGTGCTCCGAGATAGTGATCGTTGTGTCCGTGGCTGATGATGATGTACTTGATATCGGCCGGATCGAGTCCAAGCTTCTTCAAGCCGCCAACGACCTGGTCCTGAACCATGTAGTCGAATGCAGTGTCGTGCAGGATCAATCCTTCAGATGTCTTCACGACCCACATCGACTGCAGCTGGCTTCCCACGTAATAAAGGTTATCGAATACCTTGGATGGCTCCTGGAACCATTCCGACTTCGGTGGCACTCTTGGAGCTGCCGGTTGCGCCGGTGTGGCCTGCGCCGCTGGTGTCGCAGCCGCCGGGCGTGCTGGCTCCGGCTGTTTGCAGTTCTGATCGAAGACCCATGTAAAGTCCTGGCCCGGTTTATACGCGGCAGCCTTTGCTGCGGCGACGTGAGCCTCAGCGGATCCCTTTGCCTGCGCCCTGGCATCGACGGCATTTAGGCCGGCCCATATCGGAAGAGTCAGAAACAAAACTGGCAGATAACGCTTCATGGTCGTAGCTCCAGAAAGGTGGATATTTCCCGTGGACTCTATCAGGAACCGAGGATTGAATGAAAGGTGCTTTACGCACGTGGGTCATTGGAGCGGGAGCAAAAATCGGGGCCAGACCCTAATTTCCATCTGACGGATTCCGGTTCACCTGATTTTCCGTCGTGGGAAATTAGGGTCTGGCCCCGATTTTTGCTCCCGCAAGCAAGTACTTGACCCTAATGACGCGTAAAGCTAACATTCGCGGACACAAGGCTTGAACAAAGCACTTCAGAAAGAGGTTATCAGATCATGAAACTCATGCTTTCCGCGGCAATGGTCGGAATGCTTGTTTTGGTCGGCATCCCTGCTCAGGCTCATCATTCGTTCAATACATTTTTTGATATGTCCAAGACCGTCCAGATCGAGGGTGTTGTGAAATCGTTCAAGCTCATCAGCCCGCATTCTGAAATGGTCGTCGAGGTAGATAAGGGCGGTCAGGTTGAGACCTGGCGCATAACTGCACGAACCGGCGCTGTAAACGCAAGGAAAGCCGGCTGGAAAGTCGAAGACTTCATCGGCAAGAAGGTCAAGATCGAAGGGAACCCGACACGCAAGGAAGGCGGAACGGCAATGGCTGCGGGAGTCGTGACATTCCCGGACGGCAAGGTCATATGCCTTGGCGGTTGCCCTGGCGGACCCCCAACCGAGTAACAAAGCTCATCAACCAGGAGTGGCAACGTAAATGATGAGTGCGGGTAAGAACAAAGCACTGTGGGAACAAGTGTCGAAGGCCGCCATGGCGGCCGTTTTTCTCGGCATCGTCATGCTGGTCGGCTGCGTGGAGTTGAAAGCCCAAAGCGATGAGATGTTCGACAAGTCATATGCATTTATCGGTAATTGGAACGCAGGTATCAACAATCCCGATGGACAGGACAGAGGTAACTGCGGCGGCCGGCTTGGAGACTATGGTGAAAAACTTCTGAACTGCTCGATGCCCGTCGATCAGCTTCCGCTGAATAGACGCGGCGAAGCATGGATGAAGTACGTGGACGCGCGCCAGTCACCGTCTCTGGCGGAGTGCTCGCAAGTTGCGGTTCCGCCATTGCTTGGTAGCGGCGCTTTTATCTCCGCATACCCCAACCGGCTCGTTTTCATGACGGCCGACCCTAACGGGCTGGTTACTCGCGACGTGTGGATGGATGGACGTAAGCCGCCCGAGGCCGGCGTCCTTTTTCAGCACGGATATTCCATTGGGCATTGGGATGGCGATGACCTCGTTGTCGAGGACATGAATTTTACCTTTGATCCGGACGGCATCGACGACCATCTCCATATGGCCTCCTCTGTGCGCAAGAAGGTGACAGAGCGTTATCACATCATCGATGAGAACACGATGCGGTTGATCATCACGCTCGAAGACCCGACGTTTCTGACGCGGCCGTTCACGTACGCGATCCTCTACAACAAGCGGCCGGGCGGACTCGTTCCCGTATGGCGTGCCTGCGATCCGTCTGTTGCAAGGAACGAAGTCTACGAAGGCTACGCGGGAAACAAATATCCCGATGAGAATGAAACAAAGAAGTAAGGCCACAAGGAGAGAGTCTATGAACCGTTATCTTGCCGTTTTCTTCATGGTCGCGCTTGTTGTCGTTTGCATTGCAGTCGATGCAAATGCGCAGGCCGCCGCGGCGAAAACGCACGTGGATGCAGCGAAGGCCGCTGTCGCGGCGAAGGATACCAATCCGAAGGTTGCACCATTTCACAATTACCAGGCGCTCTTTGATCAGATGTGCGCCGAGCCGAAGTTGCCGGATGCGGTGCGCCAGGAAACGGATCGTTGGAAACCGGTGGCACGCAAAGACTGGTTCGCGTGGCCCGCGAATGTTTTCGACAATCTTTATTTCATTGGTACGAAGCAGACGGGCATTTACGCCATCAACAGTTCCGACGGCATCATCATGATCGATGCAAACTTCGAGTACGACGCGAAGGAGCTGACGCTCGAGTTGCTGAACTTCGGTCTCGATCCAAACAACATCAAGTACATCATCATCACCCACGGGCACGATGACCGGTACTACGGAGCGAAGAGTCTTCAGGAAGCGTATCCGAAGGCTCACGTCGCCATGTCTGCAGCGGACTGGGACCTTGTCGCGAAGGACAATGGTCCGGCACAGTTCAAGCCGAAGAAAGACATGGTCATCTCCGACGGCCAGAAGATAACACTCGGCGATGTGACTGTTACCGCATACATCACACCGGGGCATACGCCCGGCACGCTTTCGCTGATCATCGAGCCGCTCTGGAACAAGAAGAGCGTCGCGTCCGACAACAATCGTCACGTTGCGGCAATTTGGGGCGGCACCGATATCAACCTCGGACGTCAGGGAGTTCAGTATTGGCCCGATGGCGTAACAATGATGAAGACCTACATCGCTTCGCTAAATCGTTTTGCAGACCTTGCACAGAAGGCAGGCGTGGACACCATTCTGACGCAGACCCCCAGGCACGCCAATACCTTCGAGAAGATTCGAGCGTGGAGACTGATGAACCCCGATGAATCTGGCGGCGGAAATCCTGATGGCGTTCTGGGCCAGGCATTAAAACTCGAAGGCGCACCTCATCCGTTTACAAATAAGGATGGCGTGGCCCGCTATTTCAAGGTTCTTTCGGAATGTTACCAGGCGAACCTCGCGTGGAGGATGGGTTCGTAGTGGTCTGCGGAATTGAGGGATGGAAATTGAAATTCGGGGACAGACGCATAAATCACCTAATTAGATTCAAGGACTCTTGGCCTAATTAGGTGATTTATGCGTCTGTCCCCGAATTTCCATCCCTCCGAAGCCCGCGCCAACCCTCACGTAAATGCTTTCTCTTTTAAATCAAATCGAACAAAGTGGCCTAGCCACGTGGATACACGAATCTGGAAGCCTCTGGGGCTATCCTCTTGTTCTTTTTCTTCATACCCTCGGGTTCGGCACTCTTGTCGGGATAAATGCAGCCATCGATCTCCGCCTGCTGGGCTTTGGCGCGGGGATTCCTCTAAAGTCATTCGAGAAGACGTTTCGCATGATGTGGGGCGGCTTTGCGTTGAACGCGGTGACGGGGTCGCTCCTCTTCATTGCGGATGCGACGAAGCACGCTACCAATCCATCGTTCTATGTGAAGCTGGTGTTCGTCGCGGCCGGACTATTCACCCTCACCAGGATTCGAAAGAACGTTTTTCATGCGTCGGGAAAGAATGAATCCGCCACCCTGAGGCAGGCAAAGATCCTCGGCGCAATATCGCTCGGCTGCTGGCTGATCGTAATCACTGCCGCACGGCTGATGGCATACATCGCGGAATACATTAATGCTTAATTCTTTGAATGCGGAACACCTTCACCTTCTGCTGAATCATTTTCCGACGGTAGGTTATGCGGTCGGTCTGGGGTTGTTTCTGGTTGCGCTGTTCCAGAAGAGCAGCGAGCTGAAACAGGCGAGTCTCGTTATTTTTATCGTAATTGCCCTGATCTCTATTCCCACGTACTTGAGCGGCAATGCAGCGAACTTCGCGCTGAAAGAGAAGGCTGAGCTTTCGGAATCCATGCTTCAGGCGCACCAGGATGCGGCGCTGCTCGGCCTGATATTCATGGAGCTCACCGGACTGTTCGCGTGGCTTGAAATATGGCGGATTCGATATGTCGCGCGGCCGATGAACTGGAATTTGATGGTGGTTATCGTTATGTCTCTCGCCACGTTTGGACTGATGGCGAGAGCTGCAAACATTGGTGGCGAGTTGCGTCATCCGGAAATCCGCCCTGCAACGGAGTCGTCCGCATGGCCACAAACCGCGGTTATGGCGAAGGCTTTCGTCATCGAAAATCCATGGGTCTGGCCCGCGGCGGAGATTTTTCATTTCATCGGACTGACGATGATTTTCGGCACAGTGCTCCTGGTGAATTTGCGTTTGCTGGGCATCATCAACCACGTTTCGTTCGACTCGGTATATCGTCTGCTGCCGTGGGGAATCGCGGGATTCATCATCAACTTCATCAGCGGAATGCTGTTCTTCGTCGCTGTTCCTGATCAGTACACGCAGAATTCGGGCTTCGCCCGAAAGATGGTCCTGTTGGTGATGGCGGCTGTAACGATGATCTATCCCACCGTATTCGACAGGCTTTCCGACCTGAAAGCGGAAGACACTGCACCTGTTCAGAACAAAGTGATTGCGGGTGCGTCGATCGCGCTTTGGGTCGCGGTGATTTTCTTCGGAAGGTACCTTCCTTATATCGGCAGTGAGTAGCTGGTTCCACTGGATGTCAAATGTTGGGAGGTCCCATGTCTGACATGGGACATCCCAACATTTGACATGTGATAGGATTCGATGCCTCAAACAAATTCACTGAAGGCAGGGCACAGCTATGGTAAGACACATCTTTCTTTGGAAAGTCGCGAAGAACGCCGATCCCAACGAAATTATCCGGATACTCGACGAACTCCCTAAAAAGATTCCGGGCATGCGCTCCTGGACACGTGGAAAACACCAGGGCCCTCCGGGCGCGTCGGGAGACCTCTGGGACTATGGTCTGGTTGCGGACTTCGATTCCTTTGATGATCTCAAGCGCTACTCCGATCACCCGCTCCACATGAAAGCGGTCGAACAGCTGCTGCCAATGTTTTCCGCGCGAGCGGTTTGTGACTTCGAAATGCCGGGAGGACAGAAATGAGCCCGCAGGTTGGTACGAGTCCCTGGGGAGCGGAAGATCAGCACGGGGCGTTGAATCGGCTGAGCGATAAAGCCCGCGCATCGATCATGTCGAGAGTGGACGGTAGCCGGATCTACGACCTCAGCGTCGATTATTTTGTCGGAATGCCGAGTTTCCAGGCTGCAGGAGATCCCGCGTATCAAATCTTCATGAGTCACACACCCCAGGGGACTGTCGTCGACAACCTGAATGGCATGGGCCGTAAGAACAATCTCTGCTGCGGCTATTCAGGCGATGTGATTTTCATGTATACGCACACGGGAACGCACATCGATTCCCTGAATCATTTCGGCTACGGCAAAGAGATCTACAACAAGTTCAATGCCGACGAGCATCTCGGCAGCAGGCATTGGATGAAGAACGGTTGCGAGCAGATTCTGCCGATCGTCACCCGCGGGGTCCTGCTCGATATCGCTGCGTTGCAGGGAAAAGAATGCCTGTCGCCGTCCTACGCGATCACTCCCGACGACTGCGCGGCAGCAGCAAAGCGCCAGGAAACGCCGATCCGCGAAGGCGACACCGTCCTGGTGCGTACCGGCCGCATGCGTTATTGGCCGGATGGCTCGAAGGTTTTTGGAAACAGCCCGGGGCTGTCGCTCGATGCGTGCCGCTGGCTGACGTCTCAGAACATTGTTGCGGTTGGTGCAGACAACGAGGCCGTCGAAGTGACGCCATCGGGCAACGAAGAGAACTGGTTGCCGGGCCACTGCCACTTCCTGGCGGAAGCCGGTGTCCCGCAGATCGAGTGCCTGAATTTGGAAGAACTGTCTCGCGACCGGCTGTATGAATTCGCCTTGATCGCTGCGCCGATCCGGCTGCGAGGCGCGACCGGCGCACCGCTGCGGCCGCTGGCTTTTCCATTGAGGCCACAGTAAACTGCAGCATCTCAAGCCGTCGTAATGAGGAGAAGTAGTCCAATGCGAAACCGAATCATTGTGATGACCGTCGCCGTGCTGGCCGTCGCGGCATTTATCGCAGCGAGCAAGAGCCGCGCTCAGGAACCCGCTCCCGCAGCACGGGCGAATCAGTTCGCTGGCGGGAACGATCACACCGGAGCCATTCCATCGGTTGTGCCGCCCGAAGGATGGAAAGCATGCCCGCGGTGCCAGAATCAAAAGGACCGCGCGGACTGGGCCGCGAAAGACAAGGTCGAAGGCCATGCATTCAATCCGCACGACCTCAGTGGCGTCTGGGGCTTCAACGGACAGGGGAACGCTTTCATGAATCCCCCTCCGATGACAGAACTCGGCAAGAAACTGTTTGCGGCGACGTTGGGCGACAAGAATGCCGACGGAGAGTATCTCCACAACAAAGACACGTCGGGCGAAGGCGGCGGATCCCCGATCAACTGTGACCCGCACGGCTGGCCGCGTATCCACACTTACAACTACGGATTTGAATTCGTGATGCTGCCCGATCGTGTGCTGGAGTTCTTCGAACTCGGTCACACCTGGCGCACCATCTGGACCGATGGCCGGAAACTGCCGAAGGAACCGCCGGAGCCTCACTGGATGGGATGGAGCGTCGGACATTGGGAAGGCGATACGTTCATTGTGGAGTCCAACGGTTTTGATGAGAGATCGTGGATCCACGACGCTCAACCGGACGGCGGTTACATCCACAGCGATGAGATGACTGTTACCGAACGCTGGCGACGTTTGAACTACGCGACAATCGAGCACCAGGTCACAATCAACGACCCGAAAATCTACACCGCACCCTGGGTTGGAAAAACCGGAACCACCACGCTCGTTTCCGGCGCCGAACTCTGGGAGACCTTCTGCGTACCTTCCGATTACGCGACGTTCAATAACCAGGTGTTCCTGCCGGTTTCTGCCAGCCCTCAGAAAAAGTAAGGTCGGGAATTGAGTGACGGAGACCGATCTCAGAAACATTAATAGATAGTTTTTGAGATCGGTCTCCGTCACTCAATTCCCCTCTTTGTAGTGGTAGAATCTCGCCGCCAATAACCAATCCAACATAGCCATGCCTGAATCCAGTGCCCGAATGAACGAGTCCGTCCAGACATCTGCGAAATCCGCTTCCGACGAGGTTTCGATATACAAGCCACGCGGCAGTTCAATGCCATCACAGGTCTTGCCCAATCCGGAACACATCGCAGTTCTGGATCAGGGAGAGGAAGGTTCTGCAGTGGGCCATGGTATGGCGACGATGATCAATTATCTTTTGCGCGGGCGCGGTATTTACGAACGAGTCAGCGTCCGGATGCTGCAGCAGCTATCGAAGCAATACGGCAACTTGCCGCTCGATAAGGAGCAAGGATCCTTGCTGCGCGATAGAATGCGCGGATGGTTCGAAAATGGCGTGTGCCCGGAAACCCTCTGGCCGTATAGACCGCACGACTATGGTGCGCTCACACCGGAGCGATCAAAAGCTGCCTTGAAGTACAAGCCCTCCGGGTATCAACGAGTCTCGAAGGACACAAACGCGTTGCGCGCTGCGGTTTTCGAGCATCATGCCGTTTTCTTCATCAATGCATTGCGCTGGCGCCGGGCGACAACGAGCCGCCGATTGCGAACGTTCAGTCAAAGAAGCAGCGCGAACCCGCTCGAAAACAGATGCGCCGGACGACGTCGAAGCAACCTGTAGCCAAACCGTCCCAGCCAAATGAAGAACGCGACATGACTTATTACTGGCAGGAGTGGATTCAACTCTGTCAAACCCTACAAGAAGTATCCAGGGATTATCAGCTGTCTGGCAATCTGAGCGACTACCACGATCTTGTACCTCGGATCGCACGATTCTCGTTTTCGGTGAGCATGTTGCCCGAATAGTCCGGAACGAGCCCGTTTTTTTCTCTTGACGCCGTTTCGAAGTAAGCAGTACACATTCGAAAACTTTTACCCAAAACTCAAATTCTGATTAGGAAAACGCGGTAGCACCTGCAGGGGTGAACGTCAATGGCAGTTACCTTGAGGAGGTGGTTCATGGCGAACCGATATTTGCTTTTCGTGGTGTTGGGTTTCACGCTTTGTACGCAACTCGCTTTCGCGCAAGTCAATACAGCCACAATTTCCGGAACACTTCACGATACGAGCGGCGCAGTCCTTCCGGGAGCGAGTGTGACGATAGTCAATCAAGAAACAGGAATTTCGCGGATGGTGGTAACCAACGAGACCGGCCGGTATTCCGCTCCGGCGCTGGGCCTTGGCAACAATTATCAAGTCACAGCCGAACTTGCCGGTTTTCAGAGCCAGGTCCGTTCCGGAATAGCTTTGACCGTCGGCCGGGAAGCGGTCGTGGATTTTACGCTCTCGGTCGGAGCCGTCTCTGAAAAAGTCGAAGTGACCGAAGACGCGCCACTGGTTGAACTGACGAATGCAAACCTGGGTGGCCTCGTCGATGACCGAACTATTCGGGAAATGCCACTCAATAGCAGAAGCTGGGACGCGTTGGCTTACACGGTACCCGGCGTCGTTAAATACACAACCGCAGGCGGCGGCTTCAACAGCGGCTCCGGCGCGAACAAATTCAGCGTCTCCGGGTCACGCAGCTATTCGAACAGTTTTCTGCTCGATGGAACCGATGTGAACGATTCATCGAATTCCACGCCGGGCGGAGCAGCGGGAACAAACCTGGGTGTGGATGCGATCAGGGAATTCAAGATCGTCGCCACAACATTCAGCGCTGAATACGGCCGCGCAACAGGCGCGGTTGTTTCTGCAGTTACGCGAAGTGGCACAAACGAATTGCATGGAACTTTGTTCGAGTTCCTCCGCAACAATGCGTTCGATTCGCGCACCATCTTTGATCTCGAAGATCACGACGGTGACGGCAAAGCCGATCTGCCGGCCTTCCGCCGAAATCAGTTTGGTGGAGTTCTGGGAGGACCGATCCGTAAAGATAAAACCTTTTTCTTCGGAGCGTACGAAGGCTTTCGTCAGGTGAGGAATGAAACGACGATCGAAGTCGTTCCAACGGCCGCGGCAAAGCAAGGCATCCTGCCATGTGCAGCGCCATCAAACCGTGTCGCGGGAAGTCAAGCGGTAAGCCTCTGTCCCAGTACTCCCAACAGCAACGGGTCTTACGGAACGTACAGGATCACGCCGAACCCGAAAATGGTTCCGTTCTTCCAGTACTATCCCGATCCCAACGGGCAGATCTTCAAGAATCGCGCCACTGGTGAAGATCTGTATATCGGAGAATTTGTCGGTTCACCCAAGAACGTTGTGCGGCAGGATTTCTTCATGGGCCGCATCGATCATCAGCTCACGGCTTCGACGAATATTTTCGGGCGTTACCAGTTCGACGATGACAGCAGTTCTGCTCCATTCGTGCTGGGTAACACCGAGGAGCAAAACCGCGCACGCCGCCAGTATGCGACGCTTCAGGGCAACACGGTGTTTTCACCTGCACTGCTGAATGCCTTCCGATTCGCATTCAACCGATCGGCTCAGTACTCTGATGCAGTCGCAACAACGGATCTGGCGAAGACACTGACCTTCGTCCCCGGTAAGATCATCGGTACGCTGACCGTTGGTGAAGAACGCGGAACACCGACAATTGGCGATGTCGGAACCGATACGAACTTCCCGCGGTTCTGGGTCTATAACCTGTTCGAAGCCGGGGACGATCTGACGTTCGCCCGAAGCGCGCACAATTTCAAGTGGGGCGGCGTCATCCGGCGCATCCAGAACAACAACACAGTTCAGTCGGAGAGCCGAGGTCAATACACCTTCGCAAATATTGAAGATCTGATCCTCGCCAAGCCGCAGCTCTTTGGCGGTGTCCCGATCGGGGAGGAAGGCTACAAAGGTATCCGGCAAACCATGCTCGGGTTATACATGCAGGACGATTACAAGATGAGTTCGCGGCTCACCTTGAACATGGGACTGCGCTGGGAGACGACAACGGATCCGAGGGAATCGAACCACCAGATCTCGAATCTGCTCAGTATCAACGATCCTGCAGAGACTGTTTATCCGAAGATCAATGCGTTTTTCAAAACGAAGGATTTGAATTTCCAGCCTCGGTTCGGTTTTGCATGGCAGGCGAACGATAAGGCTTCACGGGTCGTGCGTGGCGGATTCGGTATCTACCATGACCTGGTGGTTCCGTTCGCATTCAACCAGCAGACCTCGAAGTATCCGCCGTTCTTCCATCGCCTGCGAGCTCGCGATGCAGGTACCCTCGCCACGACGTTCCCGAATGCGGCGCCGCTTCTCACTCTTTCAAATCTCGCCGCCATTCAGATGGAACCGATCTGGCCGATCATGCCGGCCGGCACCAAGTACAACTACACTCTCGCGATCCAACAGCAAATTGGTCAGCGTTCTGTCGTGGAGGTTTCGTACGTCGGTTCGCAGGGGCGTCATCTCACGCGGTACATCCAGCTCAATTACCCCAACTATGAAATCGTGAACGGTCAGAAATGGTATCCCGCGCGCGGTACGACGGCGGCTAACTGTTTCGGGCCGAATCCCGCTGCAGCTTGCAACACACTATCGCCCATTACGAGGAGAAACCCGAACTGGGATCGCGTCCGTACAAAAACAAACGACAGCAATTCCCATTACGATGGTCTGCAGTTGAAGTTCAACCGTCAGGCTTCGTCCGGAGCGCAATTCACAGCCGCATACACGTTCTCGAAGGTTATGGATCAGCAGGGAGGATTGAACAACGGCGACAACGGCCAGAGAGATCCGTCCACCAGCATGGATCCGGATGATTCCAGGCGCGAATGGGGACGTGCGGCACATGACGCCACCCATGTCTTTTCTTCGAGCGCAAGCTATCCGTTTCCATTCCGGTTCAACAATCGCGCGATCGGCGCACTGCTCGGCGGGTGGGAAATCTCGGGTACTTCGCTGATCATGTCCGGGCAGCCGCTGACAGCGCAGCTGATGTTCGATTGGTCTCGAACCGGGAACTCCGGCGCGGGTGATCGGCCGGATCTGCTTCCGGGAAAGAGCTCGAACCCGACTAGCGGCATTGGCACAAACGGAATTCAACTGGGAACTGCGGAACACTGGTTCGATCCTTATGCGTTCGGGCTGCCGAATCCGTTGGGCTTGAAGACTCCGGTTCCGGGCTTCTACGGCAACCTGGGAAGGAACACGATCATCGGACCGAAGCTGGTGAATGTGGACTTCGCCGTTTTCAAGAAGTTTGCCCTGAAGGAGGAAAGAGAACTCACATTCCGGGCCGAATTCTTCAACGTGCTTAACCACACCAATCTCGGCCAGCCGAACCTTCAGCCCATCCTGCAGGATGGTTCGTACAACGATGCTGGAGGAAGAATCAGAACGACCAGCACTCACAATCGTGAGATTCAATTTGGTTTGAAGCTGGTGTTCTAGCCACACCTGTAGGGGCGGTCTATGAACGTGTGAACAAATTGGAATCGAGCCAATAGTCCCCTC
>Ga0075424_100006038_pt1 | contig 11637 bp, 7 predicted proteins | sample SoiMethybrSBSTD3_FD_75301 | JGI IMG/M metagenome (GOLD analysis project Ga0075424, IMG submission 75301) | Bulk soil microbial communities from a Populus tree surrounding site in Tennessee, USA - Soil MetaG P. TD hybrid SBSTD3 | ecosystem: Environmental > Terrestrial > Soil > Tree plantation...
CAATAATTTCGCCGCGGATCGCCGAAAGGCCGCCGATGCCTTCGAGGGCAGTTCTGCGAAGAAGGATGCAGCCGCCGGCAGCGCCCGCGGTTTTGCGGTGTGCGTGGGCAATCCAGTTTGGCGGGTAAAGCATCAGAAAAAAGTAGAGGAAGGGCGGGATCAGGAGTTGTTCGGCGAAAGTGCTGGATTCCAGAAGGACCATGCGGGAGGCAAGGTCGAGATTGTCTTGTTCAGCGCGCGAGACGAGACTACGCAGAGTATCGTGTGCGTGGACAACGTCGGCGTCGGTGAACCAGAGGAATTCTTCCGCCGTATTATACGAGGCGGCGACACCGGAGTTGAGGGCCCAGAGTTTGCCCGTCCAGCCGGGAACGAGCTCGGGAGCGGAAATGATTTGGATGTGGGCCGCGGCTCCGGATTCGATCGCGGCTTTGCGCGCGAGTTCGGCGGTACCGTCACTGCTGTGGTCGTCTACGATGACGATGGAGAATTCGCCGGGATAATCCTGGTCGGCGAGCGCGGCGACAACGGCGGCAATGGAAGAGGCTTCGTTACGGGCGGGGATGATAGCAACGACGCGCGCCCAATTCGGGGGAGAAGGCGCGTCAGTGCGGTCGGCGTCGGAAGCCCAGATGTGCCAAAAGCTGCCCCAAAGGAAAAAGAGGACAATCCAGATAACCAGGGACAATGAGGCAAGAATTTCGGCGAGAAGCGGAAGAGCCATTCTGGTTGGGATGCGAGCTGCCACTACAGAATACGGGATGCGAACAAGACGGACAAACGAGAACGGAACCGAATTATGACGGGATGGATGCTGGGACTGATCGTAGTCGGCGGGCTGATCGCGCTGCTCGTGTACGTGATGGGAAGTAAAGACCGCTATGAAGAGATGACGGAAGAAGAATTCGAGGAGGAAGTGAAGAAAAAATCGCTGCTAGGAGCGGCGATCATAGGTTTGGAGGGAACGCTAAGAAAGCGCGAAGCAACCATCATGATGGAAGCGAAGAGCAGAGTGGAACGCGATGCCACGCCTTCGCCGGGGGATAGACCAGAGGAGGATACGAAACGCGAAGATAGCCAATGAGGTAGCAAAAGCGAGCGTTGAGATCCTTCGCACGACTGCGTCGTCCTCAGGGTGACAGTGTTTGGCTAGCGGGCCGTTTTTCGACTCAAGCGGAGCTGCTAAGCCAAATCGCCGGGGCGGATAGGGAGACGGCGAACACGTTTCTTGGTCAGTGAGTAGATGGCGTTGCAGACGGAAGCAGCGACGACCGGAAGGCCGGGTTCGCCGATGCCCGTTGGTTCTTCCTTACTTTCCACGATGAAAATTTCGATCTTGGGCGTTTCAGCGATGCGCGGCATTTGGTACTGGTGGAAATTGGTCTGCTCGACGGCGCCTCCCTTGATGGTGATCGCGTCATGCAAGGCGGCGGAGAGGCCGTAAATCGCCGCGCCTTCGACTTGCGCACGAATACCATCGGGGTTGATCGGGCGGCCGCAGTCCACGGCGTACACCAGACGATGCACCCTGGGCATGCCGTCTTTCACGCTGACTTCAGCGACAGCTGCAGTGTAAGTGTTGAAGGAATAGTAGCCAGCAATGCCGCGGGCGACACCTTTGGGAAGCGGCGAGCCCCAACCTGCTTTATCGGAAACCAGTTTGAGCACGCCTTTGAGGCGTGTGGTGTCGAGCGGCTTGCCTTCCTTGGGATCAGTAAAATCCGGAATCTTGCGATCGGATCCGATCGAACGCATACGAAATTCGAGTGGATCCACGCCGGCGGCTGTCGCAAGTTCATCCACAAAACATTCGACCACGAAGCCGCTGGTGGAATGCTCCACGGAGCGCCACCAGGCGCGTGGCACGCCGGATTCGGCCAGCGTGTATTCGACGCGATAATTTGGCGTCTGATACGGAATAAAGACCGCGGTGGCGAATTCCGATTTTTCCGGCGCCTCTTTGCCCTTCGGATTCCACATGGCTTCGATGGAAGTGGAGGTCTGGAAGTGCTTCCAGGCTGCGATGTTGCCTTTGTCGTCGACGGCGCCAGAGAAGTGGTGATACGAGGCGGGGCGGTAGAAGTCGTGCTGCATGTCATCCTCGCGGGTCCAGAGAACCATCACCGGCTTCCCGGTTTGCTTGGAGATTTGCGCGGCTTCCATCACGAAGTCAGCCATGTAGCGGCGACCGAATCCGCCGCCCATGAGCATGGTGTTCACTTTGATTTTGTCTTTAGGGAGTTTGCTGACGCCGGCGATGATGTCCTGGGCCCACTGCGGAGCCTGTGTGGGAACCCAAGCTTCGGCCGAATCGGGGCGGATGTGCACCGTGCAGTTCATCGGCTCCATGGTGGCGTGAGCGGCGAAGGGGAATTCGTAGGTGGCATCGACCTTTTTCGACGCAGATGCAATCGACGCATCAGCGTCGCCATCGTTGCGATAAGGTTTGCCGGGCTTGCCTGCGTTTTCGAGGAATTGCTTGTGCAGAGTTTCCGAAGACTCGGCGGCGTTCGGCCCATTGTCCCATTCGATTTTCAATGCCTTGCGGCCTTGCATGGCGGCCCAGGAATTGTCGGCGATCACAGCAACGCCGCCGGCGCTGAAGGCGCCCTCAACGACAGGGTCTATCGCGAAAACGTCGCTGACGCCGGCGACGCTCTTGGCTTTGCTGGCGTCAAACGATTTTAGTTTGGCACCGAAGATGGGGCAGCGCGCCACGACGGCGTATTGCATGCCGGGAACGCGGGAATCGATACCGAATTTCGCTTTGCCGTTGGTCTTGGAGGCGCCCTCAAAGCGCAGCTTGCCTGTGCCGATGATGGTGAAGTCGTCGGAATTCTTGAGCGGAACGGTCTTGAGGTTGGGGATGGGCAGTTTTGCAGCATCGTTGGCAAGTTCGCCGTAAGTGAGGAAATTGTTGCGCGAGCCGTGCAAAACGCCACCGTTTTTCGCTACACACGTATTGGTGTTAACGCCCCAACGCGCGGCGGCCGCGGAGATGAGCATTTCGCGCGCAGCAGCTCCGGCACGACGCATCGGCAACCAACATCCGGCCACGCTGCCGCTGCCACCGGTACCGTGATTGTAGATGTCGGGATCGGTGGGCGCCTGCTCGACGATGACGTTCTTCCAGTCCACGCAAAGCTCTTCGGCAAGGATCATGGGCACGGCGGTCATAATGCCCTGGCCCATTTCGGACTTTTCGAGGATAAGCGTGATGCGGTTGTCCGGCGTGATGTGCACCCAGGCGTGGAAGGGATTGGGAGTTTTCTTTTCCTGCTGCTGCGCGGGATCGTCGGCTGCACCGGCAGGGATGTAAAAGCCGATGCATAGGCCGGCGCCGGCGGCGGCTCCGGTTTTGAGGAATGCGCGGCGATCAACAGCAAGAGTAGCCATGGGACACCTCGGAATCACACTTTACGGCGCAATACGCGAAAAGGACCGTGAAGAACTTGCACAGAACGGCTTTGCCAGACGGTAACATACGCGCTTGCGATGACGTGAGCGCACAGACGGAAGTCTGTGCCACCGGCGCTAAGCGGAGGCGGATTTGTGGCCAGCGTTAATTTCCGCGGCGCGATGGATGGCTTTGCGGATGCGCTGATACGTGCCACAGCGGCAGATGTTGCCGCTCATGAAGTCGTCGATGTCGGCGTCGGTGGGATTTGGCTTTTTGGTGAGAAGGGCCGCAGCGGACATGATCTGTCCGCACTGGCAATAGCCGCACTGTGGGACGTCAATTTCAATCCACGCCTGCTGGACAGGATGGTTTCCTTCTTCGGAGAGGCCTTCGATGGTAGTGATTTTCTTGCCGGCGACGGCAGAAATCGGAGTAATACACGAGCGCGTTGCTTCGCCATTGATGTGGACCGTACAAGCGCCGCACAGCGCCATGCCGCAGCCAAACTTGGTGCCGGTCATGTTAAGGGTGTCGCGCAGAACCCAGAGCAAAGGCATTTGCGGATCGACGTCTACGGACTGGGGTTTTCCGTTGAGGGTAAAGCTGACAGCCATGGGAGCCTCCGGCGAGGGCGGAATTACAACCCACATGCTAGCGCAAACGGCTTTCTACGAAAAGTCGTATTGCGCAGCCAGAGGGTCGGGGTAGGAGCGAACTCCAGCTAAGGGTTGAGACGGCTGTCAGCTTTGAGCGTGAGCAACCTCAGGGGTTCTGGTCGTCCCCTTGGGACCATGAGGAGGTTCGGGCTCGACGCCGCGCCAGCCGACCGGACGGCCGCTGACAGCTTCCTTCACCGAGCGGAAAAGTACCACGTACATCAGCTGCCGATAGTAGAAGCGCTGCAACAGTACGGGAATGAGCAGCGTCCAGTCTTCGTCGCGTTCGAGCGCGAACGCAACAACACAGGTAAGGATGTCAATCAGCAGGAAGCCCAGGAAGAAGAGAACGGAGCGCTCGAGATTGGCGGTGACGAAGTTCATCTGCGGAAGCCACGAAAGATGCAGCTGCATTAGTCCCCAGATGAGGATCGAGCCGAGAAACATCAGATCAATGATCGGAGAAATCAGAGGCAGCGCGAGCTGAAAAATGAAGATGTTCGGTAGAGCGACAAGTCCCAATGTGCCGTACTTTGGGCGGAACAAGGTGCTGCTGTGCTTCCAAAAAGATTGCAGGGTGCCGAAGGTCCAACGGAAGCGCTGCCGAATTAGCGCTCCTGGCGTTTCGGGAGCTTCGGTCCAGGCGATGGCGCGTTCTTCGTAGGTGATGCGCCAACCGAGGCGTCTAATCGCGATGGTGAGGTCAGCGTCTTCGGCGACCGTATCGGCCGTGATGCCGCCAACCGCTTCGATGGCTTGCCTGCGCCACGCACCCAGCGCGCCGGGAACGACTGTGATGCAGTTCAGCAAATCGAAGGCACGCTTCTCCATGTTCTGGCTGGTGATGTATTCGAGTGCCTGCCAGCGCGTGAGCCAGCGCGAGCGGTTGCCGACCTTCACGTTGCCAGCGACTGCGCCGATTTTTGGATTGGAGAAATGGCGAACGAGATGGCTGATCGCGTCGCCCTCGATCTCCGTATCGGCGTCAATGGTGACGACGATTTCGGTACGCGCATGGGAAATGGCGTTGTTGAGCGCGGCAGCTTTGCCGCGATTAACCTGGTGAATGATCTGGACACGCGGCTCGCTGCTGAAGTTGTTGTCGAGCAGCGAGCCCGTGGAATCGGTTGATCCATCGTTCACCACGACGACGTGCATGTCGGGATAGTCCGATGCGAGCACGGATGTAACCGTCTGCACGATCACGGTTTCTTCGTTGTGCGCGGGGATCAGGACGGTCACGCCGGGTAGCAGGTCGGCTGGCTGGTCATGATCGGGAGCAAGTTTTTCGATGAGCGCGAGTATGCCGATGACCAGCGCGCGACCGCTGACCAGCACAATGCCGAGGATGAATACCCAGCCGATGCCGAGTGTGAACCAGTGATACAGGCCGAAGATGAAGCCGTCCGCTTTGGCCTGGAGCCACTCACCGCCTGTAAGCGGCACCATGATTTCGGCGCGCGTCTTGTTGAGCAGCTCGGGCACCGGCACGAACCGAAAACCGCGGGCGCGAAGCTGATCAATGATGACTGGCAGTGCGGCGACAGTTTGGCTGCGGTCGCCACCGCCGTCGTGAAACAGAATGATGTTCCCGGCGTTGGCTTGCTGCAGCACGCCATCAATAATCTCCTGCGCGGGGACCTGCTTGCCGTATGGCTGGCGCCAGTCATGCGGATCGATCTTCTGGCCGACGATGAGATAGCCCATGTCTTGCGCAATGGGAAGCTGCGCGACTTCTTCAGCGTATTCTGGCTGATGGTCAATTCCATACGGTGGGCGAAAGAGGATCGACTTCACGCCGAGCGTGCTCTCAATCAAGCGTTGCGTGAGGTTGAGTTCCCATCGCAATTGAGTCGGTGAAATTTCGTCGAACACTGGATGCGTGTAGGTGTGGTTTCCGACCGAATGGCCTTCGGCGTATTCGCGGCGTAGCAGTCCGGGAGACTTCGAGGCCTCTTCGCCGATCACGAAGAACGATGCCGGGACGTTTTTGTCCTTCAGAATGTCGAGGATCTGCGGCGTCCAGCGCGGATCGGGACCGTCGTCAAATGTAACGGCAAGCTTTTTGGGTGCGGCGCCGAGCTGATCGATTTCGTAAGAGAGCGGGTAGCTGTCGTAGGTTTCCGCGGTGAAAAGATCGGTGGCCCGGTCGTACGTGAACGAACGCACGCCGCGCTTTGGTTTGTCATCAATGCGCCAGATATCGCCGTTGCCTTCGAGAATGAGATCGGGTCCTGGTGGAACGTCTTTCAACTTTTCGCGGATAGCGTCGTCGGGACGCGTAGCGTCCCAAATCTTCCAGAGCGAAGTGTCGGCAGAGCCAAGCCGCCAGAGCGCAGTGCCTTGTACACCGAGCCGTTCGGCGGCGCGCATTTGGTTGTAGGCGGTAACCGCATCGAGAAACCAAACCTGGTGCGTCCGATCGTTATCATCGGAATACGAATAGTGAGGATTAAGGGAGGCGGGATCTAGCTCGACCTGTGCTTCGGATTCGTACGCGTGCAAGAGAGCTTCCTGCACGCTCAGATCTTTCGCCGTCGGATGGGATTTCTTAGTGGGCTCGAGCCAGTCGTAGCCGTAGTTCGCGACGCCGACGATCATCTTTTGTGCGGGGATGGCCTTGAGCAAGTCGTGCAGGTTCTCCATGAACCAGTCCTGCGCGGCGATCGGACCAGGGGAGGCGGCGGGCCAGTGTTGATCGTAGTTCATGATCACTACGGCGTCGCACTCTTTGCCGTAAAAGGCGTAGTCGAAGGTGTCGTCCTGCGCGGGCAGCGAGATCATCAGTTTCAGGCCGACGGCGTGGAGGGCGGGCGCGAGTTCGCCAATGAACTCCTGCAAATGCTTCTCAGTTTTTTGCGGAACTTCTTCGAAGTCCACCACTACGCCTGCTTCACGGGCCGCAATGGTGAACTGCACGACATTGCGCACCAAGTTGGAGCGCGCCGAAGGACTCGCCAGCATTTGCGCCAGTTCCGTAACCTTCCAATCCTGGCCATCGTAATTGCTGAGCATGCCCATGATGGGAATTTCCACGTTGGCGGCGCGCATCCATTGGTGCAGTTTGTCATCGCGAATAATCGCCAGCGCTTCCTCGGGAGATGCCTTCACGGTACGGTAGCGTTCAAAATCCACGACGGTCAGCCCGCCGTCCGGGGTGACAGCGCGCAACTCCTCCGGGATGACGAGGTCAAGATCCTTGTAATGTTTCCGAAGCGTGGCAAGACTATTCGCGTCGTAGCTCACATAAAACGCGGCGCGCAACGGATCGTAGCTGGCTGGCACAGGCTTGCCGAGGTTCGCCACCCGCCGATGCCGGCCTTCACGGATCGCAAGCTTCGCGTTCTTCTGCTTGGCTTTGAGCGCGCGGTAGTAATTGGATCGGGAGTCCGGAACCAGGGCCGCAGGAAGTTCGACGCTCGCGGCCATGTTGAAGAAAAAATACACCAGAAGAAGCGTCAGCAGGGCCCCACTGACTTCCATCACTCGGCGGGTGCGACGCCAGCGCACGCGCTGCGCGTCATAGAATATGGGGCTTCGTTCCTTCATTCTTCGCGTGTAGACAACTCAGGCAGCAAGCAGACCGATCTTCCGTCCGTTTTTCCGCCCGCCAGGTTTGGGTACACCTATTGTAAGATGCGGTCGAGCCATGAAGCGAGCTTTCTCGCATCCCCTGACCGCACTCGTAACCGGATTCTTCCTTAGGCTTTTCTTTCTGTTACGGCTGCCCAGCTCGGCCGGCGACACCGCACTCTACGAGACGCTCTCGCTGAATTGGGTAAAGCACAGCGTCTACGGAATGGTGGTTAACGGTGTGTTGACGCCGGTGGATATCCGCATGCCTGGGTATCCCGTTTACTTGGCGGTCGTGCATGCCTTCACCAATCTCAGCGGAGAGGCCGCGCGCTTTTGGGTGATGTTCGGCCAGATTCTGTTGGATCTAGTGTGCTGTATCTTCATTGCCGAGCTGGCAGTGCGTTGCTCGGGGCGGAACGCGGACACCAGGAAGGTATATCTCGTCGCGCTCTGGTTAGCCGCGCTGTGCCCGTTCACGGCAAACTACACAGCCGTTCCGCTTACCGAGACGTTCACGATTTTCTCGACCACACTGGCGCTGGCCACACTGGCGCCGACTGTCAATCCGGAACAGGCCACAGGCGGACTGTTGAAATGGGGCAGGTTTCCACGCCGCTCTGAATTTCTGGGAAACGCATTTCTTGCCGGGATCTGCGTTGGATTCGCAACACTGTTTCGCCCGGAATCGCCGCTACTCTTGGTCGCCTGTCTGCCCGTGATCCTGTGGATGACAGTTTTTCGTGGCGAATTCGGACGCGGTTTGCGGGCGGCGGCGCTGGCATGCCTCGCTTGTTTTCTAGTGTTATTGCCCTGGACCATCCGCAACGCCGTCACCCTGCATGAATTTCAGCCTTTGACGCCGCGGTACACGACGTTGCCGGGCGAGCGTGCTCCTATCGGCTTCATGGCGTGGGAGAGTACGTGGCTGTACCGATTCCGCGAAGTGTTTTTGGTTTCGTGGAAGATGAACGACGAAGCCATTCAAGTGGACGACATTCCAGCCCGCGCATTCGACTCTCCAGAAGAGAGGCAGCATGTAGCTGCAATTCTTGAGCAATATAACCAGGACTCGAATCTCACGCCTGAGCAGGACGCTCAGTTCGCCTTCATCGCGCATGCGCGCACCGACCGGCGTCCGCTGCGCACCTATTTGTGGGTGCCATCGCAACGTGTGGTAACGCTATGGTTCACGCCTCGCATCGAACAGTTGCCTATCTCGGGTTCCATCTTTCCTCTCGCTCAGACATGGCAGACGGATCGGCTGGACATGTGTGTCACGCTGACCTTGTTTTTCGCGAATTTGTTTTATCTTGCGTGCGCTCTGTGCGGCGCAGTGCGGCTCTGGACATTTGCCCCCGAAAGCCGCGTCGCAGTGGCCATGCTGGTGATCTTTGTCCTGGTGCGCACGGTTTTTCTGACGACCGTGGAAACTCCGGAGCCGCGCTACGTTCTGGCTTGCTTCCCCGCCGTTATCGCATTGGCTGCGCACGGATTGTTGCGGCGCAACGCATCCCAGACGTTGCGCTCCGCATAAGACGGCCGGTTCTGTCAGGCTTCTGGCGGCTCGGGGTGAATGGTCACGCGATAGACCTGCGGAAATCTTTCCTTCACGCGGTCTTCCAGCGCCGCGGTGACATCATGTATCTGCGTGATGGGCAGCTGGCTTCGCATTGCGCAGTGGCAAGAAGCGAGAATGTGGTGATCCACTTGCCGCACCCGCACGTTGTGGGCATTCAGCAGTTCGTAATATTCGGCAGACAGCTGATGCAAAAAAGCCTCAATGGCACGGCCCAGATCGCGCAGGTCGCCCACGCTTTCCTCGGTCAAACTGATGTCCGTTCCCAGCGGCTCGATGTGGATGTTTACCTCGGTTGGTTCGTGGCGGAGCTGCCGGATGGCATCTTCCAGTTCGGTTGACTGGCCGTGCGCCTCTTTGAGGCTGAGATGCGGATCAACCTCAAGATGCAGCTCCACGAATAACTGCCCTTTGTTTTGCTGCGCCGAAAGATCGTGGATCGATAACCCCATTCGCTGAGCCACCGCACGAATCGAATCGAAAAACGGTTCGCCTTGTGGTGCGCGCGGTTCGGCGTGAACCACCGTGTCTGACGGCACGATTTCGCCGACTCGCTTTTCGATCGCGTCGCTCCAGGCATGGACCTGCTCAAGGCTGGCCGTGCGCGGCACGCTCACGGTAGCATCCACAAAATAGCGATTGCCGGCCCGGCGCAGCCGCACACGTTCTACCGAAAGCACGCCGTCCATTTTCCTGACCGCGGCCGCGATCTCCTCCTGCAGTCCCTCGGGAACTGCGTCGAGAAGTGCGTCCAGCGTGCGCTTGCCGAGCCGCGAACCTACCCACAGAATGACTCCCGCCACCGCAAGGCCGGCGAGCGCGTCGGCGTAGGCGAGCCATGGCATGTTCCACTTTTCGCCCGCCCACACCAGGCCAATTCCGGAGATGACCACCAGCGTGCTCCACACATCCGTGGAGAAATGAAGCGCATCGGCCTCAAGTGCTTCACTCGAGTATTTTTCCGCGACCTGGGAGAGTTTTCTGGCGCGCGTAATGTCAATCGCCAGCGCGCCCAGCAACACCACGATGGCGGCCAGGCTCGGCTGAATGTGCACGCTGTGGAAGAACAGCCGGTCGAACGCTTCGTAAATGATGTAAAGCGCTGTCAGCAGGAGCAGTCCGGTTTCGACGAAGGCGGAAAAATTCTCGAATTTGCCGTGGCCGTACGGATGACGTTCGTCAGCGGGCCGGTCGGAAACGCGCAGCGAGAGGAATGTGATTATGGCGGCGACCAGGTCCAACCCGGAGTGCAGTGCTTCGCTCAACACGCCCAAGCTGCCCGTGCGAACGACCAGAAATGTTTTGAGAGAAACCAGCAGCAGCGCCGAGCCCACGCTCAGCAAAGCCGCTCGCCGTTTTTCCTGTGTCTCCGTTGCGGGCAGGGCATCCATGGCCGCGTTCTAGACTACCTTAAGTTCTGCGTCAGACAAGCGAGGCAGGCTGCTACGATGTGCGGTTCGGTGAGAATTTCAAAGCGGCGGAATTAATACAGTAGCGCAGGCCGGTGGGCTCAGGACCGTCGGTGAAGACATGGCCGAGGTGCGCGTCGCAGAGCGTGCATTTCACTTCGCGGCGCAGCATCCCCAGACTGAAGTCGTCTTTTTCGCGGATGTTCTCGGGCGCAATCGCTTGCCAGAAACTCGGCCAGCCAGTGCCTGATTCGAATTTGGTGCTTGAACCAAAAAGTGCTGTCCTGCAGGCTGCACAGCGAAAAATTCCTGCTCGATGCTCGTGTAACAGTTCGCCCGTGCCCGGAATTTCTGTACCTGCCCGGCGTGTGACCGCGAATTGTGGCGCGGTAAGAATTTTCCGCCACTCGTCGAGTGGCTTGCGAACTTTACCCAGCCGCGCTTTTCCGGTTCGCTTCCCGTTGTCATCAAACTGAACGATTTCTACCGTTGCATTCGGGACTTCCGGCTCGTCGTGCGGCAACAGGCTGGAACTCGCGACATGGTCCAGCCCTGCGAACACAGCGACGGTCACCAATCCCGCAGCACCGAAAATCAATCCGCGACGCGTAAGTTCGTTCATCGAAGAAATGGTAGCGCCCGCCTTCAGCTTGCCCGCCGCAGGTAACGGCGCATTTCGCTATCTTAAACTGCGCGAAGCAGGCTACTTCGCGGTCATCGCCGGCGCAGGCAACAGCGGCGGCCGCTTCGGCTCGCCGCGCGCTCCGCGTACGTCCAATTCTTCAAACAGCAACGACGGCGCCACCACCGACGCCGGCAAGCCATTTTGCGCAGAACCAAACGCTCCCAGCGCTGTGCCGGCAAATCCCGCCACCTGCGTCTGCATGTAGTTGTACACAAACGGATCGTTCCCGATCGAGGTAACGTTGCGCAGCACGCGCGAATTCAACCCGGTGATGCGCGCGCCGCGAACAATTTCTTCGTGCCCGTCGGCCGGGTAAATCTTATAAACAAGAAGTG
>Ga0075424_100006040_pt1 | contig 11636 bp, 8 predicted proteins | sample SoiMethybrSBSTD3_FD_75301 | JGI IMG/M metagenome (GOLD analysis project Ga0075424, IMG submission 75301) | Bulk soil microbial communities from a Populus tree surrounding site in Tennessee, USA - Soil MetaG P. TD hybrid SBSTD3 | ecosystem: Environmental > Terrestrial > Soil > Tree plantation...
CTGGCAAATCACACCACGGGTGCTGACTGAGGCCCTGGCGGCCGGCGGCGCTGAAGCAAAGCGCGCATTCGATGCGATGATGGGCATGAAGAAGATTGACGTTGCCGCGATCAAAGCGGCACAGCGCGGCTGACGTTTCATCGCAAAAAAAATCCAGCATTGCTGCCGAGCGGGCCTACCGTCGGCATCGACAAGAGGCATCCGTCATCGACAAAGGCGCGCATAGCCCATCTTCGTGAGAGCGGCGATCCCAAAACTTCTAGGCTGATGTTCGCTACGAGGGTACCATCCTACGAAGTTCGGCGATCATCCTCGCAGTCCAAACCGAAAATGGCGGGTTCGATGGTGGGTCGGATCGAAGGGTGATTGTGCTTTACCTTTCAATGCTCCTTGGCCGACACTCCCTCCGCCAGACGGCCTTTTGAGCGACCCGAGACATAGCTGGGCCGGCTCCAGCACACTTGCACATCTGCAGCGCTGCCGGGCTCAGATCACCTCCTGCTCGTCAAAAAGGGCGAGCTCGGCGCGCGAGAGGCCAAGCTCACCACACAGGATCTCGACGTTGTGCTCGCCCAGGAGCGGTGCACGGCATGAGATCCGCCACGGCGAGGCGCTAAAGATGGCGGCCTCCCCCGGATAGACGAACGAGCGGCCGAGCTCGGGATGATCGACCGTCTTCCAGAAGCTACGGTCGCCGAGGTGAGCGTCCTCAGCCAAGTCCTCGGCCGCACGCACCGCGGCCCAAGTGAAGCCGCGCTCTTGCGCTGCATGATAGACCTCCTCGGCCGGCAGGCTGGCGATGAAATTCGCCACCACCTGGTCGATGATGTGGGACGTGCTCGCCTCGATCACCTTCGGATCTTGGTATTTCGGATCATCGAGATCGGCGGCCATGCCATAGGCACCGAGAAAGGCGGCCAGCTCCTTCATGTACCCCGGATTGAGTCGACCCGAGACGAGCGCGTTCACGTAACGGCCGTCTTTGGCGCAGAACTGCGTGCGTGGCGCCGGGCCCGGTGAATGATGGCGGCCAGTGTGACGTTTCAGAGTCTCGCCGCGGTAGATGTAGTTGGCGATCGCCGACTCGGTGGTGAGCGCGCAGGCCTCATGGATGGAGGCGTCGATGTACTGCCCTTCGCCCGAAACCGTGCGGTGCACGAGGGCCGCCATGATCGCCATGTAGGCGTAGTGGCCGCCCATGTGCCAGGCGTTACCGCCGCCGGGTGCGATCGGCGGCGCGCCGGGCACGTCCTCCTCGTCGTATCCGCAAGACGCCATTTCACCGCCCGCCGCCATGTGCACGAGATCGCTGCTTTTGTAGTCGCGCCACGGGCCAGTCTGACCGAAAGGTGTGAGCGAACACACGATTAGACCGGGATTGTCCGTCCTGAGCGCATCGTAGCCGAGCCCAAGCTCGATGAGCCGCCCCGGCGCCCACGTCTCGAGGATGACATCGGCGCCCGCTGCCAGCCGCCGGAACAGCCTGGCCCCTTCCGCCCGCTCGAGATCGAGCGTGATGCCGCGCTTCGAGGTGTTGTAGTACCAGAACGTGAGGCTGCGATCAGGATGCGGCACGTCGTCAAGGAACGGACCGACGCGGCGCACGCCGCAGCCCATTGGCGGCTCGATCTTGATCACGTCGGCGTCGTGATCGGCGAGCAGCTTGCCGCAGAACTGACCCTTCTCGTCGGCAAGCTCCAGCACGCGCAGGCCGGCGAGCGGCCCGGGTAAATTGTCGGGCGATTTCGCCGGTGCGCTCATTTGAGCATGTCCTCCAGATAATCGAAGAGTGGCCGCTTCGTCGGCCAGAACGTGCCGTCGCCAAAGCCTTCGCGCAGTTCATCCCGGCTGCAGCCGAGCAAGCCCTCGACAATCTCGGCCGTGTGTTGACCGATCAGCGGGCTGGCGCAATGATTGAAGGCCGGCGTCGCCGACAGCTTGAATGGCGCGTTCTGAACCTTGCGCCGGCCCAGCATCGGATGGTCGAGCTCCCGGTACATGCCGCGGTGGCGCAGCTGCGGGTCGTGCTCGACCCGGTCCTCGGCACTTTGGACGGCCATGGCGCGCACGCCGGCGGCCTGGCAGCACGCGGTGATGTCGTACTTGTCGAGCCTGCCCGTCCAGGCCTCGATGTCGCGGTCGAGTGCCTCCTGGTGCTCGAGCCGGCCGCTGTTCGTAGCGTAGCGCTCATCGCGTGCCCACACCGGTGCGCCCATGACTTCGACGAGCCGCCGCCATTCCTCGTCCGAGTGGCACACGATCACGCACCAATCGTTGTAGCCGCTGGGATGGGTGCGGTAGGTGTTGTGTGGGGCGACGATGGGCCCGCGGTAGTTGTTGAGAAGCGGCGTACCCGGCCAGTGCGCACGGTTGCCCGGCGGGAAGCCCGCACGGCTAGTGCGCCGGCCATTGACCGTGAAGTCGAGCAGGGCGGGGCCGTTGAGCGGCACGCTAGAGACCATCTGCGACTGATCGATGTGCTGGCCTTGGCCGGTGCGATTGCGGTGATAGAGGCCGGTGAGCGCACACATGGCCCCATACATGCCGCCGGTGTCGTCCATGTAGGACCAGCCCCAGCCGGCGGGCGGCTTACCGGGTAGGCCCGAGAGGTGCGTGAGGCCGGAGGCCGCCTGCGCGATAGGTCCGAACGTCGTGTAGTGGTGGTTGCGGCCGGTGTGGCCGTAGCCCGACATCGAGACGTAGACGAGGTCGGGCTTGATCCGACGCAGCTCCTCCCAGCCGAGCCCCCAGTTCTGCAGCACACGCGAGCTGAAGTTCTCGATGACAATATCGGAGATGGCGATCAGGCGCTTAGCGAGCGCGAGGCCCTTGGGCCTGCGAACGTTGAGGGTGAGACTCTTCTTATTGACGTTGGTGTCATTGAAGTTTCCGGACGTATTGAGGTTGACCTCCAGATCCTGCGGCGTCGTCGAGGAGGGCAGACGCCCGCGCTCGCTCTCGGGCCACTCGATCTTGATAATCTCGGCTCCGAGCGCGCCGAGCCAGCGCGTCGCCCAGGGGCCGGCCCTCACCCAGCTGAAATCGACCACGCGAATGCCGTCGAGTGCGCGCCGCTGCACCATGAGCTTGGCAATCCCCACGCTGGAGGGCGGGATCAATAGTACACCGCCCGCCCGGCGCCCCCGGTCGCAGCGATCACCTCCCCGGTCACAGCCCAGGCCTTCTCCGACGCCAGGAAGGCGGCGAGGAACGCGATTTCGGAGGCGTCGACCATGCGGCAGATGGCATTGCCGCGCGGCGAGTCGGGTGCGAAGTCTCGGCGTTCGGCCTCCTCCGGCGACACGCCAAGCTCGGCTGCTCGCGCCGCCACCAGGCGCGGCGTCCGCTCGGTCCGCGTGGTGCCGGGATGGATGCAGTTGACCGTGATGCCGAGGCGCCCGAACTGCACCGCCAGCGTCTTCGTCATGTGCACCATAGCGCCGTTGCGGGCGCCGCCGCTGAGATTGCCCGCATTGCGCGCATTGGCGCCGCTGATGTTGATGATGCGGCCCCAGCGCTGATTCTGCATGAGCGGCAGGACGGCGCGCGAGCAGCGCAGTGCACCGACATATTTGATGTTGAAGTCCTGGATTAGGTCCGCGTCGACGACCGTCTCTATCGGACCGATGGCCGTGGCGGATCCGCCGGGGGCAGAGCCACTGTTGACGAGGATATCGACGCCGCCCATTTGCCCCGCGGCCTCGGCAACCATCTGATCGACTTGGGCCCGGCTCGTCACGTCGGCTACTAGCGGGATAATGCGCCGGTTTGTCTCGGCCGCAAGCTCCCGCGCGGTTGCGGCGAGATCGGTCTCAGTACGCGCGATGATCGCTACATCGACGCCTTCGCGTGCCAGCTCTCGAGCAATGGCCTTGCCGATGCCGCGGCTGCCGCCGGTCACGATCGCATGCTTCCCTTGCAGTCCGAGGTCCATGACACATCCTGCTCCGCGCTGCTTCGAACGAGGCCGTATCGAACATGCTCCCAAGAAAACGCCCGCAGGACAAGGGTACCTGCAGCCGATCGTTATGGCCGCTCATAGCCCAGTGACGGAGCGCCGTGTCGGCCTATGCGAGGCTCTTCCCGCTGGGTAGGGTTCCAGGGCAATCCAATCCATGGAGGCAATATACCCACCGAGAGCATGAACCATTGCCTGCAGATGCCAGCAGGCACAGGGGCGGCACCGACTGCTTTCTGACATCGCTGTCGCAACGACGCGAAGGAGCGAATCGCATGATCATAGACCGCCAAGCTTTTGTCTCCGGCACAGCTGTCGTTGCCGTTGCACCAGTCGTCGCGCCGTTGTTTCGAACGAATATCCCCGCCGCTTTCGGCTTCGGCACGCAGTAGGCGGGCTCGAGAGGCATTGTCGCGATTACCAAGGTGGTTCGGCGCGCTGGTTACGATCTTGGCGCGTGCGGTGCCAGCTAGGCTGCGCCACATATCGCAAATACCCAGCTGGCCCCCGTCGAGCTTGCCCCCACTGCTTCGAGGAGTTGTTGTTGCGGTCTGCTATTTTGTATTTGCGAAAGTCTCTCTGACGCTGGCATCGCTTCATCCCAGTGCGAGCCCCGTGTGGCCTCCGAGCGGGTTGGCACTTGCGAGCCTCCTCTTGTGGGGAAATGGGTTGTGGCCTGCCGTTGCAGCGGGGGCATTTGTGGCCAACGCCACGACTTTTGGCTCGCTGTCCACGTCGGTGCTGATTGCGGCAGGCAACACGCTCGAAGCACTTATAACCGCCGCACTGCTAAAGCATTTGAAAGCCTCAACGCAGCTGTTTGAAGATCCACCCCAAGTCGTCTTATTCGTTTTCCTCACTCTCCTACCTGGAACGATGATCAGCGCCACCATGGGAGTGGGTAGTCTGGTGCTCGCTGGTTATGCCGAGCCCGCGAAGTTCGCTAGCATTTGGCTTACGTGGTGGCTTGGAGACGTGGGTGGCAAGCTGCTCGTCACTCCATTTCTCATGCTCTGGGCCAACAGCAGCCTCAAGGGTATGGGTCGTGCTGAGTTGCAACGCCTAGCGCAGCTACTGGGGCTCACGCTCGTTGTCGGCCTTGTCGCCTTCAGTCCCTTACTTCAGCAAACCGCCGCGCGCGGCCCGTTAGGATTTGTTGCGATTGGTCCGCTGCTGTGGGCTGCGCTGCGCTACAATCAACGGGATACGGCAACCGTTGCCCTCATGCTGTCCGCCTTCGCGATCTGGGGAACCCTGTCGGACGGAGGACCGTTTGCGCGGCCGAATTTGAATGATTCGTTTTTGCTCACGATGGCGTTCGTGATCAGCACAGCGGTGCCTAGCCTAGTGTTAAGTGCGGACGTGGCCGCGCGGCGGCTTAGCGAAAAACGCCATCGCGCACTGGTCGAGCATGCAAGCGACATCGTCGCAACCTTGGATTTGGATTTGCGGTTCACTTCGGTAAATCCAGCGATCGAGCGCATTCTGGGCTTTGCGCCTGCCAAGGTGGTTGGGACGTCTCTTCGCAAGCCGGTACCACAGGAGCAACTCCACACGTACGCCGAGATGCTGGATCGAAAGCTTCAAGGGGAACCTAGCACTCAGTACGAGGTCGAGATACTCACAAAGGCCGGCGCGCGACGGATACTTGAAGTGAATTCGAAGCTGATTGCCGACGCAACAGGCAAGCCCATCGCGATTCACGCAATCGCTCGGGACATTACGGAGCGAAGAGAAGCAATGCAGGCAGAAGCACAAGTGGCCGAGCTCGATCACCGCGTCAAGAACGTCCTCGCCACTGTGATCGCTGTTTCGCAACGCACGCGGGACGGTCGTACCTCTATGGACGATTTTCTCAGCGCCTTCGACGGTCGCATACAATCGATGGCCGACGCGCATTCCTTGCTGAGCGGCGGCCGCTGGCAGGGTGTCAATCTCGCTCAATTGGTCCACCAGGAGCTTGCACCATGCATGGCGCCACTCAACACAAAGGTCGATGGTCCCGATATTGTGCTCACGCCAGACGCAACCCAGCCAGTCGCGCTGGTGCTGCATGAGCTCGCGACCAATGCTGCTAAATATGGGGCGCTTTCGAGCCCGAAGGGCCACGTAAGCGTGCAATGGCGTCAACAGACGAGCGGACACGCTCCGGGAACATTGGTGCTCGACTGGAAAGAGACGGCCGGCCCGCCGATCCCGGCATCGATCTCACCAGGCTACGGTACGAGTGTCATCAAGGAACTCATGCCCTACGAGCTCGGCGGCGCTGTCGACCTGGTGTTTGCTCCGGAGGGAGTCAAGTGCCGGCTGGAAATTCCCCAGAAGTGGTTGAAGGATGCTAATCGCCCTCTCAGCTAGTCTGCCGAAGATCCAGGCCGGAAACTTTGGCGCCGCGGCGATGGAGAATGGTGATGCGTGACCGAATATTGATTGTGCGAGCGATTGCTAGCGTTCTTGCTGTTGTTGTGCTTTCGTTCGCTGTTTCGGCAAGAGCGCAGGATTCGCCTCGGATCGGATTAAAGATCCGTACATTGACGGCGGAGCTGCGCAAGCAGAACAATCTGCCAGAAGCAACAAAGGGCGCGCTCGTTACCGCAGTGACTGCGGGTAGCCCCGCCCAAGAGAGGGGAATTGTCGCGGGAGATGTCATTGTGGAGGCAGGGGGTAAGAAGGTTGATAAGGCACAGGCCGTTGCCAAGAGCATTGCGGCAGGATCCGCACAGGGAAGCGTTTCCTTCAAAGTCCTCAACAGCAAAGGTGAGCATCGCGACGTGACGGTGCCTGTCCCTAAAAAACCTGCTGTCGGCTCGACCCCGATCGTGCCGGGGCCTAAGTAGGGCGCATTGTCGTGATGCGAAAGGGGACCGAACAATCTTCGTTCGGACCACATCGACCTCATCACAATTTTCGTCGCTGAAGAGTCCTCGAGCTTCCCGGTTGCCCAGCACGAAGGCATGTTAGATGCCCTGATCGTGAAGCCCGAGCTGTAGGTGGCGTTTCCCGAAGCCCGGTTGCGGCAATGTTAAGCCGTCCAGATCAAGTCAAACTTTCCAGACCACCCCGGCGATCGACAGTGTTCTGACCACCAGCGGACGAGCGGATGCAAGGTAACCAAGCAAAATTCACTGCCATCCGTTGAGTATCGCTGGCGCCTCGCTGTCACTGGGCTTCAGCGTAGGCTCGCGTAGACTTCTACCGCGATGCCTCCGGGCTGCACAGGCTTGTCAAAGCGAAGGGGAATTGTGAAATGAAATGCCGCACCTCCTTCGGGTTTATTTTCATCCCAGATCTTGCCCCCATATGTCTCGACGATGGTGCGCGCGATTGACAATCCGAGGCCAGTTCCATGCGGCTTGGTCGTGTAGAACGTGTCGAAAATCTCGTCGATCGCCTGTTCTGGAATTCCGGGACCGGAGTCACTCACCACAACCTCAGCTTTGAAATCCGCGCGTATTGCCGTGCGAATGGAGACTCGGCGCGTATCTGAGGGGTTGTCGGCCATTGCATCCATTGCATTCGTTGCCAAATTCAACAGGATCTGCAGGGCATGGATCGGATCGGCGCTAACCAACAATGGCCGCCCCTTGTACCCTTCAGCAAGCAAGGCAACGTGTCTGTGATTGGCTTCAGTCGAAAGGATGCTCAACGCATCCTCAATCACCGCGTTCAGGTCGGTCTCTGGTTGAACCTCCGGAACGCTCGTGCGCTTCAGTAATTTTCCAAACTGCTTTATGATCGCCACGGCGTGGTTGTTGGCGCGGCTGATGTCGCTCACGGCTTCCCTTATCTTACCGAGTTCTAGCCGGTCCTTGCTCAGTAGGCTTTCTGCCCTTTGGGCATTGAGTGCAACGGCTAACGTTGGCTGGCCGAGGTCGTGCGCGAATGATGCCGATAGGGCACCAGCTTCGGCAGCGCGATTGAGATGCATCACCTCCAGCGAGAGTTTGCGCGAGCGTGTCTCGGCTCTTCGCCGCCTGAACCTCTCCATGACAAACCACGCGATCATTGCCGACTGTGCGAACAGCGCCAGGAGGATGCTTGTTATTTGCCAGCGGTAGCGTTCCCACGCCGTGGGCTCGCGAAAGAGGACCTCGCTCCCTAACGGCAGGCGGCTTTCGCTGATGCCCCAGCGCTGCATTCCCCGCCAGTCGAATTTCGGCCTGGAAAACTGGACGGATGGCGTTTTGATGTCACTCGCCTTCTCGCCCCCTAGGATGCGAATGGCAACGGCTGCTGTCTGCCGGCTGCTGTCGAGCACCGTGAGAAGCGGACCGCCGACTATCTCCCGGCCAAAGAAGGATGCGTCATAAGAAAAAATGGGTGCGTTGCTGACGGCATGAAGCCTCGCCAATGCCGTGTTCCCTTCGTGTACTGCACCCGCCACATCGACGATCATCAGCTCCCAGAAGATTGTGGAGTGAGGCGGGAGTGCCGCGGCGTGTTTGAGTAACTCATCGAAGGACAAATTATCGGTCCACGTAAATGAAACCCGGTTTGTCAGAGGCTTCACCGCTTTGCCAATCTCCTCCCTCCAGAACTTTTCAGACGAGGGAGGACCAGCCGGCCTGGATCTCCCCCGAAAGGGGGATAGGTGATTGCAAGGATCCCCGCCATTTCAACAGTCGCGAGCTGTCGAGAAGCTTCAGAACAAGGCGGCTTTGCTCCTGACTAGGTTAGGTGCGGATTGTGCTGCGGCTCAGGCTAATTCGAAACGATCCGAATTGAGAGGGGTTGTGGCAGAGCCGAGCATTGCCGCCGTATCGGGCGCCGAGCCACAATCCCATACCCCGGGTGACGTCCATAATCTGTCTCGGGAGGCCATCGAGGCCCTTCCCTTTGCAATCTATATGACGGACGCTGAAGGTCGCATCACCTTCTACAACGAGGCTGCAGCCGAGCTTTGGGGTTGCCGCCCCAAGTTGGGAGACAGCAAGTTCTGCGGCTCTTGGAAGCTCTATGGGCAGGACGGCACGCCACTGCCCCATGATCAGTGCCCAATGGCCATTGCGCTGAAGCAGAAGAAACCGATCCGAGGCATGGAGGCCATAGCTGAGCGCCCGGACGGCACGCGCTTTCCTTTCATCCCCTATCCAACTCCGCTTTTCGACGCGTCCGGAAAATTGACCGGTGCCGTCAACATGCTTGTCGATATCAGCGAACGCAAACGGGCTGAAGGGATTCTCGCCGCACGCGAGGCGCAGCTCGCCGTTTTCGTGGAGCACGCACCAGCAGCGATTGCGATGTTCGATCGCGACATGCGCTACCTCGCCCTCTCGCGTCGGTTCGTCGCCGATTACCGGCTCCCTCCACTCACACAGCTCATAGGACGCTCGCATTACGAGATGTTTCCCGACATCCCAAAGCGATGGCACGACATACATGCCCGTGTGCTAACTGGAGAGGAGCTGTCGCATGATGAGGACTCGTTCCCATGTCAGGACGGTCGTACTGAATGGGTGCGTTGGTTGATGACACCCTGGCGCAGCGTTGACGGAAGTGTCGGCGGCGCGCTTTTGTTCGCCGAGGTAAGGACGGAGCAGGTTGAAGCGCGGCGCGCGCTAGCTGAAAGTGAGGCGCGGTTCCATGCGGCCTTCGAAAACGCGGCGGTCGGCGTTGTCCTTGTCGATCCCCAAGGATCGCTATTACGGGTCAACGACATTTTCGCCCGCATGCTTGGCTATTCCACCGAGGAACTCGGGACGAAGAGCTTCCAGGACATCACACACCCGGACGATCTGGCAGCAAATCTCTCCGTTTTGAAGAAGACGCTCGCGGGCGACGCCAATAGCTATTGCATCGAGAAACGCTATGTCCGCAAGGATGGCGGCATCGTCTGGGCAAGTCTCACCGTCGGCTGCGTGCGCAAGCATGACGGTGAGGTCGACTATTTACTTTCCGTAATTGAGGACATTACCGACCGCAAGCTTGCCGAGGCGCGCCTGGCGGAACACAATGAACAACTCGATCTCGCTGGAAAGGTCGCCCGGATTGGCACATTCACCTATGATCATGCCACCCAGCGATTGCAGCTGTCACCAGGTTGTGCGGTCATTTACGGGCTACTGCCCGAGAGCGCGCTCGAGATGTCGCGCGAGGATTGGCGTGCACTGGTGCATCCCGACGATTTGGGGCGGCTAGACAGTATCGCTGATCACGCATTCTCCAAGGGAGAAACGGAGTTCGTCCTGGAATTTCGCATATTGCGCCACGGGGAGGTGAGGTGGATCGAGTCGCGGGTTCTCGTCTCATACGATGAACTCGGGCGGCCGGTGCGAAGGATCGGCGCCAATATCGACGTTACTGAGCGCAAACGGGCAGAACAGGCACTGGCCGAGCGCAACATACAGCTTACCCTGGCAGCAAAATCGGGCCTCGTTGGTACCTACGCGTATGACGCTGACACGGAGATCATGCACATCTCTGCCGGCTATGCCGCCATCCATGGTTTTCCCGAAGGCACTACGCAGATAATACGCAGCCAATGCCTGGCTGGGGTGCACCCCGACGACATAGATAGAGTGGAGCGGCTCCGCAGGGAGGCGTTTCGTGAGTGCCGGCGCGAATATAACGTAGAATATCGCATCATTCGCCCTGTTGGCGAATTGCGATGGGTCGAGACGCGTTATTTCTTTTCCTATAGCGCCGAAGGACACCCGGACCGCGTCGTCGGCGTCAGCATCGACATTACCGAGCGCAAACAGGTGGAAGAACAGCAACGCATTTTGCTGGCCGAGCTCGACCATCGCGTCAAGAACGCACTCTCGACCGTCAGCGCTGTTGTTTCCCACACCCAGCAGGGGAGCAGGTCGGTCGCTAGTTTCGCTGCGGCCCTCAAGGGACGCATTCACTCGATGGCCACAACACACGAGCTATTGAGCGCCCGCCGCTGGCAGGGCATATCGTTAACAGCGCTGGTCCGGCGCGAGCTCGCCCCCTATGCCACCCGCACCAACACCGAAATCAAAGGCGCTGACACCTTGCTGAAACCCGAGGCGGGCCAGGCGATGGCAATGGTACTGCATGAGCTTGCCACCAACGCCGCAAAGTACGGTGCACTCTCTACTAAGACTGGTCGCGTGTTGATCCGGTGGGACCGGCAGCTAAACGGGCGCCTAGGGTCTCATCTGGTATTCGAATGGCAGGAAATCGGCGGGCCCCCTGTCGTCACCCTCGGCAAATCCAGCTATGGGACGACCACAATTCGTGACCTGATCCCCTACGAGTTTGCCGGTAAGGTTGACCTTGTGTTCGCTCCGGAGGGGGTTCGGTACCGGCTGGAACTTCCCGCGGACTGGGTTGGCAAATCGCCAGGTTCTTCAGAGAGCAGCGCGCATCAGCACAGAACCGGAGAAGCTTGAATTAAGCCGGCCTGAGCAAAATGCGCCGTCAAGTGCTTGCTTCGAGCGAGTTGACCCTCGGCGTCGGATCTGCGGATCGGTCCGGGGAGCCGCTCACAGCTCCAACTTAAAGGCCTCGTGCAACCGCACGAAAGATTGCCGCCTTTTTGCTGAAAGTCCGGCTCGTCCCGTTGCCAGTGGACGTCCCCCAAAGGCATCCGTCTAGAGCTGAATGACGAGCCCGTCATGGGCACATTGTTCGGGGACGTTGTCGAGATTGGCGAGCATCTCGCGGCCGAGATGCGTGAGGACAACGCGCTTGGCTCTGATTTCGGCCCGGT
>Ga0075424_100006041_pt1 | contig 11633 bp, 6 predicted proteins | sample SoiMethybrSBSTD3_FD_75301 | JGI IMG/M metagenome (GOLD analysis project Ga0075424, IMG submission 75301) | Bulk soil microbial communities from a Populus tree surrounding site in Tennessee, USA - Soil MetaG P. TD hybrid SBSTD3 | ecosystem: Environmental > Terrestrial > Soil > Tree plantation...
CAGGCGTGCCAGCGTCGATATCATGAGCGAGGCATCGTCGCCATCACGCTCTAGGATTCCGACATTTTCATTTAGCATGTTTCACTCGTATGCTAAAGGTTCCGATTCGTTAGACGCGGTCCTGGAGAAACCGGCTGATGTCCAATTCAAAACGAACTCCTTTGTACGAGGTCCACAAACGTCTTGGAGCACGCCTGATTCCATTTGGTGGCTGGGATATGCCCGTAGAATACAGCGGCATCGCCAACGAGCATCGCGCGGTGCGCACGGCGGCGGGCCTGTTCGACGTCAGCCATATGGGAGAGTTCGAGATCCGCGGGCCTCAGGCTCTCAACCTTATCCAAACGGTGACGACCAACAACGCGGCCCTGCTTGCCGACGGACAGGCCCAGTACTCCGCTATGGCGTACCCGTCGGGTACCGTCGTCGATGACCTGCTGGTCTACCGCCGCGGCCCGGAAGACTATCTGCTCGTTGTGAATGCCGCGAACATCGAGAAGGATTTTGACTGGATTCAGTCGCACAATCGTTTCAACGCCACCCTGAAAAACATAAGCGACGAAGTCACATTGCTGGCCGTCCAGGGACCCAATTCGGCCCGTATCCTGCAATCATTGACGGGTATTCGGCTCAGCGACATCGACTACTACCACTTTGCCAAAGGCAAGGTGCTGGATGCCGATGCAATCGTCTCACGTACTGGATACACTGGTGAGGACGGTTTCGAGATTTACTTCTCTCCGAAGCATGCCGAAGCGATCTGGAATTCAATAGTCAAGGAGGGCCAGCCGCACGGCCTCGTTCCGGCGGGCCTCGGTGCGCGAAATACGCTGCGGCTAGAAGCAAAGATGCTTCTGTATGGCAACGACATGGATGAAACCACAACACTGCTCGAAGCTGGATTGGGTTGGATCGTCAAACCGGAGAAAGGTGATTTCATCGGCCGCGATTCTCTCGTCAGTCAAAAGCAGCAGGGGGTCAACCGTAAGCTCGTCGGCTTCGAAATGCTAGGGCGTGAGATCGCCCGTGACCACTATCCAGTCTTCGTTGACGGCCGAGAAGCCGGGCACGTCACCAGCGGGTCGCCGTCGATCACCCTGAACAAGAACATCGGCCTCGCTTATGTTCCGGCGGAAAATGCGGCGATGGGAACGCGATTCCAGGTTTCGGTTCGCAACCGGCTGTGTGATGCCGAGGTTGTAAAAACGCCTTTCTATAAGAGGACAGAGAATTCATGAGCCCAGAGGACCGGCTTTATACAAAGGAACATGAGTGGCTGAAGCTTGACGGCGACATCGGAACGGTCGGCATTACCGATCACGCCCAGGACGCGCTCGGCGACGTCGTGTACGTCGAGTTGCCAAAGGTTGGCGACAGGCTGACCGCCGGGCAGACTTTCGGAACCGTTGAATCGGTCAAAGCCGTCTCCGAGTTATTCACCCCGGCTTCCGGCGAAGTCGTCGAGATCAATGCAGGCCTGAGTGACGCAACCGAAACCATCAACAAAGATCCCTATGGCGCGGGTTGGATGATTAGAGTCCGCCTCAGCAATAAAGGCGAAACGTCGAAGCTGATGTCCGCCGCGCAGTACGAAGACTATACGAAGGACAGTTGATCCACTGACCAATGAGATATATCCCGAGTTCTAATACCGACCGGCAGGAGATGCTGGCTGCAATCGGTGTCGATTCGATCGAGCAACTCTTTTCGGGAATTCCTGAAAGATTGCGGCTACGGCGATTGCTGGATATTCCCCGGGCTCTCAGTGAACCGGAACTGCTGGAGTATTTCCGAAGCCGCGCGGCGCGGAATGCGAGCGATTTCGTTTCGTTTGCGGGTGCTGGAGTTTACCGTCACCACATTCCCATCATTATCGATGCCCTGGTCTCACGTTCGGAGTTCTTCACCGCTTACACGCCATATCAGGCGGAAATTTCTCAGGGCACGCTGCAGGCGATATTCGAGTTCCAAACCTACATCACGCAGCTCACGGGCATGGATGTATCGAACGCCTCGCTCTACGACGGAAGCACGGCCGTGGCCGAAGCGGTTCTGATGGCGCAGCGTGTGACGGGAAAGAAACGCTTCCTCATCGCCAAAACAGTTCATCCCGAATACCGCGCGGTGATTCAAACCTACGTGAAGAACCTCGGCATCGAAGTCGAATTGATCGACTACACGGAGGACGGCCGCCTCGATCTCGCAAAACTGAACAGCGCGATTCGGAACGACGTGGCTGCCGTGGTGGTCCAGTCGCCGAATTTCTTCGGAAGCATCGAAAACACGAACGACGTTGCAGCGATTGCGCAGAAGCATGAAGCGCTTTCGATCGTGAATGTGTGCGAGGCCGTATCGCTCGGCATTCTGAAGCCGCCCGCTGCGGACATCGTCTGTGGAGAGGGCCAGGCGCTGGGCGTCCCTGAAAGTTTCGGCGGGCCGCATGTGGGATTTCTCGCTACGCGTGAACGCTATCTTCGACAGATGCCTGGGCGTTTGATCGGCATGGGCAAGGATTTTTCCGGCCGGCGCGCATTCGTCATGACGCTGACGACGCGGGAACAGCATATCCGGCGCGAGAAAGCGACTTCCAATATCTGTACGAACCAGTCACTGTGCGCCTTGATGGCGACGATTTATCTCTCGACGGTCGGTCCGAAAGGATTACGGGAGATCTGTGAACACAACATCCTGAAAACGGATTATGCCGTGAATCAGATCAAGAGCCGAACAAGACACCGCGTCCTGTTCCCCGCGCCTCGGTTCAATGAATTTGTCGTCGAATTTGTAGGTGACTATCGACTGCGAGAAAAGCGGCTGATCCAAAACAAAGTCGTTCCGGGCGTTCCCCTTGGGCGGTTTTACCCCGAACTCGGCAATGCCCTGCTCGTCTGCATTACCGAGACCGCCCGTAAGGAGCACATCGACGCTCTTGTCAGAGGACTCGAATGAACAACGGCCATACACGAGTCGCAACTCACATAACGATCAATGAACGGCTCGTGTTCGAAGAAGGTTCGGCAGGGCGACGCGGCTTTAACCTTCCGGAACTGGACGTTCCAACAAAGGATGTTTCGTCGTTGATAGACTCTGCGCTTTTGCGCGACACCATTCCGGGTATGCCGGAGCTTAGCGAGGTCGACGTCATTCGCCATTTCACACGATTGTCGACCTGGAATTACCACATCGATCTTGGGCTCTATCCCCTGGGTTCTTGCACGATGAAGTACAACCCGAGGATCAATGAAAAGATGGCGCGGCTGGAAGGCTTCGCGCTGGCACACCCGTTTATGCCGGCCGAATTAATTCAAGGCGCCCTCGAGGTGCAGAAGACTCTCGAAGCTTGCCTGGCGGAGATCAGCGGTATGGATGCTGTGAGTCTGCAGCCAGCCGCGGGAGCACACGGAGAGCTTACGGCGCTGTTGATGATCCGCGCCTACCACGACTCGAAGGGCCGGCCGCGGAAGAAGGTGTTGATTCCGGATTCCGCGCATGGGACGAATCCGGCCAGCGTCACGATCTCCGGCTACACGGTCGAGAATATTCCATCAAACAAGCGCGGGACCGTCGATCTCGAGCATCTCCGGAAGGTCGTCGACCAGGACGTCGCTGCGATCATGATCACGAACCCCAACACACTCGGCGTTTTCGAAAGCGAGATAGCGGAGATCGCCGAAGTCATGCATTCGCATGGCGCGCTCGTGTACATGGACGGCGCCAATCTGAATGCGATGATGGGTATTACACGGCCTGGGGATTTCGGCATCGATGTGCTCCACATCAATCTGCACAAGACATTCACCACACCGCACGGCGGCGGCGGACCCGGCAGCGGTCCGATCGCTATGAAGAAGATCCTCGAGCCGTTCGTGCCATACCCGGTCGTCAGCAAGAAACCCGACGGCACCTATGCCTTCGATTACGACCGGCCGCAGTCCATCGGAAAGGTAAAGGCGTACAGCGGCCAGTTCGGAATGCACGTTCGTGCGCTTTGCTACATCTTGGCAAACGGGCCGGAGGGTCTGAAGGAAGTCTCCGAAGTCGCGGTGCTGAACGCGAACTACATTCGCGCGAGGCTGAAGGAAGCCTACGCGCTGCCGTACGATGCGCCTTCGCTTCACGAAGTCGTGTTCTCAGACCGCAATCAGGCGAGGAAAGAAGTGCGTGTCGGCGATATCGGGAAACGGCTCATGGATTACGGCTTTCATCCGCCCACGGTGTCTTTCCCGCTTATTGTTCCCGGCGCGATCATGATCGAGCCTACCGAGACCGAGAGCAAACAGGAGATCGACGCCTTTATCGAAGCCATGCTCGCCATCGCGAGGGAGGCGGAAGAAAACCCCGATCTCGTGAAGGGTGCTCCCCACTCCACACGCATCAGCCGCATCGACGAGGCGGCCGCGGCCCGCAGGCCCGTCCTCCGCTGGAAACCGGAATAGTAGCCGCGGATTACGCAGATTACACAGATTGAATCGGCGTAATTCGCGTAATCCGCGGATCAACGACGTAAAGCCGCGCGAATCGAACATGGTCACCTTTTTCGTTGACCCATACGATCGCCTCCTCCTAGACTCCTTCGCTAGATTCTTTGGAAGTTGAAGCAGTTCAGAAAGCACATTTTTTGGAGGAGGAAAGATGAAGAAAGCAATCTTCTCGGTACTTGCAGTGATGCTTGTGCTGGCGATGACCTGCACCACTACTTGGGCGCAGGCAACCGCACAGATCACGGGCACGGTGAAGGACCAGACTGGAGCGGTCCTGCCAGGCGTGGAAGTCACGGCGACGCAGACCGACACTGGTATCGCGCGAACCGCCGTGACAAATGAGACCGGTTCCTACGTTTTATCGAATCTCGCGATTGGTCCATATCGGCTCGAAGCGACACTCCCGGGATTCCGGACGTATGTACAGACCGGCATCGTGCTGCAGGTCAATGACAACACCGCCGTCAATGCGACGCTGGAGGTCGGTCAGGTCAGCGAACAGGTCCAGGTTGAGGCGAACGCGACTCAGGTGGAGACGCGAAGCGTGGGTGTGGGCCAGGTTGTTGAGAACGCGCGTATTCTCGACCTGCCGTTAAACGGACGGCAGGTGATCGATCTGCTTGGACTAGCCGGTGGCACCGTGCCGGCGCCCGTCAACAACGGCAACAGTCGAGACTCCTTTACCTCAACCCAATTTTCGGTGGCAGGCGGGCTGAACGCCGGAATCACATACACGCTGGACGGCGCTCATCATCAGAATCCTCAGGACAACAGCTACCTGGCTATGCCGTTTCCGGATGCGCTGCAGGAATTCAAGCTTGAAACCAGCGGAACCTCGGCCGATAAGGGCATGAAAACCGCGGGGGCAGTCAGTCTTGTAACCAAGTCCGGAACGAACCAAATCCACGGTGACCTTTTCGAATTCGTTCGAAATGGAAAGTTCAACGCGCGCAATGCATTTGCTACGCGCCGCGACACCATCAAGCGCAATCAGTTCGGCGGCACGATCGGCGGGCCGATTAAGGAAAACAAGCTATTTTTCTTCGCCGGTTATCAGGGGACGACAATCCGTCAGGACCCATCGGACGAAACCGCGTTTGTTCCGACCGCCGCTATGCTTGCGGGCGACTTCACGGCGTTTGCGTCGGCGGCCTGCAACGGAGGACGCGCGACCACGTTGTCTGCTCCATTTGTCGGCAATCGTGTCGACCCGGCGCTGTTCAGCAAGCCTGCGTTGAAGCTCACGAGCAAGATGCCGACCACCCAGGATCCGTGCGGCAAAGTGATCTTCGGCAGCCCGGTCAGAACCAACGACCATCAGACCGTCGGCAAGATCGACTACCAGTTGAGCTCAAACCATTCGATCTTCGGCCGGTACCTGCTCGAGAGCAAGGTCACGCCTGCGTCGTTTGATCTGAACCATAACCCCCTGAGCCTCGGCACGCAGGTGAACGCGCTGGCGCAGGCGTTCACGATCGGGGATACCCGGTTATTTGGCCCGACGATGGTCAACTCGTTTCGTCTGACCGCGAACCGCATTGCCGACGGTAAGTTCGAGCCGGACTCGATGAAATCGGAAAATATCGGTCCCACAGGTCTGGGAGTCCAGGCATTCGCGTATTCGCCGTACACCTCCAATTTCAACGTCACCGGTGGTTTCAGCTTTTCGTCACATGGAGGCGCGACGAGAAGCGCCATTTTTGCCGCGAGCGATGATTTCAGTATCGTTCACGGGGATCACCAGATGGCTTTTGGCGGAAACACGTCGTTGATGTACGCCAATTCCTATTCCGGTCAATATCACTTTCCATTCGTCTTCAATGGCCAGAAAACAGGCCTCGGACTCAGCGATTTCCTGATGGGGAACGTGTCGACAACATCCAACGGTCCGGTGGCGCCGAAGAACAAGCGGGCCAACACGGTTTCGATATTTGCGTCCGATGTGTGGAAGGTAAACCAGAAGTGGACGCTGTCCTATGGCGTCCGCTGGGAGCCTTATTTCCCGATCCAGGACCTTAAGGGCGGGCCGATTCACTACGATCACGATGCGTTCGTGAAAGGTATCCGAAGCACCGTGTTTGATACCACGCCGCCGGGCGTCTTCTTCCCCGGCGACCCTGGATTCCACGGCAAAGAAGGTCAGGATATTAAGTGGACCAACTTTTCGCCGCGCCTGGGTTTTGCCTGGGATGTCAACGGCGACGGCCGCACATCCATCCGCGCATCAGCCGGAAGGTTTTACGATTTCCCGCATACGCAATACCAGAATCTGGCAACCGCGGCGCCGTACTTTCCACGCTTCGCTGTCAACGATGTGGATCTGCAATTCCCGTGGAGGAACTATCCGGGCGGAGATCCATTCCCGCTGCCCTATGGAAGCGCGGTCGGGCGGAATGCGCCGTGGGTTCCATTTTCGCTTGTGAATGTGGTGGCATACGACTCACCGAACATGCAGGCCACTCAATGGAACTTGACCATTCAAAAACAGGTTGCCGACTGGGTCGTGTCAGCTGGATATCTCGGCACGCATACCATCCACATCTGGTCGACCAAACAAAGCAACCCTTCCGTGTTTCTTGGAACGGGTCCGTGCACTCTATCAACGGGAACCGGCTTTATCAGTTTTCCCAATTGTGGGACGACAGCGAGCGCCGATTACCGGCGTGTACTGATGCTCGAGGATCCGGTGAAAGGCCAGTTCTATGGCTACATGCCGACGATCGATACAGGCGGTACCGCCAGCTACAACGGTATGATCCTTTCCGCCCAGCGCCGCGCAGCCCGTGGCGTGACTCTCAATGTCAACTACACCTGGTCCCATTGCATCACCGATCCTTCCGGCGAAACAGTTGCGATTGGCACATCCAGCAACACCGGGTGGTTGGACCGCCATTCCGAACGGGGCAACTGTGCGACGGCATCCAGCGACCGGCGGCACATCCTCAACGCGTCCGGTGTGGCGTCAACGCCGCAGTTCGCGAATGCAACCCTGCGCGTATTGGCATCCAACTGGAGATTCTCACCGATCGTGAAGGTAATGACCGGATCGTACCTCAACATCACGACCAGCACGGATCGCGCATTGAACGGTACACCGAACCAGAAAGTGAATCAGATTCTGGAGAACCCGTACGGCGACAAAACGCCGGGCAATTACCTGAATCCGAGAGCGTTCGCGCAACCCGCGAACGGTACAATTGGAACCATCGGCAGAAACAGCATTGCAGGTCCGGGCCTATGGCAGTTCGATATAGCCGTCTCCAGGACATTCCAGCTTCGTGAGCAGCAGAAGCTGGAATTCCGGGCGGACGCCTTCAACGTTACCAACTCTTTCCATCCGGGAAATCCGACAGTCAATCTGAACAGCGGTAATTTTGGTCAGATAACGGCAACGGCAACGGGAGGGGATCCGAGAATCATGCAGTTCGCTTTGAAGTACATCTTCTGAGATTAGCCGCGAATTACGCCAATGACGCGAATGGGCGCCGGAACGTTCCGGCGCCCATTCGCGTCATTGGCGTAATTCGCGGCTTATTGTCTAGCTCTGGACCCACTTGATCGGATTGCCGGTGCCGTCGTCAGTTCCCTTGATGTACCAGTCTTTGCCGAGTGGGTCATTAATCATGTCCGTCTTGAAATCGAATGGTCCCTGGAACTCCATGTACAGGAGTCCGGTCTCGGTTGCCTTCAGCTGGTGCCACTCTTCGCACGGAATCAGAACCAGATCGCCAGGGCCGAGAGGAAGTGTCTTTCCTGCATCGTCGTCAACGGTCGCCGTCCCTTCAAAGATCATATAGAAGTGAACCGAACCCTCCTTGTTTGTGGCTGTCCGGTTGTGGCGATGACGTGGAGCGTAGGCGTGCGGCAAGTAGGTCATCAGGCCCGCTTGCATGTCCCACGAGTTGGAAAGGCCGGTTTCTTTGTTAACCCAGAAGGTGCGGATTCGGATCTTTCCGGCATCGACCAATGCCTGCAGTTTGTCTTGATCGAAGTAATAGCTGTTTGCAGCGCCGTTGATCTGCTTCGAGGTGTGCTTGGGTACGTTGAGGTGCATCAGGACGAGCCGTGTACCTCCGGCGGAAACGCCGGCCTTGTCTCCCGGTTCCAAATAGACACCGGTGCCTTTTTTAGCCGGATAGTTTTCGCCTTTGAACGAGAACTGCCCACCAGAACCTTCGATGACGTAAACCAGGTGACTCCTGTCTCCAGAATTGATTTCCATGGAACGGTTCGGCTCCACCTCATGAATGGATGCGCGAAGGTCCTTCGCACCATCATCATTCGCCGTGATGATGTCGCGAGTTGTTCCCGCGGTTGTCGCGACTCTCTGGCGAGCGTTGGTGTTGATGACGTTGATACTCATTAATGATCTCCTTGCCTCTGTTATTGATTACCGCAATACCGGATGATCCGTCGGGACCTCACCGCCGTACGAACGGAGACGCTTTCCCCACTTCGAACTCTTGCGACGTGACTTTGGAACGATCGACGCCGCTGCCGGCGCGTCGTCCATCGGCAGACGCGTTCTTCGGATGCCGTCATATGCGAACAGCGCGCCCGCTACTGCCCCGGCCGTTGGAACAAGCCCGATTTCGCCGGCGCCTTTCGCTCCATATCCGCCGACTTCGTCCGGCACCTCCACGAGGATGACGTCGATTGTCGGAGTATCCTCCGCTTTGAGGATGCCGAGGTCGCGAATGAACAATGAATCAGGAACTCCATCGGTGGCTGCGAAGTCCTCGGTTAGCGCATAACCCAGCCCCATGTGCACGCCGCCTTCGATCTGGCCGGCGCAACTCTTGGGATTGATCGCATGGCCGACGTCGTGCGCGGCCACGACGCGTTCGAGTTTTCCGTTCTCATCGAGAATCACGACCTGCGTGGCGTAGCTGAACGTGAGGTGTGTCGTCGGGTCGAGCTTGGCTTGCGGCGTTCCCGGCCGTGTTGTGAAGTTGCAGACGTAGTCGCCACGAAATTCCTGCCCTGCCAACTGCTCGAGCGACGAATCTTTGAGCGCCTCGGCGAGTGCCGTTCCAGCTTTGCGCGCAGCGGCGGAAGTAAGCGCGCTGCCGCGTGAGGCCCATGTTTCGCCGCAATTGAAGCCGGGATCCTTATCCCAGCGAACCGTCATCACGTCGGGCGAAAGGCCTGTCTCTTCGCAAATGCTCTGTAGAGCCGTGTTGAAGATGCCCTGCCCCATCTCCGTGTGGCCGGTGCGAATCTCAAGGCGTCCGCCCTCGAGCACTTTGAGTACGACGTGGCCGGAATCGGTCATTCCATTGCCGAGGCCGGTGCTCTTGATGCCGCAGCCGATGCCAGCGTACTTGGCGCTCTTGTAAATTTCCTTCACGGCCTCAAGCGATTTCCTGATGCCCCTGACGCTCTCCCGCATGACCTGGCCAGTGCAGTACTCATCGCCAGGATCGAGGATGTTTCGCTCGCGGATGTCGTATAAGTCGAGACCAACGCGCTCCGCGAGCATGTTCATGATGCCTTCCATCGCGAACTGCGCCTGATTGCTGCCGAAGCCGCGCATGGCACCACTTACAGGATTGTTCGTAAAGACGGCCGTTCCTTTGATGTCGACATTCGGCACGCTGTAAACGCCTGTAGCATGGCACGCAGCGCGCAGCGCACATTTGCCGCCCGTGCTTGAATACGCGCCCGTGTCGGCGATAATGCGGGCGCGGACCGCGAGTAAGCGGCCTTCAGCGTCCGCGCCGACCGTGTACTTCAGCGTCATGGGGTGACGCTTCGGATGCATGCGCGTCGACTCTCTGCGCGTGAGCACGCACTTCACCGGCCGTTGCAGAAGAAATGCAGCCACTGCAGTCTGCCCTTGAATCGTTAAGTCTTCTTTCGCGCCAAACGCGCCGCCGCTTGCGGCCAGTTCAATCTCGACGTCCTCGATTGGGACGTTGAGGATCCGCGAAATGTCTTTCAAGTCGTAAACGCAACCTTGATGTTGCGAGAAGACCTTGACCCCTTTTCCCTGCGGGAGCGCGAGGCATGCCTCGGGCTCTAAAAACGCGACCTCAACTGCCTGCGTCTGGAATGTCTCCTCGATGACGTGCGCCGCCTTGGCTAGCGCCTCATCGACGTTGCCTCGGGCGAACTCGGTTGTTTCCAGATGATTCGGATGCTCGTGCACGTTACCCTTCGCGTGAACCTGAGGTGCGCCGGGGTCGAGCGCTTTGAATGGGTCCGTTACCGGCGGCAGAACCTCGTAATCGATCACAACCTTCTCAGCTGCCGCGCGCGCGTGGCGCATCGTGTCGGCGACAACGTAGGCGATCACGTCGCCAACGAAGCAGGTCGTTTCGCCGATGGCGACGAACACCGGCAGGTCTTGAATCATGATGCCGGTTCCGCGTTTGCCGGGTACATCCGCTGCGGTGAACACTCGCGCCACGCCAGGCATAGCCATGGCCGCAGATGAGTCGATACCTAGAATCTTTGCTCGGGGATGAGCGCTCAGGACCGGCGCGCCGTACAGCATGCCGGGAAGACGCATGTCGTCGATGAACGGCTTTGAACCTGCCGCCTGCTCGAGACCGCGGTAGCGGGACGGCGACTGGCCGATGCCGTAATGGTGCTTGCTCGCCAGAGCCGGATCGCGCTTGCTTCCGAACTGTTCGCCGAAGTAGTCGTTCCGCCGCGGCTCGGGGCGCGGCAAAACCTTGCTGTCGTTCCAGGCCTCGCCGGCGGTTTGAATGCCGTCGAGGATACGTTCCCAGCCCGTGCAGCGGCACAGATTGGCCGAGAGCCCTTCCTTGACCCTATTGCGATCGGATGTTTCGTTCTTCTGCAGCATCGACGAGGCACGAACAAGAATGCCTGGAATGCAGAAGCCGCACTGGACGGCACCCTCGTGAACGAACGACTCACACAGGACACGCTGCATATCCTGTGGAAGCCCTTCGAAAGTAACGACATCTGCGCCTTCCATCTGTTCCGGCTTGCGCAGGCAGGATAGTACCGGTGCACCGTTGACCAGGACCGTGCAGCAGCCGCACGTCCCTTCCGGCGCACAGCCGTCCTTGGCCGAAATGATCCCTGCTTCGTCGCGTAAGACCTCCAGGAAGTGCATTCCTGGTTCATAAGACACAGTCGTCGGCTTCCCGTTCAGCGTAAAAGTGATTTTTGGCATAC
>Ga0075424_100006042_pt1 | contig 11632 bp, 13 predicted proteins | sample SoiMethybrSBSTD3_FD_75301 | JGI IMG/M metagenome (GOLD analysis project Ga0075424, IMG submission 75301) | Bulk soil microbial communities from a Populus tree surrounding site in Tennessee, USA - Soil MetaG P. TD hybrid SBSTD3 | ecosystem: Environmental > Terrestrial > Soil > Tree plantation...
CAGTCTCGATGCCGGTAAATTGGAGTCAGGTGCGCGACGGTCTCGATCCCAGCCGCTTCACAGTCAGAAGCGTGCCTGGGCTCCTCGCCAAGGGTAAAGCCTGGACCGAATATTGCGATTCCGAGCGTACACTTGAGGGAGCGATCCGCAAACTTGTCGCAGCCAGGCGATGAAACCCTCGCAGAGAACGAGACCAGGAGGGTTATCTGCGTTGGGCATCCCGCTCGACCTTGAACCCATGGAAGCCAAGCTGGTCAGCGACCTGCCCCAGGATGCCGGCTGGCAGTATGAGCCCAAATGGGACGGCTTTCGCTGTCTTGCCTTTCGCGCTGGCGATGAAGTGGAGATCAGGGCCAAGTCCGGAAAATCGCTCTCGCGCTTCTTTCCCGAAGTACTTCAAAACCTGCGCACCCTCGCCGCGAAAACCTTCGTGCTCGACGGTGAACTGGTCATTCCTATCAAAGGCGGGCTCTCCTTCGACGCACTGCAAATGCGGCTGCACCCAGCCCAAAGCAGGATCGCCCGACTCGCCGCCGAAACGCCGGCAACATTCATCGTGTTCGATTGCCTGTTGCGCAAAGCCGGTCGATCACGGCTGGAAGAGCCGTTCGAGGAGCGGCGGTCCACGCTGGAGGGATTGTTCGAAGAAATCGGAGACCATTCTGGGTTATCGATCACGCCCTTTACCCGAGACCTCCGCAAGGCCAAGAAATGGCTGAGCGATCGGCAGGTCTCGGTTGACGGGGTCGTCGCCAAACGCCTCGCGCTCCCCTACCAGCCCGGCGAGCGCGCCATGCTCAAGATCAAGAACCTTCGCACTGCTGATTGCGTGGTCGGTGGGTTCCGCTACGAGACGGGCCGGAAACATGTCGGGTCGCTGCTGCTTGGCCTCTACGACGACGAAGGTCTACTCCACCTTGTCGGCTTTACCTCCGCAATTGCCGACTCCGAAAAACCGGCCCTCACCAAACGCCTGGAAAAGCTCGTCGCGGCGCCCGGCTTTACCGGCGCCGCCCCCGGCGGCCCCAGCCGCTGGAGCACGGCGCGGTCCGCGGAATGGCAGCCGCTCCGCCCCAAGCTCGTGGTCGAGGTGCGCTATGATCACATCACCGGCAATCGCTTCCGTCACGGCACCAGCCTTGTAAGGTGGCGGCCCGACAAGGCTCCCGACCAATGCACTTTTGAGCAGCTGCCGCACGCCAGTGCTGCCATCGAACTGCAATAGAGAGTTGATGCGGCTCTTTCGGATGAGGCCTTCGCGATGAGCGAGGGATTTACAAAGGAAGATGATGCCGGGCAGGAAGCCGACCGTCCTGACCGCGGCATGCGGTGCATGCCCGACGGATCGCAGCCATCATGGGCACAGGACGCGGTGACCCAATGGGACACCGCGCGAGCAACCGGAAAGCGTCGCGCTTACGCCGCCTTCAGGTTGACCTTGCTCTCTGCGATGTCGGTGAGCTTCTTATCGGCAGCCTTCTCCTCGTTCAGAGTCTGCTCGAGCACCTTGGCCACGTCGCTGCGTCCAAGCCGTTTCGCCCAGGCGATGAGAGAGCCATACCGGGTGATCTCATAGTGTTCGACGGCTTGCCCGGCGGCGATAATCGCGGCATCCAAGACATTCTTGTCGTCGACCTCGCCGGTAACGTCTTGGGCTTCATCAATGATGCCATCGATGGCCGGACAGTCGACCGACTTGACCTTTTTGCCCAGCATCTGGAACACCTGCTCGAGACGTTGGACATGACCCTTGGTCTCGCCAAAGTGGACCTTGAGCCCGCTCTTCAGCTGCGCATCCGTGGCGTTCTCGATCATCTCGGGAAGCGATTTCACGATCTTGTTCTCGGCATAATAAATGTCCTGCAGGGTATGCAGGAACAGGTCCTCCATCGTCTTGATGTCTTTCGAAAATAGACCCATGGGCAAGCTCCTGATTATGTTTCCGGAAACTGACGTCGTAACCGGCAAACGACTTCGGACCGTCGTGGTTCCCCTAGAGCCTTCAATGCCGTAGCGAATGTTCCCGTCCGACGTCTTTAAGACACCTATCGCGCATCAGCGCTGTCGCGATGCCCGCACCGATGCCTACCCAGCCCCATCGATGTTCGCGACTTGTCTGTTCGTATGACCTTCGATAATCAGTTGCACCATAGTCCGTTCCCAATCACTGAGGCGAATTCCTCCGCGTCTCCCGCGTCAAGGAGGCGCGAAGCAGGGCTTCCGAAACTATGGTCGTGAAGAAGGGTTTGTGCTCCGCCAGCGACACGATGGCGTCTAGAAGCTGCTCGGTGTTATCGGATTTCAGAACGTAGCCCCGCGCTCCCGCGTCCAACCTCCGCTCATCTTCGTGGATCGTGAAGATCAACACTTCGGTCTGGCGCAGTCGATCCCGGATCTGCCGTGTTGCCTCCATACCGCTGACTAACGGCATATGGATGCGAGCACCATCACATTTGGTTTGGTCGCGGTCGCTTTGCTGATGGTTTCTTTTCCGTCGCCGGCCTCGGCCACGACTTCCCAACCCGGCTGGGCCTCCAGTACTTTGCGCAGCCCTGAACGGACCACAGCGTGCTCGTCTGCGATCAATATGCGCGTATCATCTAGCTGCGTGTTATTGCCAGTGTTGCTCTGCTCCTGTCCAGACGGCCCAGTTGCTAGCATAAACCTTCCGCAAACATCGGTCGGTAATGAACATTACATTACAAAACATTCTTTGGTGAGGGGAAAAGCACTTACGTTGCTACTCAGCTTGTGCTGCATCGAATTTTTGCGCGGTAGAGCTACTTGGCGATTCCGCCATACTCCGAAAGCAAGGCCCTGACGGTGCCGTGGCCCACAAAATAACCAGATGAAGGCGTGAGCCGAACCTGCCGCACTAAGGTGCGCTCCGCGGGACTCTGTTGTTCTTCGATCACCATTTGTCAGGAACCACTCCCAAGAGTTCCCCGTTACATTGTTCTCGGGGCACCCAATATGGCAGTTGACCGACCGCAACTTGGACATCTCGGCAAACTGATCAAGAGTCACTACGACGAGCTCGTCGCGGAGACATTACCTCCCCGGCTGGCGGGGCTTGTCGAACGTCTCAAAAGAGAGCTTCCGTCGGCGCAAGCCCAGGACAGGGAGGAGCTATCGCCAGGTCAGACGTCTGATCCAACAGCCAATCCGTCCCGACAAGCTGACGACCTCGGTTAGCTGGCGACCGATGCCATGAAAGACACCAGCGAATCGGTTTATGGGAATCCTGATCTATGCCCTTTGAGCCGCAGATCGATAGGTAACACAATACCGGAGGAACGAAATGAGGTGCGGTCACTGAGCCGACCGCAACTTTTTTCGCGTCGGTTCGCTGCCTTTTGCTGCCGGACGGGCCTCTTTGCAATTTCTTGTCATCGCCAATGGTGGGTTCAGGCGTGAACCGCTCTAGGTCGTCTTCGTCTCGGTGGAGATCACGGACATATTGCTCAAGCCATTTGTCCGCGCGCGGTTCAGGTTCGGCAAGCTGTTTTCCGGGCTTTCGCGCCTTCGCCATTGTTCCTTTTCGTACCCAGCAAACCACCTCCACTGATGGTATTTGTTCCTCGGTTCTTTTTTCTTCCTTTCGTCATGTACGTTACCGTAAACCCGTACAGCTCGGATTGGCTCGCGCTGTAGGTCGTTGTCTGGCCTCAAAATTCGATAGGGTCAAATTGGGTGCGATCCGAGGCCGGTCGAGCTCAAGCCCAGGTGAAAATAATTGCGGTTAAGCAGCAGTCGCTTGATCGGGCTAGCAAAGACGCAGGGCTCGTTGCGGGTGGGCGCTTGCGTTCTGCCTTACGAGCCCGCGCGCGCCCGACCAATTTCATCGGCCATGGTGGCGCCACGGGCACCCATCGGTTTGCCCCCGCCAGCAGTGGTATTCTTCATTGTCTGATGCTCCATCTCGGCATTGATCTCAGCGCCGACAAGTACAATGATGGTCGAGAGCCACATCCAGATCATGAACCCGATGATGGCGCCGAGCGATCCATAGGTCGCGTTGTAGTTTCCGAAGTTCGCGACGTACCACGACAGCAGCAACGAACCGGCGACCCAGATCGCCCCCGCAATCGCGCTGCCCCAAGTCACCCAGCTCCATCGGGGATGCGCGCGGCTTGGGCCGTAACGATAGAGACAGGTGAGCGCGAACAGGATCACCACATATAGCAGCGGCCAGCGCAGCAGGGCGAGAATGGCGGCTCCCGATTCCATTGGGATGCCCAGAAGCTTCAGCGCCAGCGGGACGGCGACGACGCCCGCAAGCGCCACGATAACAAGGATGAGGCCGGCGATGGTGAACAGCAGGGATTTGAAAGTCAGCTCCAGGAAACTGCGCTTCTCGCGTTCCTTGTAGATGATGTTGAGCGCGTCAAAGATTGCCTTGGTGCCGGCGTTCGCGCCCCATAACGACAGGAGCAGAGTGCCGGCGAAGGCGACACCCAGCGTGGCATTGCCGTGGGAGGTGATGCGCGTCACCTGGTCTCCGATGACCGTCAGCGCCCCCTCGGGCAGGAAACCCGAAATCAGCTTCAAATGCTCATTGATCGTGCTGGCGTCCGCGAACAGGCCGTAGAGCGAGACGATCGCGGCGATGGTCGGAAACAACGCGAGCAGCGCGTAAAAAGTGACACCGGCGGCCACGAGCAGGACGCGGTCGTTCAGAATGCCATCGTAGACACGCCGAATGATATCCTTCCAGCCCTTCGCGGGAATCTCCGACGGCTTATCTGCCAAACGCCCCCTGTGGCCGGACACCGTGTCTCCAAGGCCTTCAAGGGTTCTTTGCACCGGACCTTTCTTCCGCCCGAACAATACGCGGCTGATGCCGAGCAGTGCGGCCATGACGATAAGATCGCCAGACGTGCGGCCGGCGGGCTTCGGCGGAGTTTTCTCCGGAAACTGCGCCTTTTTTTGTTGAGCCATTGATGGAGACTCGGGAATTGGGTCTATCCAACAACGACGCTGGGTACGCTAAGGTTTCAGGACTGCTGGTCCGCAACCATGGTCCGCCCGGTGCGTCGAACCGCCGTGGAACGTATCCGATGCGCCGGGTGAGTGATCGACACGCATAAGCGCGCGCAACGATGCGGGGAGATCTATAGCCAATCCCGGGCCGCTTTGAAGGCCGGCCTTCAACTAGCCTCTTGAATTGCAACCAAATACGTGGTCTGAACGTTGACAGAGGCGATGCCCCTCGACCAAATACTGAAGCGGCCGGTTCGTTTTCCGCCAGGCACGGGGAGCTGCTGAACGAGGCCGTGTTCGTCGGCCACGGCACTAAGTGGGCAAATCCCTTCAAGAAAACCGATACCGATGCGTCGCGCACCGGACGTCGAAGCCGCGTACCAGCGTGGTGGCTTGGGAAGGAGCTGGTTTGCACCTGCAAGCTCGCCGAGCCCTGTCACGCCGATGTGCTGCTGCGACCGACGCAGCCGCGGCTTAGCTCTTCTCCCCCGCCTCCTCACTAATCTTCAGGCTCCTCCTCCAGGGTCTCGATCAACGACTCCACCTGCACAACAAGCTCCTCCATTTCATGGATCAGCTCGACGCGCTGGTCCGAGCTTCCCCACTTGGGATCTTCCAAGAGCTCGGTGGTGCTAACCGCGCGAAACTCCAGAAGCTTCGCGGCAAACCTTCCAACGTCATCGGATCCCCCTGCGACTCGGCATGGTTAGCGTGTCTCGCCGATGTGAATAAATGAAGAGGCGCGAAGGAATTCGGAGGTGGCAGCAGTAGATGTGTGAACAGCCCCACTCGCCACGTGCAATCAGTCGGGCTTGGGGGAGCGTCGCACTCTCAATGCCTCAGCGCGCTGGGCATGTGATCGTCTGTGCCGTTGGGCTTGCGTCCAACCACGACGTCTTCCTCGCCCGACGCGTCCTCGGTCGGCCAGAACAGCGCGCCGATCATCACGAGAAGCAGAACTAACGGCCAATTTCGTCCCAACAAGCGCGCAGCGCTCAGCGCGCCGGCCGCGCCGCCCGGCATGGTCATGACAGCACCGAGCAGGGCGACGGGCGTCTGGGCCATTGCCTGGGCAGTGGCATCGCTCACCAGATCTTCAGTATCGGTCTTCGCGGCCTGCTGCTCGGCGGCCTCTTCTTCGTGTTCCTTAACCGAGACAGCGACGGACGCGACGATGCCGATCAACGCGAGGCCGCCGGCAACCAGCCAATAAGCCATGACGTGGCCGAAGCGCTCGACCAGCATTACGGTTATGGCGGCGAGGGCGAAGCCACTGGCGATGACGAAGGGCACCGCCACCGACGCCCGCGCCACGTATTTGAGGACGAGGTGGCTTGCCGCCGACTTGGCTTGGTTGATCAGGCCCGCGAACACTTTGGCCTCTTACGATTTCCAGAGCGCGCCAAGCACGAAGCCGAGCGCGGCGGCTACTGCAAGGCTTGCCATCGGCTGATCCTTCATCGACTTGTCGACGGCGCCCTTGAGATTACCGGCGACTTCGCCGGCGCCGGTATCCCGCAGCTTGTCCATCGCATCACTCGCGTACCCCTCGACCTGTCCGGCGACCTTCTTGATCTGGCCGGTCGCCTGGTCCTTGAGGTCCGTTGCCTTGTCCGATTGGTCGGACCGGCCGCCGTATTGAGATTGTGCCATGATTTCATGCTCCTGATTGAATCGCAAAGGAGCAACGCGGCCGCCTCTATTTCGTTCAAGCCTGTCCTGAGGAATGTCGATTTAATGATTTGAGGGGAGGCGCCAATCCTGTCGACGAGAAGCTGGCGCCTCCCTGCGTCAGCGCCACCCGGCGCGGCGGGGCAGGTCGGAAAGGGTCGCCAGAACTTCATCGTAGCGAGATCGCTGCCGCGAACTCTTCAACATGAAGAACGCAGCACCGGCGGCGAAGGCCAACCCGCCGACCACGGCCAGCACGGTCATCGGGTGCTCCTTAATGGAAAGGCCGGTGGGTTTAAGCCACTCGTCCGCGCGATCCAGCGCCTCTTCAGCGAGTTCACGCGTTCTGTCGATTGTTTGCTCGGACACACTGTTGCGCTGATCGTGCCTGTAACCAGGCCGTCCGCTTTGTTGGGTCATGCTGGTGCTCCTTTTGTCGTGGTCTCAAGTATCCAACGCCAACGCTCCCGCCGTCGTTCCAGCAGCGTTCAAGCAGCCACGGTCACGCCACCTGCTTGAAACCTCGTCCGTGCCAATTGCCGATCCCCTCGCAAGGTTGATTTTCTCAGCCCTTCTCGATCTCGGCCATGGCCTGCCAATGTCTGCACTATTCAACCAGGACCTTTAGGCCGTGACGCCTTGATTATCAATGCCAAGGTGGCACCCCCAGGACATCGATCACGTCCCGCGTCGGCCAGCCTGCCTTCATTCGATTCACGGCCTTCAACCAACGCGCGATGCCCGAGTTCAATGGTGTCGTTTCGCGCGTATCGGCTGACCAAGGATCCCTAGGCGAACCTGCCCATTACACTTCTGGGCAATACGGCTTGCAGCAATTCTTCCGCAATGGCGACCTTGCCCAAACTGCTGGGCTGCTTTACGCAATGCGCCGCAACGGCAATCCGCGCCATGGGCATTCTAAAAGTGTTCTTCGGGACGAGGCTGCGAACCCAGACAAATTCTTTTCAAAGTCAGAGAACTAGCACAAGCACGAGTTCACGGAGATCTCCCACGGCAAAAATGCAGAGAGACGAGGAAGGATGTTAATGTCTTACTTGGTCCAGCCATTCATCGACGCAATCGGAGAAAGCTTGAGCCTCGCCCTGGCGGCGCGGCAGCCCGCCATCGAACTCGGCAATGACCGCGCGCTCGTCGAAGAAGGCTTGCCAGTCCTCCGGTGACCATCCGTCCGCTCTTGGCTGAGCCAGCTCCACAATGGCGGGTTTGTGCTGCGAGAGCCGTTCGAGCAATTCGACTATCTTCGGACGTCGCGCATGTGCATTCTGCTATTGAGAACTGCTACGTTTTGAAGCAGTAGCGCGAGTAAATCGTCTCAAGAAAGCCAGTCTGTGCTTGTTGGTGCGCGTGCGATCGAGCGCCTGTTTCAAACTTTCCGCGCTCTTGTTGAGACCCCGTCGTTCTTCATCCGACATTTCCGGCTCCAGCACCTCAACGATCCCGCGGCGGCCGAGCACACTCGGTAGTGACAGCGTGACCCCGAAGTCCTTCTGATAGCTGCCGATCGGGATTATCGCACGCTCGTCATTGAGGACAATCTCGGCAATGCGCGCGCAGACGATTCCGATGCCGTATTGGCTCGCATCATGTCCCTCGATGATGCTGATGTTCGCGTAGCGCACCTCCGTCTCCACCTTTTCGCGCAGGTTGCGCAGTGTTTCGCCGCGCTCCTTCAATGATTCCGCGACCGGAACACCGGCAATGCAAGCGGACGACCAAAGGAACACTTGCGAGGCGCCGTGGTCACCAATCACCTGCGCTTCGACTTGTGAGGGATCTACGCCGAAGTATTTCCCTAGATGGACGCGAAAACGCTGTGTATCGAGATACGTCCCCGCGCTCAGCACGGTCGCGTGGCTACAAGTGTCGCGTGCAATATCGGCGAGCGGATCGGGTGGATCGGTGACCACCAGGAGCACTGCGCGGGGCTCGGCTCGCACGATCTTCGGCAGGATCTCCCGATAAACTTCTGCGTTCTTCTCGAGCAGCTTGAGCCGCCCCCGTGGATCGTTGCGGTCTGTGGCACCACCCGCTTTTTCATTCACTCCCGACGTGATCAGTACAACGCCGGCCCCTTCAAGAGCATCATAGTCGCCATCTATGATATCGACTTTGGCACCAAGCGGGGTGCCATACCGAATGTCGGTCGCCACTGCTTCTGCCCGCTTACGGGTCCGGTTGATCAAAACAATTTCTCGCGCGCTGCCGCGGATCGTGGCGGCCATCGCGCATGCACAGCCCACGTTGCCAGCTCCAACTATCCCAAGCTTCATGGATGTATCCATCTCTGGTTTTCAACTCGTCCGCTGGCGGCACCGTCCACAAACTCGCGTTGCACGGTTTATGCTCCCCCAGCGCGTCCGCTCAGCCCTCTTAGCAATCCTGCGCGCGAACCGCGCGTCGCGACCGTGGCAAGAGCGGTCATCCCCGGACGAGCGGGAAAGCCGGCGTCTCGGTTCTTTGGCACCGGCAGCGCCGCATGCTTGCCCCGGTCTTCACGCCCGGCGAATGTTGGCATGCTTCTCCTACACTTCCTACACTTTGCGGCTGCGGCCACAGCGCTGGCCAATAGGCTGAATGGCTCGACACTAGGCGCTTGTACTTTTCCATTCGTGCGGTCTCGCAGCCGCAGTCCGACGCGTCCCACGCTTGCCGACACACCACAGGAACCCAAATAGGACATTGTGGCGAAGGGAGGAAGGGGTGGGATGGGGCCCGGCTCCGTGCATTGATGCGCTTGGCCACGAAGTACGCCCGATGGCCGCCAAGTATGGCGCCCGTTCTGCCTCAAGCAGAAGAATAACTACGATGATGCACAGACGATCGCTGAGGCCGTACATGGCCCACCGTCAGTCATCGTACCGATCTCAGGCCTCCACCGCGTGCGCGTGCTATTTCCACCCCGGTCATCGAATGCTGCACGCCGGCGTTGTGGTGGCGCCCAACAGGTTACACCTACAATGTCACAGTCGCCGATGTGGTGGTGCGCCGCCGAGACCGCACACCTATCTGCTCAACATGTACTGTCGCAAACTCTTGTAATCCCGCGCTGGCGGCATGTCTCCCCGGCCATCGGTCGCCTGGCGCGCGCGATCGTCTTGCAGTGCGCCCCGTAATCCGCCCTCCCTCGCCGGGCGCGCCGTCGCGCGCGTTTCTTGCGGCGCAGCGCTCGGGGTTTTGTTAGCGGTGCCAGGATTGAGGAGAATGACTGACGGGGGGTCGGTTTTTGGCTGAGCTTGGGAGCTCGCTGAAGCCGCGGGCTTCTGGGTGGTCGTTTCATTCTCGCTCTTCAGTGCGAGGCTGGGCGTACCAACGCCATGTTCACCCGGCTTCTTTGTTGATGGCGCGTCGACCACTTTCGGCGGTCCTGAAGTTTTCTCAGCTGGAATACTCGCGGTCAGGCGTCCTATGGCAACGCCGATGGCTAGAAAAATGGCTGCAAAAACAACGACGCTGATCACGCGGGTTCGGAGAGGGATGGCCCGCGTGGTCTCGTCGGGAATCCACTGAAGCTCAGGGTCTGGCATACTGCCCACAGTTTTGAGCTGGCTTGAACGTCTTCTCGATGCCTTCCACAACCGGGTCGAAAATGGCTTTCCTAGCGATTGGATAGATCAGGGCGAAGCTGCTAATGATTCGACCGCTGCAGCTGAACATGACCTTCTCGTAAAAGACGTTTTGATCGTTCTCACCCGACAGGACGAACCACGTCTGCCCTCGAGGTGCGTAGTCGATGTCGTAACCAGAGTACGACTCGCTTCTTACGTAATTCATGTAACTTTGAACGCTGTGGCCGTCCGCATTCTCAAAGGCCCCGACCAAGAGGCGGGCCTGACCACTCACGTCGGTGAACACCTCCCCGTCGCCAGCCTCGGTGCGGCGCTCGGGCTCAAACAAGCCAACGGGATACCGAAAGTTAAAGCCGAACCGTTCGTTGACGTAGGGCACCCAGCCGGAGAGAGCCTCGCGCGCTTGGGCCGGAGCCGCCAGAGCGAAGCACGTGAGAAGTATACCCAATACGCAGTGCAACGCAGACTCCTTCGCTATGCTGCACTAACCCCTCTTCAAGCTGATGGTTCCCGGCGGCCCTTCTCCCAGTGCAGGCCTATGTAGTCGAGCGCGCGGTTCTTCGCGCACGTGGCGGAAGCCAGCCTGTGACACCCATACCTTCCTGTTCGCTTTCGGAACGCTGAGGTGACGGACGCGTTCCTGAGTCGCGATACACGTGTCTGGGCACGCCTGACTGTCCCTGAAAGGCCGAGCTGTAGGCGCAAGAGCTCGCATGGACGATACGGTCTTGTCAGCGAAATCCATTCTCGTCGTCGAGGACGAGCCGTTGCTCTGCCTGGACATTGCACGACGCCTGGAAGACGCCGGCGCGAAAGTCTTTGCGGCCTCCAACTTGCAGAAGGCGCTGCGATTAGTAGAAGCTTCACCCCTTTCGGCTGGTGTGTTGGACTTCGATCTGGGAAATGACGACAGCGGCGCTGTATGCTGGAAGCTGTTCGCGCGCCGAATTCCTTTCATTTTTTATACTGGCCGAGTCTACAGTGCGTTCAAACAATGGCCATCGGCACCCGTCGTCCTCAAGCCAGGCAGCGAAGACCTCATTCACGCGGTCGCGGCGTTGTTTCGTAAGCGGTGAGAGAAGAACACCCTTGCCGCCTTTGTGGCGAAGTAGAGGCTGGCGGAAAGTCCGAGTGACGACCCCATCATCTGGCGCTCACGCTGTCGCGCTGCCTAAGCCCTTGGCCTTTCGCGCAAAAAAAGGATCTCAATTCATCCTGAGTTAACGCCAGACCCGCCGCGCTTTGGCATCCCAGGAACGAACCTTGATCTAGGGGGTTGGGGCTTCGACGCCCGAAACCGGGGAGCCGCCAAGAATCGCTCTTGTTCTGTATCGGCAGCCCTCCCACGGCCAAAGGAGGTCAGGCCCGTGACCGATTCAATCAATCAGCGC
>Ga0075424_100006047_pt1 | contig 11630 bp, 10 predicted proteins | sample SoiMethybrSBSTD3_FD_75301 | JGI IMG/M metagenome (GOLD analysis project Ga0075424, IMG submission 75301) | Bulk soil microbial communities from a Populus tree surrounding site in Tennessee, USA - Soil MetaG P. TD hybrid SBSTD3 | ecosystem: Environmental > Terrestrial > Soil > Tree plantation...
ACACGACGACGATGTTCTTCGCCAGCAGGACCGGATCCTGCGACCACTTGCGGAGATAGACCAGCACGGCCCGATCCTCGGGCGTGCGGTAGGCGACCTCGGCGGCGGGAACGATCGTCTCGGCGAACGGCAACAGGAGGACGACGGGACGGGCTGGCTGGCAGGAGGCGCTCTGCAGGTAGTAGGAATCGAGCAGCGCGAAACAGTTGGGAGCGTCGCGGGGCAGGCCGTCCGCCCAACCCGTGCCATGAACGCCGTCGTAGCCCTTGACGAAGCCCTGGAAGCTGGAGCGCGCCGCCGGAGTCGCAAAACCCAGACCCTCCGCCCGGTTGTAGGTGACGATGGACGGCCAGCCGGCGAAGAGCTGATGGCTCAGGAAGTCGTCGAGCGACAGGAAGCGCAACCCGTCCGAGCAGCGCACCGGCACCAGGTCGGCCGGCACGCCGTGCAGGACGAAGGTGTTCGCCTGCTTGGCGGTGACCGTGCGCACCAGCTCCGACGCCCAGGGCGGGAGGGAGTCGAGGAACACCGGCGGCGAGGGCGCGGCGGCTTCAGTCATTGGCGGCGGCGGCGTCTGCGGCATCGATCAGCCCGCGTCCGGCAGCTTTTGCGGCGTCGCCTGGCCCGTGGGTTGGGTGGGGAACGGCGCGGCCTCCTTGGTGGCGTCCGGTTTCTTGAGGCCCATCTCCACCTCGAACTCCGAGAGCACGCTCTGGGCTTGGAGCTGGCGGGCCTTGCGCTCGTTCTTGATGCGATCGACGTCCAGCCCGCCGGTGGCCACCTCGACGGCGGCCTTGGCCTCGGCCGAGCGCTGCCGGATCTCGTCCAGGTACTTGTCGTTGGTGGCGGCGGTGCCGTAGGTGTCGAGCTCGGCGATTGCCGAGGCGGCGCTCTTGAGCGCCGAGGCGTTCTTCGACTCGGTGATCGCCTTGCGGCTCTCCTCCATCTTCTGCCGCAGTTTCTGCTTGATGTCCTCCACCGTGATCTGGGCGTTCTCGAAGGCCTTGCTGGCCGCCGAGAGCTGATCGGTAGTGGTTTGCAGCTCCTGGCGGACCTGCTGCAGGCTCGAAGCATCGTCCTCGGCCAGCCGGCGGGACTCGGGGCTCCCCTCGGTGAGGGCCGCCTTGATGGAGTTGACGAGTTGCTTCTCCCGCGCCTCCAGAGCCTGCTTGCCCTGCTCCAGGCGGATGACGGTGGCGCGGGTGGTGATCAGGATCTGGTTCAGCTTCGGAAGCGTGTTGCGCATCTCCTCGATCGACTCCTGGAGCATGACCTCCGGGTCTTCGGCGAAGGAGATGAAGTAGCCGATCCACGACTTGAGCACTCGGGCAAGGCGTTCGAACATGACGGTCTCCTGGGATAGGCCGGCGCCTTCGCGGCGCGGCGGCCAGCCCTATTTGGGGAGCGCTTCCGTCGCGGCCACAGCCGCGGGGCGGGGCGATTCCGCGGTCGTGATGGGGTTGGCCTCGACGAACGGATTGACGGCATCGTACAGCTTGCGCTCCTCGGCGCGCTTCACCGCCAGCCAGCGGGAGAGGCGGGACTGCTCCGCCTCCAGAGCGACGCGGTTGGCCTCCATCTTCTCCCGATTGCGGCGGGTGACTTCGTCGATCTCCGCCTGAAGCTGGGCGTTGTCCTTGTCGATCTGATCGGAGCGGGAGGTCAGCTTGGAACGCAGGAACTCCTCGAACTTGTCCAGCGCCTGGTCGCGCCGCACGGCGTCCTGAACGATGTCGGTAACCGGCACCGGACCGGAGGGATTCATGTTGAGGAAGCCGGTGAGCGCCCCCGCCTTGGCCCGCGCGTCCAGCGTCGCGAAACCCGGCGAAGCGAAGATCTCCAGCACATTGTAGGCGGTGTAACCGTGCGCCGGATCGGTCACTCCGGCAGCGCGATAGATGGCCGCGAAATCGGGGATCTCGTCGCCGCCCCCGCCAACAGGGGAGGGAAGCTTCTTCTCGTCGATCACCGGCGGCTCGGGGAGCGTCCCGAGCAGGTCGCGGATGTCGGCGGGCGGCCCCGGCATCCCCGGCGGCGAGGAGCGGCTCGGCGGGGCCGGCGCAACGGCGGCGACCTCCTCCGGCGACATCTCCACGAGCTTCATCTTGCTGAGAACTTCTTTGAGACCCATGGCGTTTCCTTAGCTCCGGGGTGAATTGTCGTCGAGAAGCCGAGATTTGAAGCCTATGGCCGGGCCCAAGGGGTGTCAAGGCACGGCCGCAGATCGCAGCGAACGTAGACGCAGGCGCGGCAGCGGCAACAGGTTTGAGAGCGACACCAGCGATCCGGCGAGCGGGCTGAGCTCGGCCATCTCGAGCGGCGTCAGCGGCCGGATCACCATCACCCGGCGCGGCCGGCGCACCGTCGTGGGATCGCACCCGCGCTCCAGAAAAGCCGCGAAGAGCCAGCGGCCGAGAGTTCGGCGAGCCGCGTTCACGGGGGGATTGTACAGCCACAAAACCGGATGACGCGTGTCGTCGAAGTCTCCAGCCTCCCCAGCCAGGGATTGAAATCGCCTGGCTACCGACTGTAGTCCCTAGGGGACACGGGAATGCATTTGCAGTCCAGGAGGGACAAGAGTCGGTAGCCAGGCGATTTCAATCCCTGGCGGCGCAGGCGTCGCTGTCGCTCCTCTTGGGGCACCCTCTCAGGTGAAATAGCCCCACACCCCTTGCGCGCGGTTCATCATCCCTGTATCATTCAGCCATGAACGATGTTGCGGCCTCGGTCTGCCCCACTTCGCTGGCTTTCCAGATCCTGGGCGCGGCCCACGAGGTGGAGGCGCGGCTGGAGAGCGCTTTGGACCGGATCGGCCTGTCGGTGGCGAAGTTCGGCGTCCTCGCCAAGCTGGTGGAAGCCGGCGAGCCCTTGGCCCTGGGGTGCCTCGCGGAGCGCTCCTGTTGTGTGCGTTCGAACATGACCCAGCTCGTGGATCGCCTCGAAGCGGACCGGCTGGTGGAGCGGATGAACGATCCCAGCGACCGGCGCTCCGTCCGCGCCGCCCTGACGGCCGCCGGCCGCGAGCGGCACGCCGAGGGCGTCCGCATCGTCGAGGAAGCGGGCCGGACGATCTTCGCCAACTTGGATGACGACGAGCGCGGCACGCTGAGGCGCGTCCTCACGCAACTGGGAAGGCCAGCCTGAGGGCCCCTTTTTTTGACTCGATAGTTCAGCCATGCACTTTTAACATACAAACCTTTCTTCGATGAACGACAGAGGAGAAACCCCATGACCGAAACTCATCAGCAACACTCGCAGCATCCACATCATCCGATATTGACCCCCGTCCAGCTCGGCCCCTACACGTTGCCCAACCGCATGGTGATGGCACCCATGACCCGCAACCGCGCCGTCGAGGGGCTCGTCCCGGCACAGATCGCCGCCACGTATTACCAGCAGCGGGCCTCGGCGGGGCTCATCGTCACCGAAGGCTCGCAGGTCTCGGCCCAGGGCGTGGGATATCCGAACACGCCGGGCGTCCATTCCGAGGCCCAGGTGGAAGGCTGGAAGCGGGTGACCGCGGCCGTGCACGAGCGGGGCGGGAGAATCTTCCTCCAGCTCTGGCACGTGGGGCGGATCTCCCATCCCTTGCTGCAGCCCGAAGGCGCGCTGCCGGTGGCGCCTTCGGCCGTCGCCGCCGAGGGAACGATCCGTACCTACAGCGGTCCGCAGCCTTTCGTCATGCCGCGGGCGCTGGAGACCGCCGAGATCCCTGGCCTCGTCGAGCAGTTCGCCCACGGTGCCCGTACGGCCCTCGAGTCCGGTTTCGACGGCGTCGAGATCCACGGCGCCAACGGCTACATCGTCGACCAGTTCCTGCGCGACGGCACCAATCACCGGACCGACGAGTACGGCGGCTCCGTGGAGAACCGGGCTCGCTTCCTCGTCGAGGTGGTGGAGGCGGTGGCGGGCGTCTGGGGTGCGGATCGCGTCGGAGTGCGCTTCTCCCCCACCGGCGCCTTCAACAGCATGTCGGACTCGGATCCGGTGGCGACCTTCAGCTACGCCGCCCAGACGCTGGACCGCTTCGGCCTTGCCTATTTGCACGTCATCGAGCCGGTGAGCGGCCCCATGGCCGTGCCGGGTGCGCCCGCGGTGGCCCCGGTGATCCGGCAGCGTTTCCACAGTCCCCTCATCCTGAACGGCGGCTTCGACTTGGCGACCGCCGACTCCGCCATCGCCGAAGGCAGAGCCGATCTGATCTCCTTCGGCCAGCTCTTCCTGGCCAACCCGGACCTCCCCGAGCGTTTCGCCGAGGGCGCGCCGCTCAATGCGCCCGACTACGCCACCTTCTACACCGGCGGCGAAAAGGGCTATATCGACTACCCGGCGCGGGCGGCGGTAGCCGCGGCGGTGTGACGGGAGCCGAGGCGGGCTGGGGTGAAGCGGTCACCCCACCCGCGTCACCGGCAACTTTCGCCCCTCGTCAAACCTTAACTCGGTAGCCATTCTGGGAGCGTATCCGGATTACGGTGTTCATGAAATCCTGGGCAGTCCTCAGACGCTCCGTTGGCGTCAGCTTGAGCTTGTCGCGAATCTGGCTGACGTCGCCCCAGTCCAGACCCCACTCCGACACCTCCAACTGGTTGTAGTCGGTGGGAATCCCTTCCATCTCCGGGTCCGTGACCCCGCCGTCTCGCCGGTCCATGACCGAATCGTAGCAGAGGGACTCTCCTGCGAGCGACGACGCCAGGGGCTGGGAAGACGCCTAGGAAGGTGCGCTGCGGAAACGCCATCTTTTCAGCGAAGGGCGTAGAGACGTTCCCAGCCCGTTTCACGACGCCCTCCGCAGTCCAATAACGGCGGGACGTCTCCGCCGCGGCCACAACCACCCGAAAGACGATGAACCTCGACGGGGCGGTACCGCCTCTCGTTCTTGGCGCTCCCGGTTTCCTCGATACAAGATCCTTCCCCCGCCATTGGTTTGGGTTGATCGGGTCAGGGTTCCCGCCTCGGAGACGTCCCGCCGTTATGGGCCTGCGGAGGGTGTCGTGAAACGGGCTGGGAACGTCTCTACTCCCTCCGAATAGCATTTTCTGGCGCGCAGGCTCCTAGGACCATCGGGATTGCGACTCAGCGGGCGCGGCAGCTTCCCAGGTGGCTGAGAAGCTTGCCGGGTCGTCGAGAAGTTTCCCAGCGAGCTGGATGAATTTGACGCGCGACCGAGAAGCTTGCCGCGGGAGCGGGAAGCTTCTCGGCGGCTGAATAAGCTTCTCAGCGGCCAGATAAGCTTGGCGGAGGGCCAAATAAGCTTCTCCGCGGTCCGATAAGCTTGTTGCCAGCCGGATAAGCTTGTCTGCCGCCGGATAAGCTTGTTGCCGGACCAATAAGGTTGTCTGCCACCGGATAAGCTTGCCGGTGGCCGGAGAAGCTTCTCAGCGGCCCCGATAAGCTTATCGGCGGCCAGATAAGCTTATTGACGGCCAGATAAGCTTGTTGACGGTCGGATAAGCTTGTTGGCGGCTGGGGAAGCTTGTCAGCGGCTGGAGAAGTTACCTTCCCCCAACCGTTCGTTGACGAACACCACCACCTTCTGCCGGGGGCGCAGCACGTACTCCCGCCGCTGGTAGCGCTCCTTGAGCGCCGTCAGCAACTCGGTCTCCAAATCTCCCTCGACGATGAGGACGTCGGCGTCCGGGTCGTCCGGAATCTCCTGGCTGTAGTCCAGCGTCTTCACGTCGCGGAAGTACCAGGGCAGGGGCCAGGCGTGATGCCCCAACATCAGCAGCTCGGGCGGCTCGCCCTTCGGCATCCGGCTCAGAATCCCCCTCACCTGGACGAGGAGGTCGCGGATGTCCCGGTCGGTGGGGACGTAGACCAGCGCCAGCTTGTCGTCGTCATAGCGCAGGAAGGAGACCTGGACGGCGCGCCAGGCTCCCCAGCCGAGCCCCAGCACGAAGAGCGCGACGATCCCCGCTCTCACCGCCCGCGGCCAAGGCCTCCCGAACGCCTCCCGGAACAGCACGCCGCCCATGATCGCCGCCGGCAGCACGATGTTGAGGTCCAGCCAGGGAGTCTTGTAGCGCAGCAGCGAGTAGGCGGCGAGCTCCCCGGCCGCCCAAAGGGCGCAAAAAGTGCCGAAGGCGTCGCGCCGGCGTATCGCCAGCCAGCCGCCGGCCACGGCGCAGGCGACGGTCACCGTCTCGTAATTGAACAGCAACAGGGGGAAGTAGTGCCAGGGTTTGGCGTGCTCCGCCCCTGCGATTCCCTTGCCGGCCCAGAGGAAGAACGTGCGGACCGAGTCCGCGAGCCCGTGGGGATTGGTGAAGAAAGACGTATAGAGAAGGACGTAGGACACGGCGAACGCCACCATCGCCCAGATCACCGCCTCCGGCCGCGGCCTTCCCCAAAGCGCGCTCAGCCACGGCCGGCCATAGGTCCAGATCCGGGCCAGGACGGCGGCGATCGCCAGCACGGCCAGCGTCAGGACGTAGGTCTCCTTGATGGTGGCGAGAAGGCCGAGGCACAGCGCGGCGAGGACCAGGTCCCGCTGCCGACGGGTCTCCAGGTACAGAAGGCCCGCCACCACCAGCGCCAGGGTGAAGAACGCGAGGCAGGTCTCGTGAATCAGATCTCGGCCATAGGAGACGAGGGAAGGAGAGAGAGCGAGCAGCCAGGCGGCTGCCGTCACTCCCGCCACTCCCAGCCGGCGTCGCAGGGGCAGGAGCAATGGCACCATGCCCGCGGAGAGCAGAGCGATGGGCAGCCGCAGGGCGAAGTCCCCAACGCCGAGCACGGCGGCGAAGGGGACCTCGAAGAAGAAAAGGAAGGGACCGTGAAACTTGTCAGGGTCGTAGTTGAACTGGTAGCCGGTGAGGATCCTGTCGAGGAACCAGGCGTTGACCCCTTCGTCGTGATGGAAGGGACGGTCCCCAAGCCAGAACAGACGGAAAGCCAAAGCAACGGCGAACGCCAGCCAGAAAGGCAGCCACCGGACCGTCAGCACCTCGCGAAAGCTCGACCTCGTCTCCAATCAGATGTGGCAGGTCGCCAGCCCACGCTTCTCCAGATACTGCTGATGGTACTCCTCGGCCCGCCAGAACTGGGTGGCGGGCTCGATGCGGGTGACGATGGGCCGCTTGTAACGCCCGCTCTTCTCCAGCCGCTCCTTCGAGGCGACGGCGGCGGCTTGCTGCTCGGGAGACTCGAAGAAGATCGCCGACCGGTATTGGGTGCCCACGTCCGGCCCCTGCCGGTTGAGCGTCGTCGGGTCGTGATTCTCCCAGAAGACGGTCAGCAGGTCGTCATAGGCGGTCACCGCGGGATCGTACTCCACTTGCACCACCTCGGCGTGGCCGGTGGTGCCGGTGCAGACATCATGATACGTGGGGTTCTTGAGGTTGCCGCCGGCGTAACCGACCGCCGTCGACTTGACCCCCTTGACGCGACGAAACGCCGCCTCCACTCCCCAGAAGCAACCCGCTCCGAACATGGCGTTGGCCATTGAGAATCCTCCTTTGGGTCTTGAGATCGGGGGCGGACTTCCCCCGTCCGTCCTCATAGAACAGGCAGGCTCGCGGGGATGTTTCATAGGCGCCTCATCCTTCGAAGGGCTCCATGTGAACCAGTACCCCGAGGACCGTGGGCACCGCGGCCTGAATGGCTCCCTTGACCTTGCCGCTCAGGATGTGGGCGTCGTGGAGTGACATCGCGGGATCAGCCTGGACGTGGATGTCCACGAAGAGGCCCAGGCCGGCCCGACGAACCTTGAGCTTCTCCGTCGCCGCCACCTCCGGGACGGAGAGGGCCGCCGCGGCGATGCGCTCGACCACCTCGCTCTCGGGGCTGCGATCCATCAGGTCGCCGACGGCCGGCCGGAGAATGCGGATGCCGTTGACGAGGATCACCACCGCCGCCGCCAGCGCCGCCCAGTCGTCCGCCGAGGCCCACCCCGGGCCGCCGATCAGGGCCACGCCGATGCCGACCGCCGCCGCCGCCGAAGTCAGGGCATCGCTCCGGTGGTGCCAGGCGTCCCCCTTGACGGCCGTGCTCTCCACCTCCGCGCCCACCTTGAAGACGCGGCGGAAGAGGACCTCCTTGACCGCGATGACGCCGAAGAGGACCACCAGGGTGAAGGGCGCCGGCGAGTGGTGGGGAATGCGAATCTCGCGCACGGCCTCGATCGAGATGCCACCCGCCGCACCGACCAGCACGAGGCCCACGACCACCGCGGCGAGGGCCTCGGCTTTGCCGTAGCCGAAAGGATACTGCTCGTCCGCCGAGCGGATCGAGATCCGCAGACCGCTCCAGACGATGAGAGAGGTGAAGACGTCGGCCAGGGACTCCACGGCGTCGGCTACCAGGGCGTAGGAATTGCCCAGCACGCCGGCCAGGAGCTTGACCAGCGCGAGACCGGCGTTGACCAGCAGTCCTGCCTGCGCCGCCCTGGCACCGCGCTCCGCCCGTTCGCGGATTACGACCTCGCCGCCGTTTTGCATGACGAGGTAATTTATCGCATCGGCACGACGGTCCGCTCGAGAAGAGCAGGGACATCAAGGACACCAGGGACATCAAGGACCCGAAGAGGCTTCTATCTCTCCTTCGTCCTTGGGGTCCCTGGTGACCCTGCTGTCCCTAGTTCTTGCCGCTTCGCCCTACGGGCAGGTCGCGAACGCGCTGCTGTCGGTCACCGCCGGAGCCGGCGGACCGGCGTAGTTGAAGTACACCTTGTTCACGAAGTGCACGGTGTCGAACACCTCCATACGGTAGAAGCGATCGGTCGTCGCCGCGGAGTAGATCCAGTAACGGTTGTTCAGGCCGCAGCCGTTGATAGCCTTGACCATCACCTCCCAGTTGTCCGAGCTGAAGAACCAGAAGATGCCCGACTTAGCGCTGGCAACGACCACGTGGCTACCACCGTCGGAGGGACCCGGCGCCGTGGCGGTGCGGAACGTCGTGGTGATTTGGAAGCGGCTCAGCAAACAGAGCTGGCTCGCGGTGCTGGCCGAGCAGGGAGGCCCGGCCGGGAAAGACAGATAGCCGACGCCCGAGCCGGTCAAAGTGCCGTTGTGCCCGCCGACCACGTCGTTGGCGGTAGCCTCCAGGGACCAGACGGCCACCAGGCCCGTCTGGGAGGTGGTGATGGGCACGTTGATGGTGCTGCGGATCTGATCCTGGGTGCGGGCCACGTTCCACAACCGGATCTCGTTCATGGCGCCGTGCGGCGTGTGATTGGGGTATCTGACGTCGCTGCCGATCTCCAACGGGTCCCCGGTGGCGGGCAGAGAGCCGGTATCAGCCACACTAAAGACGACCTCGCCGTTGATGTAGTGCTTGCGGGTGACGCCGTCGTAGACCACCGCGAAATGAGTCCATTGTCCCGCCGGAAGTGTTCCGCCGTCCTTCAGACTGCCGCTCCCCTTGAGGTAGGACCTCAAAGTCGTGCCGCAGATACCAATCCAATAGGCCTGCTGATAGTTCTTGCCGACGATGTTGCTGCAGCCTCCGAGGTCGGTGACGTTGACCCAGCCCTCGATGGTGATGGCGCTCGAGGGATTCAGCGCCGCGACGCTCGGGACATTGACGTAGCCGCTGGTGGGACCGGTCAAGGTCAGCCAGGCGCCGAACGGCTGCGCTTGCGCCGCCGGGCTAAAGAGCGTGGCCAGAGCCAGAGCCGCCAGCAGGGCTCCGAGGAAGAGTTGTCGTCCCATCCTCGCTGATCGGGAGACTGCGTTCATCATCTCTCTCCTTCCTTGGATGGAAGATTCCTATCGATGTTCTTCGATGTTACACCCTGAAGCAGCGCAGCGCACGCCCAAGGGGTACCAAACGGTGACGAATTTATGGGCGACAGACGCTTAAGAATGTTACGGGCGCACCGATCGTGGAGATCGTGCCGCGGCGGCACCGCGGAACACCGCCAGGTAGGCTTCGAGCGTCTCCAGGGCCAGGCGGTCGGCGGGACTGTTGACCACCTGCACGCCACCGCGGCGCAGATGGCGAGCCAGGCGGCGATTGGCGAGCTGGATCTCCAGGCTCGCCACCTGGGCAAAGGCCTGGGCCGGCGTGGCGGGCGGGGCAGCCGCCAGCTGCCGCAGCTCGGGGTCCTCCAGGTTCACCAGCAGCGCCCGGTGGCGCCGCCCGAGGCGCAGCAGCGACTCGCGCAACAGCTCGGCCGCCGCGAGGTCCACCACCGAGGTCATCAGCACGGTGGTGGCGCTACGCGACTCGACGCCGAAGACCGCCTCGGCAGCGAGATCGTAGGCCGGCTCCACGAGCTGGGCCTCGACGTCGTAGAGGGCCGCGTAGGCGAGCCCCGCCCCGCGGCCGCCGGAGCGCACTCTCACGGTACGCAGGACGCGGTCCGCGAAAGCCACGATCGTCACCTGATCGCCCCGCGCCGCGGCCACGCGGGTGAGGGCCAGGGTCGCCGCCACGGCGTAGTCGAGCTTGCTGCGCCGGCCGTCCATCGAGGCCATGGCGCGGGCGCAGTCGAGCAGGATGACGAGGCGGGCGCTGCGTTCCCAGGTGTCCTCACGGGTTACCAGCCGGCCATGGCGGGCCGTGGCCTTCCAATGGATCTTGGTCAACGGATCGCCCGGCAGGTACTCGCGCAGAGCGTAGGGCTCGGTGCCGACGCCGTGCAGGCGCAGGGGGATCTGCCCCATACGGCGCCGCTGGGCGAGGGCGAGAAGCATTCCCACCTTCCCCTCCCAACGCACCTGGGGATAGACGCGCACGTGGGCGCCCGGCAGCAGCTCCCGCTGGGCCCAGGCGAGCCGCCAGGGACCGAGGACACGGGCGGTCAGCGGGCCGGCCGCATGCTCGCCGCGGCGGCGGGGAGTGAGCGTATAGGTCCAACGGACCTCGCCCGGACCACGGATGTCCAGCAGCCGGCGCAGGGGCGACGGGGCGACGCCGGAATGAAGCCCCTCGCGCAGCAGCGCCGTCACCCGGCGCGACCCCGGCGTGGAGATGCGGATTTCCACCCCGCCCGGCGACTCCTGCACCAGCAGGGGCGGCCAGTGCCGCTCCGCCGTCAATGGCGTGGCCGCAGCCCGCCGCCAGTCCGCCACCGACGCTGCGGCCACCAGCACGTCGAGGACCATCGCCGCCCAGGCCAGGCGTGTATCGAGGAAGGAGGCGACCAGCAGTAGCGTGATCAGGCCCAGGAGCTGGAAAGTGCGGGCGGCGGGCACGGCAACCTCAGGGCCGGATCAATGGGGAACGGGCACCGTGGCGGCGACCGCTTCCAGGACCTGGCGGGGAGTGAAGCCCTCGAGCTCCGACTCCGGGGTGAGCAGGACGCGATGCGCCCAGCACGGCACGAGGAAGCGCTTGAGGTCGTCCGGCGTGAGGAAGTCCCGCCCCTCGAGCAGGGCGCCGGCCCGGGCCGCCTCGAGCAGCGCCAGGGCCGCCCGGGGCGAGACCGCGAGATCCACCTGCGGCGAGCGGCGCACCCCGCCCGCCAGCTCCGCGAGATAGGCCAGCAGCTCCTCGGCGACGTGGACCCGCCGCGCCGCCTGCCGCAGCGCCAGGGCCTCGCCGGGTTGCAGCACGGCGCCGGGCAGCTCGCCGTCATAGCCCCAGGAGCCCACCAGGGTGCCGGCCACCGCCTGGCGGTAGAGGTCGAGCTCGGCCTCGGGCGCGGGAAGCCCCATCTCGATGCGCACCAGGAAGCGGTCGAGCTG
>Ga0075424_100006048_pt1 | contig 11629 bp, 12 predicted proteins | sample SoiMethybrSBSTD3_FD_75301 | JGI IMG/M metagenome (GOLD analysis project Ga0075424, IMG submission 75301) | Bulk soil microbial communities from a Populus tree surrounding site in Tennessee, USA - Soil MetaG P. TD hybrid SBSTD3 | ecosystem: Environmental > Terrestrial > Soil > Tree plantation...
CCGGAAGCGGTTCGGGGGTTGCCATGGAATTGGCGGGCCTGTTAAATTACCTTGCGATGTCGTTAATTTCAAGCGCCGAAGCGAAGGGGTCCGCCGCGATGCGCAAGCCCAAGGCGCCCGAGGCCAACCGGGCGCTGATCGTCGCCGCGGCGATCGAGGAGTTCGCCGCGCGCGGCTTCAAGGGCGCGAGCATGGACGCGATCGCCGCCCGGACCCATACCACCCGGGCGCTGATCAACTACTACTTCGGCAGCAAGGAGAAGCTCTACATCGCGGTGCTGGAGCAGGTCTATTCCGAAATCCGGGACGCCGAGGGCGGGCTCGACCTCGACCACCTCGAGCCGGTCGCCGCGGTGCGCCGCATCGTCGAGTTCACCTACACCTACTACGTCGAGCACGAAGGCTTCGTGCGCCTGGTCGTCGCCGAGAACCAGGCGCGCGGCCGGCACCTGCGCAAGTCGAAGGCGATGCGCACCCTCAACCGGCCGATCATCGACCGGCTGGCCGACGTGATCGCGCGCGGGCAGCGGGCGGGCGTGTTCCGCCGCCAGGTCGACCCGGTGGAAGTGCACAAGGCGATCGCCGCGCTCGGCATGTTCAACGTCACCAACGAATACACGTTCGGCGCGATCTTCCAGCGCGAGATGGGCGCGAAGGGCGATCTCGCCGCGCGGCGCGAAATGGTCACTGAAGTCATCCTGAGCTATCTACAGAGGAGAGGAGCACCATGAAGATGAACCGACGCACGGCGCTGCAGGCGGGCGCCGCCCTTGTCGCCGCGGCAAGTTTTCCTGTTTTTTCTCAACAAAAACCAAAACTGCGGTTCGCCGCCGTGTTCTCGGACAAGGACATCCGTGCCGACATGGTCCGCATGCTGCAGAAGGACGTGGCGCCGGACTTCGAGGTCGAGCCGTTCTACAACGGGTCGCTGTTCAAGCAGGGCACCGAGCTGGTCGCCCTGCAGCGCGACAACCTGGAGCTCGGCAACATCGCGCCGCAGGATTTCTCGAAGCAGATCGGGTCGTGGTCGATCCTCACCTCGGCGTACCTGTTCCGCGACGCGAGCCACCTCGACAAGTTCTGGTCGGGCGAGCTCGGCGCGCAGTTCAAGAAGGAGGCCGAAGACAAGCTCAAGGTGAAGGTCCTCGGGCCGACGTTCTTCGGCACGCGCCAGGTTGGCCTCAAGCCGAACAAGAAGATCAACACGCCGGCCGACCTGGCGGGGGTCAAGCTGCGCATGCCGCCCGGCGACGCGTGGCAGCTCCTCGGCCGCTCGCTGGGCGCGAATCCGACGCCCATGGCGTACGCCGAGGTCTACACCGGGCTGCAGACCGGCGCGATCGACGGCCAGGACAATCCGCTGCCCAACGTGCAGAACATGAAGTTCTACGAGGTGATGTCGCAGATCGTGCTGACCTCGCACCTCGTGGGCTACGACCTGCTCACCATGAACCTGAAAGCATGGAACGCGATGGGCGCGAAGCAGAAGGCCTTCCAGGCCGCCGCCGACAAGGCGATGCGCTGGAGCGCCGCGGAGCACCTCAAGCGGGAAGCGGAGCTGGCCGACGGGTTCCGCAAGCAGGGCCTGCAGGTCTACGTTCCGGACCAGAACGCCTTCCGCGCCCATGCGCAGAAGGTCTACCTCGCCTCCGACGAGGCGAAGGAATGGCCGAAGGGCTTGCTCGAGAAGATCAACGCCCTGAAATAGATGCGCGGCCTCGCAGGCTGGTTGCGCCGGCGGGCGGAGAACGTCGCCGCGGGTCTGCTCGCGGCGATGTTCCTCGCTTTCATCATCCAGATCGTCTTCCGCTACGTGTTCAATTTCCCGGTGGGCTGGGCCTCCGAGCTCACGGTGGCGACCTGGCTGTGGCTGGTGCTCTTCGGCTCGGCGTTCGTGCTCGGCGAAAAGGAGGAGATCCGCTTCGATCTCATCTACAGCTCGGTCGGCCGGCGCGTGCGCATCGGCATGGCGATCGTCTCTGCGCTCGCGCTGGTCGTGCTCTACGGCGCCTCGCTCAAGGCCTCCTTCGACTACGTGAGCTTCATGAAGGTGGAGAAAGCCTCGTACCTGAAGATCCGCATGGACTGGATGTACTCCATCTACGTGATTTTCCTGGTCGCGATCATCGCGCGCTACGCCTGGCTGCTGTCACGGCTGCTGCGCGGTCGTGACCCCGAGGCTGGCGACGTCACCAAAGTGAGCTCGGGGCTGTGAGCACCGCCTTCACGCTCTGCCTGCTTGCGATCGTGACGCTCAGCCTGCTCGGGCTGCCGATCGGGCACGCGATGATCGCGGGCTCGGTGCTCTACCTCTGGGTCAAGGGCATCGACCTCGGCACCGCCGCGGAGCAGCTGCTGAACGGAATGTATTCCAGCTACCTGCTGCTCGCGATCCCGCTCTTCATCCTCGCGGCGGAGTTCATGAACAGCGGCAGCATCATGGATCGCCTGCTGCGTTTCTGCAACGCGCTGGTCGGCCGCTGGCGCGGCGGCCTCGCCCACGTCAACGTCGTGCAGAGCATCATTTTCGCCGGCATGTCGGGCTCCGCGCTGGCCGACGCGGCGAGCTCCGGCAAGGTGATGCAGTCGCTGATGACGCGCGATGGCAAGTACACGCCGGCCTTCGCCGCCGCGCTGACCGCGGTCTCATCGGTCATCGGGCCGATCATCCCGCCGTCGATCCCGATGGTCCTGTATGCACTGATCTCGGACACCTCGATCGCCTACCTGTTTCTCGGCGGCGTCATCCCGGGACTGCTTCTGGGCGGGGTGCAGATGGCCCTCATCGGCGCGACCGCGAAGCGGCGGAACTTTCCGGTGGAGGCCAAGGTCCCGCTGCGCGAGCTGCCGCGCGTCACCTGGGAAGCCTTTCCGGCGCTGCTCATGCCGGTGATCCTGTTCGGTCTGCTGTATTCCGGAGTCACGACGCCCACCGAAGCGGCCGCGGCGGCCGCCGCGTACTCGCTGGCCGCGTCGGCCGTCCTCTATCGCAGCGTCAGGTTGAGCGAGGTCTACCGGTCATTGCTCGGCAGCGCGCGCATCACCATCTCGATCGGCATGCTGATCGCGGGCGCGCTGGTGTTCAACTACGTGGTCACCGTCGAGAACATTCCCAGGACGGTCGCGGCGATGCTCAAGGCCTACGAGCTCTCGCCGTTCACGTTCCTGCTCCTCGCCAACATCATCCTGCTGATCCTCGGCTGCTTCCTGGAGGGCACGACCATCCTGCTGGTGATCGTCCCGGTGATGCTGCCCACCGCGGCTGCGCTGGGAATCGACCTCGTCCATTTCGGCGTGGTGGTGGTGGTCAACATCATGATCGGCCTGGTGACGCCGCCGTACGGCCTGCTGCTCTTCCTCATGGTCAAGATCGGGGATGTGAGCCTGACCGAGCTGGTGCGCGAAGTGATGCCGTTCCTCTGGGTGATGATCGGCGCGCTCGCGCTGATGACCTTCATACCGGAGATCGTCCTCTTTCTGCCACGGCTGCTCGGCTACAAAGGCTAGGGTGCTCGGCAAGGCCGCCATCGCCATGTGGTGGGACGTCCCTTCCGAGGTGCGCTCCGAATGGGAGGAATGGCACACGGTCGAGCACATGCCCGAGCGCCTCTCCATTCCGGGATTTCTGCGCGGCACACGCTGGATTGCGGGAGAGTCTTCATATTTCGTCCTCTACGAGACGGCGGAGCTCGCCGCCATCACGTCCGGGCCATACCTCGACCGCCTGAACAATCCGACGCCGTGGTCGCGAAAGATGATGCCCCATCATCGCAACATGGTGCGCAGCCTCTGCCTGGTGCGTGCCAGCCACGGCCATGGCCTTCCGGGCGCCTTGGCGACGGTCCGGTTCTCCCGAGGCAAGGATCTGCCGCAGCTCCCTTCGCGCCAGGGCGTCACGGGCGCGCATCTCCTCGAGGCGCAACCGATGCCGGTGACGACGGAGGAGCAGCGCATCCGGGGCGGTGACGCCACGGCCGACTGGGTCTTGCTCGTCGGCGGCTATGATGCGGGGGCAGTCGAGCAAGCCGCGCGGCAGCCCGCGGAGGCTGTGCGCGGCCTTTATCGCCTCTCCTACACACTGGCCAAAACATGAAAAAATCCATCTACGTCCTGAACGGCCCGAACCTCAACCGGCTCGGCAAGCGCGAGCCGAAGGTGTACGGCAAGACCACGCTGGCGCAGGTCGAGGCGATATGCCGGAAAGCCGCGGGCAAGTGGCCGCTCGAGTTCCGCCAATCGAACGCCGAGCACGATCTCATCGACTGGATCCAGGAGGCGATCGACAAGGGCGCCGCGATCGTCATCAACCCCGCCGGCTACACCTTCACCTCGGTGGCGATCATGGACGCGCTGAAGATGTTCCCGGGGCCGATCGTCGAGCTGCACATCAGCAACGTGCACAAGCGCGAGGCGGTCTATCACCACTCGCTCATGTCGGCGGTAGCCACCGCGGTGATGATGGGGCTCGGCGTCGACGGCTATCGCGCAGCGGTGGAAGCGATGGTGCGGCTGCTGGAGACGAAGTAGAGCGCCATGGCCAAGGCGGTGCGTCGCCTGGTCACCGGCCACCGCCCCGATGGCCGCTCGACCGTCCTCATCGACGGGCCGGCGCCGAACATCAAGCAGCGCAAGGCCGGCAACGCGTCCACCCTGCTCTGGGTCACCGACGAGAGCCCGGCCGAGGTTTCAGGCGCTGCTGATCGTGCGGCGCGCGAGATCGGCGTGCCGCCGCCGCGTCGCGGCACCGTCTTCCGCATCGCCGAATTCCCGCCGGGAGTCGGCGGCGAGGTGCGGGACAACGAGGCGCTGCTGCGCGATTTCGGCATCGGCGCGGACGTGAAGCGCGGCCACGCGCCGCGTCACCCGGCGATTCACCGCACGCGCACCATCGACTACGTGGTCGTCCTCGAAGGCGAGATCGACCTCCTGCTCGACGATCGCGACGTCCGCCTGAAGGCCGGCGACGTGGTCGTCCAGCAGGGCAGCAACCACGCCTGGATCAATCGCGGTGCCGCGACCTGCCGGCTGGCGATGGTGTTCGTCGACGCGGAGGAGCCGGAGGTGCTGGCGTGAAGCCGATCAGCATCCGCGGCAAGCCCGCGGCGGGCGGCAGGCTGCCGCTCATCTGCGTGCCGCTGGTCGCCGCGGACCGCGACGCGCTGCGGGCGGAAGCGGCGGTCGCGGCCGCGGCGCGTCCCGACATCGTCGAGTGGCGCGTCGACTACTTCCGCGACATCGGCTCGACCGCGGCGGTGATCGAGGCGGCGCGAGACTTGCGCCGCGCGCTGCCGGATGCGCCGCTCCTCTTCACGTGCCGCTCGGCGGCCGAGGGCGGCCAGCGCGTGCCGATCTCCGTGCAGGCGGTGATCGAGTTGTACTGCGCGATCTGCGCCGCGGATTGCGTCGACCTCGTCGACTACGAGATGAGTAACGGCGAGCCGGCCATGAAGGCCGTGCGCGAGGCCTCGCGTCGCAGCGGCATCGGCCTGGTCTGCTCGTACCACAATTTCGAAAGCACGCCGGCGCTGCCGCAGCTCGCCGCCGAGTTCGAGCGGGCGCGGACGATGGGCGGCGATGTGGCGAAGGTGTCGGTGATGGCGCGCACCTCCGATGACGCCTTCACGCTGCTCGCCGCCACGCGGCAGGCCTCGCAGACGGTCGGCCTGCCGGTGATCGGCATCTCGATGGGACCGCATGGCGCGACGAGCCGCGTCATCGGCTTCGCCTTCGGCTCGGCGCTCACCTTCGGCGTCGCCGCGGCGAGCTCCGCGCCCGGGCAGATGCCGGTCGCCGAGCTGCGCGCGGCGATCGAGGCGGTGCGAGGGGCGCTCGGTGGCTGAGTCGTTCCTCTGCGGCCTGATCGGCGCTCGCATCCAGGGCTCGCGCTCGCCCGCGCTCCATCAGGCGGAAGCGCGGGCTCAGGGGCTCGCGCTGACCTACAAGCTCATCGACCTCGACGTGCTCGGCGTGGGCGTCGAGGCGCTGCCGCGGCTGCTCGACGATGCGATGCGAGAAGGCTATTGCGGCCTCAACATCACCTTCCCCTGCAAGCAGGCCGTGATGCCGTTGCTGCAGGGCGTGTCGGAGGAAGCGCGCGCCATCGGCGCGGTCAATACGATCGTCATCGCCGCGGGAAAGCGGACCGGCTACAACACCGACGGGCCGGGTTGGGCGTGGGGATTCCGCCGTGCGCTGCCGGATGCGGATCTCGCGCGCGTGGTCCTGCTCGGCGCTGGTGGCGCCGGCTCGGCCTGCGCCGATGCCGTGCTGCGGCTCGGCGCGCGCGAGCTCGTTATCGTCGACCGCGAGCCGGCGCGCGCCGGCGACCTCGCCCGCCGCATGAATGCGATCCACGGGCATCGTTGCTCGCCCGCGGCGGAGATCGAAGCGGCGCTGCGCGGCGCGTCGGGCCTGATCCACGCCACGCCCACCGGCATGACGGGAATGCCGGGCATGCCGCTGCAAGCCTCGTTGCTGAGTCCGAGGCTGTGGGTGTCCGACATCGTCTACGTGCCGCTCGAGACCGAATTGCTCAAGGCCGCCAGGCGCGCCGGATGCCGGATCATGGACGGCGGCCAGATGAACGTCGGCCAGGCGCTGGGCGGGTTTCGGCTCTTCACCGGCCGCGACGCCGACCCGGCGCGCATGGACGCGCACTTTCGTTCCCTCTGAGCGGTGAAGCGCGACATCGGCCTCGCCGCGCTGACCGTCCTCGAGCTGCCGCATCCCGAGCTGGTGGGCGTCGCCGCGCAGGCCGGCTATTCGCACGTCGGCCTGCGCCTGCGCCCGGTGGCGGGGCAGCCATACCTGCACCCGATCGACGAGGCTGCCATCGCGGCGCGCCTCGCGGACACGGGCGTGCGCGTGCTCGACGTCGAGGTGTTTCGCCTCGAAGCCGACACGCACATCGCCGACTTCGAGCGGGAGATTGCGGTCTCGGCGAGACTCGGCGCGAGCCAGCTGCTGGTGCACGGCGCCGACGCCGACGAGGCGCGGCTCGCGGAGAACTTCGGCCGGCTGTGCGAGCTCGCCGCGCGTTACCGCCTCGCCGCCAACCTCGAACCGATGCCCTGGGTCGACGTCTCGACCGTGGCCAGGGCGAAGCGCGTCGTCGATATCGCCGGCCGGCCGAATGGCGCGGTGCTGGTCGATGCGATCCACTTCTTCCGCGCCGAGAATCGCCTCGACGAGTTGCGCGGCCTGCGCCAGAACTACCTGCAGCTCTGCGACGCGCACCCGGGGCGCCCGAGCGATACGCAGGAGCTCATCCGGCAGGCGCGCGGCGACCGCTTGCCGCCGGGCGAGGGCGCGCTCGACTTGAAGGGGCTGCTGGCCGCGGTTCCCGCGAGCCTTCCGCTGTCTCTCGAAGTACCGATGGCGCGGCGGCTGCCGCCGCTCGAAAAAGCGAAGCTTGCCTACCGCGCGACGCAAGACCTGCTTATGCGCGACGGCTAGCGGCGTTCCAGTTCCGCTCGAGGTTGGCGACCAGCGCCGGACTCAAATGGCAGCCTGCCTGCTCGCGGGCGTACACCGCCATGTAGCGCCGGAAGGCGTCGAGCGGCTCCTCGCCGGCGCGGAACGCGCGGCGGTTGCCGGCGGCGCTGACCACGCCCGAGCCGGTCAGCCTGTCGACGATGCGCTCGATCGCTTCGTCGACGCCTTCGGCGGGGACGATCTCGTCGCAGATCAGCTGTCCCTCGGAGCTCGCGCACTCGATGCGCCGTTCCGCCAGGATCGCCTGGCGCGCGATCCGGTCGCCGACGAAACGCGGCAGCCGCAGGTTGGCGGCGCCGGGGATGATGCCTTCCTTGCGCGCCGGCAGCGTCAGGAACGCGTCCTCGGCGGCGATGGTGTAGTCCATGGTCAGCAGGACCTGGCAGTGCCCGCCGATGGCGAAGCCCTCGACGGCGGCGATCCATAGTTTTTCGGTACTTGTTCGTTCAGGAGAAAAATCGGGAGAGGCGATGCCGCGATACAGCTTGTTGACGAAGCCCAGGTCGCGGATCAGGTACCAGAGGAAGCGGATCTTCCCCTGGTAGAGGTGGGTGAGGTTGATGCCCGCGCCGAAGAGGCGCCGCCCGGCGTACTTCGGGTGCTCGACCGGTCCGCCGCGCAGCACGCAGACCTCGGTTTCCGGGTCGAGGAGCGCGAGGTCGACGGCGATCTCCATCCCTTCGAGGGTGGTCTCGTCCTCGGCATTGAGAAAGCGCGGATTGCTCATGGTCAGCAGCGCGGCCTTGCCCTGCCGCTCGAGGCGCGCGCCCGGAAACTCGATGACGCCTGTTTTCGCGAACTCGGCTTGGAAGGAAAAGGATTTGGGATGAGGCAAAAGCATCGCGTGGCAAAGGTGAGCGCCCGCGCCCGGATCGGCGAGCACCTCGGCGAGGAATTCGCCTTGCGCGCGCTCCAGCCCCTGCTTGTCCTTCAGAGCGAGCCGCGCCTCTGCTTCGAGCTGTTTCTTCGACGGAAGAAAATCCGCGCGAGCGCAGAGATCGTCGACCCGAACGAACCGGGTGCGCTGCTCGGTCAGCCGCTCATAGGCGGCGAGTGCTTCGCTGGCTGTTACCATGACGATCGCGATTATGAACTTCTACATCGTCGACGACGATCCGGAGGTGCTGACCATCCTCACGCGCATGCTCGAGGAGGCCGGGCATCGCGTCGAGGCTTCGCCGTCGAGCCTGGCGGCGCTGAAGCAGATCCCGATGTCGCGGCCCGACTGCGTCATCACCGACCTGATGATGCCCGAGATGGACGGCTTCGAGCTGATGCGCAAGCTGCGCGAGCGGCACGAGCTGTCCGACGTCAAGATCATCGTCCTCTCGGCCAAGGGCTACGACTTCGACCGCCGCCGCGCCAAGGAGCTCGGCGCCGACGGCTACGTGACCAAGCCGTTCCAGCGCGATGCGCTGCTCGAGTCGATCGCCGGCATCGTCTCCAACCGCATGGTGGTCACCTACTGGGGGGTGCACGGCACGCTGCCGACGCCGGGCGCGGCATATACGCGCTACGGCGGCAACACGCCCTGCGTCAGCGTCGAGGTCGGCGAGGAGCCGCTGATCATCTTCGACTGCGGCTCGGGCATCAAGCGGCTCTCCGACCACATCATGCGCCGCGGCGCGCAGCGCTTCTCGGCGCGCATCTTCATCTCGCACACGCACTGGGACCACATCAACACCATCCCGTTCTTCGCGCCGCTCTACGTGCGCGGCAACCAGATCGAAGTGTTCGGCCCGCACCAGGGCGACCTCACCATCGCCAGCGCGATCAGCGCGCAGATGGAGAGCGTCTACTTCCCGGTGACGGTGCGCGAGTTCGGCGCGCGCCTGGTGTGCCGCGACCTGCGCGAGGAGCGCCTCGACTTCGGGCCGCTGCGCATCGACTCCATGCTGCTCAGCCACCCCGGTACCTGCCTCGGCTACCGGCTCAACGCGCGCGGGCGCACGCTGTGCTACATCACCGACAACGAGCTCTATCCGCCTGGCAGCCCGCGCTATAACAGCCGCTACGTCGAGCACCTGACGGCGTTCGTGAAGGACGCCGACCTGCTCATCACCGATACCACCTACCGCGACGCGGAGTACCCGTCGAAAGTGGACTGGGGGCATTCGGCAGTGAGCCAGGTTGCCGGCCTCGCGGCGCGCGCCGAGGTGAAGCGCCTGCATCTCTTCCACCACGACCCCGACCAGACCGACGCCGACATCGACGCCAAGGTCGAGGAGACGCGCGACGCGCTCGCCCGGCTCGGCGCCGAGGTGATCTGCGACGCACCGGCCGAGGGCAGCTCGCTGTCGGTCTAGCCGACGGGATCCTGGCGGTAGAAGAGCTTCAGCTGGTCGTAGACGTCCGGGTAGCGCCGGCGCGTCTCCTTCGGATCCTCGAAAAACGCCTCGCTGATCACGGCGAAGAACTCGGACGGGTGCTCGCTCGCGTAAGGGTCGAGCCAGGTGTCGCGGCCGCGCTCGACCGCGTCGCACAGGCCCTCGTAGGCTTTGTCGAAGGCCTTCTGCCAGGCGCGCGCATCCATGCCGGGGTGCAGCGGCGGCCGGCCGTCGGCGACGCCGTCCAGCATGTCGAGCTTGTGCGCGAACTCGTGGATCACGACGTTCATGTAGGGATCGTTGGCCGTCGCGTCCCAGGAAAGCACCACCGGGCCGCCCGGCATCGCCTCGCCGGCGAGCTCGTCGTCCCATTCGTGCACCACGCCGTCTTCGTCGACCTCGGTGCGGCGCACGCGGAAGTCGCCGGGATAGACGACCACGCCGGTCCAGCCCGAGTACCAGTCGAGGCCGAGCTCGAGGATCGGCAGGCAGGCCTGGGCGGCGATCGAGACGCGCATCGCATCGGTGAGCTGCAGGCCGCGCACCGAGGTCAACTGCTTTTCCGCGAGGAAGAGGAGCGCTAGGTCTTTCAGCTTCCGCGCCGCCTGCGAACTGCGCGGCAGGAACGGCAGGCGTGGCCACAATGCCTCGTCGAGGCGGTGCCTGCGCAGCACGCGCCGTCGGCGCCAGTCGGTAAGCCAGCCCATTTCCGTAAAATAACGCATGCGCTCGGCTAATCTCCGCGTCGTCCAGCTCCAGCCGCTCGACAGCGCCGCCGCGCTAGACCCGGTCGCCGCCGGCCTGGCGGGCGAGGAGCGCGCGCTGGTGCAGCGCGCGCTCGAGTATGCCGAGCCGCTGTACCGCACGCAGACCCTCTCTACCGGCGAGCCAACCTGGGCGCACGCGCTCGGCCTGAGCGCCAACCTCGCCGCGATCGGCCTCGACGCAGCCGGCCGCGCCGCGGGCATCCTGTTCGCCGCGCCGAAGCACCTGAAGAACGCCGACGAGCTAGCCGCACGCTTCGGCAGGGAAATCGCCGACCTTGCGTCGGGCGTGGAGAAGCTCTACCAGCTGCGCGTCGCCACGCGCGCGAGCCCGGAGGAGCAGAACGAAGTGCTGCGCAAGATGGTGCTCGGCATGGTCGAGGACGTGCGTGTGGTGCTCATCCGGCTGGCCAGCAGGACGCAGACGCTGCGTTGGTTTACAAAACAAAAACAAAATGAAGAAGAAAAAGCTGCGTATGGGCGGGAAACCCTCGACCTCTACGCGCCGCTGGCGAACCGCCTCGGCGTCTGGCAGCTCAAGTGGGAGCTCGAGGACCTGTCGTTCCGGCTGCTCGAGCCCGAGCTCTACAAGCGCATCGCCTCGATGCTCGACGAGAAGCGCGTCGAGCGCGAGCAATACATCGCGGATACAGTCCAGGTTCTTTCAGGTGAATTGCAGAATTCCGGCGTGCCGGGAAGCGTCACCGGGCGGCCGAAGCACATCTATTCGATCTGGAACAAGATGCGCAAGAAGGCGGTCGATTTCGCCGAGGTCTACGACGTGCGCGCGCTGCGCGTCATCGTGCCCGAGGTGAAGGACTGCTACGCCGCGCTCGGCGTGGTGCACAACCTCTGGCACCCGATCCCGCGCGAGTTCGACGACTACATCTCGCGGCCGAAGGACAACCTCTACCAGTCGCTGCACACGGCGGTGATCGGCCCGGGCGGCAAGACCCTCGAGGTGCAGATCCGCACCGAGGCGATGCACCGCCAGGCCGAGTACGGCGTCGCCGCGCACTGGCAGTACAAGGAGAAGGTCAAGGC
>Ga0075424_100006049_pt1 | contig 11629 bp, 12 predicted proteins | sample SoiMethybrSBSTD3_FD_75301 | JGI IMG/M metagenome (GOLD analysis project Ga0075424, IMG submission 75301) | Bulk soil microbial communities from a Populus tree surrounding site in Tennessee, USA - Soil MetaG P. TD hybrid SBSTD3 | ecosystem: Environmental > Terrestrial > Soil > Tree plantation...
CCGCTGCGCAAGTGGAAGAGCGAGCGCGTGATCGGCAAGCTGGCGCGCGGGCTGGCCGGCGTGGCCAAGTCCAGGAACGTCGAGGTGATCGGCGGCCGCGCCACTTTCGAGGACTCGCGCAGCCTGCGGATCACCGGCGACGAGCCGCAGAAGATCACGTTCAAGCACGCCATCGTGGCGACGGGCTCCTCGCCGGCCACGCTGCCGGGCCTCGACGTCACCAGCGAGCGCCTGATGGACTCCACCGCCGCGCTCGAGGTGCCCGAGATCCCCGGCCGCCTGCTCGTGATCGGCGGCGGCTACATCGGGCTCGAGCTCGGCCAAGTCTACGCCGCGCTCGGCAGCGCCGTCACCGTGGTCGAGATGCTCGACAGCCTGCTGGCGGGCGCGGATGCCGACCTCGTCCAGCACCTCGCGCGCCGTTGCCAGAAGCAGTTCGCCGCCATCAAGCTGGGGACGCGCGTGACGGGGCTGCGCGACACCGGCGGCGGCATCGAGGCGCGCCTGGGCGACGGCGCGCCGGAGACGTTCGACCGCGCGCTGGTCGCCGTGGGGCGCCGCCCGAACACGCCCGGGCTCGGCCTCGAGACCACGCGGGCGCGGGTGAGCGAGCGCGGCTTCGTGCAGGTGGACGAGCGCGGGCGGACGGCCGACAGCCACGTGTGGGCCGTGGGCGACGTCACCGGCGAGCCGATGCTCGCGCACCGCGCGATGCGCCAGGGCAAGGTCGTCGCCGAGGCGATCGCCGGGCGCCCGGTCGCCTTCGACAACGTCGTGGTTCCCGCCGTCGTGTTCACCGATCCCGAGGTCGCCTGGTGCGGCCTCACCGAGGCGCAGGCCGCGCGCGACGGGCGCGCGGTGAAGGTCGCCAAGTTCCAGTGGGCGGCGTCGGGCCGCGCGGCCACGCTCGGCCGCAGCGATGGCCTCACGAAGCTCATCGCCGATCCCGACACCGGCCGGGTGCTCGGCGTCGGCATCGTCGGGCCCGGCGCCGGCGAGCTGATCGCCGAGGGCGCGCTGGCCGTGGAGACGGCCTTGCTCGCGGAAGACGTCGCGCTTACCATCCACACGCATCCGACGCTGTCGGAGACGTTGATGGAGGCTGCCGAGACGCTGCTGCGCTGACCGGCCCGCCTTCCGAAGCCCACACCCAGTCAGGAGGCTCGCGCATGCGCCGACCGTCCCGCTCCGTTGTCGCCGTGCTCTGCTCCGTCATCGTGGTCGGCGCCGCGCTCGCCGTCGTCCCGGCCGAGAGCCAGACCCCGAAATCCGGCGGCACCCTCAAGGTCATGCACCGCGAGGACACGCCGCAGGGCTTCGCCGTGCACGAGACCTCGACGATCTCCACCGTGTGGCCCTCGAGCCCGTGCTTCAACAACCTCGTCTACTTCGACCCGCTCAAGTCCAAGGAGAGCGTGGACACGATCATCGGCGAGCTGGCCGAGAAGTGGTCGTGGCAGGACCACTACCGCAACCTGGTCTTCTTCCTGCGCAAGGACGTGAAGTGGCACGACGGCAAGCCGTTCACCTCGAAGGACGTGAAGTTCACCTTCGACATGGTGCGCGAGGCGCCGGGCGCCGAGGGCAAGCTGCGCATCAACCCGCGCAAGGACTGGTACGCCAACGTCGACGCCATCGAGGCGCCGGATGCCTACACGGTCGTGTTCCGCCTCAAGCGGCCGCAGCCCTCGCTGATCGTCATGCTCGCCTCCGGGTACTCGCCGGTGTACGCCGCCCACATCCCGCCCGCGCAGTACCGCACGACGTGCGTGGGCACCGGGCCCTTCAAGCTCAAGGAGTGGCGGCACGGCGAGTTCATCGACTACGTGAAGAACGCGGACTACTTCGTGAAGGGCCGGCCGTACCTCGACGGGCTGCGCTACGTGATCGTCAAGGAGCGCGGCACGCGCACGGCGGCCCTGCAGGCAGGCCAGCTCGACGTGGCCATGCCCGGGGAGACGACGAAGGCCGCCGCCGAGCAGGTGAAGGCCGCGGTGCCGAAGGTCGTGGTGACGACCGTGGCCACCAACGTCACCGACAACATCATCATGAACGTGAAGAAGCCGCCCTTCGACAACCCGAAGGTCCGCCTGGCCGTGAGCTACGCGATCGATCGGCGGGCGCTGATCCAGGGCGTCCACCAGGGCGGCGCCGGCCTCGGCTCCGCCATGTCGCCCTACGGCGTGTGGGCGCTCCCCGAGAAGGAGCTGCTCACGCTGCCCGGCTACGGCAAAGCGGCCGACATGAAGGCGCAGGCGAAGAAGCTGCTGGGCGAGGCCGGCATCACGCCGCAGAACCCGCTCCGCGTCGAGATGGTCACGCGCAACATCGCCGTCTACGTCGACATGGCGTCGTTCGTGATCAACGAGCTCAAGCAGGTCGGCATCGAGGCCAACCTCAAGCAGATCGAGACCGCGCAGTGGCACGCCATGGCCACCCGCGGCGACTACCAGATCGGCGCCAACCTCACCGGCCTCGGGCCCGACGATCCCGACGCGAACTTCTACGAGAACTACGGCTGCGGCTCGCCGCGCAACTACAGCGCCTACTGCAACGAGGAGATCCAGAAGCTGATCGACAGCCAGTCGCAGGAGCTCGATCCCAAGAAGCGCCTGGCGCTGATCGCCGTGATCCAGCGCAAGCTCGAGGACGAGGCCGCGCGCCCGGTGCTGGGCTGGCGCCTGGACTACTTCACGGTGTGGCCTTACGTGAAGAACATGGTGCCGCACCAGTCAATCTTCAACTTCGGCCGCTTCCAGGAAGTCTGGCGCGACGGCTAGCCTGGGCGCGGTCTGTCAGCGGCGCGCGACGATCACGAACCAGGACGGCACGGTGCTGCTGGAGGGCGAGGGCTGGACGTACACGCTGGGGCCGGCGTGACGGGCACCACCGCCCGCGGCGGCGCCGGCTGCGCCAGCGTGGACCCCGCGGCCCCGTTCAGCACGAACGTGAGCACGAAGGCCAGCGAGGGGGACGCGAAGAGCATCGCCTCCGATCCTACACCGGGACGGTATGCGATCATGAGCGTGTCGTGATCATCGGGGTGCCCCGCGAGATCAAACCCGGCGAGCAGCGCGTGGCGCTGACCCCGGCCGGCGTGCGCGCGCTCGGCGAGGCCGGCCATCGCGTCGTCGTCGAGCGCGGCGCCGGCGCCGGCAGCAGCGTCCGCGACGAGGAGTACGCGCGCGAGGGCGCCGCCCTCGCCTCGGTCGACGAGGTGTGGGCGCAGGCCGAGATGATCCTGAAGGTGAAGGAGCCGATCGAGGAGGAGTACCGCCGCATGCGCGGCGGCCAGGTGCTCTTCACCTACCTGCACCTGGCGCCGGCGCCGGCGCTGACCCGCGCCCTCCAGCAGGCCGACGTGATCGCCATCGCCTACGAGACGGTCCAGCGCGCAGACGGCAGCCTGCCGCTGCTGGCGCCGATGAGCGAGGTGGCCGGCCGGCTGGCCGTGCAGGAGGGCGCGTTCTACCTGGCCAAGGCGCACGGCGGGCGCGGCATCCTGCTGGCCGGCGTCCCCGGCGTGCCGCCCGGCAACGTGGCGGTGCTCGGGGGCGGCATCGTCGGCGTCAACGCCGCGCGCATCGCGCTGGGGCTCGGCGCCGACGTGTCGATCCTGGACATCAACGTCGATCGCCTGCGCGCCGTCGACGATCTGTTCCACGGCCGCGTCATCACGCTGATGTCCAACAGCTTCAACATCGATCAGATCCTGCGGCGCGCCGACCTGCTGGTGGGCGCCGTGCTGATCACGGGCGCCCGCGCGCCGGTGCTCGTCACCAAGGAGATGGTCGGCCACATGAAGGAAGGCTCGGTCATCGTCGACGTCGCCGTGGACCAGGGCGGCAGCGTCGAGACGATCCATCCGACCACGCTGCTCGATCCGACGTACGTCGTGAGCGGCGTCGTCCACTACGGCGTCGCCAACATGCCCGCGCTGGTACCGCGCACCTCCACCTTCGCGCTCACGAACGCGACGCTGCCCTACGTGCTGGAGCTGGCCGGGCGCGGCGTGGCGGTGGCGGTGCTGAAGAACCCCGCGCTCGGCAAGGGCGTCAACGTGTGGCGCGGGAGGGTCACCCACCCCGCGGTGGCGCAGGCCCTCGGCGAGCGGGCCGCGCCGCTCGAGGCCTTGCTGACCTCAGCCGGCTGAGCCGGCCGGGTCGCGCGGCGGCAAGACCTCGCGAAACACCGGGCGCGTCTTCCACTCCGGCACCGGCGGCGTATGGCCCTCCGCCGGCGCGTAGACCGACGGCTCCACGGTCTGCATTTTGTGGATGTAGCGCGGGCAGTTCGGAAAGATCGCCTCCACCTCCACGCGCACCACGAGCTGGGCGCCGACGAATTCCGCCAGCAGCGGATCGCGCTCGTCCACCGAGGCGCGGCCGTTCACGCGCAGCCGCTTGGGCGTCTCGAAATCGATGAAGAGCAGGCCCACGTGCGGGTTCACCAGGATGTTGCCGAGGCTCTTGAACATCCCGTTGCCATCGTAGCTCGGGAAGGCCAGCGTGGACGGCCCCACCACGCGCACGAAACCGGGCCGGCCGCCCTTGTACGAGCAGTCCGGCCGGCCCTCGCCGTCCGCCGTGGCGAGGAAGAAGAGCGGGCGGCTCTCGATGAACGCGCGATCGCCGTCGGTGAAGGCCCCGTGCTTGATGACCCCCTCCAGCCGATCGGCCAGCCGTCGCGTTTCGAAGATGTCTTGCAGGCGGCGGGAGCCGTCGTGGTAGAGCGCGCTGTCGGCCATGCGAATGCCTCCGCTGTCAGCGTGCGCCGTGCGTCAAGTCAGACCCACTGGCGCAGCCACGCCACCAGCGGGCCGAGCCCGCGCGGCGCCAGCAGCGCGGTGACGGCCAGGCCGATGAGCGCGCCGCCCAGATGACCCTCGTGGCTCACGCCACCGCGGTGCTTGCGAGCGATCAGCACGAGCGCGATCACGAGATAGCCGAGCATGAAGACCGGGCCCGGAATGGGGACCGGCACGAAGAACATCATCACCGAGGTGGACGGATCGAGCACCACCGCGGCCATGAGGATGCCGAACACGCTGCCGCTGGCGCCGAGGCAGCGATACGTCGGATCGTCCTTGTGCAGCGCGAAGACCACGAGGTCGGAGCCGAGGCCGGCCACCACGTAGACGAGCAAGAAGCGCGCGGGGCCGAGCGCGGCGAGCACCGGCACGCCGAACGAGTAGAGCGCGAACATGTTGAACAGCAGGTGGCCGAACCCGCCGTGCGCGAAGTGCGCCAGCAGCATGCCGAGGCCGTTCTCTCCCCGCGCCACCTGGTTGGGGATGAACAGGAACGACTCCGCGCGGCGCGGCTCGCCGGACGTGAGCGCGCTGAAGCCGGGCAGGCTGACGAGGACGTTGAGCGCGACGAGCGCCAGCAGGGTCATCGTGCCGACCGCACCGCCGTCACGTACGCGCGCAGGGCCGCCTGCCCGTCGGGATCGTCGGCCGCCTCGTTGATGAGCGCCTCGGCGCGGCTGGTCAGCCGCCCGAAGAACTCCTGCTTCACCTCGGCGGCGGCGGCGGCATCGAGCAGCTGGGCGCCATCCACCTCGATCGCGTGCCTGGCGGTGATCTTCCGCACGAGGTTCGGCAGGAACGCCGGGCACACGAGGACCTCGAGGCTCAGCAGCGCCGCCGCGCCGCGGCCGAGGCGCCACGCGCGGCGCCGCCACCACACCACGGCGATCGTCACGAGCACGGAGGGGTAGAGCACCGCGGCGACGCACAGCACCGCCGGGTCGCTGCCGAGCGTGAGCGTGAGCACCGGGCCGGCGACGAAGAGCAGCAGGAACGCCCAGGCGGCCAGCACGCGCGCAAGGCGCAGCGTCCCTCGCAGCGCCTCGAGATCGTCGAGCGCGGCACGGAGGGCCGGCGCCGGCGTCCACGGCCGGCCCCACGGCGCCACGAAGGCTCCGCGGTGCGGGAACAGCAGCGGCGCGAAGACGAGGGCGCGGCCCGTGATCGTGAAGGGATCGGCGCTGAAGACGGCGGCCAGCCGGTCGCGGCCGGCCTCCACCAGCAGGAGTTGCCGCGGCGTCAGCAGGCGGGCCGCATCACCGGCGTACAGCGCGAGCGCGACGAGCCAGATGGCGAAGTCGGCGACGCGCGGCTGATCGAGCACCGGCGCTCAGGCGGAGCGCCGGAACCGCCGCAAGAAGGCCATGACCGCCGAGCCGAGGCCGACCACGCCGACCACGATGAGCTTGCCGAACGCCTTCAGGAAGCCGCTCTTGGTGGCCACCGCCGCGGCGCCGCCGAGCACGAGCGCGGCCAGGCCGTATTCGGCCACCTTGTCGCCGGCGCGGAACTCCGCGTACGTCTCGCCCGACGCGAAGGCGTAGCTGGTGAGCGCCTGCTTGAAGGCCGCCACGTCACGATCGAGATGCTCGGGGTCGCAGACGAGCGTCGCGTGCACGATGCCGCGCCGCCCGAGCAGCCGGATCGTGTAGTTGACGATCTCGTGCTGCTCCTCGGTGCGCAGCCGCATGCCCCACTCCAGGCGCTTGGTGGCCGGATCGTAGTGCGGCGGCACCGCCCAGCCGACCGTGCGCAGCGGCGGCATGCCGAGGCGCTTGCGCTCCTTGTTGCTCGGCTCGTCGCTGTCCTGCAGCGTCTTGAGCAGCGCGTCGGCGTCGAGCTTCTCGTCGTCCTTCACGTACCCGCTGTCCTCGAAGTAGAAGACGGCGAACCAGGTGCCGTCGCCGCCCACCAGCGTGTAGTGGTTGTCGCGCGGCGGGTTGCGGTTCAGCTCGAGGAAGCGCCGCGTGTTGGGCGCGTCGAGGAAGGCCTGGCCCTCGTCGATCTTGAGCGTGGCGACCTTGCCGATCTTCGCGTCGGTGGGCCCGCGCTGCCACGCGAGCGCGGCCATCTCGTCGCGGGCGCTGCCGCGCTCCGGCGGCGCCTGGGACGCCACCGGCCACGCGATGCCGAGCAGGGCCACCGCCGTGATGCCGGCGAGAATGGTCCGAAGCAGGTGGTGAATCATGGGTCCCCCCTTCCCACGAATCGAAACCACGTAAAAGCCAGGATAGCGGATCGCTCGCGAACGGCCCTAGAACTGCTTCCGTGCTGGCTTTCTCGATGCTTACGCGTGTGGGAGGAGCTCGAACGCGGGGTACCGCGACGCCAGGGGCACGAAGGCGTCGGGCGGCGAGCCGGCGGCGACGGGAAAGTATCGCTGCACTTCTCGATGGAAGCGATCGAGGTATGTCTTGAGCACCGCCGGCTTCTCCGCCGCCGTGAGCGCCCGCAGCCGGTACGCGGCGCGCCGGCGGCCGCGCCGCAGGGTGATCTCGCCGCTGGCCTCGGCGTTACGCACCCACTGCGTGTCGCCGCGGGGCGCGACGAGATAGAGGCGGCCGCGATCGGCAAGCAGGTCGACCGGCGTCGCGCGGAGGCGGCCGCTCGTGCGGCCGCGCACCTCGAGCACCCAGATGTGCGCCGGACCGAGACCGAGACCGGCGAGCACGCCGATGGCGCGGTTGAGCGTGCGCTCGAGCGCGTTCGGCCGGCGAAACGGCCGCGGCTCGGTCACCACCACCTCAGGACGGTGACGGCGTCTCCGGCGCGGCGCGACGGGGCAGCGGCACGAACGTGCGCTCCACGAAGGCACGGGCGCGGTCGGGATCGACCGCGTTGGCCTCCATGCAGGGCGAGGCCTCGGCCAGGATCGCCGCGGGATCACCGGACAGCGTCCAGCGCTTGTAGGTGTCCTCGAACTCGATGCCGAGGCCGCGGGCGAACACGGAGAGATAGTGCTCGATCGCGAGCGGCGCGCCGGCCTCGAAGCCGCACAGCAGCCGCTGGCAGCCGTGATAGATCGTCGCCAGCGTGTCGGCGCCGCCGGCGTGAGCCCGCGCGATCTCGTCACGGACCATCCCGTTCCACGTGCCGACGCCGACCTCTTTCTGCACGTCGACCGTGCAGATCCGGCCGAAGCGCGGCTGGGGCTCGATCGGGACGAACGTGAGCCCGGGCACCGCCTCGAGCAGCCGGCGGCCGGCGGCGCCCTCGCGGCGGCGCGGCTCGCTCGCCACGTGGCTGTGCAGCGCCACGCGCTGCCGCACCTCGCGCGAGAACGTCAGCCGCGGGAGCTGCTCCACGAGGAACTCGGCGGCCTGACGGAAGGGCACCGGCATCGGCAGGTGCTGGACCTCGTCGTAGAAATAGATGCACGACGGGCACCACATGACGATCTCGCGCGGCGTGAACCGCTCGAACATGCGGATGGTCGCCATGCTCATGCCCTTCGCGGATGCCGTGTCGCCGTGCTTGTCGTGCTGGATGCCGCAGCAGTACGTCGGGCCGCCGACGGCGACGTAGTCGAGGCCGAGGCGATCGAAGATGGCCGTCACCGTGCGCACCATGTGCGAGGTCCGCAGCACGTTGCAGCCGAGATAGAGCACGATGTCGTGGTGCTCGCCGGCCGCCGGCGGCGGGGTCAGACGCCAGCGGCGCTCGTCGGGCGTGGTGGTGAGGTCGTGGGTGAGGGTGATCTCGCCGAAGTACTGCCGATAGTCGTAAGTCATGTTGGGGAGGGGCACCCTCGGAGGGTTCCCCTCTTCGCCTCCTTTAACGTGCGATCACCTAACGTGCAATCACCGCGTTCGTCGCGGCCAGGGCCTCGCGGGCGACGTCGGTGGGGTCGCGCTTCCACGCCGCTTCGTTGGGCGCCTCGTACGAGGCGTAGCCGGCGTAGCCCTTGGCGTCCATCAACGCGAAGAACTCGCGGAACGTGTACGAGCCCTGGCCGGGCGGCAGGCGGTCGAGCGCCTTGCCGGGCTCGAGGCCCGTGCGCGGGGGATCGCTGAACTGCACGTAAGCGATCTCGGCCGGCGCGACCTCGGCCACCTGCTTCAGCGTGGCCCCGCTTCGGCCGAGGTGATAGGTGTCGAGCAGCAGGCCCACGTGCGGGTGGGCGGCGCGCGTCGTGACCTCGCGCACGGCCGCCAGCGTGCTGAGCTGCGCGCACTGCGAGTTGAACTCGAGCGCCAGGCGCACGCCGTGGCGCGCCGCAATGTCGCCGACCTCCCGGACGCTCGCCGCCGCGCGCGCGACGTCGCCGCGGTCCTTGTCGACCGGGCTCATCACCGTCGCGCAGCCGAGCGCGGCCGCACGCCGGCACTGCTCGTCGAACACGGCGAGCAGCCGCGTGCGCTCGGCGCCGTCGCTCCACATCCAGCCGAACTCGACCCCGACGCAGGCCACCGGCAGCCCGCTGCCGCGCACGAGGTCAAGCACGGAGTCGGCCGGCTTGCCGGACTCCTCCGCGCGCTTGAAGTCCAGCCGCCGCAGCTCGACTGCGTCCCAGCCCGTCGCGCGCGCGATGCGCAGCGCCTCCGCGAGCGGCGTGGCATCGAGCGTCCACGTGTGGAGCGCGAGCCGCCGAGCCATCAGGCCGCTCCCAGCGCGCGGGCTGCGCGCGCGACGTCGCGGGCGGCCACCCACAGGATGGCGCCGTACCGGCCCTGCCCCGCGCAGGCCGCGTCCACCGCGGTGACGTTGATCTTGGCGTCGGCCAGCTTCTGCAGCATCTCGCCGACCACGCCGGGGCGATCGTCGCCCGAGATGAGGAACGCCTTCTTGGGCCCGGTGAGCTTCCACTTCGCCTTCTTCGCGGCCGCGCGAAACGCGGCGGCGTCCTCGGGGATGAAATCGATCTGGGCGCCGCGGCCGGCCGGGAAGCCGGAGAAGGCGAGCAGGTTCACGCCGGACTGACGCAGCTCGTTCAGCATGGTGGCGCCGACGCCCGGCTTCTGGGGCGCCGTCAGGTAGAAATACTCGACGACGCGGACGGTGTCGGCCATGGCGGCTCCTTTCGCCCGGCCGCCGGGCGGCGCCGGGGACCAGGGAAAGGTAGCACGCTACGCGCCGCGCTGCTGCCGGTGGTCCATGACCTCGAGCGAGTCGATGATCCGGACCGAGCGCCCGAGCTTCCTGGCCTCGCGCTCGACCACGCGCACGGCCACGGCGTTCATCTCGTGCGAGGGCACCCACCCCGTGAGCTCGACCCGCGGACGGCGGCGCGACGGCGACGTCACCACAGGGACGACGCCGGCCCCGGCCAGCGCGGGCTCGCGCGCGAGCGGCTCGATCAGCGCCTGCTGCAGCACGGACGCCTCATCATCGCGTCGGCTCCGCCTCGCGAAGAAAATCTGTCCCGCGAACCCGGCCACGCCGACCAAGAGCACCAGGCCGACCGCGAGCAGGACGGCTCCCCAGGACGAATCCATGCCGGCTCTTCGAGCAATCCACGTGCCGTTGTAGACTGCGGGCCGTGAACGCCCCACGAGCCCTCGAGGGCCTGCGCGTCCTCGACCAGACGCAGGTGATGGCCGGCCCCTTCTGCGCGATGCTCCTCGCCGACATGGGCGCCGACGTCATCAAGATCGAGCCGCCGGGCGGCGAGACGACCCGTGCGATGGATCTCGAGGCCGCGCCCGGGGTCTCGGCGCCGTTCCTGGCCGTCAATCGCAACAAGCGCAGCCTCGTGCTCGACCTCAAGCGCGCCGACGGCGTCGCCGTCTTGAAGAAGCTGGTGGCGACCGCCGATGTGCTCGTCGAGAACTACCGCCCCGGCGTGGCCGCGCGCCTCGGCGTCGACTACGAGACGCTGGCCGCGCTCAACCCGCGGCTCATCTACTGCTCGATCTCCGGCTACGGACAGACGGGCCCGTACGCCGCGCGCGGCGGCTACGACCTGATCGCGCAGGGCATGAGCGGCATCATGAGCGCGACCGGCAGCGAGGGCGGTGCGCCCGTGAAGGTCGGCGTGCCGATCACGGATCTCGGCGCCGGCCTCTTCGCGCTCGTCGGCATCCTCTGCGCGGTGCGCGCGCGGCGCGTGACCGGCCGCGGCCAGCGCGTGGATACCTCGCTGTTCGAGGCCGGACTCGCGCTCTCGGCCTGGGAGGCCACGGAGTACTGGTTCACCGGCCAGGTGCCGCGCGGCCTCGGCACTGCGCACCGGTTGAACGCGCCCTACCAGGCCTTCCGCGCCGGCGACGGCTACTTCACCGTCGGCGCCGCCAACGACAACCTCTTCCCGCGCTTCTGCAAGATCCTCGGGCTCGACCATCTCGTCGGCGACGCGCGGTTCGCCGACGTCGGGCTGCGCCTGAAGCATCGCGCCGAGCTGGAGACGCTGATCGAGGCGGTGACCGTGCGCGAGCCGCGCGCCCACTGGCTCGCCCGGTGCGAGGCGGCCGGCGTGCCGGCCGGCCCCATCAACAGCGTGCCGGAGGCGCTCGCCGACGCCCACGTGCGCGCGCGCGGCATGGTGCAGGAGCTCACGCACCCGCAGGCCGGCCGCGTGAACGCCCTCGGCAATCCCGTGAAGATGTCCCTGACGCCGCCGGTGATGGCGGCCGCCGCCCCCACGCTCGGCCAGCACACCGACACCATCCTGCGCGAGCTCGGCTACACCGACGGCGACATCGCAGCGCTGCGTACGCAGGAGGTGGTGGTGTGAGCCGCAGGCGAGGCGAACCTGTGAGAGGGCGTGTGAGCCGCAGCCGCAGGCGAGGCGAACCTGTGAGGGGCGTGTGAGCCGCAGCCGCAGGCGAGGCGAACCTGTGAGGGGCGTGTGAGCCGCAGCCGCAGGCGAGGCGAACCTGT
>Ga0075424_100006050_pt1 | contig 11626 bp, 11 predicted proteins | sample SoiMethybrSBSTD3_FD_75301 | JGI IMG/M metagenome (GOLD analysis project Ga0075424, IMG submission 75301) | Bulk soil microbial communities from a Populus tree surrounding site in Tennessee, USA - Soil MetaG P. TD hybrid SBSTD3 | ecosystem: Environmental > Terrestrial > Soil > Tree plantation...
GGATGCGTTCGCCGCGCCGCAGCCGCGCGAGAATCTGTTGCTCCTCGGCGTGCAGTTCGGGCGGGATGATTCGCATGATCGGCTGCCCGACCATCTCGTCCGGCTCGTAGCCGAAAATGCGGGTGGCGCCGGCATTCCATGACGTGACGCGACCTTCCAGCGTCTTGCTGACGATGGCATCGTCGGAGGAGGCCACGATGGCACCCAACAGCGCCGATTCCATCTCGGCGCGGTCGCGCCCCGTGATATCGACGAGCAGATTGATTGCGCCGATCAGCTGCCCGGATGCATCCCGCAGCGGCGTCGGGTAGGGCATGAACCGGACCCGGGTTCCATCGGGCCGTTCCGCCACGGCCTCGACGCCGCGAACCGGCTTGCCGGTTTTCAGCGTCTGCGCCATCGGGCACTCGTCATGCGGCAGCCTTCGGCCGTCCGGCCAGTAGAGTCGCCACGAGCCGCACCATAGATCGGTTCCAAGCTGCGGGCGGTGGCCCCAGAACTCGGCAGCGGCTTCGTTGTAATAGGTGATCCGACCCTCGGCGTCGGTCATATAGATCGCCGTAGGTAGAGCCTCGAGCAGGTCGGTGTTTGCAAGCATGGGCCGTTACTCTCCCCCGAACGCCTGTGACAACTCCGTCGTATGGCCGCTGTTCCCTCGCCCTGTGAGTGGGAACCGCGTCAGTTTGCCCGCAGGGACGGTGTTATGCCCGTGCCACCGGGACCATGCTATATTTTGAGGGAACTTAGAAAGAGGGGGAAGAATGACCTTTCTGCGCCGCCAATTCCTCAAAACGGCCGCCGGCAGTGCACTGGTCATGGGCTATTCGCTCGCTGGGCTGCTGGCCATGGGTGATGCTCATGCGCAAGAGGCCGGCGACGGCGCGTGGCCAAACCGTCCGGTGCGATTCATCGTGCCGCTGGCGCCGGGTGGCGGGCTCGATTTCGTCGCTCGCGTGGTCGGCGAGCACATGTCGCGCGAGGTCGGCCAGCAGGTTTTCGTCGAGAATCGCACTGGCGCAGGCGGGACGCTCGGCATCGAGCTGGCCATCAAGAGTCCGCCGGATGGCTATTCGGTCCTCGTCACCAACGACAATGTGGCAAGCGCGCCCTACGTGCTGCGGTTGAGCGTCGATTACCTGAACGACCTGCTCCCGGTCAGCCTGCTGGGCCGGCAACCCCAGGCGCTCGCCGTGCATCCCTCGCTCGCAGGGGTCAACTCGGTCGCGGATCTCATCGCAGTGGTCAAGCAGAAGCCGGGCATGGGTTGCGCGACCTCGGGTGTCGGCTCGAACCAGCACGTGCTGCTCGAATGGTTCGCGAGAGAAGCCGGCATCAAGCTCGACCATGTGCCCTATCGCGGCGCCGGCCAGGCGATCAACGACCTGCTCGCCGGCCATGTCCAGGTCGCATTCCTGGGACCAACCGCGCTGCTTCCGCATTACAAGGCGAGGACGCTGCGCGTGCTCGCCCAGTCGGGGGAAGCACGCTCGGCCAGCATGCCGGAAATCCCGACCCTGCGTGAATCCGGCTTCCCGTCGATATCCCTTGAATCGTGGTACGCCGGGTTCGTGCCGGTCGGGACGCCGCCCGCGATCGTCGGACGGCTCAACGCGGCGATGAACAAGGCGGTGGCAGATTCCGGCACGCGCGAGCATTTCCTCAAGAGCGCCACGGAAGCGGTCGGCGGCACGCCGGAGGATCTCCGCCGTGCCGCGCGCGCCGACGCGGACAAGTACGCGCGGCTGATCAAGGAGCTCAATATCGGGACGAATTAGTTGACTCGACATGGTCGCGATGAACGGGTTGTCCGTCCGTTGCTGCTATGCGCCGCCGTGACTCGACATGGAGCCCCCTGCATGCGTGCGTTTCTTTCTCTTGTCGTCTTGCTGAGTTTGTCTGCGGCCGCGGCCGCCGAGCCTTATCCGTCGCGCTCGATCAGGCTGATCGTTCCGTTTCCGCCCGCGGGCATCGCCGATCTCTCGGCTCGTCTCGTGGCCGAGGGCCTGCGCGCCAAGTTCAATCAGCCCGTCATTGTCGAGAACAAGCCGGGCGCGAACGGCCTCATCGGGCTGCGCGAGATGCTCAAATCGGATGCGGACGGCTACACCATCATGGTCGGTACCGTGGGCTCGGTCTCGATCGGCTATGCGATCGATTCCAATGCCCAGTTCGATCCGGCGCGCGACCTCGTCCCGATCGCCGGCACTGCCGAATACGCGACCGCCATGGTGGTCAATAACCGGCTCCCGGTGAATTCGGTGAAGGACTTCGTGGCTTATGGCAAGGAGCGTCCCGGCAAGCTCACCTTCGGCTCCACCGGCGTCGGCGCGCTCGACTATCTCGCGGCCGAGCTTCTGATGAAGGAGACCGGCATCAAGATGGTGCACGTTCCCTACAAAGGCGGTCCCGCCGCGCTCAACGATCTTCTGGGCGGCTCGATCGATGTGATCGTCGAGGTGTTTCCGGTGGTGATGGAGCAGATCCGCTCCGGGGCCATCAAGGGCCTCGCGGTCTCGACGCCGTATCGGCTGCCTTCGGTGCCGGACGTGCCGACCTTCGCGGAAGCGGGCATGCCTGGCGTCACGCTGACCGGCTGGGTCGGCATCTACGGGCCGCCCGGAATGCCGGCGGAGGCGCGGGAGGCGCTCGGCGCCGCGATCGTCGAGGTGGTCCGGCAGGACGCCATCAAGGATAAATTTCGCGCCATCGGCTTCGAGCCGACCGGGCTGGGTGTGAAGCAGTTTTCCGATTTGAACGCGGCGGAGCTGAAGCGCTGGACCGGGTTCCTGACCGAGATCGGGCTGAGGAAATAAGCCATTGCGAGCCGGCGAAGCACTCTCGGGCATAGGGCGCGAGGCGGAGGGCATCACATGAGGCGACGGGAATTGTTTGGCGCGCTGCTCGCGATCGCAGCCTTTGCGGCGCACGGCGCGCGCGCGGACGACAAGCTCATCGTCGCGGTGGGCGGCCGCGGCATCGGCGAAAGTTGCGTGACCGAGATCGGCAAGAACGCCGGCCTGTTTGCGAAGCACGGCCTTGCACTCGAGATCGTCTATACGGACGGCAGCGGCGAGACCCAGCAGGCGGTCGTATCGAACAGCGCGCAGATCGGCGTGACCTCCGGCTTTTGGGGCGCACTGAGCCTTTATTCCAAGGGTGCGCCGGTGCGCGTGATCGGCGCTTCCTATACGGGCGGCAGCCAGATCTTCTTCTACGTCCGCGCCGATTCGCCCATCAAGACTCCACAGGACCTCGCCGGCAAGACCGTCGGCTTTTCGACCTTCAGCGCGGCGAGCCATGTCGGACTCCTCGCGCTGCAGAAGCACTACAAGGTCGATCTCAAGCCGACGCAGAGCGGCAATGCGGCGGCGACTCTGACGGCCACGATGAGCGGGCAGATCGACGCCGGGTGGGCCGGCGCGCCCTTCGGGATCGACGCGCTCGAGGCGGGAAAGATCCGGGTGGTCATGAAATCCTCCGACGCTCCCGAATTCGACAAGCAGACCGGGCGGGTGATCATTGCGAATGCCAACGAGCTCAAGGCGCGGCCCGACCTGTTCGTGCGCTACATGCGGGGCTATCGGGATACGCTGGATTGGATCTACTCGACCCCCGAGGGATTCAAGGCATACGCGGCCTTCTCGTCGCTGTCCGAAGCGTCGGCTCGGCGCGCGCTCGAGGAGTTCTTGCCTCGCGCGGCGCTCGATCCCGATCGAATCTCCGGCGTGGCCGAGGCGATGGCGGATGCGATGACATTCAGGTTCATCGCGGCGCCGCTCACGAAGGAGCAGCTCGCCGATCTGATTCAGATTCCGGAGCGGCGGCCGTAGGGTGGATTAGGCGCGAAGCGCCGTAATCCACCGGCCGCGTCGGCCGCTTGTGAATCAGCCGGTGGGTTACGCGCCTTCGGCGCTAACCCACCCTACGATCTACACCAGCTGCCCCTCGCTGAGCGGAATATCCCGCAGCGTGCTCGGCACGAACAGCTCCTCGAGTGCGACGCGCCGGTCGGTGAGGCCCTGCTCGTGGAGATATTGCAGCAGAGCCTCGATCGACGGGCGGTTCTGCGCGATGCCATAGGGAAACCAGTCGCGCCCGATGATCGCCTGCTCCTCCTCGAGCAGCGGCAGGAGCCAGGCCGACGTCACCTTGGCGGAGCCGCCTTCGACGATCCAGCGGTAGGTGTGATCCTTGGCGCGGCAGAGCGCCTTGTACATCGAGAGCGCGACCCAGGGATCGCGTTCGTACACGTCGCGGCGGATCACGATCGTGTGCATAATCGGGTAGATGCGGGTGCGCCGGTAATAATCCTTTTCGAGCTCGGCGTAGTTGGGAAACAGACGCCGCACGGTCGGTGCTCCGCGCCGGAACGAGAGCGGCGAGTTGGCGGTCATGAGAAAGTCGAGCTCGCCGCGCTCGAGGAGATCGCCCAGCTCGGTGCCGGCCGGCGCAAGCGTGAGCCGGACGTCGGAGGGCAGCGCATGCGGGAGCCGATCGGCGCGCCCCTGCACCCATTCGATGTCGCGCGGATGCACGCCATATTCGTGCTGCAGCAGCCCGCGCATGTAGACCGACGCGGTCTGGCTGTATTCGGGCACGCCGCCGCGCTTGCCCTTGAGATCGGCCGGCTTTTCGATCCCCCTGGTCGTATTGATGAAGAAATAGCCGTGCCGGAAGACGCGCGACGGAAACGCGGGGATCGCCACATAGGGCGCGTTCCCCTTGGCGACCAGCATGGAATAGTTGGCGAACGACATTTCCGACATGTCGAACTCGTTGTATTGCAGCATGCGCCAGAAAATCTCCGCCGGCTGCATCGCGAGATAGATGAGATCGATACCCTCCGGCTTGACCGTGCCATCGCGGAGCGCTTGCGTGCGGTCGAATGGACCGCAGGCGAAGGTGAGACGCAGGCCGGACATGAGAATTCCCCCTCTTTGATCGCGTTACATTAATATGACGTGCGTGGCGGCGTAAGCCGGCGCAGGCGCGCGGCGCGTTGCCACGCTTGCGGGCGATTGGATAAGCTCGGGCGAGTGCGGTGCCGTGTGGTTGCCGCGGAGGGATGCGCGCATGCGTCGGCGCAACGGGCAGGGGAGAGCGGCCGCGCAAATTTTGACGGCGGTCATTCTTGCCGGCGCCGTGCCCGCGCCCGCCGGCGCCGAAGACGCTTTCGCTCCCGGCAGGACCGTGAAGATCATCGTCGGCATGCCGCCGGGCGGCGGGGTCGACGCCTATGCGCGCCTGTTGCAACGGCACCTCGTGCGCCACCTCCCGGGCGGGCCGGCGATCGTGGTGCAGAACATGCCGGGCGCGGGCTCGCTGCGATCCGTGATGGCGCTCGCCGCCGCCGGCGACGATGGCGCCACGATCGGCACCTTCAGCTCGTCGCTGATCACCGAAGCGATCTCCGCCCCCGAACGGGTGAAGGTCGATTTCCGAAACTATGCCTTCATCGGAAACGTCAGCGAGGATATCCGCGTCTGTTACGTCTCGCGCGCGAGCGGCGTGCGCAACTGGCACGATCTGCTCGCGCGCGACCGCATCAATTTCGGAGCGACCGCGCCCGGCACCTCGGGCAACATCGATACCGCGATGCTGCGCAATCTTTTTGGCGTGAAGCTCAAGCAGGTGCAGGGCTACGCGGGCAGCGCGGACAAGCGGCTCGCGCTGGAGAAGGGCGAGATCGACGGCGATTGCGGCGGCTTCACCGCGCTGTCGGAGGACACGTTGCGCAAGATCAATCTCATGGTGCGGCTGTCGCCGACACTGCTCGCCGGGCTCGACGCGAGCGTGCCGTTCGGCGGCGATCTCGTCGCCAGCGCGCGCGACCGCAAGGTCTATGATTTTCTGATTGCGCCCGAGCGGCTCGGCCGCCTGTTCATGACATCGGGCAAGATGCCGGCGGAACGCATGGCGGCGCTGCGCCGCGCATTCGACGCGACGGTCGCCGATCCTGCCTTCCTGGCGGAAGCGCAGGGCTTCGGCCTCACCGTCGCGCCGATGACGGGCGAAGAGGTTGCGCGCCACGTGACCGAGCTCTACGCCACGCCACCCGACCTGATCGCGCGCGCCAAGGCGGTCATGGGGGAGTGAGACAAAGCTGTAGGGCGGCGCGAAGCGCCCTAATCTGCGAACCGCGGCTGCTTTACCGCACCATCGTGCCCAATCGCTCGAAGCGGATCGCGGGTTTGGCGCTCTCGCGGTCGATCGAGAAGTAGAGCAGCGCGGCGCGCCCGACGATGTTCTCGAACGGTACGTAGCCGACCTGATTGAGCACTCGGCTGTCCGTGGAGTTGTCGCGGTTGTCCCCCATCATGAAGTAGTGACCGAGGGGGACTTGATATTCCTGCGTATTGTCGAGCAAGCCGTTATCCTGCAGGTCGAGCGTCTGGTAGCTCACGCCGTTCGGCAGCGTCTCGCGCCAGCGTTTCATGGAGATCTCGCGCCCGTTCGCCCTCTCGACGAAATCTTCGACGCGCTCCCGCCTTACCGGCTCGCCATTGATGTAGAGAACGCCCGCGCGCATCTGGACGCGGTCGCCCGGGAGGCCGACGATGCGCTTGATGTAGTCGGTCCTGTCGTCCTTCGGCAAGCGGAACACGACCACGTCGCCAAGCCGCGGCTCTGACGCCAGAATGCGGCCGGAGAACAGGCGAGGCGAGAACGGCAACGAATAGTGTGTGTAACCGTAAGCGTATTTCGAGACGAACAGGTAATCGCCGATGAGCAGAGTCGGCATCATGGCGCCGCTTGGAATGTTGAACGGCTGAAAAAGAAAGACTCTGATCATGACGGCCAGCACCGAGGGCAAGATGAGCCAGCCGAGAAGGATGTTGGCCACTGCGCGCTTGGCGCTGAAGTGCTGCACGCGGGCCAGCATGAGCGCCATGACCACCAACGCCCACAAGCCGAGCACCGTCGTGATAACCTGAAGTGCTATCCGAAGCACCGCGGGCATGGACGCGGCACCCGCCAGATTCACAGCCATCAGGGCCAGAAGGCTGACCGCGAGTCCCGTCACGATAGGAACTGCGCTCCAGGCCACCACCGCGCGCAGCTCAAGTCCGGTGGCGCGACCGCCGATCAGCCGGCCGCTCCATTGCAGGAAAGCGGCGTAAAGATAGAGTCCGACCACGCCGGCCACGACTCCCAGCAATGCCAGCACGCCAACCATGCGCCATTGCAACACGGGGATGCTCGGTGCCTCGATGAGCTCCCCGATGATGAGTGAGATCGCCGCGAGAGCACCCAAGATCAGCACGTGGCGCCGCGGATTGGTGGCGAGAACGCGATCAATCGTCACGCGCGGCGCGAGCCAGACCGAAACCCAAGGCGATGCGGGCAGCGCGTGTTCGGAAGCAGATGCCATAGGACGATCCTCGGAAATCCATCCAGGCTGACAGAGCGGGCTATGGCCTTAGACGAGCCCACGACTGAAACGGTTCAAAGGCGAGTAGCCGAGACTATAACATTCCGACCTGCCGCGCCTTCTCGCGGTAGTGCTCCCAGGTCTTGGCGATGCGGTATTCGTTGCGCGCGAAGCTCACCTTCAAGAGCTCGACCTCCTCGGACGTGATCGGCTTGAGCGGACCGAGGCTCGCGGCATGGACGGTGCTGCGTGCGTTCTCTTCCATCTCGAGGCTGTCGAGAAAAACCTCCGGGATGCTGTTGACCGCAACCACGCTGCCATGGCCGCGCAGCAGGCAGTACTTGTTCTTGCCGAGCGTGCGCGCCACCGCCGCGCCCTGCTCGACGGTGCGGATATGGGTCGGATCGGGATGAACCGGAATGCCGATGAAGCGGAAGCCGTAATTGCGGATCGCGATCATCGGCCGATCGACCATGGTGAAGAGCGTCGACATCGGTGGATGGCCGTGCCCCACCGCCTGGACATCCTCGCGCGCGCGGTAGACGCCGAGATGGATCGCGGTCTCGGTCGGGGCGGGGCCGTTGCCCTCGAGCACCTTGCCGTCGAGATCGACGATCAGGATCTCGTCGGCGGTGACGCCGGCGCGGCTCGCGTCGCGCGGCGGGATGAGCACCCGGTTGGTGCCGGGAAGGCGAGCGCTGATATGGCCGCTGTAGTCCAAAAGCTCCGCCATCACCATCATGCGCGTGCACTCCGCGATCTGGGTGCGCAACGCGCTTTCCGAAATCTGCGCCATGTCTCGACCGTCCTCCGTCATTCTCACCGCAGCAACGATTCGCAGCGATGCTCCCATGCGCGCGCAACGGGCTCAAGACGCGAGTTGCGATCGGGTTGTAGGTGGTTGACCGACTGCGAAATCCAGCTTATTTCGCCGCGCCGAGCAGCTTGCGGAATTTCTCGATCTCGGCGGACACGAGCTCGCCGACATAGCGCGGCGAGAGCTCGTCGCCCGCCGCCGGAATGGAGCCGAGCTCGTCCATGCGCTGACGCAGGGTCTCGCTCGCGACCGCGGCGCGCAACGCAGTGTTGAGCCTGGCGATGATCGCCTCGGGTGTTCCTTTGGGCGCGAACAGGCCATTCCATCCCTGCTGCTGGAATTCGGGCAGGCCGGCTTCCGCCGAGGTCGGCACGTCGGGAAGCGTGCGCAAGCGGACCGGCGACGAGATGACAAGGCCACGCACGCGCCCGCTCTGGATCGCGCTCGTCACCGAGGCGGCCGCGTCGCAGACGCCGTCGATCTGGCCGCCCATGAGATCGTTCAAGGCCGGCGCGGCGCCGCGATAGCTCACGAGGGTCGCGTCGATCTCTGCAGCCTGCGTGAAGCCCCTGCAGATCAGGTAATTCGACGAACCGACGCCGGCATGGCCGAGGGTGAGCTTGCCAGGATTTTTTCGCGCGTGTTCGACGATCTCGGCGAGCGTGCGGGCGGGTAGATCGTTCTTGACGGCGATGACCGGCAAGGTTTTGGCGACGAGCCCGATCGGCGCGAAATCGTCGGGCGCGTATTTGATGTCGGGATAAATCGAATAGGCGGCGGCATTGGTGCCGCTGTTGCCGATCGCGATGGTGTAGCCGTCGGGCGCCGCGCGTGCGGCGCGCGCCAGCGCGGTCGAGCCGCCGGCGCCCGGCGTGTTCTCGTTCACGATGCGCTGCCCGAGCGCCTGTCCCATCTGGTCGGCCGCGAGCCGCGCGATCACGTCGGAGGTTCCGCCGGCCGCGAAGGGCACGATCATGGTGATCGGCCGGTTCGGATAGTTCTCGTCGGCCTGCGCCGGGATCGCTGACGCGAGACAGGCGACGAAGATGAAAGCTGTTCTGACCACGCTGTTCGTTCCTGTTTGACGGCTCGGAATCTATATGCTGCCGCAAGCCCCTCAGCCGTCCTTCGGTCCGAAATAACGCGCGCCCCACAGCACCACGAGCCAGATCGCGGCGAAGAAGCCAAATGCAATTAACAGTTCCATGCCATCCTCCCCTGTCCGTTTTTGAGACGGCGACCTGTGGGTCCTCGAACGGACGTCAAGCCGCGCTTTTTTTCGGTACCGATCGTCGCAACTCCCCGATGAACCAGCGATTGCCACGCATGATAGCGATTTCCGGCATGGCTCGGTAGCGCGGTTCCGCCGTCTTGCATGTCGACGGCGAGCCGTTTCCGTAGGCGTGCCGGCTCACCTAAAGTCTTTGCATCAAAGATAGGCAATAGCGATGCTTCGACGCGGCAAACCCTGGCGGCCGTCGGTTAGGGGCTCTGTAACTATTTTGTCCGAAACTGGGACGTGAATTGCACGCTCGTTGACGCCCGGACACAGGCGAAGAGACGATGAAAAGCCCATTGTATCGTCTGGCCCTAGGCGCGGTCATCATCGCCGGGACGCTGGTGGCGAATGCCGCCTCCGCGGCAACCCTGGTGGTCCAGGGCTCGACGGATTTCACCAGCCTGGTGATGGAGCCGTACAAGGCCGACATCGAAGCCGCGGCCGGCGTCGATCTGCTCGTCCTGCCCAACAAGTCGAACCTGGGCCTTCTTGCGCTCCTCGAAGGGCAGGCCGATCTCGCGATGATCTCGGCGCCGCTCGATAAACGGATCGAACTGTTGCGGGAGACAAGGCCCGAGCTGCCATACCAACTTCTGCAACGCTTCCTCATCGTGCGATCGCGCGTCGCCTTCCCGGTCCATCCCAACAATCCGGTCCGTTGGCTGTCCTTCGCGAAAATCCGACAGATCCTGCGCGGGAACATCAACAACTGGCGCGAGGTCGGCGGCCCTGATCTGCCGATCCGCGTCATTTCGATGCGCGACGCCGAGGGCGTCAAGCGGACGATCGAAACCAGTCTTTTGAAAGGTGAGAGTCTGGCGCCGCACGAGCACCGTCTCGTCGAGGACGGGACGCACGTGATCAAGGCCGTCGCGCAGGATCCCGGCGCATTGGGCATCACTCAGCTGAGCGAGGTCAGGCGCGGCCGCATACCCGAGCTTCGGACCGACGGAATCCTCAAGCAGGACCTTTATTTCATCAGCCTCGGCGAGCCGACCGATTCGGTGAAGGCGGTCGTTGCCGCGACGAGACGCGTCCTCTTCGACGAGGAGCCGTAGCGCTCCGGATTACGACAGCCGAGAATTCACCAAGCCAGATTTGACACGTGGGGGCTGCTACGCGTGCTCCCACTTTTCCGCGCTGGCGCCCGCAAGCGCTTGCACGCGCGCCTCGTCGGCCGCGAGTTCGGACGCGCCGCCCGCGTGCACGATGACGCCATCGTCAAGCACGTAGGCATAGTCGGCAATCTCCAGGCTCATCCGGGCGTTTTGCTCGACGAGCAGCACCGATATGCCTTCCTCACGCATTTGCGCCACGATGCGGAACACCTCGCGCACGACCAGCGGCGCCAGCCCTTGCGATGGCTCGTCGAGAATGAGCAGTTTCGGATTGAGCAGCAGCGCCCGCCCGATCGACAGCATTTCCTGTTCGCCGCCAGAGAGTTGCCGACCGCGATTGAACTTCCGCTCGGCAAGCCGCGGGAAGAGCTGGTAGATGCGCTCGATCGTCCACGGCCCGCCGCGCTCCAGCGGCACTTTCAGGTTTTCCTCGACAGTAAGGTTCGGAAAGATCCGGCGGCCTTCGGGCACGTACCCGACGCCGATCGCGGCGATGCGAAATGGCGGCCAGCGGGTCGTCTCGGTTCCGAAAATCTCGACGCGTCCTTCGCGCGCGGGCGTGAGGCCCATCAGGCTGCGGAGCGTCGTCGTCTTTCCGGCGCCGTTGCGCCCGAGCAGCGCTGTGATCTTCCCTTCGGCGACTTCGAGGCCCACGCCGTGCAGGATGTGGCTCTTGCCGTAATAGGTGTGGATGCCCTCGGCGCGAAGTGCGGCGCTCATGCGGCCTTGCCCAGATAAGCCGCCTGCACGGCTTCGTTGGCGGCGATGTCCTGCGGCGTCCCTTCCGCAAGGAGATTGCCTTGGTCGAGAACGGAAATCCGGTCTGCCAGATGGAATACGACCCGCATGTCGTGCTCGATCAGCACGATCGTGAAATTGCTGTCGCGGTGGAGCCGTCGGATCAGTCGGGTGATATCGTAGGTCTCCTGATCGCCCATGCCGGCGGTCGGTTCGTCGAGCAGCAGGAGATGCGGCTTCAATGCGAGCGCCATCGCGATTTCGGCGGCGCGCTGGTCGCCGTGTGCAAGCTCGCCGACGAG
>Ga0075424_100006051_pt1 | contig 11626 bp, 10 predicted proteins | sample SoiMethybrSBSTD3_FD_75301 | JGI IMG/M metagenome (GOLD analysis project Ga0075424, IMG submission 75301) | Bulk soil microbial communities from a Populus tree surrounding site in Tennessee, USA - Soil MetaG P. TD hybrid SBSTD3 | ecosystem: Environmental > Terrestrial > Soil > Tree plantation...
GTCGTGTTCGGATCGGTCGCGGGGCTGACGATGATCACTTTGCCGGTGACCGGCTCGCTGCCGTCGGCCGGCGTGAGCGTCGCGTCGTTGCCAACCCGCACCTGCTTCGCCTGATCGGGCGCCATGTTGACCCGCGCGACGATGCTCGACATGTCCATGACGGTCAGGAGCGGCGTTCCCGCACTTGCCATCTCGCCGGCATACACCGGGCGATCGGTCACGACGCCGGTGATCGGGCTGCGGATTTGCGAGTAGCTCAGTTGCGCCGCAGCGGTCTCGTAGTGGCCGCGCGCTGCCTGGACCTGTCCTTCGGCGGCGCGGATCTGTTCCTGCTTGCCGACGCTCTGCAGCGCCTGCAGGTGCTGCTGCGCCGTGTCGAACTGCGCCCGCGCCTGCGCGTACGCGACCTGCGCTTCGTCGACCGCCTTTCGCGCGAGCGCGCCTTCCTTGAACAGCTGCTGCCGTGAATCGAGCAGCTTCTTCGCGGCGTCGACGGCTTCGCGTGCCGCGTCGACGTCGGCCTGCGCTTTGGTCACCTCCTCGGGAAGCGTCGCCGAGGTCGTCGCGCGGTAATTCGATTCCGCCTGCGCGAATTGCCCGCGGCTTTCCTGCGCAGCCGCGGCGAGATCGCGGTTCTCCAGCTCGGCGACGAGCTGCCCCTGGCGGATGTGATCGCCGCGATTGACGAGGAAGCGGCGCACCGGTGCGCTGATCTTGGGCGTGATGTTCGCCTGATTGCGCGGATACAACACGGCGTCCGCATTCACGATGACGCGGATGCTGCCGCGAATCGCCGGCGCAACCTGCACCGGCGTCACCGGCTCGGCTGCCTTTTCCTTCCTGCCGCACGCGATGTGACTCGCCACCGTCGCGATCGCGACGGCACAGCAGACGCCGCGCGTCATGCGCATGCTCATAACGTACCCGTCAATGTTTGCAGCGATGCGATTGCCACGCGGTAGCGCACGAGACCATCGTCGTACGCATTGCGCGCCTGGATGAGAGTGGTCTGCGCGTCCACGACTTCGAGGACCGTCACCTCGCCGGCCTGGTAGCGCAGCAGCGTGAGGCGCAGGCTTTCGCCAGCCAGGTCGAGCGACTGCCGGAGCGAGGCGGCCTGCTCGCGCGCGATCTGCGCTTCGCGATAAAACGTGGCGATGTTTGCGCGGAGCTGCCGCTGGGCCAGCGTCAGCTCACCGCGCGCCTGATCGACGCGCAGTTCGGCCTGACGCAGCTTGCTCTGCGCCGCGCCCCACGTCCACAGCGGAACGGTGAGCTGCACCTGGGCGACGTTGCCGAGCAGCCGCTGGCCTTCAGGGTTGTAGATCGCGAACTGGTTCGCGTTTATGCCGTACCAATAGTCGAACGACAGCGACGGCAGCAGTCCGCCGCGTGCGACGCCGATGCCGGCGACGCCCTGCTGGACGGCCGCTTCGGCCGCGTGCACGTCGGGACTGTATCCGGTGGCCGCCGACGTCACCTGTTCGAGCGGCGGCAGCGCCGCAACCTCCTGCAGATCGTCGGCGATGGGGAACTCCTCGCGGTAGTCGGGAAAGATCAGCACGGACAATCCGAGCCGCGCGCGCAGCGCCGCGAGCTCCGCGTCCTGCGCCTCGCGTTCGCGCTGCGCCACCTGAATCTGCGCCTTGACGACGTCGGCGTGCGCGACTTCGCCGCCGGCTTCCTGGCGCTGCGTGATGTCGAGAAACTGCCGCGCCTCCTGCAGGCCCTGCTGCGCGCTCGCCAGCTTCCGCGTCGCCGCCAGGGCGGTGTAGAAATTCTGAACGACGGTCGCCACGAGGCCGCGCGTCGCGACGTCGGCGCGGGCGCGCGCGGCCGCTTCAGCCGCCGCAGCGGCGCGGTACTCGGCCCACTTGCCGGGCGCGTAGATGTCGCCGTGGATCGTCCCCCACATGTTGTAGACGTTCGGACCATCGTTCGCGACGAACACGCCGGACGACGTTCCATTCGGCTGCGTGTAGATGTACTGATTGAACTCAGCGAGCGTCGGCAGCAGCGCGGCCTTTGCCTGCTTGCGGTCCTCGGTCGCGAGGTCCGCCGCGAGCACCGCCTGCCGGAATACCTGATTGTTCGCTCGAGCCTGATCGATCGCCGCCTGCAGCGTGAGCGGCGCGGCCGGCTGCGCTGGTGGAACAGCCGGCGGAGGCTGCGCGGACGCCCGCCCAGCCGCACCAGTCATGATGCCGAACAACAGAACGAGACGACGCATCATCACCGCGCTCACTTCGTCATCTGGTAGACGAGCACCTTGAACGTGCCGGCCACCGGTTTCGGCCGCTCCTTCGATCCTGCTGCCTGTTGCTCGTACTCGGTCGCAGACACGTAGATGGTATGCGTCACGGGATCGAGCGCCATCGTCCGTCCGCCGCGATGGGTCTTCAGTGTCTGGACGATCTTGAGGAGCGACGGCGACTCTTCATGCGCGATGGTGATCGTGCCGGACTCGCCATTCGAGCTGAACGCGAACTTCGTCTGCGGATCGAACCAGTTCGAATCGACACCCCCGCCGATCGGCACGCTGTAGACGACGCTTCCGTTCGTGCTGTCGATCATCAGCATCAGTTTGTTGTCGCAACCGATGAAGAGACGATGATTCGCGGCGTCGAATGCCATCCCCGAGGCCGAGTCGCCCGGCGCAATCGGCCACGTTGCCGTGACCTTGTGCGTCGCCGTGTCGATCACCTTGATCGCGTTCATGTCCTCGATGTTGACGAACACTTTGCCCGCCGCGCCGTCGGCCTGTGCGAACTCCGGCTTGCCCTCGAGCGGGATCGTCGCGACCACCTTGCCGCTCTGCGCATCGAAGACGGTGGCCGACTTGCCGCGGCCGTTCATCGTGTACACCTCGTGCCGTGAAGGTTCGTACAGGATGGCGTCGGGATTCTCGCCGGTGTCGACCTTCTGGATCGTTTTCAGCGTTTTGAGATCGACGATGCTCGCCTTGTTCTCGCGGCCGTTGCTCGAGAAGCCGCGGCCGAGATCAGCGGCAATCGCGAAGCCGTGCACGCCGGGCGTGTCGGCGATTTCACCGGCGACCTTGTTGAGCTGCGTGTCGACGACGACTACCTTCGTGCCGTGGGTGACGTAGAGGCGGTGCGCGCCGGCGTCGACCGACAGGTAATCCCATCCGCCTTCGCCGCCGATGGGAATCTCGCGCGCAAACTTGTACGGACCGTCCTGCGCGAAGAGAGGCCCGGCTGCGGCGAAGGCCGCGAACGTCCACACGGCTGCATGACGCATATGCGCTCCTTAGGAGCGCGTGCAAAATCGACGTAGGGCGGCCCTTTCAGGGCGCCAAGGCGAGGCTCAAAGCCTCGCCCTACAGATTTTGCAACGCGCTCATCTCCAATAGCCGTGTCAAGGCTACTGAAGGAAGCGGCCGGACACCATCGTTCAAGTGCTGGATGCGCGTACGCCAGATGACGTACTCGTGGGGAGCAGCACGTCTTCGAGGAAGAATGCGGCGAGGTCGGAGCGGCCGGTGAGGCCCGACTTGCGATAGATCGACAGCGCCTGCTGGCGGACAGTCCTCTCGCTCGTCTGCCGCATCACCGCGATTTCCTTATGCCGGAGTCCCTTGAGTTGGAGCAGCGCGACCTCGCGCTCCGCGGGCGTCAGCCCCCAGCGATCGAACTGGCGATCGATCGCGGCGCCGAATCCCTGCAGGACGTCGGCGGCCTCGCGCTTCCAGCGTGCGGCGTCCTCGGTGGAGCGCGCCACCTCGGCGCGGGCGAGCGCGAGCTCGCGGTCGAGGTCCTCGGAATGGCGCCGCGCCGCCACCATCTGCCACCAGTGGAACGCGATGCCCGCGAGCGCGGACAGGAAGATGAGGAGCTCGAAGGTCTGCAGTCCGAGCGGGACGCCGCGGCGGAACTCGATCGTGAGATCGGTCGCCATCAGCAGCGCGATAATCGCGAACAGGAGGATCGACATGCTGGCTGATAGCGTACATCGGCGCGCCGCCAGAGCCAGCGTTCAAGGAACAGTGCGGACGAGCGTCTCGGTGATCGCGTGCACTTCGCGGAGGATCGGTCCGTAACTGGCGGCCAAGACCGCCACGGCTGCGACGAATGCGAGGGCAGCGGGCCACCAACTGCGGCAGCGGTCGACTGCCGGCGCATCGTCGAGCAGGCGTTCCACGCGTGACGCGATCTCGCCGCCGCCGATGAGCGTGCTGATCGGTTCGCCCGCGGTCGGCTGCAGGGACCGGAGCCGCGCCACCTTGACGAGCGCGGATGCGAGGGCGCAGCGCGCCGATGGACTGTCGTCGCCGTCCATGCGATCGGCGGCGCGCTCGGCCGCCGAGGCCCAGCGCTGCTCGATGAATCGCCCCGCCGGCGCGAACAGCAGCGCGTCGGGCGCGCCGCACATGACGAGCCGCTTCAAGTTGTCCCACGAGCGGCGATGCCCGACTTCGTGCGCGAGGCTCGCCGAGAGCTCCTCGTGCGTGAACGCGCCGACGAGGGTGCGGCTCACGAGCAGCCGCGGCCGGAACACGCCCGCGAGCGCCATCACCGGCGCGTCCGCGTCGACGACGTACGCCGGCATCGCGCCGTACGTGAGTCCGAGCGGCTGCGCCGATTGCATCCACATCGTGACGCGCGCCGCGGCACGCGACCACGCCCGCGCGGCGCGTATCGCCGCGGAGAGACACATCGCGAGCGCCGCCGACGCGCACAGCGTCAGCGTGACGTTGAACCCTTCGGACGATTCCAGCGGTTCGTACCGCGAGTACGACGGCACGAACACGGCGATCGCAAACAGCGCCGCCGAAATCGCGGGCAGCATCCGCAGCGCGAACCAGAACGACGGCGATTCGACGCGGGCGACGCGCCGCGCGATCCACGCGACGGCACCGGCAGCGGCGACGTTGACGACCGCGAACCAGACGAGCGTCAGCGTCGTGCCGTGCAGCATGTAGTCGGTCATCGGGGTTTCCGCTCCGCAGTGGTTCGGCGTTTTTCGCGAATGAGACGTTCGAGATCGTCGAGCAGCGCGCGGTCGCGGTCCGAGACCGCGTCGACGAGCGATGACAGAATCGGCAGCGGCTCCTGCCCGTTCCGCTCGAGCAGACTGTGCACCACGTCGGCGGCGAGCGAGCCCTCGAGCTCCTCGCGCGTGGCGGCCGCGTAGTAGACGAACGCACGCCCCGCTTTGCGCCGGCCGAGCAGCCCCTTCTTGAACAGACGGTCCATCGTGGTCATCACGGTGGTGTACGCAACGGAGGAATCGAGCTGCGCGCACGCTTCGCGGACGGTGGTATCGCCGCGCGCCCAGACGATCGCGAGCACATCGCGCTCGAGTGCGCCAAGGCTCTCCTCGAACAGCTGCTGCGTCGATTTGAAGCCCCAGAAAAGAAAGGGACGCCGCATACTGCGGAGGGTAGCGTCGCGCACTGCGACTGTCAATGACGCAGTGCGCTCGCGGCATGCGCGTAATTCAGAATTTGGAATTCAGAATTCAGAATTCGTACTCCGGATTCCTCGCGCGGCGACGAACGCCGTTGACCACGCCCACTGGAAGTTGAAGCCGCCGATGCGTCCGTCGACGTCGAGGATCTCGCCGACCAAGTACAATCCGGGACACACACGCGATTCCATCGTCGACGGATCGATCTCGTCGAGCGCGACGCCGCCGGCCGTCGCTTCGGCGTAGTTGTAGCCGCGCGTGTCGACGACACCGAGCGGCCAGGCGGTGAGTGCGTGGATCAATCGGCGGCGGTCGTCGCGCGTGAACTGCGCGGCCGCCGTGACGCCGTCGATCTGCAGCCGCGCGAGGATCGCGGCGGTCACCGACGCCGGCACGCCTGGCGTCACCGACGCGAGCGTCGCACCGACTGTTGCCTTCGGATGTTCCTTCGACTGCCGCTGCCAGTCGCCTTCGACGTCCGCGAACGATCGGCCGGGGCAGAAGCTGACCGACACGCGAACGTCGCGTCCTTCCGTCCGTGCGCGTGCCCAATGGCGTGATGCGTTCAGCGCCGCGGGACCGCTGACGCCGAAATGTGTCCACAACATCGATCCTGTAATCCTCACCGCGATCGATCCGTCGATCCACAAAGCGATCTCGACGTCCTGCGACGCGCCGGACAGGTCGTGGTGGAATCGATCGGCCGCGTCGAGGACGAGCGGCGCGAGTGCGGGGGTGGTGCGCACGATCGTGTGGCCGAGGCGCTCCGCGATGCGGTAGCCGGCGCCGTCGCTGCCGCTCTTCGGCAGCGATTGTCCGCCCGTGGCGAGCACGACGGCGCGCGCGTGGATGTCGCCGTGCGAACAGATGACGTGGAACCCGCCATCGTCGCGCGCGACATCGAGCACGCGGGTGTCGGCCATGAGCGTGGCGCCGCACGTGGCTGTTTCAGTCAGCAGCGCGTCGAGCACGTCGCGCGCGCGGTTCGTATCGGGAAACAGCTTCCCGTCCGCTTCTTCGTGAAGCGAGACGCCAAGCTCGCGAAAGAACGCGATCGTCTCGTCCACCGGAAACGCGCGCAGCACGCGACGGACGATCGTCGAGCGTCCGCCCCAGAAATCGCGTTCGGTGACGACGGTATTCGTGACGTTGCAGCGCGATCCGCCGCTGACGAGAATCTTCGCGCCCGGTTTTTTCGCGCCGTCGAGCACGACGACGGACAGGGATCGCGACGCGCGGCGCGCGAAGATCGCCGTTGCGAGACCGGCGGCGCCGGCGCCGACGACGGCGACATCGGCGATCTCCGGGTCCAATGCCGGTCGTCAGCCGCCTGCGACCGGCGGAAGCAGGTAGACGTCGCTGTCGGATCGAAGCGGTTCGTACCGCGCGTGATGGTAGATGTGTCCGTCGATCGCGACCGCGATCTGATCGAGCTGTTCGCCGAGCGCCGGGAAGCGCTCGGCGAGCGCGACGAACAGCTCGCGGACGCGCGGCGCGTCGATGGCGATCTCGTCGATGCCGTCGGTGAACCGCGTCCAGCCGCTGGGCAGGTGGACGATGGCCACGGCGGTCAATCAGCGGTCAGTCCGCGCAGCACGCGCGGCGGCGACAGCGGCAACTCCGTGAACCGGACGCCGGTGGCGTCGCGCATGGCGTTGGCGACCGCCGCGAGCGGCGGCACGATTGGCGTTTCGCCGACGCCGCGCACGCCGTACGGATGCAGCGGGTTCGGCACCTCGACGATCACCGTTTCGATCATCGGCAGATCGGAGGCCACCGGCATCCGGTAGTCGAGGAATCCGGCGTTCTCCATGACGCCGTTCGCGTCGAACACGTACTCTTCGTTCAACGCCCATCCGATTCCCTGAGCGACGCCGCCCTGCATCTGTCCCTCGACGTAGCTCGGATGAACCGCCTTGCCGACGTCCTGGACGGCTGTGTAGCGGACGACCGTGCTGCGGCCCGTTTCCTTGTCCACTTCGAGATCGCAGATGTGCGCGCCGAATCCCGGTCCGGCCATCGGCGGGTTCACGGCGGCGCGGCCGACGACGGGTCCGCCGGTGTGCGGCATCTGCGCAGCGATTTGCACGACGGTCAGCGGCTGCTGATCCTTTGCCGCGCCGTTCAACGGCACGGCCTTGCCGCGTTCCCAGCCGACGTCGGCGATATCGACGTTCCAGATTTTCGCGGCGCGTGCGCGCAGCTGATCGCGCACGTCCTCCGCCGCGCGAATCACCGCCATGCCGGTCGCGTAGCACACGCGGCTGCCGCCGGTGACGTCGCTGTGGCCGGCGCTGTCGGTGTCGGCCACAATCGGCCGCACCCGTTCCACCGGGATGCCGAGCTCCTCGGCCACCATCAACGCCTGCGCCGCGCGCGTGCCGCCGATGTCGGGGTTGCCGGTGACCACCGCGGCGCTGCCGTCCGGATTCAACGTGACGGTTGCGCTCGAGCTCATGCCGGCGTTGAACCAGAAGCCGCACGCGAAGCCGCGTCCAAGATTCGCCTGGCGCGGTGATTTCCAGTGCGCGCTGTTCTTCGCAGCCTCGAGCACCTGCTTGAATCCGATCGGTCCGTATTTCGGTCCGTACGACGCCTGATCGCCTTCGGCTGCCGCGTTCTTCATCCGGATTTCGATCGGATCCATCCCGAGCTGCCGCGCGACGTCGTCGATTGCCGATTCGGTGGCGAACATCGCAATCGGCGATCCCGGCGCGCGATACGCGGCCACCTTCGGCTTATTGACGACGACGTCGTGCGCTTCGATGAAGAAGTTCGGGATCTTGTACGGCGCGATCGCGCACATCGCGCCCGCGCCGGCAGGCGAGCCTTTGTACGCGCCCGCTTCGTACCATAGCGACACGCGCGCGGCGACCAGAGCGCCATCGCGCGTGGCGCCGAGCTTCACGCGCACTTTCGATCCCGACGTCGGTCCGGTCGCGCGAAAGACCTCGTCGCGCGACATCACCATCTTCACCGGACGATTCGTCTTGCGCGACAGCACGATGGCGAGCGGTTCGAGATACACGACAATCTTTCCGCCGAACCCTCCGCCGATTTCGGTCGGAATCACTTTGATGTGCGCCGGATCCATGCCGAGGATGGCGGCGGAGGCGTCGCGCACGACGAATGGTCCCTGCGTCGTGCACCACACCACGGCGCGTCCATCCTCGCCCGTGCGCGCGAGACACGCGTGCGGCTCGATGTAGCCCTGATGCACCATCGGCGTGCGGAACTCGCGGTCGACGACGACATCGGCGTCCGCGAACGCCTTGTCGGCGTCGCCGCGCTTGAATTCCATGCGATTCGCGATATTCCGCTTGTACTTGTCGTGCAGCAGCGCGGCGCCGTCGGCCATCGCCGCGTCGACGCTCGTGATCGGCGGAAGCGGCTCGTACACCACCTCGATGCGCGCGAGCGCTTCCCGCGCGATGTCGAGCGAGGTCGCGGCGACGGCGGCAATCGCGTGGCCGTGGTACAGCGCCTTGTCGTGCGCGAGCAGGTTGTCGCCCATGTCGTGCAGATCGAGCGCCGCTTCGCCGCCGAGCATGAGCTTCGCGGAGTTCGGCGGGATGTCTGCGCCGGTGATGACCGCCTTCACACCGGGAAGGCGGGCCGCCGCGCTCGTATCGATCGACACGATTCGCGCGTGCGCGTGCGGGCTGCGCAACACCGCGCCGTGCAGCATGCCGGGCAGACTGACGTCCGCGCCGTACGCGGCCCGGCCGGTCACTTTGTCGACGCCGTCGTGACGGATCGGACGGGTGCCGACGTGTTCGAAGGTGCGAGTGCTCATGCGCTCACCTTGGGATGCTTCTCCGCGGCGGCGTCGAGCACCGCGCGGATGATCTTGTCGTAGCCGGTGCACCGGCACAGATTGCCGGCAAGCCAGTACCGCGTCTCGCCTTCGGTCGGATTCGGGTTCGCGTCGAGCAGTGCTTTCGCGGCGACGATGAAACCGGGCGTGCAGACGCCGCACTGCAGCGCCGCGTGTTCGAGAAATTTCTGCTGCAGCGGATGCAGCCGCTCCCCGTCGGCGATCCCCTCGATCGTCGTGACGGTCTGGCCTTCGGCTTCCGCGGCGAGCACGAGGCACGACGGGACGAGCCGGCCGCCGAGAATGACGGAGCATGCGCCGCAGTCCCCGGTCGCGCAGCCTTCTTTCGTGCCGGTGAGACCGACGGCGTTGCGCAGCGCGTCGAGCAGGCTCTCGTGCGGTTCGCACAGGAACTCCACCGGCTCGCCGTTGATGATCGACGTCACGTGCAGCTTCGACATGTCAGCGGGTCCTCGCGCGATCCGCGGCGATCGCGGCCGCGCGTTTCGTGAGCACGCCGGCGACCGCGCGCCGGTATTCGACCGTGCCGCGCTTGTCGTCGATCGGCCGTGCGGCCGCGCTCGCCGCACGGGCCGCGCGATCGAGCGCCGGCGCGTCGAGCGTCGAGCCGATGAGCGCCTGCGCCGCCTCGGCCACGACGAGCGCCGTCGGCGCGACCGCACCGATGGCGACGCGTGCGGCGGTGCATACGCCGGCCGCGTCGAGCGTGATCGAGACGCCCGCGCCCGCGACCGCGATGTCCATCTCCGTGCGCGGGATGAGGCGCAAGTACGCATCGGCCGTGCGCGGCGCAGGCCGAGGAACCTGCAGCGCCACGAGCAGCTCGCCGCGCTGGAGAACCGTCCGGCCCGGCGCGGTGCAGAACTGTTCGACCGGCACGCTGCGTTCGCCGCCCGGACCGGCGATGATGCAGCGCGCCTGGTTGACGATGAGCGCGCACGTCGTGTCGGCGGCGGGCGAGGCGTTGCACAGGTTGCCGCCGACGCTCGCGCGTCCCTGAATCTGCGTCGAACCAATCAGGTGCACCGCTTCCGCGAGTCCCGGCCAGAGTCGCCGCACATCGGCGTGCTCGACGACGTCCGCGGCGGCGGTTGCCGCGCCGAGCCGCAGGCCGGAGGCATCGATGGTGATGCCAACGAGCTCCGGGATCTGCTTCAGATCGACGAACGCCGTTGGCGGCTTCAGGCCGGTGCGGAACTGCACGAGCAGATCCGTCCCGCCGGCGAAGACCCGCGCGCTCGGATCCGCGGCGATCGACGCGATGGCTTGAGCGAGCGAGCGTGGCGCTTCGTATCGGGTGGCGAGCATGGCGGAAAAAGAAATTCTATCTGAAGAACTCGTTCATGTTCGGCGCAAATGCCGCGGCGCCGGGCAGGTTCGTCGTGATGCCCAGTCCCTCCAGCATGACACGAAGGATTGCTTCGTCGTGAAAGATCGTCGTCGACACGTATCCCGGCTTCGCGTCCGGGCTGATGACGAGGAACACGGTATGGCCGCCGCACGTCCATCCGCCCGCTTTCGCGATGTCCGGCGTCATGAGAATCGTCGTCGGTCCCGTGCTGCACGCGTTGTCGAGAAGATCGCCTTCGTCCCACGCGATGATGAGCAGGTCGTGATTGGCGGTGAAGCCAGGGCTCGCGATGTACGGTCCCATATGGGTCAGCAGCCAGTTGTCCACGTTCATCAGGCACGGCTGCACGCCGCGGCACGAGTGGCCGTTGTCGGTCATCAACCCATGGATGATCGAGTAGCGGGGCAGCGTGTTCGCCCGAACGTCGTTCAGGAAATTCGGCGTGATCGGAACCACCTTCGCGAGCTGCGCCGGATTGCTCGCGACCTCGGGCAGGTACTGAAAGACATTCACGTTGCTCGTCGCATCGTCGTAGTACGCGCGCCAGGACTTGCCGGCGTTGGTCAACGCCTTCACGACGTTGTTCGTGCCGGACGGAATCGGCGTCATCTGCATGAAGAACCTGCCGGTCGTCCACACGAAGTAGTTCGGCTGCGAGGAGTGGATGTTCGCCCAGAAGTTCCGCGCGAGACCGTACTGCGACGCCAGCCCGTTGAAATACGGCAGGTAGGGGCTCCCCATCACCTGATCGATGCTGTGGTTCTCGAGCGTCATCAGCACGACGTGCCCGAAGCGGTGCGTGTTGGGCGGCATCTTCGACGGGAGCGATAACACCGTCACCGAGTCGAACGATGCTGCGGTCGACTTGGTTTTCAGTCCTATCTTGCCGACGCGATACTGGGCGTCGGTTGCCCTCCCGAGCGTGAGGAACGTGATGCCGCCGTCCGATGAGATCGACGCGGTGAGCGTGGCGTCGACCATCGTCAGCTTCAGCACGTAATCGGTCC
>Ga0075424_100006052_pt1 | contig 11626 bp, 11 predicted proteins | sample SoiMethybrSBSTD3_FD_75301 | JGI IMG/M metagenome (GOLD analysis project Ga0075424, IMG submission 75301) | Bulk soil microbial communities from a Populus tree surrounding site in Tennessee, USA - Soil MetaG P. TD hybrid SBSTD3 | ecosystem: Environmental > Terrestrial > Soil > Tree plantation...
CCGCGCGACGACAGCTTGGTCGCCGTGATGGGCTCGCGAGCCGCCAGGAAGATCTTGGTGGTCTGGTCGGCCACGGAATCGATATCCGAGAACGCCCCCGCGGGCACGCTCTCCTTGGGATACCGGGCGATGCGCAGCTGCGCGCGATCGAGCTTGGTTCCGAACGTGAGATCGGTCGCAGTCACCACGACGGGCACGTAGTGCTTCGAGGTCTGGTGCGCGACCTGGGCCGCCGCGGCCCGAAGGCCGGCATAACCGGCGAGCGCCGCCAGCAGACCGAGCGCGATTGCGACTCCAAGGATTGTCTTCGAACGTGACATGGTGCGAGCCTCCCTCTTTCCCTTCGCTCCGGTTAGCTTCCGCCCTCGGAACGCATGACGCATTGGCCGGTCATGACAATGTTTCCCCCGGCGTCGGCGCCGATCAGGGCGAAGACTCCGGGAGTGATGAACGTGAACGTCGAGGTGACGGTCACGGTGACCATGTGTGCCGGATCCGGTCCGAGCACGGCGACCGCATCGGCCGCATAGCCTCCGGAACCGAGCACGTCGTTCACTCTTGTGGTGACGAGGTCGGCGTCCGGCGTCGTGAGGGCGGCGATTCGTGCCCCCTCGCGAGCGGATTGATCGAGCAGCGCCTTCATGTGGAACGCGCGCCCGAAATCCAGCATGCCCATCGCGAGGACGCACAGGATCGGTAGAACCAGCGCGAATTCGATGAGGGCGGTTCCGGACTCAGAACGGCGACGGCAGGTCATCGGGAGCCTCCGATTGCGGGCACGAGGATGAGTACGAGGGTCCCCACGCCGATCGCGACTCCGAAAGGAATGTGGCGCTTCGAGGTTTCCGGTCTCGCTTCCAGGGTTCCGACGGCGCGGCCGAACATCCACCGGCCGAGCACCGCCGTGCGACGCAACGTGTCGCGCAACTGTCCGGAGCGAATGGAAACGGCGAGCCCGAAGAGCCCGCCTACGATCAGGGCCGCCAGGCCCGCTTTCAACGCCAGGGGATACGCGAGGATGGCGCCCACCGCCATCAGGAGCTTCACATCTCCGCCGCCCGTGGAGCGAAGCGCGTAGCCCGGCAACACCAGGGCTCCCGCGACGATCGCGCCGCATGCGGAAAGGAAAAGGCCCTGCCCGGCCCCGAGGGCGCCGTGGATACACAGCGCCGCAACGAGGGCCGGGATGGTTAGGGCATTGGGAATCCTGCGCGTGCGCAGGTCCCACCAACTTGCCACAGAGCACAGGATCACCGCGCCGCCGGCCATCCAGTGGGTCAGTTGCACGATTGGCTTTCCTCCGGTCCGAGGATTACAGGGCCGGGGGGTTGTTCAGAGCATCAACCGCGTCCGTGAACGCCGCGCCGATGGCATCATCGAGACCAAGCGTGTAGCAAACGAAGATGCCGACCGCGGCGACGAACGCCGCCAGAAGGCCGTACTCGATGAGGTCTTCGCCACGCTCGTCCTGGATGAAATTCTTGAACTGACGCATTTGGTGCACCCTCCTACGAAACTGCGGTAGTACTGCCGTTCGCCCGTCCCCGGTCCGAATCTCTCTTTCGGTCTCTCCCGGAGCGGGCTGCCCACTGCTTCGCGCTGGCCGGCGAACCTCCGCCGCGAGGGTCATGACGCAGCACGTGCAGGCGGTTATGGCAACTATCGCGCCGTGGGTGAGTTGGCCGACGCCGCTCGCGAGCGAGGCGGGAAGCCCGCGCGGACCAATGCTTTGGCGGCACGGCTCGATTTGCTCGCCCGAACACCGTGCATTTTGAGCTTCGGGTTTGGGTTAGAACCCGCAGGAGCAAGCGGGAATTGTTCCCACCACGAGCGCGGGTTAGGATGGAGGGACGCAATTTGCTTCGCCCCCCATCGACCCGAGAGGAGTTCCATGAATCGCGACGCGGCCTTCCGTTATATAGACGACAATCGGGACCGGCTTTTGGAGGAGCTGAAGGGGTATCTCCGCATCCCGAGCATCAGCGCCCACAAGGAGCGGGACGCCGACGTGGCGGCCGCGACCGACTACGTGAAGAAGAAGCTCGAGTCGCTGGGGTTCACGACCGAGATCTGGCCGACGCGTTCCCACGCGGGCCTCTTTGCCGAGAAGATCGTGAATCCCGACCTCCCGACCGTGCTCATCTACGGCCACGTGGACGTGCAGCCCGTGGACCCCCTCGACCTATGGGATTCCCCGCCCTTCGAGCCGGTCGTCAAGGACGGCAAGATCTGGGCGCGGGGGGCGGACGACAACAAGGGCCAGCACTACGCGCAGATCGTCGGCGTGGAAGCGGCCATCAAGAGCGGCGGGCTGCCCGTGAACGTGAAGTTCATCATCGAGAGCGACGAGGAGTACGACGGCGAGGCCATGGCGCTCGAGATGCCGAAGCATCGGGACCGCCTCCGTTGCGACGTCTTCGTGGTGAGCGATTGCAGCATGCCGGATCTCGACCACCCGGCGATCACGACCCATTTGCGCGGGATCACGGCGCTCGAGGTGACCATCGAGGGCGCCGACGGGGACAAGCATTCCGGCGAGTGGGGCGGGATGCTGTACGAGCCGATCGACGTCCTCCGCCAGGTGCTCCAGAGCTTGAAGGATTTCAAGACCGGCCGCGTCCTGGTGCCCGGCTTCTACGACGACGTGCAGGTGCCCGACGCTGAAGAGCGGCGGCTGATCGGCGCTTCCCCGTGGAACGACGCGGCCAAGGCGAAGGAAATCGGCGTGAGCCGTCTCTTCCACGAGGAGGGATTCACCCCGCGGGAGAGCGGCGTGATCCGGCCGACCCTGCAAGTCAACGGCATCTACGGGGGCTACACGGATCAGGGCTTCAAGACGGTGATCGGGAACAAGGCGAGCGCCAAGGTCAGCATGAGGCTGGTCCACAACCAGAACCCGGAAAAGATCGCCGACGCCTTCGAGAAGCGGGTCCGCGAGCTGGTCTCGGACATGGGTCGGGTCACGTTCAAGCGGTTCGGCGCGGGCCTTCCCTTCACCGCCGACCTCAAGAACCCGTACGTCCAGGCCGGGCTGAAGGCGCTGGAGGCGGGATTCGGCAAGCCCGCGATTGTCATGGGGATGGGTGGTTCGATCCCGATCGTGGCGCCGGCCGTGAAGGTGACGGAGGCCGCTTGCGTTCTGATGGGCTTCGGGCTTCCCGGAGACAACTTGCACGCCCCCAACGAGAACTTCCCGATCGCGTGCTACCTGGGTGGGGCGAAGTCGGCGGCGGCCTATCTCGACGAGGTCGGCTCGCGCGTGGGGGTCGCCACTCGGCGCTGACGGCGGTTAATTTCAAGTCGATGCCATAATTACAGTTGGATGCAGAGTAGCGCGTGTTCTATGCTCGTCTCGTGAAGCGGCGCATCTAAACGGTGAAAGTGCGGTGCGCCCATTCGGCCAGGGAAGGCCGATAGGCATTGCCCGCGTCAAGGAAGACGGGGCGCGTACGGCGGCACGGTTTCGAGCTCGCGGTTCTCACCGGCACCCGACTCAAGCCTGACGTTCCGGCGCGCCTCTCTTCATCTCGCTCGTCAGAGCGACCGCACCGTGAAGTCCGCAAAGTCGACGATCGTGTCGTCCTCCGTCCAGAGACCGACGTTTCCCTCCGAGTATCGTTCGTCCCGAATCCGAAACACCGGCTTGCCGTCGTAGGTCACGTCGAGGACCGAGCCTTGCTTGCGCAACCCCAGCGTGTGCCACGCGCCCGGCTCGGGCGGCTCGATGGTGGCGACGCGAATGTCGCGACGCTTTCCGTAGAGCAGGTAGTGCGCGACGATCTCGCCCTTCGCGCCGCTCACCCGAACGACGTACCCGTTCCGTCCCTTCGGGTCCAAGTGAAACGCGATGCCCGCCGTGGGATCGATGTCTCCGGATCGGATCCGAAACCGCACAGACGCTTCGAGATCCTTGAGGTGGGGCTTCACGAATTGGATGTAGTGGTACGTGATGCCGTCGTCCGGCTCGTTCTGACGCAGGAAACGGGGCCCGACGAGCACGCTGTCGGACTTGCCCGTCGAGTCGGCCGGCGCGACCGCCGTCGCCACGGCCAGCGACGAGTCCAGCTCCACGGCCCACGCACCCCCGTAGGCGTGGGACCCGGGGGGTGCTAGGCCCAGCGTGTCGGCGGCGAAATTCCACGTCCAGGTCTTCCCCCTGAGGCGGGGCCGGTCTCGCTTCTCCGCGCGGCTCGTGACGGCCAACATGAGGAGCAGCGTTGCCGAGAGCCACAGCACGACGGTGCGCCCGAATCGCGCGGTCACGGATCCTCCTTGAGGGTTCGAAAGAGACGGGTCATCGCTTCCGTGTCGAGGCGGCAGTAGGCGAGGAGACCGTCCCGTAGCGCCGCGCGCCGCGCGGCCGGCTTGGAGGGATCGGTCATCTCGATGAAGGCGAGCGCCGCCTGGCTCCCGTCCTTGATCATCAGCGAATCGTACCCTTCGCCGCCGGCGACGACCGGAAGTACGTCCTTGATGGAGAACGACCCCATGAACGCCGGATGATAGTAATGCTCGTGGATCAGCTTGTGGAGATCGACGATCCGGTGCTGCACCAGTAGGTCGAGCAAGGGCTCCCGCAGATCCGGGAGCGTCTCCGCGAGGACGCGGATCATCCGCTCCTCGAAGCCGGAGTAGACGACGATGGCGCCCGAGTCCCGTAGCGCGTCGATCAGGGCAACGGCGAGGGGGCGGCAGGGATCGGTGCGGTCCACGTGGAGATACTCTCGATGCGACATCGAGCCGTCGGCGTCCAGGACGTGGTCCGACCACTGGAACGGCGTCTGCTGGAACGGCCGCGTCCCGGGGATGATCGGAAGCGCCGGATTGCACGTTTCGAAGTCGAGAAAGTGGATCGGATAGGGGACCGCGTCGAGCAGTCGCTTGAGAGCGGGGTCGACGAAGGGCACGCCGGCACGCGTGCTATCACGAACGCGTAGCTGGAGCGGGCTCAGCCCTTCGAAGTCGTCGGGAATGTCCCGGACGTCGACGATCCCGAGCGCCGCGAAGTCGCGCCTCAGCCGGGGCGTCATTCGCGGGAGCGTCTCGATGGGGTGTTCGGTGCCGCCCACGTGGCACGTTCCGTAGAACGGGCACACGTACGGCCTCCGGCAATGCGGCCCGATCGCCACCTCGGGCGGCGAGGCCGCCCAAAGGGGCGCCCGCATCTCCGCGACCTCGGCCAGGAGCTCGGGCATCGCCTCGCGCACGGATTCGGTGAGATCCTGGATCGCGAAGAGCCTTCCCAGATCGTACGGTCCGCCCTCCCACCGGTACTGATTGTTCATGTGCAGGAGCGAGGCGCGTCGCAGGGAGACGCCGCTCCCCTCCGCCACGTGGACCTGCACGGCGAGGTCGGCGAGATACTCCTCCTTGTATCCGGTGCTCGACTTGACCTCGACTAAGTCCCAGTCCCCGTTCGTCGCGCGCGCGAGCACGTCCACGCGCACGCGAATCCGATCGAACGTGAACGCGGCTTCGTAGATCGCGGGAAGGGAGGGGTTCGCCATCGCCTCGCGGGTCGCCTGCGCCGCCTCGTCGTGGCGTTGGGGGTCGTCGATCATGAGGGCGCCGCCGGGGAAGCGGCCCCGCGCCACCTCGCCCACCTGCCGCCCAGCGTCGAAGAGCGCCTGCCGTGACGCGTCGATGGGGTCCCGCGTATCGCGGGCATAGCACTCCAGATAGAGCCGCTTCAGGCACTGAAGGCCCGCGGAGACCCTGGACTTGGAGAGCGCCGGAATCGAAGTGCGCGTCGCCGGTGTGGCTTCGCCCCAAATCGGAATTTGGCTCATGCGTAGGGTCATTCGAAGCGGCCGGACGCGAGCGGACTTGGGCGAACTCATCCGAGATGCGAATCGAAGCCCGCCGCGCCGACCACCCTGAGTATACCCCCTGAGGGAGCTCTGGTGTACGATCGGCTCCACCCGTGAACGCGCGCCCCGATCCCCTTTCCCTATTCCGCTCGTGGCTCGAGGAGGCCCAGCACGTGGGCCTGCCCGAGCCGTCCGCCGCCGCGCTGGCGACGGTCGATCCGACGGGCCGTCCCTCGGTCCGCATCATCCTCTTGCGCGGTCTGGACGAGCGCGGCCTCGTCTTCTATACCAACCTCGGAAGCCGCAAGGGGATGGAGCTTCAGCGTCGGGACGGCGCGCCGGCCGCCCTCTGCTTTTACTGGCCGCCGCTCGCGAGGCAAGTGCGGGTCGAGGGGACGGCGTCCCCGGTGACGGATCAGGAGGCCGACGAGTACTGGGCCACACGACCGCGTGGGCATCAGGTCGCCGCCTACGCGTCCGAGCAAAGTCATCCCATCACGGGCCGGGCCGAGCTGGAGGCCCGATACGCGGAGTGGGATCGGAAGTTGCCGCCTACCGGCGTCCCCCGCCCTCCTTTCTGGTCCGGTTTTCGAATCGCCCCCGACTCGATCGAGTTCTGGGAGGGGCGTGAGAATCGTCTGCACGAGCGCGTGCTCTACCGCCGAGAGGGCGCCCACTGGACCGCGTCGATCCTCAGTCCGTAGCACGACGTCCATCGATCGAGGTTCGTCTCGCCGCCCTGGGCTTCGCGGCGCTGGCGTTCGATCTGGGGTGCGTGCTCCTCAAGGCGCCCTTCGTCTGGCGCGGCGTTACGTGGGGCGACGCGATCGAGGTCGCGGGCGTGTATGTGGTCCTCGCGCTCTACCGATCGGTTCGGAGGGCCGCGACGACGGAGGCCTCTGGGGCGCGCGCCCGGCTCCTCGAATTCGCCGCGATCACGTACGCGCTCGGCCATGGCATCCACGTCGCGGCGAACTCCGCCCATGACATGCTGTCGGCGACGGGTGGCGGCGATCCATGGGGACTAGTCGCGCTCTGGGACGAGGGAATCGGGCATTATCTGACGGACATCGGAAGGATCGCGTTCGCGATCGGTCTGACGTGGACGGAGTCCGCCGCGGCCCGAGGCGCCGCCCGCGGCGCTGCCCGCGACGTCGCCGCGCGATCTGCCGCGCGGCCCGATGCGAGCCGTCGGCTCCTCCTGCCCGGCGCAGCGGCCTACGGGTTCATCTACTTCGCCACGGCGGTGGAGGGACAAACGGCGCCGCTCGCCCTTCCCTTCTGCGCGGCGTACGCGGCGTGGAGCGCGCGGCGCGCGATTCGCGCCGGCAAGACCGGCGCGGTCGACGCGCCGATCCGCGCCTTCTACACGGTGGCCGCCTGGATGGCGCTCCTGCTCTTCGCCGTCTGGGCCGCGATGGAAGGCGGGCTTCCCGAGTTCACGAAGGTGGGAATCCTTTGAGGGCGCTCGTCGTCGCGGCCCTGGTCCTGGGCGTCGCGTCTTCCGCGGCGGCCGCGCCTCCCGTATCGCTCCCCAAAGCCGCGGCGCCCGCGCTCTCGGTGGCGCCCTTCGTCCTCACCACCTTCGACGGCGCCCGTCACCCCGCCGAGCTCGGGCGCCTTCGCGTTCCCGAGGACCGCGCGCGCGAGGCGAGTCCCACGATCACGGTCGCGTTCGTGCGCCTTCGCGCGACGGGGGCGACCCCCGGCGCTCCGATCGTCTTCCTCGCGAGCGGTCCCGGCGTGCCGGGGACGCTCCTCGGCCGCTACCCCGCCTACTTCGCGCTCTTCGAGCGCCTGCGCGGGCTGGGGGACGTGATCCTGCTCGACCAGCGCGGCACGGGGCTCTCCGAGCCGACGCTCCAGTGCGTCGCGAAGGCGTCGCTGGCCCGCGACGCGTTCGAATCGGGGGCCAAGGCGACGATCGCGTTGGGCAGGATCGCGCGTCCGTGCGTCAAGATGGTGCAGGACGATGGCCACGTCCCCGGAGCCTATCGCACCGACCAGAACGCGGACGATCTCGAGGACCTCCGGATTGCGCTCGGCGCGAAACGGCTTCGACTTCTGTCGATGAGCTACGGAACCGAGCTCGCCCTCGCCGCCGTGCGACGGCACGGCGACCGGATCGACCGGATCGTGCTCGCCGGAACACGCGGCCCGGACCAGGTGTGGAAGCTCCCGAGCGCGCTCGATCTTCAATTGGCCCGGGTCGGCCACCTCGTGGCCCTGGACCCGCGTTACGCCGCGACGCTCCCGGACCTCGAGGGGGTCGTGCGCCGGATCCTGGACACGCTCGCCTGGCGCCCCGCGTCGCTCCTCGTGACCGACGCCAAGACGAAGAGCAAGGCCCGCCTCCGGGTGGGACCCATCGGACTCCAGGCCATTCTCCAAGCCGATCTCTCCGACGGCCCCGCCGCCGCCGCCCTTCCCGCGATGATCGCGACGCTGGCCCGCGGCGACTCCCTGCTCTTCGCGAGACGGATCGAGCGCCTCTACAACACGCTCGGAGCGGGCGTCTCGGTGATGGCGATCGCGACGGACTGCGCGTCCGGCGGATCTCCCCAGCGGATCGCGCGTGCGCTGGCCGAAGAGAAGACGGCGCTCCTCGGAGGCATGTCGAACGTGTTCTTGAAGCCGGCGTTCTGCGAGCTCGTGGGCAATCCCGATCTGGGAACCGCGGCGCGAGCGCCGCTTCGGAGCGAAACGCCGGCGCTATTCGTCACGGGGGAGCTGGACGGCGTCACGTCGCCTGCCCAGGCGGAGGAGGTGTCCCGGGGCTTTCCGAACAGCGTTCGTCTGATCGCCGAGAACGGCTGGCACGAAACGCTATCCGCGCCGGTCGTTCAAGACGCGGTGGTCGACTTCTTTCGGGGGATCGACGTCCGCGGGCGACGCCTCGCCCTCGCGCCGACGAGATTTCTCTCGATCGACGAGGCGAAGTCGGCCGCCTCGGGGCCGACGCGCGGCAGGAAATGAAGCGGCCCCGGCGGGGAATGCCCACCGGGGCCCGATTCGTTGGAGACGCTCTCTAGCGATTCGTCAGCGCGTCGCCAGACGCGGCCGGCGTTCCTCGACCGGGCCGTTCCCCACCTGACGCCACAGCGCGGCCGGGTTCATCTGGCGGAGACGAGCCGTCTCGGCCACGGAGTGGAAGCAGAAGACGAGGCCGACGCCGGTCACGATGCCGGCCATCAACTCGCCCTTGGGCGCGGCGGTCGAGAACATCCAGGCGAAGACGATCGAGCCGACCACGAGCAGGTTCGCGATGGCCGTCGTCACCCAGTCGCCCGACGGATTGAATCCCGGCACCACCTCCAGGTGGCCCAGCCTCGTGAACCACTTCGGTCCCGAGTTCTGCCCCTCGAAGTACTCCTTCACGTACCCGGAGATGAGGCGCACCTGGTTGCGGCCGTGCACGGCGGCGTAGAAGCCGAACGCCGTGGCGAAGACGACCGGCAGCATGAGGCTCGAGGACTTGGCCGCGAGGGCCCACGAGAAGAGGATCACCGCCGCGATGCCCCCCGCCGTCCAGCAGACCTGTCCGGTCCGCTCGGCATCGCGTCCTCGCGACATGAGCGTCTGATACTCCATCTGTTCCCAATCGCCAAATCCGGCCATGACGTTACCCCCTCGATAGGACCTGAGCGTTCGCGTGATCGTGCGGCGCCCCCGCGCCGTATCCCTGGGTATCGGCAGATGGGGGCGCTTAGTTGAGAGGACGGTGTGACGGCCGGGGCGGGGGGCGTGACGCCGGGTCACGCTTTTCGGCGCGTGCTCGAATCTGGATAGGCGCCGTAACATCTGACGATTAAACAACTTAAGCACGATGAATCGAAAGTGGCACGCCCCATGCCCTACATGACACCAGAACCGTGACCTTGGGGGTTCTTCCCCCGATCAGCAAGAAAGGAGCGTCGAAGATGAGACCCACGACACCCAAGCAGATCGCCGCGATCGCAACCCTTCTGGGTGCGTCGCTCCTGATGAGCGCCCCCATGACGGCCCTGGCCGATCAGGGCAAATGGTGGCAGCCGAAGGAGAGCAAGCGCACCGAATCCCGCCGCACCGGCCGCGTCGAGCGACGCGCCGAGACGCGACGGTACTACGCCCCGCCCCGCGGCTTCGACCGCCAGTATCGCCAGTGGCGCGGGAACCGAGTTTATCGCGACGTGATCGTGATTCGCGACAGCCGTCGTGGCCCACGCTATCGCGCCTGGAGGTCCTACGCCCAGCCGGAATTCATCTATCGCCGGCACATCGTCCGCGTTCGCCCGGTGCGTTACTACGTCTCGGCCGTGTTCGGGGGCGTCCACATCAGCGTCCAGAACCACGACGACTATTACTACGGATGCAACTTCTGCGACGCGCGCTTCGATAGCTACGGCGCGTATCGCGCGCACGTCTACGAGTGCGACGCTCGGCCGCGCGGCTACCAAATCGTGACGAACGACTGGAACGACCGCGAGCTTCGAGACCGCGACTGGTGGGACGACCACAACTGGGAGCGTGACCACGCGGTCGATTGGGATCGCGGGTACGACGACCGGAACCAGGACTACGGCGACGATCAGGACGAGGACGGGAACTACTAAGAGGTACGTAGAGACCTGCTCAAGTCGCTCGTGCATCGACAGTTTCGGGGGAGGCGAGATTCGGTTCGCCTCCCCTTGAAATTTTCGTTCGGCGGCCTATCGTTATGTGTTAGTCGGCCTCGTATCGCCGACGATGGCCCCAGAACAGGGGCCGGGAAGCGTGGGCTCGGTCTCGGGGACTCACGGATGTGCCCCGGACCCAATGGACTCCCACGTTCCCACCCGACGGCAGCCAGCGAGACAAATTGGTCCCGCTGGCTGTTCGTTTGATACCCTCACCCCATGCCACGGGGCCGCCTTAGCCGAGAGCGCTCGATCACCAGGATCGCGCTCTCGATCCTCGCCTGGCTGACCCTCGCTTCGTGCGACAACGGCACGGCCCGGACCGCGTCCACTTCGCCGCGAGTGCCTCCGTCCTCGTCGGAATACGCCGCGGCGTTCGTGGTGGGCGGCCTCTCGAGCCCGCTCGACCTCACGTCGGCGCCGGGCGACACGAGCCGCGTCTTCATCGTGGAAAAGACCGGCACGATCCGAATCTGGAGGCGCGGCGCGCTCAACGCGCGCCCGTTCCTCGACGTGAGCGACCGCGTGAGCGCGGGCAGCGAGCAGGGGCTGCTGGGTCTCGCGTTCCACCCGCAGTACGCGTCGAACGGCCGCTTCTACGTGGATTACACGGATCGAAGCGGCGACACGCGCGTCGTCGAGTTCACCGTCTCCGCCAATCCGGACAGCGCTTCGGCGATCGAGCGCGAGATCCTGTTCGTCGACCAACCCTACGCGAACCACAATGGCGGGCAGATCGCGTTCGGGCCGGATGGATTCCTGTACGTCGCGCTGGGCGACGGCGGCAGCGCCGAGGACCCGCAGGGCAACGGGCAGAACCTCGGCACGCTCCTCGGAAAGATCCTCCGTCTCGACGTCGATTCCGGCACGCCCTACGCGATCCCCCCGAGCAATCCGTTCGTCGGGCGCGCGGGCGCGCGCGGCGAGATCTGGTCCTATGGACTCCGGAACCCGTGGCGGTTCGCCTTCGACGCGCTGACCGGGGACATGATGATCGGCGACGTCGGCCAGTACGCGTGGGAGGAGATCGACTACGAATCCGCGGGCCAGGGGGGACGCAACTACGGGTGGAGACGGATGGAGGGAACGCACTGCTTCCCCAACCCGCCGTGCGACCCCACGGGATTGACCCTGCCGGTCGCGGAATACGGCCACCAGGTC
>Ga0075424_100006055_pt1 | contig 11624 bp, 10 predicted proteins | sample SoiMethybrSBSTD3_FD_75301 | JGI IMG/M metagenome (GOLD analysis project Ga0075424, IMG submission 75301) | Bulk soil microbial communities from a Populus tree surrounding site in Tennessee, USA - Soil MetaG P. TD hybrid SBSTD3 | ecosystem: Environmental > Terrestrial > Soil > Tree plantation...
CCCAAGCCCGCGCTCTGTACGACTCTGATCGCCCCGATATAGCCGTTCCCAGACACGTGGAAGATCGTGCTGTGCGATGCCAATACCGGTGTCGGTCACATCGATACGCGCGAGGATTCCATCTCGGCGCGCTTTGATTTCGACTCGCCCGCCTGACGAGGTGTACTTGATGGCGTTGTCCATCAGGTTGGCCAGAGCCTGACGAAGACGCGTAGCATCGGCCGGCACCGTCAGTCCGGTCTCGATATCCGTCGATACGTCGATGCGCTTGTCTTCGGCGATGTTCTCGTAGAGTTCGACGACCTCACCAACGAGCGGCGCTATCGGCACAGCGGTGACCTCCAGCCGCATGGTCCCGGTTTCGGCTTCCGAGATGTCCATCAACGTATCGAGCATCGCCAGGATTCGCTCCGACTCTTCGAGGCTCGTCACCAGCGCTTCGCGGTGCGCCTGCACATCGTCCGTCTGCAGGGCCCGTTCGGCAACACCTCGCAGCCTCGTCATCGGGGTTCTCAGGTCATGCGCGACGTTGTCGAGGGCGTGCTCCATCCCGCGAATGAGCGTCGTAATGCGATCGAGCATCTCGTTGAACAGGGCGCTCAGCTCGTCGATGGCATCACGCTCCTCGCGCACCGGGACGCGGGCGTCAATGCGACCCGTCCTGATGATGCCGCGAACAGCGGCAATCAGCTGCCGGATGGGCTGCAGAGTGGAACGCGTGACGATCACGCCACCGGCGAGGGCCAACGCCACAATCACGAGCGAGATGATTGCCAGCACGGTGCGATAACGCGCGAGCAACGCTTCGCGATTCTCGCTGCTCTTGCCGACCTGCAACAGCGTACCGTCGGCCAGGTGCGCCGACGCGACCTCGAGCCGCGCCGTGCCCGACTCGGACAGGATCTCCTCGAGCCCACCGAGCCCGCGCAGGCGACTGACATCGAAGTCGCTCCACGCGTAGGGCGCGCTCAGGAACAGCGTTTCCGACGTTCCCCGCACCACGCGCACGAACATACGCTCGCGCCGACCCGACCGCTGCTCGATCTCCACAGCGTCGGCGAGCGAGCGGAGACCACCCTCGGCGTATCGCTCCGAGTACTCTCGCAAGGTGGAAATCACCAACTGCTGATCGCGTTCCTCGAGTGAGGCGGCGAGCAGCCGATAGGTCAGCAGGACGATCGCAATCGAGGTGACGACGAAGACGACGGCGTACCAGGCAGCGAGACGGAGCCCGATTCGCGGGATCGGTTCCTCGTTCTCCAGGTGAGGCGCCGTTCCCATCAGCTGGCCTTGAGGACGTATCCGACACCCCGCACCGTGTGCAACAGCTTGGGCTCGAAGTCGCGGTCGATCTTCTCACGCAGGCGCGACACGAGGACGTCCACCACGTTGGTGCCCGGATTGAAGTTGTAGCCCCAGACGTGCGAGAGGATCATCGTCTTGGTGAGCACGCGTCCCTGGTTACGAAGCAGATACTCGAGCAGCTCGTACTCACGCGGGCGCAGGTCGATCGCCCGTCCATCCCGCTCGGCGCGTCGGCTGAGCAAGTCGAGAGACAAGCTCCCCAGGGACAGCCGTGTCGGTTCGGTCTGCCCGGTCGATCGCCTGATGAGCGCCTGCAAACGCGCCAGCAGTTCTGCAAACGCGAACGGCTTCGTCAGGTAGTCGTCGCCGCCCGCCTGCAGGCCTTTGACGCGATCGTCGACAGTACGGCGCGCGCTCAGAATCAGTACAGGCGTGAGCACGCCGCGCGCACGGATGCGGTCGATCAGAGCCAACCCGTCGAGACGCGGCAGCATCACGTCGACAATGGCGGCATCGTAGCCGCCCTTCAAGGCAAGCTCGACGCCCTGTTCACCATCCCTCGCGACGTCGACCGCATGGCCGGCTTCGGCCAGTCCCTTGCTCACGAAGTCGGCAATCGTCGCATCGTCTTCGACCATGAGCACTCGCACGATACAGCGAGTGTACGGCACACTCCCAGCACTTGAGTACGTTCCTCGATCGGCCGCAGTCCACACTCTTCCGGCGCGCGCTCTTCCAGGTCCACATCTGGGTCGGCGTGCTGACGGGTCTCTATATTTTCGTGGTGTGCACGACTGGCGCAGCGCTCGTGTTCCGCATAGAAATGCAGCGCGCGATGCACCCGGCATTGTTCACACCGGCAAGGCCGGGTCCAGTCGCGCATCCTGCCGATGTGATCGAAAGCGTCGGCCGCTCGTTCCCGGGCCAGACTGTGTTTGGCGTCGACGCCCCGACGACAACGCGTCCGACCTACCTTGCTTACGCACGCGGCGATACGCGACTGCTGACGCTGCTGCTCGACCCGGTCGATGCGAGGCTGCTGGGCGAACTGCCCGATCGTTCCTTTGTCCGCTCGATTCAGGAGCTGCACTTCGATCTGCTGGCGGGGCGAACCGGCAGAATCGTGAATGGGCTCGGTGCGCTATGCCTGCTGGCGATGTGCGCAACCGGTTTGATCATCTGGTGGCCCGGCCGCAAAAGCTGGCGTCGCGGCTTTGCCATCGACTTTCGACGCCAATGGCGACGGGTGGTGTGGGATGTCCACAGCGCGATAGGCATCTGCACGGTGCTCATCATCGCAATATGGGCGGTGACCGGGCTCGAGTTCGCGTTTCCCAATCGGTTTCGCGATGTGGTCAACGCCATCTCGCCGCTGACAGTGGCGCGGACACCTGATTCACGCACACCTGACAGCGAAGCCGTACATCTGGAATGGCGGACCCTGGTCGATATAGCCCGCCAGCATGCGGCCGGACAGCATGTTGCGCGCGTCGTGATGCCATCGTCACCAACGGCGGCGTTTCTGGTGATGTTCTCGCGCGAACAGCCGACACCGGCGGCAAGCGGTGACCTGACCTCTGTGTATCTCGATCAATACACTGGAGCGTCGCTGACGGTGCCGACGGCACGGCGAACGCTCGGGGACACCGTGATGGCCTGGATCGCTCCACTGCACGTCGGCGGCTTCAACGCAACCGGCCTGAGAGTGGCGTGGTGTCTGCTCGGCCTGGCACCGCCGGCGCTCTTCGTCACCGGCTTCACCATGTGGTGGACCCGCGTCGTGCGGCCACGTCTAATGAGTACTTGACGGCAGCGGCGGGATCACCTCGTTGGGATACCAGTATTGCTTGTGACAGTTCTCACAGGCCTCTTCGATTTCCTCTCCGAGCTCGAACACTTTGTTGCCGTCCTTGGCGTCGATCGCCTTGATCACCTCGGACACGGTATCGTGCAGCCGCTTGGCCCTGGCATTCCAGGCCGCGCGATCCTTCGCAATCAGCGCGTCCATCTCCGCCGGTTCGAGCTCGACGCCAGGCGTGTCCGATTTCTCGCCGGGTCGCGCCACTGTTCGGCCGGGAATCATGAGAAGGTTAGCGGCTTCCATCAGTGTGACCGCGCCGTGACGTACCTTGAGCCACTCCTCATCGGATTTGGGCACCGTCTCGACGAGCCCCTTCTCATCGACGATCGTCGTCACCGACAGCCACACGACGTCTGCTGACGGATCGACCACCGACAACATCAGATCCTTGATGGTCGCCGTCGGCAGATACTCGGGTTGCGACGACGCTGCGGGCGCGGGCGACGACGATTCCCGGCTCTGACAGCCACCGACGGTCAGACAGAGGACACAGACAAATAGGCCAAGCAGATCTCGATTATTCAGCATGAGGGCACCCTGAAAAATTTGCCGCAGTCTAACAGACTCGCGCGCGTGAGCCCGCTCGAGAACGCGTGTGATAGGCTCCGCCACGATGACGAACAGGAGATCGCGGATCACGATCATCGTGATGGCCACTGCTGTACTGTGCGCCGTCTCACCGTCGATAAGCGCCCAATGGATTCGTTACCCGACTGCCGGCGTGCCGAAGACGCGCGACGGGCAGCCAGACCTCTCAGCACGCGCGCCGCGCGCTGCCGACGGCAAGCCCGACTTGTCAGGTGTCTGGCAAAACGATGGATATGGTGCGCCGGGCGGCGAGGGGCTTGGCGCGACACCGAAAACGGTGTTCTTCGATCTGTCGTTCGGCATAGGCGGGCCGCCGCCGTTTCAACCCTGGGCGGCCGCGCTCGCGGCGCAGCGAAAACGTGACGAGGCGAAAGACAACCCGGACGCGCGATGTCTGCCGCTTGGCCCGCTTCAAATGCTTGCGCACCCGCTGCCGAAAAAGATCCTGCAGTCGCCCGGCCTCGTCGTCATTCTCCACGAGCGCAACATGGAGTTCCGGCAGATCTTCACCGACGGCCGAGCGTTGCCCGGGGATCCGCAGCCATCCTGGTATGGCTACTCCTCCGGACGTTGGGAGGGCGATACGCTGGTCGTCGAAACGATTGGTCTGCGCGATGGCTTGTGGGCAGATTTCTACGGAAGCCCCTTGACCGCTCAAGCGCGAATGACGGAGCGGTTCCGTCGCCCGACCTACGGCACTCTCGAAATTCGAGTGACCATCGACGATCCGAAGGCGTACATGAAGCCCTGGACAGTCAACGTCAATCAACACATCGCCCTGGATACGGACCTGCTGGAATACGCCTGCCTCGAAAACGAGAAGGACGTTCCACACCTGGTGGGCAAATGATTCTCGAGAACCGAATCCTCGAACCCGAGCTCATGGACGATGAGCGGCAGTCGATCGCCTATGCGAAGGCCGACTTCAGCGCGTCGAATCAGTTGTTCGTAGACGGGTTCGTTCGAGACTTCCCTGGCCATCTCCGTCATGCAGTCGATATCGGCTGCGGCCCGGGAGACGTCGTGATCAGGCTGGCTCGGGCGGCCTCTGACATTCACATCACCGCGATCGATGGCTCGAAGCCGATGCTCTCGCTGGCGCGCGCAGCGGTTCGCGCCAACGGACTCGAGAGCCGCGTCAGGCTCGTGGAGGGATACGTTCCCGGCGTCGCCCTCCCGGATCGCTCCTACGACGCGATCCTCTCGAAAGACCTGTTGCATCACCTGCCCGATCCATCAGCGCTCTGGAAGGAAGTCGTGCGGCTCGGCCAGACTGGTGCGGCGGTCTATGTGATGGATCTCGTCCGTCCGCTGACGACCGGTGATGCCCATTGCATCGTCGACACCGTAGCGGCGAACGAGGATCCCATTCTGCGCGAGGATTTCTACAACTCCCTGTGCGCGGCGTTCACAATCGACGAAGTCGCCGGCCAACTGCGCGCGGCCACGCTCGATTTGCGTGTGACACAAGTCAGCGACCGGCACATGCTCGTCAGCGGCCTGCTCACTTCACCTTCGCTTTAGCCTTCCGGCGTTCAGCCCAGTACTTCTTCATACGTTCCGAGACGGCCTTCTTCTCTGCTTCGGTCATCGACCGAACACGTTTGCGGGCCTTCTGAAACGCCTTGCGCACGGCGTGACGTTTGCTCGACAAGGCAAGCTCGGGAAACGTCCGTTCAATGGCGATGATCTCCGCGCGAAGCTGTTTGAGCACCGCCTCGGCTCCGCTCCTCGCCAGCTCGCGAAGCCGTTCCGCACTCAATCCACTTGTTCCTTTAGGCACATCTCCTCCTCATTCCAATCTCGCCATCGTATGACAAATCCGTTCATTACGGATTTCAGTCGGTGTGTCGAATTCTGGGGCGCGACGCCAGGACCGGTCGCCGGCAACGGTCGAACAGCGTCCACGATCTCCAGCTTTCTGACTGTGGCAGACAGCTTGCGACCTCAGGCCGCGTCTTGTAACGCGTGAGCCGCACTGACGATTTGGTGATCTCGGCTCACGAGTGCGCAAGCACGATCACGCGGCTCCCTCGACAGCCCGGAGGAATCTTCATGCGCTTTTATCGAGCGATCGTGGCAACGGCTCTCGTGGCATTCGCGTTTACGGCGCATCCCTCGGCGCAGGCCCCGGCAGCACGCAACGTCGTGGCTGGAGAACTCCTGGTGAAGTTCCGGCCCGGCGTAAATGACGATGCGAAAACGAACACGCACCGCGCCGCGGGTGGAACGCGACTGAACGAGATTGCGCGCACCGGTCTGCAACGAGTCCGTGTGACGGCTGGCAATGAAACCGCCGCCGTCGCGCGCTACCGCAACAATCCGAACGTGCTCTATGCGGAGCGGAACTACGTGCGCAGCATTCCCGCACCCGCGTCTCACACGCCGGGCACCGAGCTTCTTCCCGGCGATCACTACTTCAAAGAACAGTGGGCGCTCCACAACACCGGACAGTTGTTCTATTGCTTCGCCTGGATCGACGGCGATCTCTGTTTTTACCAAGGCACCAACGACGCGGACATCGATGCGCCGGAGGCCTGGGCGATGTCCACGGGCACTCCTGTCAAGGTGGCCGTGATCGACTCGGGCATCGATTACACGCATCCCGATCTGGCGGCGAACTACATTGGCGGCTACGACTTCGTCTCGGGTGATAGCGACCCGATGGACGACCACGGTCATGGCACGCACGTGTCCGGCACCATCGCGGCTGCGATCAATAACCCGACCGGCGACCCGGCTGCCGAAGAAGGCGTCGCCGGCGTCGCACCCAACGCGCGCATTCTGGCCTACAAGGTCTGCGGGGCGGACGGATCGTGCAGCGACTTCGCGATCGCGCAGGCGATTGCGCAGGCCATTGCAGACGGCGCGAAGGTGATCAACATGAGCCTGGGTGGCCCAGAGTACTCCCAGGCCATGTATGACGCCGTGCAGGACGCGTGGAATGCCGGACTCGTGATTGTCGCCGGAGCAGGCAACGACGGAACGACCGCCGAGTTCTATCCTGCGGCGTTCCCGAACGTCATCTCTGTCGCGGCGTTCGACGAAGATCACCGCCGCGCCTCGTTCTCGAATTACGGAAGCTGGGTCGACATTTCCGCGCCCGGCAACGTCATCATGTCGTCGTATCCAATGGTGGCATGCGGCGGCGCGGGCGTACCCGGCGACACCGGCTGCTATACGTGGCTCAGCGGCACGTCAATGGCGACACCGCACGTGTCTGGTGCGGCCGCGCTCGTCTGGTCGCGTAGCGACGTGACGACAAATAGTCAGGTCGTAGACATTCTTCTCGGCAGCGCGGATCGCCAGGGCGTGGACTCCGTGCGCCTCGACTCGTGGACCATTCATGGCGGTCTGAATCTGCACAACGCCATGAGCTATGGCTTTTCCAATCTGCCGCCCGTCGCAGATGCAGGACCTGACCGGACGATCGTCGACAGCGGCGGAGACGGTCAGGAACTCGTGACGCTGGACGCGGGTGCCTCGTCCGACTCGGACGGAACGATCGCCAGCTATGAATGGCGCGAGGGCGAAACGGTGGTGGGGCTCGTCGCAACGGCGGAGGTCTGGTTGTCCGTCGGCACCCATACGCTGACACTCACGGTGACCGACGATGATGGCGCCACTGCTACCGATAGCGTCGTCATCACGGTGAATCCTCCACCAAATGTGCCGCCGGTGGCCAATGCTGGTGCCGATCGGATCGTGACCGACACCAACGGAGACGGCTTCGAGATGATCACCCTCAACGGCACCGCCTCGTCCGATTCGGACGGGACGATCGTCGCCTATGAGTGGTTCGTCGGGAACGTCGTCATTGCCACCGGCGCGACGCCTACTGTCTCGTTTGCTGTCGGTACACGCACGCTCGTACTCCACGTAACGGACGACGATGGCAGTGCCGCCACTGATAGCGTCGTTGTCACCGTCAACTCGGCGCCAAACGTAGCGCCGTCAGCGAGCGCTGGGCCCGACCAGATCCTCACCGACACCAACGGAGACGGCTCCGAGATGGTCACGCTCAACGGCAGCGCCTCCTCCGATTCAGACGGAGCGATTGTCAGTTACGAATGGCGCGAGGGCAGCAATGTCGTTGCTGCCGGCGCAACGCCGAGCGTGTCGCTGAGTGTGGGCCCGCACACTCTGACTCTGCGGGTAACAGACGACGATGGCGCGACCGCTACTGACACCGTATTGGTCACGGTGAATGCTGCCCCGCCGCCAGCCAGCGTGCACGTCGCTGACCTCGATGGCGCATCCGCCGGCAACAAGAGCGGATGGACTGCGCGAGTGACGGTCACGGTGCACGACGCGAGTCATCAAGCGGTGGTCGGTGCGACTGTGACGGGCTCATGGAGTGGCGGCGCGCCGGTCGCATGCATGACCGGGGCAAATGGCGCCTGCGTCCTGGGCTCCAGCGAGATGCGCAAGCGAATTGGCACGGCTACGTTTGCCGTGAGCGGAGTCATCCTCAGTGGGCACAGCTACACTTCCGGTCAGAACCACGACCCTGACGGCGACAGTAATGGCACGTCGATAACGGTAGTCAAGCCGTAGCGCTCGGGACTCGGGTCCGGGACTCGGTGGCACGAAGGACACGAAGATTCTGAAGGACACGAAGATTCTGTTCGTGACCTTCGTGTTACGCGATCTGCTGAAGCTGCTTCAAATGGTGGATGTCATGGCCGGCCATCTGCGCCATGACCCACCCGACGGTGAGGTCACCGTACTCCGGGTGTGAAAACGGACGGTCCAGCTGTTCCGGCGTCAGACGTTTCCACATCGCAACGTTCAGTCGGCGCAGCGAGGTGAACGCATCGAGCGCAGTCCGCGCGTCGGTGTCGCCGTCGACTGACATCCAATCGTCCTGCGAGAACGGCTGCGCGGTGTAGCCCGCCTGCGTGAGCGCAAACCTCGCTCGCGTCGAGAGCGCCAACTCGGTCTGGGCAAGATGAACCAGGACCCGGCGGGCGCTCCACTTGCCGGGTGCGTAGCTCTTCTCGAAGTCGTCATCGGTCCACCGCTCCGCCAGCCTGCGAATGCGTTCGGCGGTGTCGGCGAGTGCGTTGAGTGGAACTCGATCCCCAAGGTCCTCGGCGTACGGATTCGGGACAGGCATGATCGGATCAATGATCGAAAGCCGCAGCGCGTCAAGTGCGTCGACGCGTCGCTATGGAAGGATTGCGACCGCGCGCAGCGGCGCTCCGCTCCCGCCGCCGATCTTCATCGGCAGCGCGATGACATACGCGCCGGTCACGGGCAGACGGTCGAGCGACGTGAGATTCTCGAACGCCGGGATGTCATGCGCGTAGAGCTCACGGTGGGACTCGAAGAGCGTCGATGGCCCGTAGTCGATGCTGGCCGTGTCGATGCCGATCGCGCGAATCTTCCGGTTGGCGACGATCCAGCGCGCCGCATCGGGATGAAGCCCCGGGAAGTGCAGGCTGCGGGCGCCCTCCTCGCCGCGCAACGTCGTGCCCAGGTAGCGTTCCGCGCCCGGCCACCGCGTGGAGAAGCCTGTCCGTAGCAGAACGATCGCATCCATCGGGATCGCGCCATGCTCCTGCTCGAAGCGCTGGAAGTCGGCGGTCGTGACCTGGTAGTCAGCCTCGCGATCGCTGGCCTGCGTCACATCGATCACAACGGCCGGGCCGATCAGCCGGTCGAGCGGAATCTTGTCGACCGTTTGATGTCCCTCTGCAAAGTGGACCGGCGCGTCGATGTGCGTGCCGCCGTGCTCGGAGGTGAAGAAGCTGTTGGCCGCGTAGTAATAGCCGGCTGGTGTCACGCCGGCAGCGTCGTGGCGAAGTTGAAAGCCTTCCGCTGTGGGCCAGTAAATCGTCTGCGAGTCGTACGTGTGCGAGAGATCGACGATTTCGCCTGCCGGAAAAGCGACGCCAGTCGGCGGCGCGTTCGAACATGCCGTGACAAACGTGACGAGGAATGACAACACCATCATCTTCTGCATTCAGGAAGCCTACTCGATGCGGGCTGCTGTAACATTTCGCGCCCCGTTACAAACCGAACTGGATTCCGTTTACTAACGCAGAGGAAGCGCGGAACCTATCGTCCGCGATATAGAACAGTTCGATCGGAGGGTACTACCAGACAAGCGGTTCATCGCGCGCGAGCTCCTCGGATTGAAACACGCCGCGCAGGATACTGTATGATTCCGGCTCGCGCTTCAGTTAGAAACTCATTCGAGAAGCGTTTCTTCCCTTAAGGGGGAGGAGCGTCCGGCGGCTTCCATTCATTTCCGGACGTCCCTCATTTCAACGTTACAACGTTCGTGGAGGGCGACATGCCGCCAGACATCACGACCGGCAGTGCATCAGGGAATGCGAAGTGGACGGTCATGGTCTTCATGGGGGCGGCCACGATCGAGGGCAACGTGTCACTGCTCGAGGCGGCGGAGGCTGACCTCGCCGAGATGCGTTTCGTGGGTTCAGGCCCGGTCGAGAAAGGCTTCGGGCGTCCAGGCGACGAGCTTAACGTTTTCGTTCAGGTGCATCAGGGTGGCGATATCGTGCCGCGGCGAGGGCGGATCACGGAGAACATGGTAGGAGGCATCCAGGCACTCGACGAGGTGCAAGCAGACCAGAGAGACACCCGGCGCGGCGCGGCCCTCGGACACTTCATCAGAACGTCGTTGGAGTCTGCGTATCACAATCGGCTGAATCCAGAGCATTACTCGCTGCTCGTGTTGTGGGGGCACGCGTACGACTTCGCCATCGGCCGTACGCCGACGACCGACGGCATGATCGACGCGCTCGACTTCGCCGAACTGGCTCGGGTGCTCGAGCTTTTGCAGCTCCAGTTCGGTGCCGATGCGAAGCTCGACATTCTCGGCTTCGATGCGTGCGATCTCGCGACGGTCGAGATGGCGTGTCAGCTCGAGCCGTTCGCCAAATACCTCCTCGGCTCGCAGATCGGCGTTCCGCTGCCTGGCTGGCCGTACGACCGAATCCTCGATCGCCTTCGAAGGCCGTATGGCCGCCTCATGGGAGGCTCGGAGTTCGGGTCCTACATCGTGCGGCGATTCTGCGAATCGTACGGCGCGGAATCCGGGACGGCGTCCCTGACGCTGCTCGATCTGAATCGAGCAGAAGAGCTCACGGCAGCGGCGGACGTTCTCGCAGAGACGCTCACGGAAGCCATCCGCGATCCGGGCGTTCGAGATCAGATCTGCGCCCTGTTCAATATGTCGCAGACAGCGCGGGGCAAACCGTTCGTGGATGTAGCCGACCTGTGCCTCGGTCTCATGCGGAACAGCGACGATGCGATGGTGATCGAGGCCGCGTGTGCGCTTGGCAATCTCTTGATCAGTCCTCGTCTGATCAGTCCTCGTCCCCCCGAGGTGGGCAGTAGTGCCCTTGGATATGGGCCGCCGCTGGTTGTCGAGCACGGTCGTAATACGGCCCAGACGGCACGGCTCAACGGAATCAGTATTTACGCCCCGAACGTCGCGCCCGAGCGCGACTTCGTCGCAGTCCGTCATCTCTACAACAACTTCGTCTTCGCGCAGAAGACACACTGGAGCAACCTGGTGCATGAGCTCGCGAGATACAGCTAGCCCACGAACACGTAGGAGAAGATCATGCCGGACGATGTAACGCGAAGGCGCGAGCAACTGGAGTTTGCACGGAGACGGATCGCCGAACGCGGCGATTACTCCGACCCCAACCGCGGCGACTACTCCGACCCCAACCGCGGCGACTACTCCGACCCCAACCGCGGCGATTACTCCGACCCCAACCGCGGCGACTACTCCGACCCCGACCGTGGAGGTTTCGGGCAGCGCGCAGGCACGTCGCAGAGTCAGGTAGCCGCCGACATTCTTCGAAGAGCAGTCGGCCTCGGAGGACATCTC
>Ga0075424_100006056_pt1 | contig 11623 bp, 11 predicted proteins | sample SoiMethybrSBSTD3_FD_75301 | JGI IMG/M metagenome (GOLD analysis project Ga0075424, IMG submission 75301) | Bulk soil microbial communities from a Populus tree surrounding site in Tennessee, USA - Soil MetaG P. TD hybrid SBSTD3 | ecosystem: Environmental > Terrestrial > Soil > Tree plantation...
GCGCCGGTGCGGTTCTCGACGATGAACTGCTGCTTCAGCGATTCCGACAGCTTGCCGGCGAAGAGCCGCGCCAGCGGGTCGACCGAGCCGCCCGGCGGATACGGCGAGACGAACTTGACCACGCGGTTCGGCCAGTCCTGCGCGAATGCAGTACCCCACAGAAGAAAAATGAAGGGGATGATTTTTTTAAAACCCGACATTGCGTCCTCCTTTGAGCTTGAGCATCTGCCGGGCATCGTCCGGCGTCGCGACCACCAGCCCCAGCTCTTCCAATATGCGGCGCGCCTTCGAGACCTGCTCGGCGTTCGACTTCGCCAGCTGCCCGCGGCCGAGCCACAGGCTGTCCTCGAGGCCGACGCGCACGTTGCCGCCCATCACCGCGCTCATCGCGGCGATGAACATCTGGTTGCGCCCGGCGCCGAGCACCGACCAGAGGTACTGGTCGCCGAACAGGCGATCCGCGGTGCGCTTCATGTGCAGCACGTCCTCGGGGTGCGGGCCGATGCCGCCGCGGATGCCGAACACCGACTGGATGAAGAGCGGCGGCTTGATCAGCCCGCGGTCGAGGAAGTGAGAGCAGGTATAGAGGTGGCCGATGTCATAGCACTCCACCTCAAACCGGGTTTCATTTTCCCTGCAAGATTCCAAAATTCGCTGAATATCTCGAAACGTATTCTTGAAGATGCGGTCGTCGGAGCCGGCGAGGTAGGGCTTCTCCCACTCGTACTTGAACTCCTTGTAGCGGCCGAGCATCTCGTACAGGCCGAAGTTCATCGAGCCCATGTTGAGCGAGGCCACCTCCGGCTTGAGCTTGAGCGCGGGCTGCAGGCGTTCTTCCACCGTCATGGTCGGCGCGCCCCCGGTGGTGAGGTTGATCACGACGTCGCTCGCCGCCTTGATCTTCGGCAGGAACTGCTTGAACACCTCGGGATCCTGCGTCGGGCTGCCGTCCTTCGAATTACGGGCATGGAGATGAACGATCGCCGCGCCTGCTTTTGCTGCCCCTATGGCCGCCTCGGCGATCTCCGCCGGCGTGATCGGCAGGTGGGGCGACATGGTGGGCGTGTGGATCGCGCCGGTGACGGCGCAGGTGATGATGACCTTGCCCTGCGCGGCGCTCATACGAGGTACCTGGTTCCGCCGCAGACCGAGAGCGCCTGCCCGGAGATGTGCTTGCCGGCTTCGGTGGCGAGGAACAGTGCCATGTTGGCGATGTCCTGCGCGCTGACCGTGGTGAGCATGCTTACGCCCTCCACCATCTTTTTTCGCACTTGATCGTTGGAAACTCCCAGGCGCTGTGCTTTCGCCGCGATCACTCGCTCGATGCGATCGCCTTCGACGATGCCGGGCTGGATGCAATTGACGCGCACCTTGTCGGGTCCCGCCTCGGCAGCGAGGCTCTCGGTGAACCCGACCACCGCCCACTTCGCCGCGGAATAGGGCGTGCGCATCGGGAAAGCGAGCCGGCCGGCCGCCGAGGAGAGGTTGATGATGCTGCCGCCGCCCGCGGCCTTGATCATCGGCATGGCCTTGCGCGTGCAATAGAACATGCCGTTGAGATCGATGGCGATGCAGCGCTCCCAATCCTCGGGCTTGATGTCCTCCACCTTGCCGGTCGGGCCGGCGATGCCGGCGTTGTTTACCAGTACGTCCAACCCGCCGAGATTCTTTTGCACCTCCTGGAATAACTTGTCGACCTGGCCGACGTCCGAGACATCCGTCACGGTGTCGGGCTTCGTCTTCGCGTCGAGATCGCAGGTGTGAACGCGGGCGCCGTGGTCTTTGAAGGTCTGCGCGATGGCGCGGCCGATGCCGGCGCCGCCCGCGGTCACCAGCACGCGCAGTCCCTTGGCGGAGGTTTCCATGCCCGGCGATAATAGCTCAGGGACATGGGGAATCCGTGCGGCTGAACGAACCGAACACCGCTCGCGTGTCGATCGAGCAGGAGGAGCTGCGCGGCATCTCGCGCACCGTCGCCGAGATCCACTGGCTGCTGCTGATCCTGGTCCTCGTCTACCTGATCTTCAGCGGCGCGCGCGAGGACGGCGAGACCTCGGCGGCGATCAGCGCCGGCCTGATGTTCTACGCGGCGATGGTGATGTCGTTCCGCTACGCGAACTTCTACAAGCGCGAGACGCGCTGGAAGATCGCCTTCGAGACGATGGGCATGATCCTGTTCGTCACCTGGGTGATCTGGTTCGCCGGGCGGCTCTCCAGCCCGCTGCTCAACCTCTACCTGCTGCCGGTGATCACCGCGGCGCTGACGCTCGGCAAGCTCGCCACCCTGATCGAGGTCGGGCTGATCGCGGCGTGCTACCTGCTGCTCGGCGGCGGCGGCGAGCTCGCCTCGCTGCGCTTCACCGGCGCCTTCGCCGCGCAGCTTGCGCCGGTGCTGCTCGTCGCCTACATCACCACCATGTTCTCCGCCGACATCCGCTACGGCCTGACGCGCGCCAGGCTCCTCGCAGAGACCGACGAGCTCACCGGCCTGCTCAACATCCGCGGCTTCGCCTTCGCCGCCAACCGCCTGTTCGCGCAGGCGCTGCGCCACGACCGCGCCTCGAGCGTGCTGATGATCGACTCCGACAACCTGAAGAACGTCAACGACTCCTACGGCCACGAGGCCGGCAACCGCCTGCTGCAGCACCTGGCGCGCGCCATCCAGGCCGAGCTGCGCTTCACCGACGTCGCGGCGCGCTACGGCGGCGACGAGTTCATCGTGCTGCTGCCCGAGACGCCGGCGAAAGGCGCGATGGAAGTCGCCGAGCGGATCCGCATCCGCATCGCCGGGACACCGCTCGAGCTCGACCCGCGCCGCATCGTCTCCAGCGTCAGCATCGGCATCGCCACCTACCCCGAGGACGGGCGCACCCTCGACGACCTCGCCACGCACGCCGACCGCGCGCTCTACGCGGCGAAGCAGGACGGCCGCAACAAGACGGTCAAGTTCAGGGCCGCGGCCTAGACCGCCCCTTGCGCCAGCGCGCGCAGAAACTCTATCGGCTCGCTCTCCAGGCCTGGCGGCGCGGCGACGTCGCGCGCGCGGAGGAGCAGCTTGCCGCCGTGCTCGCCGACGACCCGGAGCACGCCGATGCCCTGAGCGATCTCGGCGCCCTGCGCCAGTCGCTCGGGCGACACGAGGAAGCGATCGTGCTCTACGAGAGCGCGCTCGCCGTGGACGCGAAGCACCTGCGCGCGCTGCGCAACCTGGCGCGGGCGCAGCAGCACCTCGACCGCCTCGAGCAGGCGGCAGCGACCCTGCACAAGCTCGTCGCGCTCGACCCCGCGGAGGCGGCGGCTTATCTCATTCGCGACGCGCTGCTCGTGCACAAGGTGGCGGCGGACGGCGAATATCCGCTCGCCATCCGCCGCACGATCGCCGGCAAGCTGGCAAGCATCCGCGCCGGCGGCGCACGCATGACCCTGCCGCTGCGCTTTCCTTCGACCTATTTCCCGCTCTCGTACCACGGCATCGGCAACAAGGCGCTGCTGCAGTCGCTGGCCGCGACCCATCTCGCGGCGTGCCCCACTCTCGCCTGGCAGGCGCCGCATATCGCCGCCTGGCGGCCGCCGCAGCGCGCGCGCGTCGGCATCGCCTCGCATTTCTTCCGCGGCCACAGCATCGGCAACACTTCCCGCGGCCTGGTCCGCGAGCTCGACCGGGATGCCTACGAAGTCGTTCTCGTGCGCCTGGGCGCAACGCGGCCGGACAACATCAGCGAGGAGATCGATCGCAACGCCGACCGCGTCGTCACCGTGCCTTACGACGACCTCGACGCGGCACGCCGCGCGATCGCCGCGCTCTCGCTCGACATCCTCTTCTACCAGGACGTCGGCCTGGAGCCCCTGAGCTATCTGCTCGCATTCAGCCGGCTTGCGCCGGTGCAGCTCACGTCATTCGGCCATCCGGACACGACCGGCCTTGAGAGCATCGATTACTTTCTTTCTTCCGATCTTTACGAGCCCGATGGCGCGAAGGAACACTATTCCGAGCGCCTGGTGCTGGTTCCCGGTGCCGGCACCTTGTCCTACTACTACCGCCCACCGGCGCCCTCCGGTCGCAAGCACCTGCAGGAGGACGCGCATGTGTATTTCTGCGCGCAAGCGCTGTTCAAGGTCCATCCCGACATGGACGCGATCTTCGCGGGCATCGTGCGCGCCGACCCGGCGGCGAGAATCGTGCTGATCGATCCGCAGGACGAGGAGCTGCGTCCTGCGCTCGAGCGGCGGCTCGGATCACTGATGCAGCGCGTGCAGTTCGTGCCGGCCCTGCCGTATGCGGATTTCCTGAGCCTGCTCGAGTGCTCGGACGTGGTCCTCGACACTCCGCATTTCAACGGCCAGAACACCAGCCTCGAGGCGTTCGCGGTCGGCGCGCCGGTGGTGACCCTGCCGGGCGCCCTGCAGCGCGGCCGGCACACGGCGGGCATGTACCGCGCGATGGGGTTCCACGATCTCGTGGCAAAGAGCGGCGAGGAGTACGTCGCGCTGGCCGTGCGGCTGGCGACGGACCCGGCGTTCCGCAGGCATTGCCGCGAGCGCATCGCCGCGACGCGCGACGTGCTCTACGAGAACAAGGCGTTCGTGCGCGGCTGCGAAGCCGCGTTCCGTGAAATGCTCGCTAGAGCTTCAGCTCCCAGAACTCGCTGACCGCCTTCGGGCCGAAGCTGTCGTGGGTTTCGGTCTTCCGCAGCTTCCTGAATCCGGTCTTGGCGTAAATCGCCCGCGCGGCGGTGAGCTGCGCGTGGGTCCAGAGCACGAGTTTCCGGTAGCCCTTCTCGCGCGAGAAGCGGATGCATTCCTCGACAAGCCGCGTGCCGAGCCCGGTGCCGCGCGCCGACGGCTCGACGAGCAGCAGCCGCAGCCTCGCCTCGCCCTTGTCGTTCACGACGAAGACGCAGCCGACCCGCTCGCCATTGCGCTCCGCGATCCAGCACCGCTCGCGCTTCGGGTCGAAGTTCTCGAGGAAGTCCTTGACGATGCCGGCGACCAGCGCCTCGAAGCCCGCGCCCCAGCCGTCCTGCTCGTAATAGAGCACCGCGTGGCGCTCGGTCACCCAGCCCATGTCGCCGGGACGGTGCTCGCGCAGCACGATCTCGCCCGCCTGCTTGTCGCCGTCGAGCAGCGAGGCGATCGCGCCCATCGCCGACACCAGCCGGCCGCGCTCGGCGGCCTCGAGCGGCGCGAGCATCTGCGCCATCTCGTCGCGCGAGCGCGAGTCGATCAGCGTGAACGCCTTGCGGCCCTTGTCGGTGAGCGTGAGGTGCTGCTGCCTGCCGTCGTGCGCGGCGCGCTTCGCCTGGAGCAGGCCCCGGCGCCGCAGGCTCTGCAGCAGCCGGCTGAGGTAGCCGAGGTCGAGCGCGAGCTCGCGGCCGATCGCCGTGGCGGTGCTCTGCCCGTCGCGGCCGATCGCGTAGATCACGCGCGCCTCGGGCAGCGTGAACGGGCTGCCGACCATCCCCGGCTTCAGCACGCCGATCTTCTTCGTATAGAAGCGGTTGAAGTGGCGCACCGCGTCGATACTTGCTTTTGGCAAGTATGTCATGATCGAAGGATGCACCTGTTTGATCTGCAAGGCAAGACCGCGCTGGTGACCGGCGGCAACGGCGGCATCGGCCTTGGCATGGCGACGGCGCTCGCCGAGGCGGGCGCGAAGCTGGCGATCGCCGGCCGCGACGAGAAGAAGAACGCCGCGGCGGCGGCCGAGCTGGATGCGGTCGCGATCAAGGCCGACCTGAAGGACGAGAAGGCCTGCCGCGCGGCGGTCGACCAGGCGGCGCAGAAGCTGGGGCGGCTCGACATCCTGGTGAACAACGCCGGCATCAACGTGCGCAAGGCGCCGCAGGAGTACACGCTCGAGGAGTGGAAGCTGGTGCTCGATACCAACCTCACCAGCGCCTTCGTCGCCTCGCAGGCCGCCTACCTGCACATGCGCCGCGCCGGCGCCGGCAAGATCATCAACATCGGCTCGATGATGTCGATCTTCGGCGCTTCGTTCGTTGCGCCCTACGGCGCGAGCAAAGGCGGCATCGTGCAGCTCACGCGCGCCCTCGCCTGCGCCTGGGCGCGCGACAACATCCAGGTGAACGCGGTGCTGCCGGGCTGGATCGACACCAACCTCACGCGCCGCGCGCGCGAGGAAGTGAAGGGGCTGCACGAGCGCGTCGTCGCGCGCACTCCCGCGGGGCGCTGGGGGGAGCCCGACGACATGGGCGGCATCGCCGTGTTCCTCGCCTCGCGCGCCTCGGACTTCGTCACCGGCACCGCCATCCCGGTCGACGGCGGCTACTCGGTGCAGGGCTAGAAGTTCGATTCCAGGAAGACGTAGATGTAGTTCGAGCCGCCGTCGACGTAGCCGAACTCGCGCGACCAGCCGAACATGCCCGAGCGGTGCGAGACGCCGATACCGAGCCAGACGTCGCGCAGCGGCGGCGTGGGCCAAAGGTCGCTCAGGCGGATGTCGATGGTCGGGTCGAGGTAGTTGAGCAGCTTGTAGCTCGCCTTGCCGTCCTTCGCCTGGTCGCGCTCCTCCATGACCGGGACCTGCTCCGCGTACTCGAGGCCCGCGCCGACGCCGAAGCGCGTGCGCAGGTACTTGTCCCACGGGAAGCCCCACCAATACGCCTTGAAGTAGGCCTTGTACGCCCAGAAATCGCGCTGGTTGCCGCGCTCGAGGTGGCGCTGCGCGCCGATGAAGCCGGCGATCGCCACCGGCTTGTTGTTCGGCTGGTTGATCAGCATGCGGCCGACGTCGAGGCCCCAGATGTCGGTCTTGTCGACGGTATGGCGGCTGGTGCACTTCGACTGCACGATGCGGCCGACGTCGCAGTCGCTCGAATTGCCCCAGATGGCGCGAACGATGACCGGCTTGTGCGCGGGCTCCCAGGCGCGGATGTTGGGCGAGAAGTCGTAGAGGAAACCGAGCGTCGCGGCGTACTCGTTGCGCTGGTCGACCAGCGCGCTGGTATAGATCGAAGTCGAGTGGCGGATGCCAACCAGGCTCGCCCACAGCCGCCAGCCGCGCGCGAGGTCGTATTCGCCATACACGCCGAGCTCGGCGTCGATGCCGCCGTCGGCGTCGTAGTAGTACTGATTGAGCTTGGCGTTGCGATAGGCAAGCACGGCGTGCGGCCGCAGATGGAGGTAGCCGCTCGTCCAGGTGTTGCCCCAGATGCCGAGACGCGCCTCGCTGCCGCGCGAGCGATGGCTCGCGTCCTGCCGCAGCTCGAGGTACGGCTTGCCCCAGCTGGCGGTGTAGCGCACCGACATGCCGACGTCGAACCCCGGCTCGCGAGCCGGGCCCGCGCTGCCCTCGGGCAAGGTGTCGTGCGTGAAGCCCTCAAGGCGCTGGGCGACGAAGGCGTCGAAGCGCCACACGCCCGAGCTCGCCTTCAGGCCGACGCGCGTGCCGTGGAGGTAAGCGTAGTCGCCCTCGTACAGGTAGATCGGGTCGAGGCTCCGCGCCGGCGTGCGCGCGTCCCTGTACGGCGAGCTTTGCTGGCGCCAGTTGTAGCCGACCGCGGCGCCGCCCGGCTCGAGCGTGTCGACGTATTCGTCGCTCTGCCCGAGCGCCCCGCCCGCCGCGGCGGCGAGGCTCAGCGCAAGCGCAAGTCGAGCGCCGGCCCTTTGGGGACGATCTGCGTCGGGTTGACGTCCTTCTGGCTGCGGTAGTAGTGGGACTTGATCTCCGCAAGGTCGACCGTGCGCGCCACGCCGGGCAACGCGTAGAAACGTCTCGTGTAGCGCCATAGGTTGGGGTAGTCGATCAGCCGCCGCAGGTTGCACTTGAAGTGCGAGTAGTAGACGGCGTCGAAGCGTATCAGGGTGGTGAAAAGGCGCACGTCCGCCTCGGTCAGTTTCGCGCCGCACAGCCAGCGGCGCTTGGCCAGCCGTTCCTCCAGCCAGTCGAGGGTGGCGAACAGCCCGGTGACGGCCTCCTCGTACTTGTCCTGCGCCCTGGCGAAGCCCGCGCGGTACACGCCGTTGTTCACCGTGCGGAAGACCCGCTCGTTGACCGCGTCGATTTCCTTCCTCAGTTTCTCCGGATACAGGTCCGCGCCCATCATGCGGATGATCTCGGACGATTCGTTGTTGACGATCCGGCGCTCCTTCTCGTCCCACAACGCCGGCACGCTGACCCGGCCGGTGTAGTCCGGCTTCGCCTTCGCATAGAGCTCGTACAGATAACGGATACCGCCGTCAGTGAACTCCCAGCCGTTCTCGGCCATGTACGGATCGGCATTGAACACGGGCAGCCGCTTCTCCAGGCGGGCGAAGGCGCGAACGATCAGGGTGCGGTGCGCCCAGGGACAGGCGCGCGAGACATAGAGCCGGTAGCGGCCGGGCTCGGCATCGGCGAGCGAGACGCGATCCCTGAAGAAAGTGTCAGGCCGGACGAAGGCGCCGCCTGTAGACTTGAAGTCGCGCGGAATGTCCCGCCAAACCCCGTCGATCATCATCCCCATGAACAGATATCTTAAGTGGCTTCTGCTAGTCGCATCGGTGTCGGTTCACGCCCAGAACGAGCAAGGCATGGCGGCACAGCTCGGGCCGAAAAGCTGGGCAAGCTGCGCGCGCTTCCTGTCGCAGCCGCAGGCGAAGGTGTACGAGCTCTCGCAGCTTCGCTCGCCGACCATGCCGCTCTCGCCATTCGCCGGCCCGTACCAGACGAAGCCGAAGGCGACCGCGGCGATCCCGGGCACGGTGCACGCGTTCAACTCCGAGACCATCAACGAGAACGCCGAGCCCGGCCAGCAGGGCACCCAGTTCGACGCGCTCGGCCACTTTGCTGCCATGAAGCAGCCGTGGGACGGCAAGCCGCCGGCGCCGACCGACCAGGCGGTGTACTTCGGCGGGCTGACGCAGAGCGAGGTGAAGCCGAATCCGGAGTCGCCGCTCCTCAAGCTCGGCCTCGAGAAGGTGCCGCCGCTCATCACCACCGCCGTGCTCCTCGACGCGAAGGCGGTGGTCGGCAAGGGCAAGGCGATGGCCGCCGGAGCGCTCGTCAGCGCCAGGGACATCCAGGCGATGCTGAAGGCGCAGGGCCTGGAGAAGCGCGGCATCCGCGCCGGTGACATCGTCTACGTCCACACCGGCTGGGGCGAACGCTGGCAGGATCCCGACGTCGACAAGGTGTACTACGCCGCGGCGCCCGGACTGTCCTACGACGCGGCCAAGTACCTCGGCGGGAAGCGCATCGTCGCGGTCGGCCTCGATGCGCCGTTCATCGACACCGTGCCCGAGGGCATGCTCGCCGGCAAGGGCGCGCCCGCGGCCGGCACGCCGCCCGGGATGCCTTTCGCGGTGCACCACCACATGCTCACCCAGGCGGGCGTGCATCTCATCGAGAACGCCAAGCTCGACGAGATGGCGCGCGACAAGACCTGGCTCTCCTGCACCATGGTCCTGCCGCTGCGCGAGAAAGGCGCGGCCGGATCGGCGATCCGGCCGGTCGCTATAGGAGTTGCAGGAAGATGAGCACCAGCCCGACGATCGACACCAGCCAGGCGGCAGTGCGCAGGTACGGAATGCCGGCGAGGTAGATCACGGCGTAGGCGAGCCGCGCCCAGAGGAACAGCTGCGCGCCCAGCAGCGTCGTCGAATTGGTCTTGTTTGTTACTGCACAAATCAGGACCAGCGCTGCGAACAGCACCAGGTTCTCCAGCATGTTGCGGTGCGCGCGCTGGGCGCGCCCGGCCCAACCGGTCAGCGCCGGCAGGCCCTCGCGGTTGCCGAAGAGCGGCATCGGGCCATATTGCGAAGCAGCACCCGTCGCGGCGACGAGCATCTGGGCGAGCGTGAGGATGACCGCCCAGGCGAGCAGCATCAATTCCGGTTTCATGGTTTTCCCTCCCTTAGAGGAAACCCGATTCTCGTCGATTCCCGACTACAGGAGTAGGTTCAGCGCTGCCAGGCGGCGCGGCGGAATTTCTTGCGCCGCGAGGTGACCTCCAGGTCACGCCCGGCGAACTCGTGGAGCTTCTCCCGGATCGAGGTGCGCAGCTCGGCCGGCAGCCCGCCCATCGCCTCCTCGAATCGCGCAACCACGTCCCGCGATGCGGCAGGCCCGTCGTGGAAGAAGCCCCGGCTCGCGTCCCAGACCAGGGCGCGCTCGGTCGAGTCGACCCCGTAGCAGAGCTGGAACAGCGTCACCTCCCCGCCCGCCTGCCAGACGAAGAGATCAAAGAAGTCGTCGTGGAACCAGCGCCGCTTCGCGGGCGGGTCGTCGGTGAGGCCGTGGATCTCTTTAAGCATTGTTGTCGTCGTTTGACCGATGCGGCGTCGTCGGGTTCACCGCCAATCGTCACCGAAAAACGTTGTTAAACGGAAGCGCGCGAGGGCGGTCAACAGTAGACCGAGTGGACCGTTTAGCGAAGGTAACGTCAGCCGACCGAATCGTGACAAAACGGAGCGACTCGGCAAGCGAACTTTTGCTCCACAAATGGAGGTTAGCGTGACATTAGAAGCGATTGCGCAACAGTCCAGAGCCGGAGGCAGCGAGCGGCATTCCGCGCTGCTCAAATCCCTTACCGAATTCACCAAGGAGCATCGCACCGCCCGCTGGAGCGGGACCTTCGGCGATTTCCTGCAGAAGATCTTCCCGGGTGACGCACGCGCGGTGGCGCGCTCCAGCCACCAGTACATGTGGGACATGATGCGCGCCCAGGGCTCGCTGTTCGAGAGCGAGCTGTTCGGCATCGACGGCACGATCGAGCGCGTGCGCGACTACTTCAAGGCCGCCGCCGCCGGCAGCGAAGTCGGCAGGCGCCTGCTGCTGCTCCTGGGGCCGCCCTCGGGCGGCAAGTCGAGCATGGTGATCCTGCTGAAGCGCGGCCTCGAGGCCTATAGCCACACCGACGCCGGCGCCCTCTACGGCATCCACGGCTGCCCGGTGAACGAATCGCCGCTGCACCTCGTGCCGCACACGCTGCGCGGCCAGTTCCGCGAGCTCTACGGCGTCGACATCTCGGGCGAGCTCTGCCCGCACTGCGCGCAGCGCCTGACGAGCGAGTTCGGCGGCGATTTCATGCAGGTCCCGGTGCAGCGCATCTTCATCTCCGAGGCCGGCCGGGTCGGCGTCGGCACCTACGCGCCGCACGATCCGACCACCGCCGACATCGCCGACCTGGTCGGCTCGGTCGATCTGTCCAAGGTGGCCGAGTTCGGCGACGAAGGCGATCCGCGCGCCTGGTCGTGGTCCGGCTCGGTATTCGCCGCGAGCCGCGGCGCGCTCGAGATGATCGAGATCCTGAAGGTGAAGCGCGAGTTCCTCTACCTGCTGCTGACGCTGACGCAGGAGAAGAACGTCAAGGTGTCGCGCTTCCCGCTGATCCACCTCGACGAGACCATCATCGCCCACACCAACCTCGCCGAATTCCGCAAGTTCCTCCAGGAGGCGGAGAACGAGGCGCTGCTCGACCGGATGGTGATCATCCAGGTGCCCTACACCCTCTCCTACAAGGAGGAGGCGCGCATCTATCGCAAGCTCTGCTCCTCGACGCAGGCGTTCCGCGAGGTGCACCTCGACCCGCACGCGCTGCACGTCGCGGCGGTGTTCTCGGTGCTGACGCGGCTCGCCGAGGGCGACGAGCGCGAAGGCGAGAGCACGAAGAAGGTGCGGCTC